>Ga0210389_10004660_pt1 | contig 10638 bp, 8 predicted proteins | sample IncBWH28OmetaG_FD_160127 | JGI IMG/M metagenome (GOLD analysis project Ga0210389, IMG submission 160127) | Forest soil microbial communities from Barre Woods Harvard Forest LTER site, Petersham, Massachusetts, United States - Inc-BW-H-28-O ... | reverse complement strand
CCATGTTAGTCTTTGCGCATCGTCCAGTCGATTTATATGGCCGGTTAACATTTGCTCAAAACCTGCAAGATTTTCGCGTTCAACATTGCGTGTTTTTGCAACCAGGTCGATATAGTTTTTGGCGTAAGCCTCGTCCAGGTTAGTTTCTGAAGCAAACACGATTACCTGTGAGGCATCTGTCAATTGCGATTGGTTATTTGCTGCCGCGCGCAGTTGCTCCTTTATAGCGGCATCTTCCACAACAACAACTTTATAGGCTTGTAACCCGGCTGATGATGGAGATAACTGAACAGCCTGCAATAGCTCATCCAGTTGCTCTGTGCTTAATTTTTTGGTATGATCGAACTTTTTAGTGGCGTAGCGCCAGTTTAATTTTTCTATGAGTGACATAATATAATATTTGAACAAAAATACATGTTCAAACATATAAATAAGTCAGACGATGGTAAACGTTACATCAGCCCTTTGTCATGAAGTTCTTTTTGCCGCTCCTTTTCGAGCTTTTTTAATGCACGTTTTTCCTGTCGTATCTGTTTGGGGGTCTTACCTACGGTGTCTATATCCAATTCCTCCTTTTTGGCGGCAACGGTGTCTTTTTTTCCAAACAGGCGCTTAAAGAAACCCGGTTTTTCAGCGGGTTTTGGTTGTGTTTGCTCCGGAATGATAGTAGGCGTATCATCGTCATCATCATTGGTTTGTTTCATCAGGCTGTCTGCAACCGAACTCGGTACCGGTGCAATATCCTGGCGGAGGCTTTCTTTAAGCCTAACCGAAGCATAACCGTAACCGCTGCTGTCAGCCTCAGTCCAGCCACGTTTAGCCATCATATTTCCAATGAGGTTAAAATAGTTTTGAAGACTTGGCCGCAAGGAGCCATCCGGCACGAAAGAATATAAACCGGTTTTCGGGTGCGGGAGTATGCTGGCAAGATAAATGCCTTCACCCAGGGTCAATTCGGAAGGTGATTTGCCAAAATAATAGTGTGATGCCTCTCCAATGCCATAAACGTTATTTCCCCATTCGACGATGTTGAAATAAACTTCCAGCATACGATCTTTAGTCATAATGTTATCATTCTCGATCAACCAAACGATCAATATTTCCTCGATTTTTCTCGATAATGTTTTCTCGCGGCTCAGGAAGGCATTTTTGATCAACTGCATAGAAATGGTACTTCCGCCACGCTTAAATTTCTTTTGTTTAATGTCGGTTGCAATAGACTTGCGGATGGATTCTATAACAAAACCATGATTGGTGTAAAATGAGGGATCTTCCGACGTCATACAGGCATACCGTAAGTTTGGCGATATCTCGCTTAAGGGGGTAAAATCAGGATTTTGCGGCCCGATAATACGGGGGGGCATGGGTTTGCCTTTTTCGTAAGGGGTATAAGTAAATACATCGTTTAGTTTACCCAAATTGGTTTTTCCATATTTGGTAATATTAAAATCCTGTTTAGCCAAAGCCGATTCAAACTGTACCATATCGGGGTTGGAGGTATCCAGGAACAGGTGTAAATGGTATTTTAATTTACCTATTGCTTGTATACCGGCCAGTTCATCGAACATCCCATCAGGGAAAGAATCAAACGCATCCTGGGCGTTTACCCAGTCGGTATTAACCTTTACCGTATATATCTTTACAGGGTTAAGCTGGTATTTAAGATACGGCTTTATCTCAATTTTTTTAAGGTGGATGAGTGAAGAGCTATCCAGTGAGACATAATTTTTACCCACAAATACATTGGCATCAATGGAGCCAGTGGGTACCAATATGTCATTTGATGAGAGTGCAGGGTGGTTGATCAATAAGTTTCGCACCGACCATGAGCCATATATTTTTGTGATATTATCGCTGTTTTCCACCTTTTGCAACCGGGTAGTAATGGTGTCAAAACTTACTTTGAGGTGATATCGCCGCTCAATTACGGGTATTTCTACCTTTTTACCATCGGCATATAAATGCACATTGATATTCTTATCAGAAGGGTGCATGGTCCCGGCAAAGTGCCAGGTAGCGGCACCATTATCAATTAGAATTGTAGAAGTAAGTTTACCGTTTTTTATCTGTGCGGCCGTAGTAAGTAGCTTTACGCTGGCACTATCATCGGCAAAAGATATAAGAAAGTTTTTCAGGTCAAGGTTATCCGGTATTTTATATAAAACCTCGTCCATCAGGTTTTTGGCGACAACAGACAGGTCGACTTTTGTCTTTACCGTAGTATCTTTTTTCTTACGAAACAGGAAATCAAAGTTTTTAACTCCATTGATACTGGTAAGATTCAGGTGCCCGTTCTCCAATATCACATCTGATAATTTTACGGTGCCGAACGCCAGTGACATCAGCTTTACACTTACCTGGAATCTTTTAATACTCAAAAGGCTGTCGCGCTGCACCGGAACAATCGTAATATCCGTTAGCGAAACTGTAGAAAGCCCGATGAACCGCGCAGAGCCGATTTTAACATCCAAGTTGTAATCCTTTTTTGCTTTGGCGATTGCCTTGGTTATTTCCTTTTGAAGAATAGCTTCGCGCTTGGTGTAAGCGATATATCCGCCAATAACCAAAAGTACAACCAAAGAAATAATAATGATTCCCGCAATGCGGATGTATTTAGGCAGAGGGCGCTTCATCAGGTAATTTTATCCAAAACTAAACTAAATCTCATGCGATACAAACGCCGGGAGTGCTAAAATGTTTCTCCATTTGGCTTTGACCAATTATTAATTTACACTGAACTGGTACAGGCCCGAATCGGATGTGTTTCCACTACTATCCCTGGTAATCACTTTCCAGTAATATACGGTTTTAGCGCCTATGCTTACAGCGTTCACAAAACTATCGGTAATGGCGCTTTTAAACAGAGGGGGCGTTGTGGTTGTGCCAAAATAAATATCGTAGTTGGCTATTGTGCCGCTAGTTACCGAGCTGCCGGTCCAGGTAAGGTTTACGGTAGTACCCGAAATGATCTGCCCCATAGTTGGAGCGGTAATATTGGCAGGGAATGGTGCATAAGTAACTATACCCGGCCCGGAATTATAAAACTTCCAGGTATCGCTTTGCGCTGTGGTGTTGATTTTGGTTGATTTGGATATGACGTACCACGAGTAAGGCGTGTTACTGTTTAGTGTAACGACTAATGTAGTTTGCGTGGTGTTTTGTGTGATTGAGGCTGATGTCAGCAGGTTTTTGATTACTACATCATAGTTATCTGTATTCGCAGAAGCGTTCCAGTTGAAAGAAACCGAACTTTGTGTATCAGAAATGACTGTGCCGGTAACGCAAAGGGAGTTTTGCGCGGGTGAGTTTAGGATCGCCTGCGCGGGGGGAGTCGGCTGGGGGTCATTCTTTTTTGAGCTGCCGCATCCGGCCAGTATTACTACCGCCACTATCATCAACCAGCTTCTATTCATTTTTCAATATTTTATATATTTTCAGATCGTTGTCCATCGTAAGATGAATGGCATACACGCCGTTCTGTAGTTTCGACAGATCAAGTTGCAATACACCCGATTGGTTTGCATACTGGGCAGAATACACCGTTTTGCCATCACTGGCGCTTACTATTTCCACTAAAATATGATTTATATTGGTATTTCCAAGGTTAAGATTCAACGTATTCTGAAACGGGTTGGGATAGGGTTCATATCTTCCCGATACATTGATAATCTTTGAATATGTGCCCTGGCATAGCTTGTCGGTGGTAATTGTAAGGTTGTTGTTTCCGGTTTTAAGCGGCAGGGTGACCGAGCTTGCGGTGGTAGTCAGTGTTTCGCCGTTTAGCAGGATGTTATATTCATCACCACCGTTCATCGCCAGGTTTATCGTACCCGAATCGTTATTAATGGTAGAATATACAGAAAGTGGCTTTGGTTCGGTGATGACTATATTGTAGCACTGCTGGTAAGTGCTTTGACCGGCAACGGTTATGCAAACCGGGTATGTGCCGGCTTGTAAAGACGGGATATTGACCGAAGTAGTGAAGGTATAAGGTGTACTTATACCGTTTACCGTAATGGTGGCTGTATAATTCAGGTTTTGCTTAGCGATTATATTCACAGAGCCATTATCATCGCCGTTGCAGGAGGCGCCGGTGATAGACAATGTGAAATTGTTATCGGGCAGCACAAATATCACATTAACTACAACCGCGGCCGATGTAACCCTGCCTGAGCCGGTAATAATACTTACGGTGTATGAGCCGTTTACGCCAGCCGTATACGAAGTCCCGGTGGCACCGCTGATATCCTTGCCATCTTTAGACCACACGTAAATATAAGCTGATCCTGTGTTCGCCGTTAATATCACATTGCCGCCAGTAACAAATGTTGTCGATCCATTTGCAGAGATAACAGGCGTAGGTGCAGCGCTGACGGTAAGTGTTTGCGCCACACCGGCAGCGGCGTTATAATTATTATTGCCCGCTTGAGAAGCAGTAATGGTGCTGGTTCCGTTGCCGACAATATGTATTTTGCCACTGACGATGGTTGCCACGGATGTATTACTGCTGGTATAAGTTATGGCCAGCGTGGAACTGTTGGTAGCGCCTGGGCTAAAATCGGGCAGCCCCACTGTTACTGCCGGCAGAGCGGGGAAGGCAATAGTTTGGTTACCTTTGCTTACAACCAACTGCTGTGTAACCGGCGCTGAGTCGGGATAATCGCCATCGCTTTGATAGGCGGTTATGCCCACAGTACCGGGCGCTTTGAGATGTATTTTTCCACTAACAATAACGGCTATGCTGGTGTCCTGACTGGTGAAACCTATGGGTGAACCGACCGAACTTGAAGCAGGGGGAATGAAATCGGGATCGCTTACAAGTTTCTGCGGAAGCGCGTTGAAGGTAATGTACTGCGGTGGAGCTACAAAATGTGGGTCGAATTCCAGGTTGTCCTGTTTGTATAAAGTCTGATTGCCATAATTGGTTTGACGATCGGCGCCTGTAACCAGGTATGCCTTGTTATTAACCGTAAACCAAGCCATTTCTACATTCCTGTCTTGTGGGTCACCCGGTTTTTCTCTGAAGGTATTGGTTACAGGATCATATTCCCAAACCATAATTACTCCAAAGTTACCTCCGCTATAGCTTTGGGCAAAAATATATCCCCTGGTGCCAATAGTCACAGCGGCCAGGGCTTCATCGTAGTTGGCGGCAAGGCTATAAGCATCATAAGCGCTCCCCGGCCCTGTTCGCCCTGATATGAAACCTTTATTCGTCCAGGTATCAGCAACAGCATCGTATATCATAAAGTCAGCCCCATCCACCATATAGCCTTTGGTGCCAATAATGAATGTAACATCGTAAAAACCAAAAGAAGGGTTTGCGCCAGCTTTTTTCGTCCAGGTATCGGTTGACACAGAATATTCCCAGTTGTCTTTAATAGCACCGGCAATTGCGCCTCCGCCTCCAACATAGGCGTTGTTATTGATCACCATACTGAATGCACCGTATCGCTCACCGCCGGGGAAGTCGTTCTTCCGGGTCCATGTATTGGCATTAGGATCATATTGCCAGAAATCGGCAAATGCATTGATTACCGATTGCGAATTAGAAGTACCCAGGCCTACATAACCATACCCATTAATACTGAATCCGACGGCATCGCCTCTTGGTACCCCTCCATAATCGGCTTTTTGTGTCCATACATCGGCCGAAGGGTCGTATGCCCAAAAATCCTTTACATAAGTTCCGGTGTCTTTAACCGATCCAAGCCCCACATACCCTATACTGCCAATGCTAAAACTGGTTGCGTCAAACCGCCCTACGCCCCCAAAGAGTGCTTTCTTAGTCCAGGTGGCCAAAACTGTAAAGGGCTGAACCACCGGGGTGGCTGGATTATAATTGGCATCGCCGGGCTGGGAGGCAGTAATGTTGGTTGTGCCGGTGCCGATATATACCAGCAGATTGCCACTTACACCAAATGAGACATTGTCTGTACTGTATGTGATCGGTAAGCCTGAGCTGCTATATGCTTTCAGGTGAGTAGAGGTTGAATCAAGCGTGGCGGTACCCGGAGAGGGAAAAGTGATGGTTTGATCAGCCTTAGCAACAGCAAATATCTGCGACAATGACGAACCATCAGTATAATTTGCTGTGATGACAGCGACGCCCGCGCCTGCGATATGTACTTTGCCAGCTATTATTTTGGCAACAGCCGTATTATCACTGTGGTATGTTACGTGGCTGTCGGCGTCACTTGCTATAAGCGTGAAATCGGGATCGCCATAAGTTTTTGCCGCAATAACAGGAAAAATGTTAGTGCCCTTAACTTTGGCCATTGTGACTTGAGACAAAGCGATAAACAATGCTATGCTTAAAATCAATTTGCAGGAATACCTTAAGAAAATTAGATTTTTGTTCATAATATTTTGTATTGTCAAATGGCTCCCGCTTTTTTCAACTCATCAACTGTAACTGTGGGGGGCATTTTCCCCAGTTTAATCTTATCGGTCACGAGTTTGATAGCGATCTCACATTGGTGTTTCGTTTTAAAACCATCATTACCCGATACAGCTGGTATAGAAGGCTGATGGATACGCAACTTACCGTCGATATAAATATCATAACCCCACGTATTATGCTCACTACCAATCAATTTATAGGTAATTTGGGGCTTGACGACAGGGGAAGATTGTGCAATAGCCATGGCTTGTATGCTAACGATACCCGCTAAAATGCAAAAGCATACCCATAGTCCCGAAAGGGTTTTGATAGTGAAAAGTGAAGGTCTCATTCGTTACATAAAAGTACTTTTTTTGTTAATATATTTCAAAAAAGGTACTATCACAAATAATAAGATGACAAGTATTGTGCCATATCGCTTGAGGTCACCATTGCAGGCATTTTATCATTAGAATGACATTACTTACAACGTGTTTGCGTAAGTTTGCGCTATGGCAGGTCTAACGCAAGAACAAGTATTACATGCCCTTGGCCATGTTGAAGAACCAGATCTGAAAAAAGACCTGGTGACATTGAACATGATACAAGATATTAAGATCGATGGTAACAAACTGAGTTTTTCGGTTATCCTGACCACTCCGGCCTGTCCTTTAAAGGCAATGATCGAAAATGCCTGTCGCAATGCGATCAGCCATTTTATCAGCAAGGATATGGAAGTGCATGTGAATATGACGTCGCGTGTTACATCGCAGAAAAATACCGGTGTACCAGGAGTTAAAAATATTATTGCCGTTGCATCTGGTAAGGGCGGTGTTGGCAAATCAACAGTAGCGGTAAATCTTGCGTTGGGTTTAGCACAGGCCGGGGCAAAAGTAGGTTTGATAGACGCAGATATTTACGGGCCATCATTGCCAATCATGTTTGGATTGGAAGGTTCAAAACCCAAAGCCAGCCAGGTTGATGGCAAAACACGCATTGAACCCATCGAAAAATATGGCATCAAATTACTATCCATCGGATTTTTTACCGATCCCAACCAACCTGTTCCGTGGAGGGGACCTATGGTATCAACGGCAGTAAAGCAATTATTTAATGATGCCGACTGGGGCGAGCTGGATTATTTGGTAGTCGACCTGCCACCAGGTACAGGCGATATACATATTACGGTTTCCCAAACTTTCCCGGTAACGGGAGCAGTGATCGTAACCACTCCACAAAATGTAGCGCTGGCTGATGCAAAAAAAGGTATAGGCATGTTTATGATGGCAGGTATTAATGTACCGCTTTTAGGTATAGTTGAAAACATGTCCTACTTCACGCCCGCTGAGCTGCCTGAAAATAGATATTATATTTTTGGACAAGGTGGCGGGCAGAAACTGGCTGTAACATTAGATGTGCCTTTTCTTGGAGAAATACCATTGATTAAAAGCATCAGTGAGTCAGGTGATGCGGGAAAGCCGGTAATACTCGACGAAAATAACCCGATGAGCAAAGCATTTATAGATATGGCTAAACGAGTGGCACAGCAGGTTGCCATCCGTAACGCGGAAGCGAATAATAAGAATTTAGTAAATAATTAGTAATTTTACTTATTAATCAGGTTAAAATGAGTTTATTAGAACAGGTAGAGGCAGCCTTGAATACGATTCGCCCGTATTTGGAGACTGATGGCGGGAATGTTTCGGTTGAGGAGATCACACCTGAAAATGTGGTAAAGCTGAAGCTTTTGGGCTCATGCGGCTCGTGCCCGATGAGCATCATGACGCTGAAAGCAGGTATCGAAGAGGCTATCAAAAAGGCTGTTCCGGAGATAACAGGTGTCGAGGCGGTCAACTTAACAGACATTGACGATCCTAATGCGGTGCTTCCCGAAAATTTGCGCTAATGTTAAGTATTGTTAAATTGCATCAGCATTTGCGCCAATAAATTATTTTTGTTTGATTATTTTTGAAACCATTTTTTAACGGACGGGTATAAATAAAAGAATAAGACCAATCACACAGTGAAATATCTTTTAGGCATATTGTTATTTTTCATCACTGCCGGGGCCTTCGCCCAGCAGCAGGAAAAGCCTTTGATACAATTTAGCGGTATAGTTTACAATGCTGACAGCGCTAAAGTGGTGATTCCGTACGTGACCGTCACCAATTCCTCGTTTCATAACCAGATATATGTTTCAAATTACAAAGGCTATTTTTCCTTTGTAGTACACGAACAGGATACTTTGGTTTTCAGCAGTATCGGTTTCTCGCCCGTAACTATCGTTATACCAGCAAAGGTTTATACTAAAAGCTACACCGCCGAAGTAAAAATAAAGCCGCAGATCATTAACCTGCCTACTTTCAGGGTATTTCCTTGGGCCACAACGGACGAGTTTAGGAAGGATTTTCTCAGCATGAAATTAGCCGATGACGACCTTGAAATTGCCAGGAAAAATATCCAGCATATTTCAATTGCGGCGGGCGAGAACACTTTGCCGAGAGACGGGGAAGAAATATCATCGGCAGCTGCGCAGCAGGAGCATAATAATATGGTTAACTCCCACTCTACTGTTAATCCACTGCTAAACCCTATCGCATGGGGAACATTGATCAACCAGATCGCGGCCGGGGATAAAGCCCGTGCGAGTGGTAACTAGCGGCCTTTCTTAGCAGCCGGAAATTTCATCTTATAATCCACATCCACTATCCCTTTCGAAATATCGTTGAGTTTCTTTTCGATCAGGCGCCTGCGTAACGGACTTAGCTTGTCAGTAAATAACTTGCCTTCGATATGGTCATATTCGTGTTGGATGATGCGGGCGGCCATACCCTTGAAGGTTTCTTCGTGATGTTTCCAGTTTTCGTCGTAGTAAGATATTTTGATTACGGCATTACGGTAAACATCCTCGCGGATATCCGGGATGCTCAGGCAACCCTCATTAAACGCCCATTCATCGCCGGTTTCATCCAATATCATAGCGTTTATGAACGTCTTTTTGAAATCTTTTAGCTCGGGTTCGTCATCATCAAAAGGGGTGGCATCCACTATAAACAGGCGCATAGACAAACCGATCTGAGGAGCTGCCAAACCTACGCCGCGGGCTGCGTACATGGTTTCGAACATATCATCTATCAATTGCTTGATATTAGGGTATTCGGTAGGCTCAATAGCGGTGGCTTTTCTCTTTAAAACAGGATCTCCGTATGCGATAATGGGTAGTTTCATTATACAAAAATACAGCTTTATTGCTTAGGCTCAAAAATCAAAGTTGTTAAAGAGCTGTTAAAGATGTCATTACTTATTTCTAAAAGTTGTTCGGCGGTAACAGCCTCAATTTTGGCAAAAATCTGCTCCAGGCTGTCGACATGGTTAAAGTCGAGCAAGCTTTTGGCCATCGAGATAATGATGCCCATGCGGTTTTCCTCAGCTAACGCTATCTGGCCGATAAACTTTTGTTTGGCCTGCTGCAGCTGCAGAGTACCCAGTTTTTGATCGCGCAGCTTTTTTAGCTCTTTATGAACCAATTTCTCAGCCTTGCCAGCCTTCTCCGCATCAGTACCAAAATAAATGGAGAATATGCCGGTATCTGACAGGGGCGTATAATTGGACTCAATGGTATAAGCTATACCGTATTTTTCGCGAATTTCGAGGTTGAGCCTGTTGCTCATCCCCATTCCACCAAGCAAATTATTCAGTAACAATAAGCCTGTTTTATGGTGATGTGCCGACGGGTAAGCCTGGCTGCCTATGATGCAATGCGTTTGGCTGATGGGCCGCGCCGTATGTATTTTTATGCCCGGTGTGCATACCGGTTTGATCCTGTTTTTAGCAGAATTATTTATCGGTATCGCGCCAAAATATTTTTCAGCCAGTTTGATCAATTTTTTCAGATCGTGGTCGCCAAAAACAGCGAACACCATTTCGGATGTATTGTAATTGGCCGTCATGAATTGACCGATATCTGCTTTGTTCAGAACAGAAACGGTTTCGGGCGTACCCAAAATGTTTTTTCCTAAAGCGTGGTCCTTAAAAAGCAACTCTTCAAAATCATCCTGTATGGCTTCTTCGGGCTGGTCCAGGTAGGATGCTATTTCATCCAAAATTACACCCCGTTCTTTTTCTAATTCTTCCTGCGGAAAAGTAGAATGGAACAGGATATCCTCAAACAGATCAATAGTTCGCTCCAAATGCTGGTTGAGCAATGAAGCGTGGATACAGGTGTATTCCTTTGTGGTATAGGCGTTCAGATCAGC
>Ga0210389_10004659_pt1 | contig 10638 bp, 8 predicted proteins | sample IncBWH28OmetaG_FD_160127 | JGI IMG/M metagenome (GOLD analysis project Ga0210389, IMG submission 160127) | Forest soil microbial communities from Barre Woods Harvard Forest LTER site, Petersham, Massachusetts, United States - Inc-BW-H-28-O ... | reverse complement strand
ACGTCTCGGTCAAGAAAACGCCGGCCGGCTGAAGGTCGTCAAGCTCAATGTCGACGATGCGCCCGCGATCGCGGCTCGCTACGGCGTACAGGGAATCCCGCTGCTAGTCGTAATCAAGGACCGATCGGAGGCCGATCGGCTCGTCGGCGCGGCGCCGCTCCCGCGGCTGCAGGCGTGGCTTGCGCCGCATCTCCCAGCGGCTGGCGCGGCGCGATCCAGTGCGTAACGACCGCCGGCTTGCCGGGCTCGGTCATCGCCCGGATGCGCTCGAGACGTTCCTGATCGCGCACGCTGACCCGCTCGTGCTGGCGTAGATGTTCTTGCCAGGACGCGACCACGAACTGCTCGACAAAGTGCCGCGGCTCAGCGCTGTCGCGCCACACTCGCCATGAGACTGCACCCGTGCGCCGGCGGCTCCAGCGCGCGTCGTGCAGCGCCTGGAGCAGACCGTCCTCTAGTCCCACTCGGGGCCAGTACTCGACGCTGACCATGACCGGTCCGCCGGAGGCGTCTTCACTCACCAACTGCGGCATCGGCCAGTCACCGGCAGGCAGCAGTTCCTCAGGCTCCAGCGATTTCAGCGGAAAGCGCAGTCCAACAAGGGGCCCAAGCGCCAGCCCGATCGCTGCCGCGAGCAAGGTAGGTGAGAGCCCGGCCTGCCCGGCCGCCAGCCCCATCGCGGCGCTACCAATGGCGTTGCCTCCTTGAAAGACGATCAGATAGAAGCCCATGCCGCGCGCCTTCACCCATCCCGGAAGACTCGACTGATAGACGGAGTTGAGCGTCGAGAGCACCAGGATCCAGGCGGTCCCGCCGAGCGCGAGTGCGACGCCGACCAGGGCGGTGACGTGTACGTAGGCGAGCACCAGCGCCAGCGCGCCGACGATGATCGAGCCGGTGCTCAGCATCGTGCCAGGCGTCATCCGGGTGCGTAGACGTGGCAGCAGCGCCGCGCCCGCGACCGCGCCAACCCCGACGCACCCGAGCAGCAGACCGTAGCCTCCGGAGCCGAGATGCAACTCGCTCCTCGCGGTCAACGGGAGCAACGCCCAAATCGAGCTCGCGAAGAAGACGAACAGCGCGGCGCGCAACAGCACCACCCGTAGCGCCGGGCTCGCGGCGACGTAGCGGCCGCCCGCGCGGATCGCCTCGCCTACGTGCTCGCTGGCCAGTGCGCCGCGGCGCCGGCCGCCTCCGTGCCAGCGCCAGATGACGGCGATGACCGCGAGGAAACTCGCCGCGTTGATCACGAAGACCGAGCCGACGCTAGTCGCGGCGACCAGCAGGCCACCGATCGCCGGCCCGACGGCGCGCGAGAGGTTCATGTTCACCGAGCCGAGCGCGATCGCCTGCGGTCGCTCGGCAGCTGGTACCAGCTCCGGTTGCAACGTCTGCCAAGTCGGGGAGGTCCAGGCCTGCCCAGCGCCAAGGGCGAACACGAGCGCGAGCAGCACCACTGGAGTCACGAGTCCAGCAAGCGCGAGCGCTCCCAGCGCGAACGCCGCGAGCAGCATGAAAGTCTGTGCCACCAACAGGAAGCGTCGGCGATCGACGAGATCGCCAACAGCTCCCGCGGGCACGGCAAACAGCAGCACCGGCAGGCTCGACGCGGTCTGGATCAGCGCGACGGGCGCCGCCGCGGTCGTCAGCGACAGCATCAGCCACTGCGCCCCGACTGTCTGCATCCAGCCACCGATGTTGCTGACGAACTGCGCCGTCCACATCGCGCGGAAGACGTCCGAGCGAAACGGCGCCCACGGCGAGGTACCGGCAGCAGATTGCACCGGTCCGGGGCTTGCCGAGCTCAACCGAATGCCTCAGCTAGCAGCTCATAGGAGCGCCGCCGCGCCTCGTGCTCGTAGGTAATGCTCACGATGACCGCCTCCTCGGCCCCGTAGCGACTCACCACCTCTTCGAGCTCGGAGCGCACCGTCGTTGGCGATCCGACGACCGCGCGCCGCTCTGCGCGCGGCTGTCCCGGATTACCCTCATCGGCGGCCAGGAACTCGAGCGCCCGCTCCGGCGGGGGCACCGCGATCAGTTGCCCGCGGCGCAGCAGTGTGAAGGTCATGCGCCCGCTGGCTGCCAGTCTTTTGGCCTCCTCATCACTCTCAGCGCAGATCACCCATACCCCGACCGCGACCTGTGGCCGTGCGTCCGCATGTTCGTGTTCGGCGAAGCGTTCGCGGTAGAGCGCCGCAATCTCGGCGCCACGCGGATTGATGAAGTCCGCGAACGCGTAGGGCAGCCCCAGCTCAGCCGCCCAGATCGCGCTCTGCTGCGAGGAGCCCAACAGCCACGGAGTGGGCCGCTCGGGCCGCCCCGGCAGCGCCTGCGCGAGCCGCGCGAACGGGTGCTCGACGGGGAGGTCGTCGTTGAGGTAGGCGAGCAGCTCGGCCAACTGCTCGGGGAAGTCATCGGGCGCCGCTTGACGCCGGTCGCGTTGCAGCGCGAAGGTCGTCAGCGGATCGGTGCCCGCCGCGCGCCCGAGCGCCAAGTCGATGCGACCGGGGAACAGCCCCGCCAGCAAGCTGAATGTCTCCGCGACCTTGAAGGGGCTGTAGTGCGGCAGCATCACGCCGCCGCTACCGACACGAATCCGCGAGGTCGCGGCCGCGATTGGGCCGATCAGTGCCTCGGGGCTCGGACCGGCGAGCATCGGTCCGCCGTGATGCTCGGCGACCCAGTAGCGGTGATAGCCGAGCTCATCCGCGAGCTGCGCCAGGTCGATCGTGTTCCTGAGTGCTTGTGAGCCCGAGGAGCCCTCCGAGACCGGCGACTGGTCGAGCACTGAGAGGCGGAAGGGCGCGGTCATAGTCGTTGCGGGGACGAGCGTAGCGGCCGCGACGCGGCGCGGCGCGAATATCGGTCTCCCGCCTCGCCTGATCCGCGCGCAGCCGCCTGATGCCTTCCAGGTCTGCCCGCGCAGTTGCCAGGATTGCGACGCGCGAGTCCGGGTCGTCCACCCAGCGCACCGGAACCTCATGGATCGCAAGTCCGCCTTGTTCGGCCCGGTAGAGCAACTCCGTGTCGAAGAACCAGCCGTCGTCCTCGATCTCCGCCAGCAGCGCCTGTGCTACCTCGCGCCGCACCGCCTTGAAGCCGCACTGGGCGTCAGAGAACCCGACACCCAGCAGCGTGCGCAGCAGCAGGTTGTAGCTGCGCGAGATCAGCTCGCGCTTGATCCCACGTGTCACCTGTGCGTCTGCCGCCAGGCGGGAGCCAATCGCGACATCTGCATGCCTCTCCAGCAACGGGATCAGGAGCCCCGGAAGCGCCCGGAGGTCGGTGGAGAGATCGACGTCCATATAGGCGACGACGTCGGCGTCGCTGCGACTCCACGCAACCCGCAGAGCCTGTCCGCGTCCCTGGCGCTCAAGACGCAAGGCGCGCACCTCGGGGATCGCCCGAGCGAGCGCGTGCGCGATCCTCGGCGTGGCGTCGGTGCTGGCGTTGTCGGCGATCGTGATCTCAAATGCGAAGTTGAACTGCTGGATCAGGTAGTCGTGCAGTCGCCGCACGCTTGCCTGCAACACGCGCTGCTCGTTGTAGACCGGGAGGACGATCTGTACCGCGACGGGTCGCTCTAGCGGCGTCACCGGCAATCTGGCATCTGACACCCGCACGCGAAGCTCGCCCGTGGATGTGTCGGTATTGGGTATGAGAGTGTTCATGTCACCTAGCTTCGACATTGTGCATTGCGGGCGGCTGGGCGAAGACTGAGAGCTCGCTGAGGGTAATACGCTGCGGCGGGTCGATAGTCGTGGAGCGCGGCTCGATCACTTCGTGGGAGCCGTCGTCGAACACGACCACCCCACCGTGCGCAAGCCACGAGCGCGCGGCTTGCGGCCCACTGAGAATCGCCGCCTTAGCGTAGATCTCCGCCCGTAGCGCGCTCGAGGCGAGTGCAGTGACCTGCACGACACCGGTGAAGGCGGCTTCACCACTCGCAGGATTGAGGAGATGATGGGCCGGGCGTCCCCTCCCGTCGAGCCAGCTACGTCGGCCGATGCCGCTGGTCGCGACCCCCGCTCGCCGCAGGTGAAACGTGTGCAGGCTGCGCCCGTCGAAGGGGCTTTCGACGTCGGCCGGACGTGCGATTCCCGCCGCTCCGCCGATCGCGAGGTCGCCGGCGCAATTGATCGCAAAGCTCGCGTGGCTCGCCAATCGTTCAGCGAGCACGTCGGCGAACAGCCCCTTCACGAGGCCACCGCTGTCGAGCTTGACGCCGGGTGGGCGAGTGATCGTCGAACTGGCCGGGTCGACCTCCAACCGCCGCCAGCTCGCGGCGGCGGCAGCGGCCGGCTTGCGGGCCGGCGCAAGCATCAGCGCTGTTCTGAGCGGGAGCGGACGCTGCAAGCCACCGGTGTAGCCGGCGCGCTCGATCTGGTCGATGAGCGTCGCATCGACCAGACCGGCCGTCAGCGATCCGGCCTCGCGGACGGCTTGCGCGAAGCGCGCCATGAGCGCGCTGACAGGCACCTCCCAGCGCGGATCGTCGTTCAGCAGCGAGAGCTCGCTGTCTGGCAAGAAGCGTGAAAAGCGCGCGTGCCACGTCAGCAGCTCTCGCTGCACGAGCGCGAGGGCGGCGCACACGGAGCCCTCACCACCCCCTTTGATAGAGGCACCGCAGGAGGAGCCGAAGCAGTCGAAGCTGGTGTTGAGCTCATCGCGCATCACGATTGGGAGGTAGTGACAGCGGTGGCGGTTTCGCTCGTTCCCGCCGCGGCTGATTCGTTGGACCCAGTCACGGATTCTTCGCCGCCGGTCACCGTGTCAGTTGAAGTTTTGGCCGTGGTCGACGACGTCCCAGTACCACCCGAGGACGTCGTGTCATGCGAGGACGAGCCCGATCTCCCCGAGGCGCTCTTCACCTGCGTACCGGATGCGCCCCCGGAGGCGGTGACTTGAGTCGACGCGCGCCTTGCGTCGGCCACCAGCGCAGGGTCGTGTCCGGAGGCGAGCTGCACATAAACCATCAGGAACGCGGCGCCGAAGAGCGCCGCGGCGAAAAGTGACACCGACCGCCTAATGCGACGCACGCGCCGACGCAGCATCACACTTCGGCTGTCGCCGGCGCGCGCCTTGGCATTTGGCCGCTCATCGGTGTCGGATGAGGATCGTGCAGCAGCTGAGTTATCTCGATGTGCCATCTGTGTTACTCCATTCGAGTGGTTACGGTGCGGAGGACCGCCGGCTCGATCGCGTGGGTCCCGGCTCGCCCCGCTGAGCCGCAGTGAGCCTTGAGCAGGAGTACAAGCGGCGGCAGGACAACGATCGCCGTCATTGCCAAGAACCACGCCTGACCGGCGTCGGTGCCCTCGCCCAGCGCATGCCCGATGCCCATGAGCCAGGCGAGCGCGGTGAAACGGTGCAATTTGCGCCAGCGCCGCACGCCGATCCACCCGCGCGCGTAGTAAGAGATTCCGAGTACCGCGAGCACCCAGAAGGCGATTATTCCGACGCTGGTCCAGATCGTCTTGTAGGAGCTGAGAAATGGCACGGCGACGTCGCCGAGACTCGGATGCAGGTAGCCGTCACCGATCAACGTCAGGCCGTGGACGATGAGTGCAACCAGAGTCGCCAGCGACAGCGCCTCATGCGCGACTCGCAAGTCCAGCCGGTGACCTTTGACAGTCCGCTGGCTCATGAGCAGCCCAAGGCAAACCGAGAAGCTCGCGAGCACCAGTGCCGCGATTCCAGCGGCCCGGCTGATAATCCAAAAGAGGTGCGGCGCGACCGCGGTGGCGAAGGCTGTGGTCTGAGTCGTGAGCACGTCTCACATCAAAGCGGTGCTTCCTGAGAGCGAGCTGTGAAGCGCCTGGGCGCTCGCTCGGGATAACGGCACGCTAGGAAGCTGCGGACTGAGCCTTGGGCAGCCGCACGACGAACGCCGCGCCCCCACCGGCGGCATCTGTTGCGCTGACCGTACCGCCGTGGGAGACGATGATCTCGCGCACAATCGACAGACCGAGCCCCGCACCCGCCTTGCCGCGCTCGCGCCCTCCCTCGGCGCGCCAGAAGCGGTCGAAGATGTCCTCCTGGGAGTCCGCGGGCAGGCCCCGACCGTGGTCGCGCACCCGGACGGTCACCGTGTCCTCATCCTGGAGGACCGCGACTTCAATCCCCGTTCCGGCGGGGGTGTGGACCAGCGCGTTGCGCATCAGGTTGGCGAGCACCTGGTGCAGCAGGTGTGAATCCCCGGAGACGACCGCGGCCGCATCGACCTCCAAGTCGATCGATCGCTCGGGCGCGGTGGCGCGCGCGTCGACGACTGCGTCGCGGGCGAGCACCGCGAGATCGACGGGCGCGCGCCTGGGCTCGGGTGCCTCATCGAGCCGAGCCAGCGTCAGCAGATCCTCGACGAGCAGGCCCATGCGCTTGGACTCGTCCTCGATCCGGCGCATCGCCAGTTGTGTGCCGGCCGCGTCCTCGGTGGCGCCCATACGAAACAGCTCGGCATAACCGCGGATCGATGCCAGCGGCGTGCGCAGCTCGTGCGAGGCGTCGGCCAGGAATCGACGCAGACGCTCCTCGCTGGCCGCGCGTTCGGCGAACGCGCGCTCGAGCCGGTCGAGCATCGCGTTCAGCGCGAGCCCTAGCCGCCCGACCTCGGTGCGGCTGCTTGCGGGGCTCACACGACGTGAGAGCTCGCCGGCGGCGATCTCGCCGGCCGTGACCTCCATCCGATCGAGCGGGCGCAGGCCCAGGCGCACGACGAAAGACGCGGTTATGCCGAGTGCGACGAGCACCGCGGCGATCACGAGCGCCTCGACCAGCAGCAGCCGGCTGAGCGTCTGCTGCACTTCGTGCAGCGGAACGGCAACGAGCGTGAGTGCCCCGTCCTCCGGATCGTGGCTCACGTAGACGCGATACTGCAGACCCGAAGAGCCCGTCGAGCCGACCGTAAAGAGTTGTTCGACCGGCACGTGCGCGGGTAGCTTCGGAGTCGGCGGTTCAGACTCCGTGAGGCTGAAAAACGTGTGCCCGAGAACCTTGCCGGAGGCTTCGCGACGCTCGCCGAAAGTCCCGGGCGGGACGCTGAGGTTCGGTGGTCCCTGGGGGCCACCCTGCAGCGCGCCGCCCGCCGCCGGACCCGTGCTCGACGATCCCTGATCGGCAGTACTCCCCCCCGTGGGCGCGAGCCCCGGCGGATAGAGGCCTTCGCGATCAAGCGCGCGGGAGACCGCGGGCGCGGCGTCCCTGAGCTCCTGGTTGACCCGTCCCTCCAGGAACGAGCGTTGATCGGCGTAGGTGACTGCGGCGAGCGCGATCAGGCCGGCGGCGGCCAGCAACAGCACGCTAAGCAGGATCCGCGCGCGCAGTGATGCCATGTCAGCCGCGCGGCGCGCGGAGCGCGTACCCGACGCCGCGCACCGTCTTGATCAGCGACGGCCCGTGCACATCGAGCTTCTTGCGCAGGTAGCTGATGTAGGTCTCCAGGACGCGACCGTCACCGCCGAAGTCGTAGTTCCAGACGTGGTCGAGCAGCTGCGAGCGGGTCATCACGCGCCGCGGGTTGAGCATTAGGTAGCGCAGCAGCCGGTATTCGGTGGCGGTTAGCTCGATTGGATTCCCACCGCGCGTCACCTCGCGCGACTCCTCGTCGAGCTCCAGGTCCGCGAAGACCAGACACCCAGACTCGAGCGCCGCCTGACCGGTGCGGCGCAGGATCGTCCTGATCCGTGCGAGAAGCTCCTCGAGGCTGAAGGGCTTGGTCATGTAGTCGTCGCCACCGCCGCTGAGGCCGCGAACCTTGTCTTCGGTCGAGTCGCGGGCGGTGAGGAAGATGATCGGCACGCCCGCTCGTTGCGCTCCGAGGCGCGTGGCGACCTCGAAGCCGTCCATGTCGGGCAACATCACATCCAGCACCATCAGATGTGGCCTGAAGCTCACAGCCGCCGCCAGCGCCTCGCGACCGGTCGCAGCGCTCTGCACAGTGAAGCCCTGGAAGCGCAGCGCCATCGTGATGACCTCGACGATGTTCGGCTCGTCATCGACGACCAGAACGCGGTGGTGCTCGGCGCCGTCGAGCGGCTTCGTGGTGGGCTCGGGGTTGGTGTCCATGGCTCGCTCTCCCGCTGGCTTGAGGTGCGCTGTCAGGATCGCTTCGCGGGATGAGCGTATCCGGTGGGAATCCTGGGAGTTTCCTGAGAGCATTTGCCATCAGCTACTCGCCCGCGTGAGGTCGTAAACGGTCTGGCCGCCAATCGTCTGAGCCGTGTAGTGGGCCTTGACCCAGGTGGCGATCGCGGAGCTCGAACCGCCGCCGCCCGGCCCGCGACCACCCGGCAGAGCGCCGCTCGGCCCACCACCATTCGGCACGGCACTACTCGACCCGCTGCCGCTCGACCCGTTACCGCCTCCGGTGGAACCGATGTAGTAGTGGATGTCGCCTTTGGCGACGTAGCGCTCGAAGGCCGCGAGGCTGAGATTGCCGCCCTGTCCGCTGAAGCCCCCGATGCCCATGACGGCCTCGTCGCTGGCGAGCTCGAGGCTCGCCGCGCTCTGCGACCCGGAGGTGGCGGCTACCCAGCGGTAGCTGCCCGCATCGCTGCGCAGCGCCTTCACAAGCGCGGCGCTCGTCGTGATGCCGCCACCGGGTCCACCGCCACCGATCATCGACTTCGACCCGGTCGGCGCTTGGCCGGCGAATCGGCCTGCGGAGCCGCCCGCCGCAGCCGGTGGACCACCGGCAATACCCGCGGAGGAGCCGGGAGGCATGATCGAGCCTGCCCGAGCACCCCCAGTCGCGCTGCCTGGCCCGGCAGCACCTGATGCGGCTCCGGGGACGCCTCCGCCGGCGCCCCGCATAGCCGTCGGGGGTGTACTGCCTCCACCGCTCCCGACACCCCGCGTGCCCGCGCGCCCGGCGCCGCCAAACGCACCGCCTCCGGGACCGGCCGCGCCCGCCGGGCCGGCCGAAGGGATCGAGCCGGTGTGCGGTGTGGCGACCGTGTCAGCGGCGTAGGCGACGGGCCCGGCCATCGCGGCGACAACGCCCAGCACAGCCGCGACGATGGTCACGCGCCTACTGGCCCGACCGAGCGCAGGTGCGAGCAGCAAGCCACTCGCACCAAGCGCGCCAGCAATCAGAATCAACGGACGCAGCCACGGCTCCCAGCCCGGAGTGCGCTCTAGCAGGGCATAGGCCCAGCCGGCGCTCGCGCCGATCGCCAGCGTGCCCATCAGACGTGCAGCGAGGCTTTCGCGGTGTGACCAGCACTGGGCGGCACCGATTGCGACGAGCGCGCCGATCGCTGGAGCGAGCGCGACGGTGTAGTAGGTGTGGATCACGCCCTGCCCAAAGCTGAAGACGATCGCGGTGACGAGCAGCCAGCCACCCCACAGGAGCAGCGCCGCGCGGATGCGGTCGGTGCGCGGCGCGTGGCGTCGCGCCCACAGCCCACCAGCGAGTGCGAGCAGCGCGGCCGGCAGCAGCCAAGAGGCCTGTGCGCCCATCAGGTCGTTGAACAGGCGCAGCGGACCGGTCGCGCCGCTGAAGTTGGCGCCACCGCCGCCGCCACCGGGAGCGCCACCGCCGGGACCTCCATTGCCGTCGGCGAGGATGCGCCCGAGGCCGTTGTAGCCGACGATCAGGTTGAGAATGCTGTTGTCGGACGAGCCGTCAATGAAGGGGCGCGAGCCGGCCGGCCAGAGCGCGACGATCGCGACCCACCAGCCGGCGCTGAGCAGCATCGCGCCGGCGCCGGCGAACAGCTGGCCGAGCCGCCGCCGCAACGTCGTCGGCGCAGCGAGCACGTATACAAACGCGAACGCAGGCAGCACGAGGAATGCCTGCATCATCTTCGCGAGGAACGCGATGCCGATCATTGTGCCGGCGGCGAGAATCCAACGGGTGCCGGCGCGCTCGATCGCACGTACCAGGCAATAGGCGCACGCGACGAGCATCAGTACCAGTAGCGCGTCGGGATTGTTGAAGCGGAACATCAGCGCCGCGACCGGTGTCAGCGCGAACACAGCCCCCGCAAGCAGTCCCGCGCCGGGACCGAACCAGCGCTTGACAGCCGCGTACAAGAGACCGACCGCGGCGACACCCTCTAGCGCCTGCGGGATCAACATGCTCGCGCTGCTGAAACCGAAGATCCGGCCCGAGAGCTCCATGACCCACAGCGAGGCCGGGGGCTTGTCAACAGTGATGAAGTTCGATGAGTCCAACGAGCCGAAGAAGAACGCCTTCCAGCTCTTGGTTCCCGCCTGCACGGCGGCGGCGTAGAAGGAGTTCGCATAGCCCGAGGCGCTCAGATCCCACAAGTAGGCGAGCGCTGTGAGCAGCAGGAGCGCGAGCAGCGCGGGCCGCGCCCACTTGGGATCGACGGCGCGATCCGACGAGCGGGTCGCTGATTGAGCTGAGGACTGGCGTGCAGACGCGGAGGGTGTGGTCGAGGCGGGCGCACGCCGCAGGGGATGGAGGAGCTCGGTGGTAGTCATGCGGCGATGCTCGCCCGCGAGCCTGGGAGCTCAGCGCCGGGAGACTGGGAGTTGGCTGAGAGCGCCGCCGCGCTCAGTGGCGAGTGTCGACGCCGAGTCTTCGCGCAAGCTCCTCGGCCTCCGGCGTACTGACGGTGACCCGCTGCAATACGCCGCCATCCTGCACCGAGAAAGACAAGGCTGGCA
>Ga0210389_10004658_pt1 | contig 10638 bp, 7 predicted proteins | sample IncBWH28OmetaG_FD_160127 | JGI IMG/M metagenome (GOLD analysis project Ga0210389, IMG submission 160127) | Forest soil microbial communities from Barre Woods Harvard Forest LTER site, Petersham, Massachusetts, United States - Inc-BW-H-28-O ... | reverse complement strand
CGGAAACAGGCAGCGGTTTGGGCCCAATTGTAGGAGAAGGCTTCTCAGATTGAGTTGCAGTCAGGGGAGCTAGGGGACTGGAATTTGTGGCATGCGGCCTGGTAAGCGCGGGAGTCTTCGCGCTCGTTGCTGCCTCGGTTGCCGGCGCCGGTGCTCCCTGGCGAAGGATGACGATGTCGACGCGCCGGTTCAGGGAGCGGCCCTCGGCGGTGGCGTTGGAGGCGATGGGGTGGAATTCAGCATAGCCGGCTGCGCTCAGGTGATCCGGAACATAGCCATCGCGCACGATCAGCAGCCTCACGACTTCAGTCGCGCGGGACACGGAGAGCACCCAATTGGAGGAGAACTGCGAGTTGTGGATAGGAATATTGTCGGTGTGGCCTTCAACCCGGATATAACAATCGCGGTTTCGCAGCAGGTTGGCAATCCGATCAAACGTGGCTTGCGAAGTTGCCTTCATTTGCGCGGACCCGCTTTCGAAGTTTCCCGCAATCATGTTGCAGATTTCGCCGAGTGCGTCCGATATCTGCTCTTCCGAATCCGCAATCTCAGGGCCGAGCATGGCTTTCGCGATCTCCCCCGCGGTTTTCTTGTTGCAGGTAACCGTCAGAATTCCGCACAGGCCGCCTGCGATGCCGACCATCGCCGTAAATCCTCCGGGCGGCGGCGCGTCGGTTTTCCCCACTGGTTTCACGCGGCTTCCCACCATGATCTCGAATACTTCTTCAATCGCCAGTTCGAGAACCGGCAGCCAGTTTTCCTCTTGAGATCGCACCGCCAGTGAGGTATCCGTGCTCATGATTTTTTCCCCACCACCGGCAGAACGTGCTCTTTCACCTGCTCAGGAGTAAATGGTTTCCGGATATATCCCTTGGCGCCTGCGGTGAGCGCCTGTATGACATGATTCTCGCTACCCTCGGTCGTAATCATCACGACCGGAATTCCCTTAAGATTTTCCATGGTTGCGAGCTGTTTGACGAACTCTAGGCCATCCATCACCGGCATGTTGATGTCGCACAGAATCAGGTCGACTGTTTCCTTTGCCAGAGCGGCCAACGCTTCTGCGCCGTTTCCAGCCTCGGTGACTTTGCTCAACTCGAGTCCGGCCTGGCGCAGCGAGCGTTCCACGATCTTGCGCATTACTGAAGAGTCGTCGACGATCAAGGCGCGTATCTGGTCCATTATCCTCACCGATGTGCGGGTTCGCATTCAGAATGCGGAGCCGCGAGTAACATTGCCTTCTAACTGGTTCCTATCGGCAACATGGACTAGTGCTTTAGAGAGACTCTCTTTACTAGTACGCCGAAGTGCGCGGCCAAACGGCCGTCTTCAACCTTGCCTTCAGGATCCATGCGTCCGATTAAGACATCTCGAATGTTAACGATTCGTCACTTGATTCATAGACCGTGCCGGGCTGGACCCGGTCGGGGATTCCCCACCAATCGCCTTCAATCATGCCGTCGATCGGGCACTTCGATCGGGCACTTCAATCTATGTGCAGCATTCTGCATTTTGTAACCCGCATTTACCTCGGTTCGCAATCCACCTAAAGAATAGAGGCCACCGCGAATAGATTGATTCTAAACAACTTCCACAACCAAGCCAGAATGGCAACCGAGCTTTTCCATTTTGGTTCCGCAAATGCTCAACCCTCTTGTAATGAAGAGGCCGCAACCCTGTGGAACACTCCTATCATTTTCTCGACTTCTCACCGGTCGTTTCTTCCCCGGAAGCGGCGCCCAATTGAGTTTCCTCTGATTCCCGCCCAACTCGCCTCTTTGAAAGGGTGGCCCCCAAACGGGGCCGCTTTTTTTTGTGCTTGAAAGTCCTGTACACTCGAATTTCCGCTACTCCCAAAAATGAATTCTCGAAAAGCAGTCCCTCCCGTCCTCCTTGTTCTGACCCTCCTTTTGCCTTTCATCTACCTGTCTGAATCCACACTGTTGCACGCCAAAGACGCGAAGATCGCCAAGACTAAAACCAAGAAAGACCAGAAGCAGCCCGCCGGCCAGGCTCCCCCCGATGCGAAGTTGCTCGCCATCGTCGAGAAGGAACTGCATCGCGGCCAGGCCGAGTTGGGCAAACTGGAGCCCACTCCTTACTTCACCAGCTACAACATCACCGACAGCGAAGGGATGGCAGTGATGGGCACCCAAGGCGGCGTTCTGACCTCAACCCGCCAGCATGATCGGGTGGCCGATGTCAGTATGCGGATCGGTAAACCTGATCTCGATAACACCCACGGGCATGAACGAAATTCTGGCATCACGAGCGGTGCGCTTCCGCTCGAAGACGACCCCGATGCCATCGCCCGCACATTATGGCGGCTCACCTACGAGGAGTACCGCAAAGCCAGCAAGGCTTACACGAACGCCAAGACAAAGACAGCCGTGCGCGCCAAGGATGAAGACGATTCTCCCGACTTCTCTGTCGAAAAGCCGTCTTCTTATACGGACAACGCCACCCCGGCCGCATTACCCGATCAAAAAGTCTGGGAAGATTTGGCGCGGCGTTACTCGGCAGCCTTCCGCCGCTATCAGGTCCAGGAGTCGCTGGTCTACCTGTTTGGCGGTAACGACCGCAATTACCTGGTCTCGACCGAGGGCACGAAGGTGGTTAGCTCCGACGCAATTTTTCGGGTTGTGATCGAGGGCGAAGTGCTGGCCGACGACGGGATGCGTCTGGAGCGCGCCGAGACATTTCAATACACCGATCCATCAAAGTTGCCGTCGCAGGTAGAGATTGACGCCGCAGTGAAGAAGATCGCGGACGACTTGAATGCGCTGCGGGTGGCTCCCCTGGCTGAACCGTTTAGCGGCCCGGCGCTGCTTTCGGGACGGGCGGCAGCGGTGTTCTTTCATGAGGTGCTGGGACATCGCGTAGAGGGCCAGCGCCAGAAAGGCCGCGAAGAAGGGCAGACCTTCACCAAGAAAGTTAATGAAAAAATCCTGCCGGAGTTTCTCAGCGTGACCGACGATCCGACGCTGCGCATGCTGGGCGGCACGGAGCTTTCGGGCTACTACCGCTATGACGATGAGGGCATGCCTGCTGAGCGTGTCGAAGTGGTCAAGGATGGCGTGTTGAAGAATTTTCTGATGGGACGCATGCCGGTAAAGAACTTCAACAACTCGAACGGCCATGGGCGCGCCCAGTCAGGGAAAATGCCAGTCGGACGCCAGGGCAATCTGATTGTGACCTCGTCGAACAAAGTCCCCGATGCGCAATTGCGGGCACGCTTCATCGAAGAAATCAAGAAGCAGGGGAAACCCTACGGACTCTACTTTGAAGACATTCAGGGAGGATTCACGCTCACCACGCGCGACCTTCCACAAGCGTTCCAGGTCTTGCCGGTGATGGTATGGCGCGTCTATCCGGGCGGGCGTCCCGATGAACTGGTGCGCGGCGTTGACATCGTAGGCACACCGCTGACCGTGTTGAACCAGATTGAAGCGACGGGCGACACCACCAGCGTATTCAACGGAATTTGCGGCGCGGAATCGGGCAGTGTGCCGGTGTCGGCGGCCGCGCCCATGATTCTGTTTTCCGATATCGAGGTGCAAAAGCGAAAATACGGTGATACGCGCCCGCCAATCCTGCCGCCTCCTCCGGGCGCAGATGAAAAAGTTGGGAGACCAATTGGCGGACCAAGAGGTGGGGCGCAATGAGATCTGAACAGACTGTTTCGGCATTTCGCCTTCGGGCCGCGCAGCGCTTCGCTGCGTTAATCGCAATTTCTTCGATATTTCTTTTCTGCGGCCTAAACCTGCCCGCCCGCGCCTCCGATAACGTTCTGTTGCGCGCGCTGAGAGAAGAGATGGATCGCTCGAAGGCTAAGTTGAAGATGGACAATGTGGCCGCGCCGTACTATATCGAATATCGCGTCACGGAGATGGACGCCTTCGACGCGAGCGCCGCTTTCGGCGCCTTGCGCAGCCAGCAGCGCGGCAGCGGACGATTCCTGCGCGTCGTGGTCCGTATCGGCGACTATAAGCAGGACAGTTACTTCGGAACCGGCGAGGGCACGGTGGACATGGTTCCGCTCGACGACGATGTGTTTGCCATTCGCCATCGCGTATGGCTGGCGACGGATCGTGCCTACAAAGCGGCCGGCGAAGCGCTCTCCGCCAAGCAGGCGGCTCTAAAGCAATTGAAGGTCGATGAGCCGGTCGACGATTTTGCACACGCCACGCCCGTCGAATCAATCGAGCCGCGGGCGCATCTTTCGACCTCCGACTTCACGCCCTGGCTGCATCTGATTGAAGAGTCGTCGGGACTGTATCGTTCCGATCCGAAGCTGGAACATTTCGAATCCGCTCTGCGCTTCCAGGTTGTGAACCACTACTTCGTCAATTCTGAGGGTACGGAGGCCTGCTCCGGAAGCGCGCAATACGCGATCACCGTTGCCGGCTCAACTCAGGCAGCCGACGGCATGCTGCTTCAGCGCTCGCATGAGGACGAGGCCAAGGATCTGAACGGCCTGCCATCGCGTGAAAAATTCATCGCGACCACGACGCGCATTCTGGAAACACTCAAGCAGTTGCGCGACGCGCCCGTAGTCGAGGAAGAGTATCGCGGCCCGATTCTGTTCTCGAACGATGCCGCAGCATCGGTTGTGACCGAGATGATCGCCCCCAGCCTCCTCGGAAGAAAAGCAAAGCTTGGCGAGAACGGGCGCACGACTGGGCCGTGGTCAAGCAGTTACAAAATGCGGGTCCTGCCGGATTTCATCAACGTAGTCGACGATCCGACCATTTCGTCGTTCGTCAACCTTCCCCTGTTCGGCAACTACACGCTCGATGATGAGGGTGTGAAGGCCGAGCGCGTGTCGCTTATTCAAGGTGGACAGCTGGTTTCCTATCTAATCGGGCGCCAGCCGATTCGCGACTTTGTGGCTTCAAACGGTCACGGGCGCGCGTCTGCGACCGGCAGCCCAGAGCCGCATCCCGGCAATCTGATTCTTGAAACTGCCGATCCCCGGCCCGATGTCGAGCTCAAGAAAAAGTTGATTGATCTTGCCAGGAAACGCAACCTCGCCTATGGCATCTATGTGGAAACTCTCGGCCCACAACTTGAGCCGCGCCTGATCTATCGTGTTTACATAAATGACGGGCGCGAAGAACTGGTGCGCGGTGCAGTTTTCGGTGACCTTGACGTTCGGTCGCTGCGCAGTTCTCTGATCGCCGCGGGAACGGCACCGATGGTGGAGAATCATTTGGAATCGGTTCCCTTCAGCGTCGCCAGCCCAGCCCTCTTGTTCGACGAGTTACAACTGAAGCGAACGCCGGCGAGCAAGCTAGGCCTCCCAGAATATGGGCCGCCGCTGCTCAGCGAGACTGCCTCCGCAAACTAGCGGCCGCATTTAGCCGGCTGTCTGAAATCCTGTCGAAGGCCCCCGCTGTCGGCGACCGACGCTAGACTCGTGTGTGGTGCGGGCGCCACACAAATTCACGGGCGTGCGATTATAGTTGCGATCACCATGCCTAACCCGGAAAGAGACATCTTCCCAATGAAAGTCGGTAATCCGAATTGCACCGTTGCGCTTGTTTTTCTCTACATCTTTCTTAGCCTTCCCGCAGTCGCCCAAACTCCACCGCTAAAAACTCCGCCCGCTTTTTCTCCCGAGCTCCGCGAGCAGTTACAGGCGATTCGCGACGCAGCTCTCAAAAGTGATTACGCGTGGCAGCAACTCGCGCACCTTACCGAAAAAATCGGACCGCGGCCGGCGGGTTCGCCCGGGGCGCAGGCGGCAGTTGAATACGTTGTCGGCCAGTTAAAGAGCCTCGGCCTCGAAGTTCACCTTGAGCCGGCGCAAGTTTCGCATTGGGTGCGCGGCGAAGAAAAAGCCGAGCTCACCGAATATTCTGGACAGACCAATAAGACTCCACGGCATATTGTTCTGACGGCAATAAGTGGAAGCTCTGCCACTCCAAGCGATGGCTTCACCGCTGAAGTCGTGGTCGTGCACAGCTTTGACGAACTCGCGGCGCTCGGGAGAGAAAAAGTCGCTGGCAAAATCGTCCTCTATAACGTCCCCTACGATGAGCGCAAAGCCCTCGCCGGTTCGGCATTCGAGGCTTATGGCGAAGCCGTCGTCTACCGCAGCGATGGAGCCACCAAGGCCGTTGCCCTGGGCGCGGTGGCATCGCTGATCCGATCCGTGGGCGGAGCGAACTTTCGCCTGCCTCACACTGGTCACAGCGAGCCTGCTGGAATTCCAGCGGCCGCACTCGCCGCGGAAGACGCCGACTTGATCGATCATCTCGCCGCCGAGGGTCCGGTGCGCATGCATCTGACATTAACCCCACAAGATTTCGGCAAAGCGGCCAGCTACAACGTGGTAGCTGATCTCAAAGGCAGTGAACATCCGGAGCAGATTGTGATCGTCAGTGGCCACCTCGATTCCTGGGACCTCGGCCAGGGCGCGATCGACGATGGCGCAGGAGTGGTCATGGCGATGGAAGCGGCGGAAGTTTTGCAGCGTCTGCACCTCCGACCGCGCCGCACCTTGCGTGTGATTGCATGGATGGACGAAGAAAACGGCGGTGGCGGCAACCAGGCGTACGGAAAAGACCATGCTGCAGAGATGACGAACCACATCGCAGCTATTGAAAGCGACGCTGGCGCGGCTCATCCAATAGGCTTTGCCATGAAGATGGCACCCGAAGCGCTCGCGTCGCTGCGCCCGGTAGCCGACGTGCTGCGGCCAATTGGGGCAACCCTGTTCCACTCCGTTAACGGCAGCCCCGGGTCTGACATTGAGCCCCTCGTGAAAGCTGGAGTGCCTGGCATCGGCATCATCCAGGATGGCCGCCACTACTTCGACTACCACCACAGCGCCGCCGACACACTCGACAAAGTCGATCCGCAGGAGTTGAAAGAAAATGCCGCTGCGATGGCGGTTATGGGATATGCACTCGCGGCAATGCCTGAGGCGCTACCGAAGGATCAAACTAAATGAGCTTCGAGTTTCGAGCCGCGAGGAAATCTTGGGTTATGCTTTTCCAGCGAATTTTAGCCTAGCCGTCAAGTAAAGCCCATCAGGTTTGCTCAAAGCCCGAAACTCGCGGCTCGAAGCTGGAATTGAATTCCACCAGTTGACGCCTGTTCCGATCGGCGCTTACCATATCCGTTTGGCTTCATGTGAAACGAAGTTTCCGTGCGGGCAGGCGCAATCATGGATAAGAAGAAGTTAGATAGTTTCAGAAAACGGCTGGAAACCCGGCAGCAGGAATTGCGTCACATGGTGACGCGCAATCAAAAAGATGGCCGGACTGCGGATGAAGAAGCCACGCAGGACGTGGCCGATCGCGCGGCCAGTTCTTATACCAAGGAATTTCTCTTCAGCCAGAGTAACAACGACCGCCAGTTGCTCAACATGGTCGAGGGCGCGCTCGCGCGCATTCGCGAAGGCAGCTTTGGAGAATGCGTCTCCTGTGGCAAAGAGATCAATGCCAAACGCCTTGAGGCCGTCCCGTGGACGCGTCACTGCATCGAGTGCCAGGAAAAGGCTGAACAGGGTTTGCTTGAGGCGGCCCAGTAACCGCCCGCGGCGTTGACAACAAATTTACAAATCGCTGACTTCCGCCTGACAAGTCCGCTTTCCTGGCTCGCTACCATTCTCACGTCGTAAAGTTCGGATCCTTCCGCCGTCCGAGCCATCCAGATTCGCTCCAAAGGAGAGTTTATGTCCCAGTCGTTCCGCAGATCCCTCGTGTCTACCGCCATCGTGGCGCTGATTCTTTCAATATCCGCTGGCTCAGCCTTCGCGCAATACACCCTCACCACATTAGTCAAGAATTCTGGCAAGAAAGGCGATAAACAGCTGATCAACCCCTGGGGCATGGCGTATGGTCCGAGCGAATACTTCTGGTTCAGTGACCAAGGTACCGGCCTTTCCACGCTCTACGATGGCAACGGGGTAAAACAGAGCCTGGTGGTCACGATTCCGCCTGCTTCGGGCACGGGCCTAGGCTCGCCGACCGGCATGGTCTTCAATGGTGGTGCGCAGTTCCAGATCATGCACTGGACCTCGGCATTCATGTTTGCGACCCTCGATGGCCTGATCTGCGGCTGGTCGCACTTCGATCCGACTAACGCTCTGATCGGCGTCAGCAATCCCGGCGCCGTTTACACCGGCCTGGCCATCAATGCCGCCAACAATATGATCTACGCCTCGGATTTCGCCAACAACAAAATCGACGTCTACAACGGGACCTTCGGCTTCGTTAAGTCGTTCACCGATACCTCGATCCCGGCGGGCTACGCGCCCTTTAATGTCCAGGATATCGGCGGACAACTCTATGTCGCCTACGCTCTGCAAAATGGGAAAAAGGGCGGATACATCGACATATTTTCCGAAAGCGGAACACTCGTGAAGACGCTGGTCGCCAAGAGCAAGAACCTCAACCAGCCCTGGGGATTCGCCATGGCGCCGACGAACTTCGGCGTCTTCAGCAACGCTCTGCTGGTCAGCAACAATGTCAATGCCGGAAGCGTCGTCGCCTTCGACCCGAATACCGGCGCTTTCCTCGGTACAGTTTCGACGGCGGCTGGCAAGAAAATCGCTCTCGGCGGAGTCTGGGGAATTGAGTTTGGCGGCGGCGATCCAGAAAACGGCAACACCAATTCGCTCTACTGGGTTGGCGGGCCGAAGAGTGACTCGGCGGGCGTTTACGGCGTCATCAACGCTAACTAGCTCACTCTGCTCTTTACGGCTGAATTGTTAGCTCTCCTGATGTGTTGACCACTGGAGCCCTCCGTTCTTAAACGGAGGGTTTTTTCATTGAGACGGGGCCTCCCCTGCCTCGCGCCATTCGTGAGTTTTGCCTTCGAAAGAACGGGAATTGGCGGTTGGCAGGCCCCCGGCGGTCAGTTCTATCTTCATGATTTCAAAGGATACTCTCTGAATGCGTGCTACCTGATGTAAACGCCCGCTGGATGGCCCGTTTGGGCCATGAACCGGTTCGATTTTTACGGGCGCGATCGCACCGGCGTGGTATGATTTTTTCAACTCCTTTACCCAGGCGCGCTGTGGCGCGAAAAAAGGAGAAATCTAACCCAGGTGGTAGTCATGACGTGGACAAGTCCCGTATTCGTTGAAGTAGTGTTGTGTTGCGAAATCAACTCCTACGTAAGCGCAAAACTTTAATCCCACGCGATGCATCTGCGCATCCTCGGTTCAGCAGCCGGGGGTAGGTTTCCGCAATGGAATTGCGGCTGCGGAAACTGCGTGGCTGTACGCGAACCTACGCCTCCCAAAGAATTCAAAGGTAAGCCGCGCACCCAGGCGCAACTTGCTCTAAGCTCCAATGGCTCTCGCTGGTTCCTGGCTGGAGCCTCTCCCGACTTGGCGTTTCAAATTGAAGCAACCCCCGAGTTTCATCCACGCGCTCTGCGCGACTCGCCCATTGTGGGAGTCGTGCTAGGGAGCGCCGATCTCGACCACGTCGCGGGACTGCTGTTGCTGCGCGAGCTCCAACCTCTGCGCGTCTATGCTACCCCTTCGATTCTGCGCATTCTGCGCGAAGAAAACAGCATGTTCAGCATGCTGAATCGCATTGAGCCGCAGGTGCTTTGGACTCCCATGAACGCGGGCGCGGCGTTCCCCTTACTGGACGCCGCAGGCGAAGACACGGGTGTGAGCTGTGAAGTTGTCGTTCTCTCCGACCGCTATCCAAGATATGTGAAGAGCGTAGGATTGCCACGCGAAGCTTCGGCGGCGTTGTTCTTCGGTGCGAAGTCTTCCAAATCAGGGGCGAGCAAGCGTGTTGCATATGTCCCGGCGGTCGAGAAACTCGACGATGAATTGCTGGCCAAGATCGAGGGCGCCGACGTTTTTCTTCTCGACGGTACTTTCTGGAGCAATGACGAATTGATCCGCATCCAGGGCAGCGGCGAAACTGCGCACCAGATGGGGCACGTCCCGGTTGAAGAAAGCCTGCGGCAGCTGAAGAATATAAAAGTGGGCCGCCGAATCTACGTGCACATCAACAATACAAATCCGATCCTCAACGAGTTAAGTGCGGAGCATGGCGCCGTGCGCGAGGCCGGCTGGGAAGTGGCGGAGGACAATTGGCATCTGGAATTATGACTGCGAAAAAAGTAGAGCAGAGTAAAGTTGATCAGAGTACAGCCGAACAAAGCCCGATGTTTACCTTCGACGAGCTGCGCGCCGCGATGCTGGCCGTGGGCGAGGAACGCTATCACCACCGGCATCCCTTTCATGTGCTGATGCACGAAGGCAAGCTGACCCGCGGCCAATTGCAGGCCTGGGCGTTGAATCGCTATTACTACCAGTCAATCATTCCGATCAAGGACGCAATCATCCTCTCCCGCTCGACCGATTCAGCGTTTCGACGAGCGTGGCGCAAACGCATTATCGATCATGATGGAGACCAGCAGCGCAACGGCGGCATCCTGCGCTGGATCAAGCTGGCGGAGGCAACCGGCCTGGATCGCCATAGAGTAGAGCGCGCTGAAGGAATTCTGCCGGCGACGCGCTTCATCGGAAACGAATATTTGAATCTCGTTCGCACCCGGCCGTTTACCGAGTGTGTAGCCAGTTCGCTAACCGAGCTTTTTTCTCGCGATCTGATCGCTCTGCGTATGGAGAAATTGCGTCAGCACTACCCTTGGCTC
>Ga0210389_10004656_pt1 | contig 10638 bp, 7 predicted proteins | sample IncBWH28OmetaG_FD_160127 | JGI IMG/M metagenome (GOLD analysis project Ga0210389, IMG submission 160127) | Forest soil microbial communities from Barre Woods Harvard Forest LTER site, Petersham, Massachusetts, United States - Inc-BW-H-28-O ... | reverse complement strand
ATCCCGTCCTGGAGGGACACCTACGATATGCTCAGAGCGCGGATCGGTTCGGCTCCAGGTCGCCGGCGTGGGAGCGTTTCTTCGCCGAGTACCCACCGGGCTACGAGAAGCGCTTCTTCGTCGACGGCGGTTACCTCGACAACAAGCCGTTCGATGCTGCTGTGACCGCGCTCTCCGAGCGACAGCACGTGCTGCTGCCCGCCGAGCGGAAGCTGTTGTACATCGAGCCCGACCCGGACCGCTCTCACCGAGATTCCGAGATTCCACGCCCCGACGTCGTCTCCGCGCTGCTGGCGGTCGACTCGCTCCCGCGGGTGGAGACCATAAGGGCGGAGCTGAACGCCATCAGCCGTCGCAACACGCTCGTGGCCCGGGCCTGCACGCTCACCGATCGAATCGAAGAAGACGCTCAACGCGACGCCAAGCTCCGCCAACCGCACAAGGAAGCGGGGGAGTGGGCGCGCAACGATCTGCAGACCCTGATCGAGCACCATGGCCTCGCCTACGGCGGGTATCACCGACTCAAAGTCGCCGCGCTCACCGATTGGCTCTCAGAGTGTATGGCCCGAGCGCGCCCTGACCGGCTCACCGCTGAGTCGACCAAGGCAAGCATCGCGGAGGCCCGTACCCAGGTCTTACGTTGGCGTCAGGGAAAGTACGCCGAAAACCCGAACGCTCTCCAGAGCGCGCCGGCCGCGAGCGGCGCTGCCGTCGGAGCTCCTGCCGCCGGTCCGTCTCTGACAGAGGGCCAACTGCTGGTCGACTTCGACGTCGCCTACCGGATCCGCCGGATGGAATTCGTGCGGCTCAAGCTGCGGGACGCGCTGCGGTCGAACGAGAACGCCCAGATGGTGATCGCACTCGCCGGCTGTACCAAATCGGTCGAAGATGAAGATGATGATTGGGAGACGGCGTGGAACAATGCTCGGGACGAGCTGATCGGCCTTCAAGGGAGGCTCCAGGAACAACACCAACGTCTCCTGGCGGCCCAGCGGGAATGCTGGCAGCTCGATGAGCGATGCAAGCGCGGTACGCTCTCGTTTGGGCTGGCGGAAGCCCTGCGGGCGTACCAACGTGAGGGCGATCCGAAAGCCGCTGCCCTGCTGGAGGCGCTCGGGGACGACCTGCGCGGGGCGCTGACGAGGATCGGTGTCGATTGTAAGAAGATCCTGGCGGACGGGCCGGGCGGGCCGGTGGTCAAGATGACCCGCGCCGCGCTCGGCCACTTCTACGATCAGTACGATGACTTCGACCTGGTGCGCTTCCCCGTCGCCCATTGTCTCGGCACGAGCGAGCTCGAGGGGATAGACGTCGTCCGCGTGAGCGCGGCGGACACGACGCTGGCGGGGTCGCGAGGAGCCAGCAAGCTGGCCGGCGTCAAGCTCGGGCACTTCGGCGCGTTCCTGGACGCGGACTGGCGGGAGGCGGACATTCTCTGGGGCCGTCTCGACGGAGCCGAGCGAATCATCTCCACGCTGGCGCCGGCCGGCAGCGATGAGGCGAGCAGGGCGGCGCACGAGGGCTGGTTGCTCAAGGTCTGGACGGCCATTGTTCGCGAGCACATCGAGGAGAAAGCGAGCCGACAGTCGGCGGTCGCCCCGGCCCAAGCTCCGGTTCCCGCCGCCGTCCGGCCGACGCCGGCGCCGGCGCAGGCGGTGGCCGCGGCACCGATGACCCGGACGCAGATCGCCGACTACGTCGAGAGAGAGACGACGCTGAAAAAGCTGCCCGCTCCGGTCACGATCGATCTGCTGGGGCGGAGCACAGCCATCGTGCGCAGCCTGCTCGGGGGCGTCGCGGAGAAGCGCGGCCTCGGCGAGAACGTGGCCGTGGCTTGGCTGCTACGGCTACTCGCGGCGATCTGGGGGCTGGTGGAGGTGGCGATCCCGCGCAGCGTTGGCCAGCTGCTGCTGCGCTATTGGCTGCAGCTGGTGGCGATCTCCGGGGGGCTGCTCGTCGTGGTCGCCGGCCTGTTGAATCTTCCAAGCGAGCGCAACATCGGGGTGCTGATCCTGGGCACGGCGCTCGTGGCTGAAGCTCTGGGCGAGACCTTGAGGGTCGTGATCTCGAACCGGGACCGGCGTCCCTCGCGTCGCGCCTTGGCGTCGCTTTGGGGGACGGCGGCCGTCGCTGGGCTCGCGCTCATCCGGGCCACGAAGGACTGGGCCTCGGGGCTCCTGCCGCTCCCCGGCGAAAAGGGACCAGTGACCGTACCCCTCATGCGCGATCTCGAGCTGGCGCAGACTGCCAAGCGGCTGTCGACGGTCCTCGGGGGTTGCGAGAATCAATGCCAGGCGAGGCTCGTCGATGCGCTGCACGGGGACACGTTCGTCATCCTCGGCTATGTCCTCTTGCTGGCGGGTCTGGCGCTTTTCGCGCGGACCTTCACTGCCGCGCGCGGGTGGTCCAGGTGGGCCCGCTGCGCCAAGATGTGCGCCTACGCCGTGCTGATCGCCGGCTTGGCTGACCTGATGGAGAACGCGGGCCTCTGGATGGCCCTCCACCGCCAGCTCTGGTCGACGCCCGTCGAGGTCAGCCGTCTCCACAATCTGCTCGCGGTGGTCGTGCCAGCTCTGACGTTCGGAGTTTCGACGCTCAAGTGGGGACTGCTCTTCGTCACCGCCTCCTTCAACGTGATCGCGTTGGTTGCGATCGGAGGCGCCGCCCTGGCCAACGCGCTCGGCGTCGACTCATCCTCAAAAGGGCAGGTCGGCGGGACCTCCGTTCCCAAGGCTCGCCGCCCCAGGCTGTTCGTCGGTCACGGAAAAACGGTCGCTTGGCGCGCAATCGAGCTCGCGCTTGGTGACGAGGTCGAGATTCGGTCGCTCGATGTTCTATCGAAGCCCAACGATCCCCGGTCGGGACGGCTCCTCCCGATCCTCGACGGATGTGACTTCGCGGTCGTCGTCTCCTCTGTCACCGACGGCGCGGCAGAGGAATTGCTGCCGCTGATCATCGGGCTGGTTCAGGGGCGGGTGGGGCCCGATCGATTCCGGCTGCTCGCGGCCGACAAGGCGCCGCCGCCCCGCCTCGTCGGCGTCGCGCGCATCGACTTTACCCCCGAGCGGTCAGCCGACGCCGTGGCGGCACTCCGCCGGGCTCTGGAGGGGCGGGGCCTCCTCAAGCCTCGACCGGCGGAGCAGCCGACGCCTCGCACCGGATCACCTCCCCCGGATGCTGGACCTGTCGTGGTGGGCAGTGCCCAATGAGATGAGCTCCTAAGCCGCTGAGTCGTTCTCGCCGTCCGACCCCCGGAGAACACGTAAACCACCGGTGCCCTCACCAGCCGAGGAGCGCGCACATGTCGATGTTCATCGTGATCGGATCGCCCCGGAGTAGGATCACGTTCGCGGTCACACTGGTTAGACAGCCCCATCCGCGATAGCCGACGTGGAAACCGTTCGAGGCATCCATTGAGGTAGCGGTGTTGTGGTCACCAAAGCTCTTGTGGTTGAAACGGTAGTCAACGCGCTGGATTTCGCCGACCTTGTTCGGGGGCACCTGCAGCGAGATCGAAAAGGCATATTGCTTGGGTGAGACCGCTGGTGCGCTGACGTGGGGCTTGATGTCCGTCGGGAGCAACAAGGTTTGGGGAATCGGAGACGGTGCGGGCGGGCGCGCGTGGGGCCGCGTCTCCGCCGGCGTTGCGGTGACGGTGGCCAGCTGCGCCTTCAATTCCCGTACTGCGCTGTCTGTGGTCGTGTTCTGGGTTTGGAGTGTGTCGATCTGTTTCTGCTTGTCGGCCAACGTGTGTTCGAGCGCTTTTATGGCGCTGCCGTAGTCGCCGACGTCGTCGGCTTGGTCGGTCTCGCCGGAGGAAAAGTCTGAACCGCTGGGCCGGCGTGCCGAGGCGCTGGTCTCGAGGTTGACCAGCTGGCTGCGCGCGGATGCCAGCTGTTGCATCGCACGTCGCTGCGCGCGCAGTATCGCCACCGTACTAACCAGCACCAAAACCGCCAGCACTCCAAGCGCGCCGATCGCGCGCCGCCGGGTTGTCCGCCTCTGTCGAGCCCGAACGTTCGAATCGAGAATCGGTCCGATCAGACGATCGTGCGTCAGCTCGAACCACGGCGTGCCGGCGCGCGGCTCTCGACGTACGATACCGCCGTCGATCAAGGCATCTACGACATCGCCAGAAACACTGCTCCGCTGTAAGGTCGGGAGGTCGACGAATCCGCGGGTGTTCTCGCGAGTGATGAGTCGTTTTTCAATCGCCCATCGAAGCCTGGGCTCGCTGATCCGGCCGCGCGCGCACGCCTGAGTCACGGCGCGGTCGTACGTTGCGCGCAACACCCCGTCGATATCGCCGACGACATTGCTGGTTGCGACCATGTTCTGGCCACCCCGCTCGAACAGGAAGCTGTTCTTGTCCCTCGCCCGACGCCCGTCGGTCGTCCCATCGACGGGATGCGCGCTCTCTAGCGCCTGCCAGAGACTGAAACAGGCGAGTTGTAAGTGAAGAGGTTCGACAAACTCACCTTCTATCTCCACCGCCGTGGCGAGCTCGTCGCGAGAAGAAGCGCCGGGCTGACTCGCCTCCCTTTCGTCCTCGACGACCTTCGTCTTTAGCAGGTTGGCGACGATCTCTTCGCATACAATCTTGGGGACCTCGATCGCCAGCGGCGGGCGGAGAAGCGGCTCGCGGATGACCTGCAGGGCGCTCTCCTTGCGTAGGCGCTCGAGGCGGTAGCGAATGCGCAATGCCTGGGGAAAGAGGGAGGCATAGGGATCCAACTCGGCCAGACGGTCTTCGCGAATGGCGAGGAGCAAGTTGACGTCGTCGATGGCCTTCAACATCGACGAGAGCTCCTCGACGAAGGTACGTCGTTGTGGCCATCGCCTCAAGTTGGTGGTGAAGAGCTCCTCGAACTGGTCGAGCACCAGGATGCACGGTCGCGTGGTGGTCCAACGCACTGGCGCTGGTCCCCGGCGCGGCTCGGCGGTGAGGTCGACCAGAAGGCCTCGCGCTTTCAACGCCACGACCATCCCGTCGATGAGCCCGACCTTCGCTTCGGCAGCAGGCTCATCGAGCGCCAGTTGGCCGTCGCCGAACGTCAGCGACGAGAGCACACTCCGCGTGAACGCATTCTCGTCGCCCAGTGCGCCACGGTCGGGAGTGATCCCGACGCGGGCGGTGAGCACCGTGGCTCCCTCAGCCACCAGAGTCTGTCCGAGCTTGGCGATGAGCGAGCTCTTGCCTACGCCCGACTGCGAGTAGAGCAGCGCGGCTCGGTAGGCGCCGACGAGGTCGCGCAGGTCGGTGACCTCCTTGTTACGGCCAAACAACAGGTCGGCCTCACTCCAGGCGTAGGGGCGAGGGCCGGGGAAAGGCGAGCGCATCGGCGACGCCACGGGGGGCGCGTCCTCGGCCGGCCCCCGGCTGGGCTCGGCGGCGGACGCGGTCCCGATACTCATGACGCCGCGCTCACCAATCCGAACTCGCTGCGCAGAGCGCGTGCCACTTCTTCAGCGCTGCGCCATAGAACGTTCACCTGGTACGTCCACTCGAAATACTGCTCTACTTGACGGCGGTAAGTGCCGGTGTTGTGGCCCTGAGGCAGGGTCTTGGGATCGATCTGTACGGCGACACGCTGTACCCGCATGTGTGGCTGCATCGTCCGGATGAGGGCTCTTAGAATGAAGAGGAAGTTCACGTCGGACAGGCCGTACCCGACGAAGAACAGGGGTCGACTCTTGATCGCCTTCCGCAGCACTAACGGTAGAGCGGTCTTTTCTTCGCGCCCGGAGGGGCTCACGGCGATCTCGCGAGAAACGTTGACGAGGAAATCGAGATAGTCATCCTCGGTCACCACCATCGACTCATAGCCCACAATGCCGCTACGTCCCAGGTTGCTTGGGTTCTGGCCGGTGTTGCTCTCGGTCCAGCGCCCGTGAAGGTGGAAGATGAGGGGTTCCTTGGGCGAGGGCTCGTACTTTCCGTCGTCGAACCGCGAGGAGACAGTTAGGAGGTCGTCGCTCCAGCGGCAGATCTCACTTTGCGGGGCGACGTCCGAAACATCGCGGAAGGCGTGCTCGAGCAGGTCATCGTAGTTGGTCGTGAGGTAGATGGGAAGGCGCAGCTCTGCCAGACAACGCTGGAGGTCTGGCAGAGCGGCGGGGCCGCGCGCCTTTGCCGTCGCTGCCCGATCGCGAATCGCCTCTGCCACGAGACGCTTGACGCCGGGTGCATCGCCGCTGACTGCTGCGATGTACTGCGCGACCTTCGCCAGGTTCGTATGCTCGTCGAATGGAAACGGCACCTTGAGCTTGGCGCGGCCCAGGATTTCGGTCGCTAGCTCGGCGCCGCTCGGCAATGCTGGGACGCACGCGCCAGCGCCCAAGAACGGAACGCAACTTCCGTCTCGAAGGTTGTTAACCAGCGTATCCCAATTGGCTTCCGACATCGCGCGCGTCTTCGAACAACGAGAGACGCATCGAAATCTTCCCGGATCATCGCGTGATGGTCTAGGCCCAAGTCATCGCCAAGATGAACTTAGATTAGGTGCGCGACCAAAGCAGACCACGAGCACCTTGGCGAAGCATGGCCCCAACGACTGGGCGGGAATGGAGGTCGTTGCCTCGGCGTCTGGCAACTACTCGTAATCATTCGCCAGTTTCTGCGCTCCTCCGGATACGCATGGGAAAATACCTGAACTCCGGGCGGGATCCCGGTCGTCGTTCGTCTTCGTCTCGATCAGGAGCGGGCCTCAATGAGTCCGTTGCCCATCCACGCACAGGCGGCAGTACGTTTCGTCCGGCAGTGGCTCGACATCCACTTCGAACAGGCACGCCCGAAGTCTAATGAGAGATCGAGCCAATCGCGGGAGAAGAACCGCCTTGGCGTATAGTCCGCCGCATGGCCTCATTCAATTCGGCAGGCGCGGCCGACGTCATGAGTAAGGATCCGACCGCGAACGCCGAGCGGGTCGTCACCCTCATCGAAATCGGCCGCGAGACGGAACGCAACGCGGTGAAGGGCATACTTGCGGATTCGAAAGTGTCTATGAACCGGGTCGCCGTCCGGGATGCGTTGCTCAAGATGCTCGCGACGCGATACAAGCCGGCGCCACAGCCGCGCGACGACGAGGCCGAAAAGCTTCGATCAGCCAAAACGCGCGCCTGGCTCCTCTACATCTTGCCGTCCGTCGCCGATGGAAATGTCGAGGTCGCGAGGGTACTCCGCCGGGCTCTGGACCAGACGAAGCGAACCGAACAAATGGGCGCGCTATTGGGCGCTCGTTGGGCAACTACGGTTTGCATTCCCGAACTGACCGCGGACGTCCTTGCCGAGTTGATCCGGGTAGGCGAACTCGTCACCTCTCGGGAAGATTAGGTGTGACCGATGAATTTTCCGCGCTGTGTTGGTCTGTACGCCGAATACCGACTCACGGGAGGCTGACCCCTTGCGGAAACTGACCTTTGCCATGAACCGGAGCCTGGACGGCTACATCGCCGCGCCCGGCGACGACCTCGGCTGGAGCGTGCCGAGCGACGAGCTGTTCCAGTGGTGGTCCGACCGTGTGGGGGCGACGGCCCTGGCGCTGTACGGGCGCAAACTGTGGGAGACGATGAGCTCTCACTGGCCGACCGCCGACCAGCAGCCTGGCGCCACGCCGGCGCAGATCGAGTTCGCCCGCCGCTGGCGGGACATGCCGAAGGTGGTGTTCTCCTCGACGACCAGCGCGGTTGACTGGAACGCCCGCCTGGTCACCGGCGACGCTGTCACCGAGATCACCCGGCTCAAAACTGAGGATGGCGGTCCCATGGACGTCGGCGGCGCCACCCTCGCCGCGGCGGCCATGCGGGCCGAGCTGATCGACGAGTACGCGATCGTCACCCACCCGGTCCTGGTGGGCGGCGGCACGCCGTTCTTCACGGCCCTGGACAACTGGGTGAACCTGAACCTGGTGGAGACCCGGACGTTTCCCGACGGCGTGCTCCTGACCAGGTACGAGACCAGGCGCTGAAACCCGACCTCGGATCGGCGCGAGCTCGGGCCACCACCGGAGGCCGTCATCGACGCAAGAACCGATCTGGTGATGACTTCTTTGCGGAACTTCCGCAAGAGTGGGACACCGCGTAAGTCGTCTAGCTACTTGAATTTGTGCGGTCGGGGAGAGTCGAACTCCCACAATGTTACCATCACCAGAACCTGAATCTGGCGCGTCTACCAGTTCCGCCACGACCGCGATTTCGTGAGGCCGGGAACCTAGCATTTCAGGCGGCGTGGACGCCACTGGAAACGGGCCCCCGGGCCCCGGGGCGGAGTGGCTCAGTAGGGCGGCTGGCCGTAGAGCGACTCTCGGAACTCGGAGTAGCCGAATGAGGTGGAGGTGAACTTGGCGACCAGCGCGCCCGACGGGCTGATCTCGTGGATCTGGCCCGAGGTCGAGAAGGTCACCAGGTAGTTGCCGTTGGGGAGCTGCTGGACGTCGCCGAGGACGCTGCTGCTGGCGCCGGTGGCGGTGTAGGTCAGGGTCTTGGCGGCGGTCATGTTCGTGGTGTCGAGCCTGTAGATCCAGGCCTCGTTCGGGGTGTTGTTGAAGAACAGGAACGTCCCGTCGGCGAGCAGCTGGTGGCCGTGGTTCACCGACCAGGTCGGCACGCCGGTGAAGAACTTGCTCTGGTCCTTGGGGTTGCTGCCGCCGAACTGCCAGAGCAGCGACCCGGTGCGCGACAGCTTCACGTAGAGGCTCGGGTTGCGATCGCCGACGGTGTAGCTGTTGTCCGACGGGTAGTAGTGGACGGCGTTGCTGTGGAACGTGTTCGTGGTCGAATTGTAGACGCTCGACATGTCGGCCACGACGGTGGTGAACGTCCCCGTGGCGTCCGCGCGCTCGACCAGCGAGCAGGGGGCGTCGGTCCCCGCCTTGTTCCAGAGCATGGTGGCGAAGCCGCCCGGGATGGCGGTCAGGTCGTGGTGCGAGGTGGTCAGGCCGGCGAGCGGGGTGTTGCCGGTGCCGTCCATCGCCACCGACTCGATGTTCCCCTGGTTCGTGTTGAGCACGTTGAGCGCCATCATGTACATGTGCGTGCCGTCCCAGCTCATGTGCGACCGGCTGGGCATCGATGGGCCTGCCGCCGACCAGACGACCGTACCGTCGGCGTCGATGATGAAGGTCGTGTTCCCCGAGAGGCCCGTGCTGGTGATGATGAACCCCTTGTCGTGCGCCGAGGCGTTCGCGATCGACGTCGTGACCTTGGGCGCCGAGCTGGGCAGGGCACCCGTCATGATCGTGTAGCTGCTGCTGGCACAGGAGCCGCTCGCGTTGGTGGCGACGATCTTGTACGTGTAGCCGGTGCTCGGCTTCATCCCCAGCAGCAGCGTGCGGTAGCTGGCTTGCGCGAGGTCGACGGGCGCCACCAGCGTGGTCCCGCCCGCCGCGGGGCCGAAGTCGATCTCCGCCTTGCTGACATTCGACAGCGTCGTCGACCAGGTCACGGCCGCCACCGTCGGGATGGCCGTGCTGAAGGACGAGGTCGCGGTGATCGTACAAGCGGCGGTTCCGGCGTTGCCGGCGGAGCCTGTCGCGCCGCCGGTGCTGGTCGCGCCGCCGGTGCCCTTGGTGCCCCCGGCGCCCGTCGTTCCCCCGGTCGCACTGGATCCCCCAGTGCTCGTCGCGCCCCCGGAACCGGTCGCGTGGTCGCCGCCCGTCGCGCTGACATCGACGTTCACAGGCTGCGCACAGCCGAAGAAGGAGAGCAAAACCAGGCTAAAGCTGGATCCGACGGATCTCATCGTCCCAATCAGTGAAGGCCGGCACGGGATTGGGTCCAAACAATCGGCGGGATCCGTGCGAAATCTTAGTTCAGGTCGACGCGGCAAACCGGCGGCTTCTGACGGCCGGCTGCCGCGTCGGGACCGCGACCGTTAGAAGTGCGAGCAGGTGGCGAGATAGCAGCTCTGATCGCCGCCCGACTCCTGGTAGCAGCGGTCGAGCGCGTCGTCCTCGACGCCGGTCATGTTGGCCAGGCCGAACCCCGCGAAGGTCTCCTCGGTCACCGGGTACTGATCGCCGTACGAATCCTCGGCGGTGCAAGAGACGCTGTGGACCACGTTCCAGTCCCAGTAATAGGCGGGGCGCGCGAACTCCGGGTGCTCCCAGTGGCGGAAGGGATGGGCGCCGTAGTGGGCGACGGTCGGGCGCATCACGCGAACGGCGTGCGGTCGCACCATCGGACCGTGCGGGTGGACGCCCGGCGGGTGGGCCTGGAACTTCGGCGGCGCGGCGCGCGGGGGCGGGGTCGGATGTCCGCCGCCTCCGTGCACGTCATGGTGCTCCTCACCGCGATGTTCTTGGGCGTGCGCGACGGTCGCGAGTTGCAGCCAGGCGAACGACAAGGAGAGGACGAACGGCAGTGCCAACTTCGGGGCGAGCTTCATGGAGATCTCCGGCGACAAGGGTTGGATGTTTGGACGGTCGAGCTCCCTGGGAATGTAAGCATCTTACCGAAAAAGGACCCCGCCTTCTCGACCCTGGTTAGGCGGAGCTAGCGTTCGTCTTCGTCGACGGCGTCCTCGCCGCCGCGCTCGAGCGCGCGGTAGAGCGTGCGACGATCGATGCCCAGCTTCTCGGCGGCCTTTTTCTTGTTGCCCGCGCACTCGCCGAGGACCAGCTGGATGTAGCGACGCTCGAG
>Ga0210389_10004655_pt1 | contig 10638 bp, 12 predicted proteins | sample IncBWH28OmetaG_FD_160127 | JGI IMG/M metagenome (GOLD analysis project Ga0210389, IMG submission 160127) | Forest soil microbial communities from Barre Woods Harvard Forest LTER site, Petersham, Massachusetts, United States - Inc-BW-H-28-O ... | reverse complement strand
GCTGCAGATGGCGCAGCAGAACGAGCCGCAATTTCTGGCGAGCGCGAATGACCTGAAAATCGCGCATGAGGATACCCGGCAGGCTCGGTCGGCGCAGTATCCCGCGTTTGGCCTGAAGTCGGAGTTCACGAATACCGAGGGCAACGGCCGCACCCCGACCAGCCGGTTTGTCACGCAGGACGGCGTGCACGTGTATCGCGAGTGGGCCACAATGCATCAGGATCTTTCGGCCGGCACGCTGACCGGCGTTGGCATCGACCGGGCCACCGCCGCCGAGGCGGTCGCGCAAGCCAAGGTCGAAATCGCGCGTCGCGGATTGACGGTCACCGTGACCAAGGACTACTACAATCTTCTGCTCGCGCAGCGCAAGTATGCCACCGCGCAGCAGTCTTTGGATGAAGCGCAGCGGTTCGTGACCATCAGCCAGAACCTGGAACGCGGCGGCGAGGTGGCTCACAGCGACGTTGTGAAAGCTCAACTCCAGCAGAACGCGCAGACACAGGTATTGCGGGAATCCCAACTGGCGATGGCAAACGCCCGGCTGGAGCTTGCGGTGCTGCTGTTCCGCGACTTCGATCAGAATTTCCAGATCGTCGATGATCTGAACCTGGCGCCGGCCCTTCCGCCCCTCACCGATGCTCAGTCCATGGCCGCGAAGCAGAATCCGGATCTGCGGGTTGCCATGAGCACGCTGCAGGGCGCTGAAATGGACGTCAGAATTGCACGCCAGGCGTTTCTGCCTTCACTCTCGCTCGACGTTGTTTACGGCCTCGAAGCCAATGCCATCACGTTGAACAGTATCTATGTGGCCGACCCGGGCAGAGGTCCGGTGCCAACGCTGGGCTACTCGCTGGACGCCAACCTTACCTTGCCGGTCTGGGATTGGGGCGCACGGAGGAGCAAACTCCAGCAAGCGCAATTGAAGCGCGAACAGTCGAGAATAGAACTCAGCGCCACGCAGCGGGAAACGCTGAAGAACTTCCAGACGGCTTATCAGGAAGCGCAAACGGCTCGCGACCAGCGCGACCTGTTGCGCCAGGCCGCCGACCTCGCATCCGAAAATCTTCGCCTCAATAATCTGCGATATCAGGCCGGCGAGGCTACAGTGCTCGAGATCGTCGATGCCCAGAACAGTCTGGTCCAGGCCCGCAACAGTCTGGACGACGGCGAGGTGCGTTACCGGGTCGCCCTTGCCAGTCTGCAGGCGCTGACGGGGACGTTTTAACCTGCGGCGATAGAATTCAATCATGCCGACAGCAACTACGGTGGTCACTCCCGCACGATTCCAACAAGGGCTCAGCTGGACCGGGTTTCTGGCCAATGCGGCCGTCAATCGGGACAAGTTCGAGCAGAACTACGACGCACCCGCACTCACAGAAGCTGACCTGACTTTCTTCCGAAAGGCCGCGGCGCTCCCGAACGGTCCGCGAAAACTGCTTGCGATTGCCGAGGCCTGGTGCGGCGATGTTTACCGTGAGCTGCCAACCGCGGTTCGCATCGCGGAAGCGGCGGGCATGGAGCTGCGAATATTCGTTCGCGACGAGAACCCGGACATCATGGATGAATTCCTCAGCAACGACGGGAAATCACGCGCCATCCCGGTCTTCGTCTTCTACACGGACGATATGACTTACATCACCCATTTCACGGAGCGGTCCGCCAGCGCGCATGCGGGGCTGGCGGCCGCGATGGATGCGGCCAAAGCAAAACTGAACCTGCCCTCCTCCGCGACGCTGGGAAACCTGCAGGGCGAGGAGAAGCAGGCGCTGTTGCGCGAGTTAATCGCAAACATCGCTCCGCATTCCGATCAGTGGCGCAGAGACGCGATCAGGGAAATGCGGCAGCTTCTTTCGAAAGCGCTCGATCTGCATGTCGACTGAGACCGCCAGACCGGTTATCTATACGATTCGCGGCTGCGACGCATGCGTGAAACTCCTCCGGCAAATGGACGCGGACGGCGTTCCCTACGACGAGCGCCGCGTCGAACTCAACCAGCAGACGCTGGATGAGGCGCGCCGCTACGGCAGCCTCGTGCCAATCGTAATCTGGCCGGACGGCCGCGTGGAACAGGGGTTCGGCGACACGATCGGCTGTTTTATCTGATCTTCAGAAGAGCTCTTTGCTGGCTAACGCCGCGCCTTCGACAAGAGCTTCGAACTTGGCCCACATCACCGGCGCCGGCACTCGTTCGATGACGTCCACCTGAGCAAAACCGCAATCGGTGCCCGCGATGACATTCTCGGGCCCGACGAGCTTGGCGTAGCGAATGATGCGATCGGCAACGAGGCGCGGATGTTCCACAGTGACCGTGTGGTGAGTGATCACGCCTGGGATCAGGATTTTCCCCTTTGGCAACTTGCCGCCCTGCCAGACCCGCCACTCGTGTTCATGCCTGGGATTCGCGGCCTCGATGGAATAGGCGCCGGCGCGGACCTGCACGATCAGGTCGACGAGGTCTTCGAGCGCCGCATCGGCCAGGTGCGGCACGTGCCAGCTTCCGAAGCACACGTGATAACGCACGCGATCTTCGGGGATACCGCGCAAGGCATGATTCAGGGCATCGATTCGTAACTGCGCCCACTCCCGATATCGCTCCGGGCTCTGCTGCACCAGGTGGTCATACATGTTCGCGAGGACCGCGTCGTCGACCTGCAGAAGCAGCCCGGCATTGTGAATCTCCAGGTATTCCTGGCGCAGCGCTTCGGCCAACGCGAAAATGTATTCCTTCTCGGTTTTGTAGTATTCGTTGAGGCCGTCGTAAGCAGTGCTCGCCGGTGCAACGGCCGTTAGAAATCCCTCCTGGGCCGGGGTCTCTTTCAATGCGGCCTGGAAATTCGCGATCGCGCGCTGGATGGGTTCGCGATCGCGGTATTCGATGGGGCTGATGCACGCTTCCGTCGGGCGCCCGCCGATGACGCTCGGCATTTCGCGCGCGATGAACTCGCCGAACCGCTGCAGATCGCGGCCCAGCCACTCCACCGGGCGCAACTGGTTGGGACGGATTTCGAATCCGGTAATGCGCGTCAGCACATAATTCGACCAGCTCGATTTTCCGAACTCACCGTCGCTGATGATGTCCAGACCGATTGCCGCCTGCTTCTTCACAACCTCGGCTGTCGCGCGGCGAACCGTTTCCAGGTATCGTTCGGTTGCGGCGATCTCTTCGGGTCGGTCCTTGCCGGATTGCGCCAAAGCCTTCAGCTCGGCAGGCCGGACCAGACTTCCTGTGTGCGTGGTCAGAATTCGTTTATCGCTTCTTTTCATGGGCGTCGTTTGTGAAAACGCCACGCAGCATATCACGGCTTCTCACGCCGCAGACCCATCAATTGCGTTGATGAAAGAGACTCCGGCGGGATTCTTACTTCTTACCGTGCGCCATCACCCACCTGAACTCCGCGGCGATTGTGGGTTCATAGTACTCGCGCTGGATCATGTAGTGAGCGCTGCCCTGATAAAAGCATCCGGGAAATCGACACGGCCATTTCGTTACTGAAAGACAAAAAGAAAGGAGCAGATTCAAGAAAGGGGGCCTGACTCGCGCCCGATTCACCCCATCGCGACTAATTCGACGCGGGTGTTCTCTCCATCGAATCCACCACCAGCACTGCGACTGCGCCTTTCGCTGCTTCCAGCTTGAGGCCGAGCTGTTCCTGTAGTGCCGTAAACAACGAAGGTCTGAAGTCATCAGCGCCCTGAACGCCATCCGGTGTCCAATCCAACGTGAAATCGTAAAGCCCCTGCAAGCCGGTTCGATCGACAACGGGCCGATCGAGCCCGAAGAGATGGCTCGAAAGCCGGTCGGCCAACGCGGGCATCGGCACTGCCTTTCCTGCAAGATGGCCGGCGTTCATGCTGAACGTGCCTGGCGTGCCCGGTGCGGATTCCGCGAATTTGGGTTCGTTTTTTCCGGTGACCAGAGCGTAAACCGGCATCTCCTTCGCGTCGCGGTGCAGCTTCAGCAGGAAGCGATCGGCCAGCAGGTTTTGCAGCATGATGCGGACCTGGTCCGCGGAAGTGTTCGGCGAAAATTTCGCGACAATGTCAAATCGTTCGAAGTCGAGCCAGTCCGGCGCGGAGATCGCACTCTCTCTGTCTTCGCTGATGTTCCAGGCCAGTGCGATGCACTTGCGCAGTGGCACGTTTTCCATAAACACCTCGCCCGGCGTAAGGCGTGTCGACGAATGTCCGTTGGAGGTATTGGGCTTGATCGATGCGGCGTCGAATTCCGGACGCCCGGCCGATTGCGCATTGGCAGCGGCTGCAAATGCAGCGAGCAGGATGAGGCTTCGCATATCGTCTCCTTGTCAGCCCTATTACGCCCGACTGGGCATGCGGGTTAACGGCGGATTCCGCTCGAACCTTTTCGATTCATGTCCGTATACAGGTCTATGAGTGCTGCAAAAGCAACCATGATCGCCGCTTGCGGAGTAGCAGCCCTGGTCGCTCAGGCTCAGCCAGGGCCGCAATTCGAAGTCGCATCGATTCGGCCGTCCGCCACTTCGGTGGAGCAAACGGGCGGCGTAGGACTCCACTTCGATAATGCTCAGGTTCGTATCGATCACCTTACCCTGAAGGATTACATCGTCATCGCGTATAAGACGAAGATTTCCCAGGTCTCCGGCCCCGATTGGATCAGCTCGGACCGCTTCGATATCTCGGCGACTCTACCGGCCGGGAGCAAGCCAGAGCAGGTTGTGGAAATGTTACAGGCTCTGTTGGAGGACCGGTTTCAATTGAAAATTCATCGCGAGAAGAGGGAGTTTCCGGTCTACGCGCTCGTGCTCGGCAAAGGCCCTCTCAAATTGAAGGAGGTCCCTCCGGGTGATGATGATCGAAAGCCCGCGGATCCCGTGAATATTGCGGCGGGCGGTTCGGAATCCGGTGTCAGCGTCAATCTGGGCAATGGAGCGGGCTGGTCATTTGTGCCCAATCGTTTCGAGGCCCGAAAACTGACGATGGACGCCTTTGCCGGAAATTTGGAGCGATTCGCCGATCGCCCAATCGTCGATATGACGGGGCTGACAAGCAGATACGATTTTGACTTCCACATCAACCCCGAGGACTATCAGCCGATGCTCATTCGCTCAGCAGTCGCGGCCGGCGTGTCGCTGCCACCTCAGGCCTTGAAGCTGTTGGAGGGCAGTTCGTCTGCTTCGCTTTCCGATGCGCTGGCGCAGGTGGGCCTCAAGCTCGAAACGCGCAGAGCACCTCTGGATGTCATTGTGGTCGACGACGGCCGCAGAACGCCAACGGAAAATTGAGCGGAACTATCGTTCCGGCCCGACAACAAATGATGCGCCGCCCTGGGCCTGCTGAGCCGTGCTGAAGACCACGTGCAGGCTCGATTCGCCCGGCGGAACTTCCTGATCCTCGCGCAATTGCCCGCGCGCGCCAATGATCGGTTGAACCAACGCCAGAAATCGCAACAGATCGTAAACGTCGCCTTCGTCGGGCAGGGCGAGGGCAAACCTCTGTGAGCGAAAGTCGACGGGAGCTTCGCGTTCGGCGAGTTCCCAGACTACGAACGCGCAGTTTTCCACGAGCTGTTCGAATCGCTGTTGCTGGTCGGGCTCGATATGGCGATCGAAGAAGATCTCCACCAGCCCCTGCCGCTCGCGCGTAAACTCCCGCACTTGCAGCGAACCCGCATGGGCAGTGCTTTTCCAATCCACGTGGCGTGCGCTGTCCTGCGGCTCATAGGGTCGAATGCGATAGAAATCGTGACCCTCGCCGCGAATCAGCGTCTCGATTTCCCCCACGATCGAATCCAGCAGCGCCTCCATGCCGGCACGTGGCTGGAGGGCTGGATAGACGATGGTCTCGCGTCGCAACGCCACGCTGGTGCTCTTGCGAAGGAAGCCGAATGGGAACCTGGTGGAGATGGAGAAGAGGTTTTCCTTGTGACGTCCCCGGTAAGGAAAAACCACATTGACCGGGACTTCGATGGTGGCGCGGCCGGCAATGATCGGACAGTAGATGGAATGGGCGAGGATCGGCGGAGCGTCGCTGGCCGGATCACGCTGGCCTGAAAGTTCGATGGAAAAAGAAGGCGTCCAGGTTTTGAGATTGCGGAGGCGGAGGCGCGCGGCGGTGGGCATCCGCGCCGACACGTGTTCCGGCAGCATTAACTCCAGCTCGAGGCCCGACAGAACCAGGCGGCTGATGAACCCGGAGACCAGCACGAATGCCATCATGGCCGCAAAGACGAGAAACAGCAGGTTGTTGCCGGAAAGGAATGCGCCCAGACCGGTAAGCACCATGGCGAGCGAGTAAAGCAGGCCGCCGCGCGTCACGCGGGCATGCACGCGTCGTCGAATCAGGGTCCGAATCCGGTCGAATCTCAAACTCCAATTATCGTTCCGATTTTGGAAGAAAATTCATGCATGGGCCGTCTCATGTCCGGGTGGTCAATCTGAGCGATCGCGAGGCGGGCGCGGAGATCGTCGAAGCGTGCCGAAAAGGGGACCGCCTTGCCTTCCGCGAACTCTACGATCTCTATAAGGACCGCGTGTACTCGATAGCCCTTTATTTCTTTCACGGCGACCGCACCGCGGCAAGCGACGTTACTCAGCAGGTATTTCTGAAACTGCTCGCAAATATCGGCCAGTATCGGGGCGAGGCGGTTTTCTCGACCTGGCTCTACCGTCTTGTAGTGAATGCCTGCCTCGATGAAGCTCGCGCCCGCAAGCCGCGCGCTGTCGCGTATGAGCGTTCGCGCATGGAAGCCGCCGCTGGCGCCGGTTCGCAGGAATCCGGCTATGAACAGGCGCAGGTGGCGGAATCGGTGCGCGCGGCGGTAGCGTCGCTTCCGCCGAAATTCCGGATCGCGGTGCTGCTGCGATATTTCGATGAACTGTCCTATGACGAAATGGCAAAAGCGCTGCGATGCTCCATGGGCACCGTGGCATCGCGCCTCAGCCGCGGTCACAAGATGCTGGCGGAGCGGCTGAAGGGAGTGGTCGAATGAGCATTCGCGATCATCTTCCGCTGGTCGAAGCTCCGGAATCGGTCTGGGAGGCCATCGAAGCGAAGATTCGCGACCACGAACGCCGCGCCATGCGGTCGCCTTCACGGTGGCGATGGGTTTTCGCGGCAGCGGCCGCGATCCTGCTCGCTGCTACCGGAACCTGGTGGTTCGAGCGGCAACACGCGGGTTGGATCGAGACGAGCGCGTCGGCCCGAACTACGCTGCGAATCGGCGATATCGGGTCGGTCGATATCGGTCCCAACACCCGACTGCGCGTGGTCGCCGATCGTGCGGATCAGCACCGCCTGGATCTGGCGCATGGGTCGATTTACGCGAAGATCAGCGCGCCACCGCGGCTGTTCTTCGTCGATACAAAATCGGGGACGGCCATCGATCTCGGTTGTGAGTACGCGATGAACATGGACGAGGATGGCGTGGGTACCCTTCGCGTCACGAAAGGTTGGGTGTCGTTCCAATGGGAGGGCCGTGAATCGTTGGTGCCGGCAGGGGCTATGTGCCGCATCCGCCCGTCGGGAGGGCCGGGCCTGCCTTATTTCGAGGATGCCGCGCCGGATTTCGTCCAATCGGTGGACCGCGGCGCGGTCGACGCCATGCTTGGCTCGGCGCGCGTGCGCGACACGCTTACGTTGTGGCATTTGCTGTCGCGTGTGGCGCCCGGGGATCGTGCGCGGGTGTACGACCGCATGGCTTCGCTGGTTCCAATACCGCCCGCCATTTCCCGGGAGCGCGCGCTGGGGCTCGATCCTGACACTTTGAACCGGCTGAAGGAAGAACTGGCGTGGAAATGGTGAAGCGGGAAGAAAATCGCGAGACGCTCGTCTAACGGGCTATGAAAACCGCGAAATGCCGCCCGATGCGGTGGGTGGCCCTGTTCTGCTTTCCTGCCTTCGCGTGGGCGCAGGCGTTTACGTTCGAGATTGGGAGCCCGGTTGCGTCTCAGGATTTCGCCACCAAGTCTGCCGCTTTCGTGTTCCGCACCGCCGGATGCGCGGCGCCGGAGAAGCCCGAAGTCAGCGCAACGGCGGAAGGGCTTGTCGAAGGCACTCGCCGAACCCTGCCCCTCAAGGTGAATCCGTCATCGAAGCCCGGCGTTTACGCGGTGTTTCAGCAATGGACGGGCGGGCGGTGGATGGTGGTTTTGAAAGGCTCGTGCGGAAGCGCACAGGCGGGCGCAATCGTTCCAGTCGGGCCGCGCGGTTTCGTCCGCGAGGATTCGAAGTTCTTCACGCATCCTGCAACCGCGGCTGAGATCGACGCCGCATTGAAGGCATTTCCAGAAGGAGGCTACAAATGAAAACGTTCGCGATTTGCGCGGCGCTCTCGTGCACCGCGTTTTGTCTGGTGGGCGCCGGCAGCCGCTTGAGCGATGAAGGGCTGACTGTGCACGAATGGGGGACGTTTACTTCGGTTGCGGGTCCGGAGGGCATGCCGGTCGAGTGGAACACGCTCGGCTGCAACAGCGATTTGCCGAAGTTTGTACATGACGGCGGGCAGCGAAATCGCAAGTTCAGCCTGTTCGCAACTGTGCGCATGGAAACGCCGGTCCTGTATTTCTACAGCTCCCATGATGTCGATGCAAGCGTGAAGGTCTCGTTCCCTAACGGCGAGATTACGGAGTGGTTTCCGCAGGCGACATGGCGAGACGGTGCCATCGCCTGGAATTCGATTCAGGTTCGGCCCGGCAGCGCGCCCGAGTTCCCGGTGGAAAGCGCGCCGAGCCGATACTACGCAGCGCGGGCGACGGACGCGACGCCCCTCTCCCTCGGTGACCAGCATGAGAAGTTTCTTTTCTATCGTGGCGTCGCGACCATACCCGTTCCGCTTTCGGCGCGCGTCGCTGACGACGGAAGGATCATCGTGGGCAACACGGGCAAGGACAGCGTGCCGACTGTGTTTCTCTTCGAAAACAGAGGCGGGGAAATCGGATACCGGAACGCGGGCAAAGTTGACACCGGCGCGACGCTCGAACGTCCTGTTCTGGACGAGGGATCATCTTCACAGCTGAAGGCCGATCTGGAAGGCGCACTGATGGATCAGGGACTCTATCCGAAAGAAGCGGCGGCGATGGTGGATACATGGCGCGATTCGTGGTTTGAGGAAGGATCGCGGCTGATTTACATTCTGCCGGAGGGCGCGGTGAATGCGATGCTGCCGATCGAAATCAATCCCTCTCCCGCGCGCATATCGCGTGTGTTCGTAGGGCGAATCGAGCTGATTACGCCGCAGACAAAACAGGCGGTGCAGGCAGCTTTGTCTACAGGCGACACGCATACGCTTGAGCTCTATCAGAGATTCCTCCAGCCGATCGGGAATAGCATTGGGAAAGCGATCAATCTTCCTTGTCAGGCAAAGTAGAAGCGATGACAAGGTTCGTGACCGTGGCTTTCGCGGCTGTCCTGCTGGTGACCGGCGGCTGCTCGATACGGTTCGCGGATTGGGCCGGCAATCGATGGCATGCCGCCGGAGCCGCGGCAAAGCACGCCCTTTATGAAGTTTCGTTTTACCTGGGGATCGGGCCGGGATTACCCCGGTTCTTCCGGAGCGCTCGGCATCATCTAACTGACGGAGGATCTTTGCCGGACGTGAAACCGCGCCACAAAACCGCGAATATTCCACACGCGGTCTGAAGAAGTAACCATTGCGTTGGGCTGCGAGGTCGCTCCGAGCGCGGTGTTGCTGCCGATCTCCTTCCCCGCCCTTCTGCCGCCTCGACGGGCCTGGATCCGTTTGCAGACGCTTCCCGATGAGATTCGAGATCAGCATCAGCAATGTGGGTTACGAGCGGATGTGCGTTGCCGAGGACAATCCGCAAATCGAAGGCTACGACACCGATGCAATCTTCGCCGCGGGAACCTACGCGGTCTCGACGTCGCCCAATTTTCACGCACTGCGGGGCATCCTGCAGGGGGACAGTTTACTCTGGCCAATCTCCTACATGAATGGGCGTTGCATGATTTGGGTCCCGTTCGGCAACTGGTCGAATTGGCATGTGCCAGTTGTATTACCTCGGGATCGGTCCCTTTCAGACGCAGTACACGGTGAGGCCTTAGCTTAGCAGCCCGTGGCAGAACGCCGAAGATACCGCTTGCTTGCGCGCGCGGCTCGGTAGATGCAACGCGTTATAGAGCCGCGATTGCGAAGGAGCGGCTTCTGCCACGGGCTGTTAGCGCATTCTCACAAGCTCATTCCGCATTCGCGTTCATTCGTGTTCATTCGTGGCCCAATTTCCGGAGCCGCCTACTCAGCCTCCGCCCATTCCGTCCCCATATTGTCGTCGGTAATCAGGCGGGCATTGCGAGTTCGCGCCAGGATGGCAGGCGCGTACTCCATAATCAACGGCCCCTTGTGCGGCTTGCCATCCAGCGTGTCGGCCAGTGAGAGCATCTCCTCAAATCGCCGGGCGTCCTGCGGGCGGGAAAAGTCAAACACGGGTTTACCATCGATTTGGTAACCGGCCAGCATAGTCCTCCATCTGCTTTTATCCACAACGATCGGACTATCGCTTACTGCCAGAAAATTGACAACCATGAGGGCATAGGGGAACACGGTAGCGCCAGTGCGCTGCACTTCCCCCGATTCCGTGGTGTTGTAGTAGAGGACGCCACCGCGCTCCAGGTGGGCGCGCGCCAGCCGCAGAAAATCAGAGGAAA
>Ga0210389_10004653_pt1 | contig 10640 bp, 11 predicted proteins | sample IncBWH28OmetaG_FD_160127 | JGI IMG/M metagenome (GOLD analysis project Ga0210389, IMG submission 160127) | Forest soil microbial communities from Barre Woods Harvard Forest LTER site, Petersham, Massachusetts, United States - Inc-BW-H-28-O ... | reverse complement strand
ATCCCTCCGCGAAATAGAAGCCGGCCATGCTCTCGATCACCCCGATCAGCACGCCGCCCACGACCGCGCCCGGGATCGAGCCGAAGCCGCCGAGCACGGCCGCCGGAAACGCCTTCAGCCCCAGCACCAGCCCGACATTGGAATGAATGAAGGTGATCGGCGCCAGCAGCACGCCGGCGCAGGTCGCGACCGCCGCGCTGATCGCCCACACGATCGACACCACCCGCTTGACCGGAACACCCATGTAATAGGCCGCCAGCATGTTCTCCGAACTGGCGCGCATCGCGGTGCCGAGCATGGTCCGGTTGAAGAACAGATAGAGCAGCGCGCAAAGGATGATGGTCGCCGCGATCACCGAAAGCTTGTCATAGGCCAGCACCAGGGAGCCGATCCGCAGCACGCCCTGGCTGAACGGCGTCTCGATCTTGAAGTCGTCGGTGCCCCAGATCATGCCGACCACCGAGCGCAGGAAATATCCGAGCCCGATGGTCGCCATGATGATGGAGAATTGCGGATAGCCGAGGATCGGACGCACCACCAGGCGCTCGGCCAGCATGCCGAACAGCGCCATCGCCGCGACCGCGGCGGCGAAACCGATCCAGTAATTCCATCCGAGCAGGCCGATGAAGGTGAAGGCGAAAAATCCGCCCAGCATCATCAGGTCGCCCTGCGCAAAATTCACGACCTCGGTTGCCTTGTAGACAAGGACGAACCCAAGCGCGATCAGGCCGTAGACGCAGCCCAGCGCAACGCCGCTCACCAACTGCTGAACGAAGTCCAGCATTTGCTACCCTCCCCCGGTGCGAGGGCGATTCTGTCGATCGCCTTGTCGCATCCTGCCTTCGCGCTCCCGGCACCGGAAGCGGGGAAGGCCGCACATTGTCCTGACCTCATTGAGCCGAAACCGCCGATCCCTGTCAACACGACGATGGTTGCCGTATTCCCTCCCCCGCTTGCGGGGGAGGGTGCCTTCGCGAAGCGAAAGGCGGGTGGGGGAACGCCGCGAACTCGATCTGAATTTGTCCCGCTTTGCTGCAGCCTGATCTCTGACGCCATCACTCGCGGCGTACCCCCACCCCAACCCTCCCCCGCAAGCGCGGGAGAGGGGGCGCAACGGCGACATGGCGCCCGCACGGGCACGCCCTTAGCCTGTCCTTCACTTAAAGGATTTGCGGGTCGCGATTCACCGCGCCGAAAGTTCTTGGGTCCATGGTCGGCGCCTCAACGCAAGACATGGATTGTCCCGACATCATGACGCCGCAACGGTCCGCGCTAGAGGTGCGAGGGTTAACAAAGTGTTTTGACCGCCCCGCGGTCGACGCGCTCGATCTCACCGTCCGAACGGGGGAATTCTACGCGCTGGTCGGCCCTAATGGCGCCGGCAAGACCACGACGTTGCGGATGGTCGCCGGGCTGTTGCGGCCCGATGCCGGCACCGTCGCAGTGTTCGGCATCGACGCGCTTGCCGATCCCGTCGCCGCCAAGCAGAGCATGGCGTGGGTTTCGGACGAGCCGATGATCTACGACAAGCTGACCCCGCTGGAATATCTCGAATTCGTCGCCGGCCTGTGGGGTATCGATCCGGCCGTGTCGGAACCGGCCGCGCATGATCTCCTGATCTCGCTCGGGCTGGAACCGCATCTGCACGAGCGCTGCGAGGGATTTTCCAAGGGCATGCGCCAGAAGGTCGCGCTGGCGGGCGCGCTGGTGCACGATCCGCGCCTGATCATCCTCGACGAGCCGCTCACCGGCCTCGATGCGGTGTCGGCGCGTCACGTCAAGGGATTGCTCGGCGATCGCGTCCGCGCCGGCTGCACCGTGATCATGACCACGCACATCCTCGAAGTCGCCGAACGCATGGCCGACCGGATCGGCGTCATCGCCGCGGGACGGCTGGTCGCGGAAGGCACGCTCGCCGAACTGCGCCAGCAGAATGGACACGACGATACCAGCCTCGAAGAGCTGTTCATCGCGCTGGTCGATGTCGAGGCCGCCGCCGCATGAGTTCGACCGCCGAGCTCACCTGGTTTGCCCGGCACGAATTGCGGCTGGCATGGCGCGAATGGCTCGCGATGATGACGGCCGGCCGGCGCGGCCGCAAACGCGCCGCCATTATCGGCCTGATTGTCTTTGCCGCGATCATGCATTTGCCGGCCTACGCCGTGATCGGACGGTATGCCGATCTGCAGGCGCCGCTCGACAAATCCTCCCTCATCGTCATGACCGCGACCATCCTGCTGGCCTGGGCCTTGATGCTGTCGCAGGCGATCGAATCGGTGACACGGGTGTTCTATGCGCGCGCTGATCTCGACCTGATCATGTCCTCGCCGGTGCGGCTGGCGAATATCTTTTCGGTTCGCATCGCGGCGATCGCGCTGTCGGTGACCGCGATGGCGCTGTTGCTGTCGACGCCCTTCGTCGACGTTCTCGTGTTCGGCGGCGGCGTCAGATGGTTCTCCGCTTTCGGCGTGGTGGTCGCGATCGGCCTGTCGGCTTCGGCCGTGGCAATCGCGGTCACGGTTCTGTTGTTTCGCCTGATCGGCCCGAGCCGCACGCGCCTGGTGGCGCAGATTCTCGCCGCCATCATCGGCGCCGGGTTTGTCATTGCTCTGCAGGTCGCAGCCATCCTGTCCTACGGCACCCTGTCACGGTTTGCGGTGCTGACATCGGATGCCGCGGCGGCGTTTACGCCCGATCTCGACAGTATGATCTGGTGGCCGGCGCGCGCGGCGCTCGGCGACGGCGAGGCGCTGCTGCTGTTGTTGGCTGGCGGCCTCGTGCTGCTCGGCGCTGTGATGGCGATGTTCTCGCCGCGGTTCGCCGACACCGCCGTCAGCGTGTCGGCGAATGCCGCACCAGGCCTTCAAGTTTCCCGGACAAGGAAATTTCGTGCGGGTTCGCGGCAACAGGCGCTGCGGCGCAAGGAATTCGTGCTGTTGCGGCGCGATCCCTGGCTGGTGTCGCAGACCCTGATGCAGCTGTTATATCTGGTGCCGCCGGCCCTGATGCTGTGGCGAAGTTTTGCCGACAGCACGCTTGCGATCGTGCTGGTGACGCCGGTCATCGTAATGGCAGCCGGGCAACTCGCCGGCGGCCTCGCCTGGCTGACGATATCGGGCGAAGACGCCGCCGACCTGGTGGCGACCGCGCCGCTGCCGCCATCGCGCGTGATCCACGCCAAGATCGAAGTGGTGCTGATCGTAATCGCCGTCATCTTTGCACCGCTGGTTCTCGCGCTCGTCTTTGCCTCGCCACTGCAGGCGGCGGTCACCGCGGCCGGCGTCATCATCGCGGCGGCTTCCGCGACCGCGATCCAGCTCTGGTTTCGCGTGCAGGCCAGGCGCAGCCAGTTCCGCCGCCGCCAGACCTCGTCAAGGCTGGCAACCTTCGCGGAAGCCTTCTCCTCGATCGGATGGGCCGCAACCTCCGCGCTTGTACTGGCGTTCCCGATCGCCGCCGGGATCACCGGCCTGATGACTGCGGGCATCCTGGCGATTACCTGGAAAATCAGCCCGCGGCGGGGATGATTGATTTCTTCGCGGGCCCTTGATAGTAAGGCGCTTTTACCTTACTTATATCCGCTCAACAATCGAGACTCGCCATGAGCACGCTTACTGTTACGGCCAAGGGCCAAGTCACGTTGCGCAAGGACCTGTTGGAGCATCTGGGAGTGCATCCCGGTGAAAAAATAACCGTAGACAAGCTCCCCGATGGGCGGATCGAGGTGAAGGCCGCCCGGCCTACGGGGAAGATTTCGGATGCTTTCGGTTTCCTGAAGAGGAAGGATGGCCCGTCCTTGTCGATAGAGGAAATCAACGAGATCGCCGCTCGCGGCTGGGCCGGCAAACGATGAAGATGACGGCTGACACCAATGTACTGGTTCGGGCCGTTACCGAAGATCAAGAGCAACAAAGCAGAGCGGCCCAAACAGCGCTAAAGAGGGCGGAGCTCGTGGCGATGCCGATGCCCGCGCTCTGCGAATTGGTCTGGGTGCTGTCGCAGGGCTACAAAACTCCGCCAGCCGGAATCGCGGAAGCGATCCGGCGCTTGATAAATGGCGCGAACGTTGTGGTGAACCGGCCGGCTGCGGAAGCCGGATTGGCGGTGCTGGATGCAGGAGGTGATTTTGCCGACGGCGTCATTGCTTATGAGGGAAAGTGGCTGGGCGCCGACACCTTCGTCTCTTTCGACAAAAGGGCGGTGAAACTCGTGGAAGCGCAGGGCGGCGCCGCGCGCTTGTTGGCCTAGCTATAGTGACACGCTGAGAGCCAGGCTACGCCTTGATCAACTCCATCACCGCGGCCGCGAACGCCTCCGGCTCTTCCTGCGGCAGATTGTGGCCGGCGCGCGGGATGACGCGATGGGTGCGGCGGCCGGCAAACTTCGCCGCCTGCACGGCGCCGTCGGTCGCGGCAGCTACGCCGTCACCGTCGCCGTCCATCGTGATGGCGGGAACCGTGATCACCGGCAGCGCCGCCAAACGGCGCTGGATGTCGGCGTATTGCGGATCGCCGTCGGCGAGGCCGAAGCGGTGGCGGTAGCTGTGGATCACGACGTCGACATAGTCAGGATTGTCGTGCGCCAAAGCCGTCCGCTCGAAGCAGGCATCGTCGAAATGCCAGTTCGGCGACCATTGCTGCCATAAAATGCGGGCGATGCCGCGCCGGTTGGCGGCGAGTCCGGCCCGTCCGCGCTCCAGCTGGAAATAATATTGATACCACAGCGGCACCTCGCGCTCCGGCCTGGCCGGGACCATGGCCCTGGCGATATCCTGGATCAGATAGCCGTTCACCGATACCAGGCCCGCGCAGCGATCCGGCCACAACGCCGCGCCGATGCAGGCGGCGCGCCCGCCCCAGTCATAGCCGGCGAACACCGCGCGCTCGACAGAAAGCGCATCCATCAGCGCGATCAGGTCGGCGCCGACAGCGGCCTGCTCGCCCGAACGCGGCGTTTTTTCATCGCGAAAACGGGTCGGGCCATAACCGCGCAAGTAGGGAACGATGACGCGGCAGCCCTGCGCCGCGAGGCTAGGGGCAACGTCGACGTAAGAGTGGATGTCGTAGGGGAAACCGTGCAGCAGCACCACGGCCGGCCCCTCCGCCGGACCAGCCTCGTAATAGGCGACGTTCAGCACACCGGCATCGACATGACGAAGCGGTTCGAGCCGGCGCGAAGAGGGTGCACGTTCAGACATGGACCAGACCTGGATTTTTCCGCAAAAATGTCGTGTGGCCTGCATCCTCGCAACGGGAAAATGCCGCCATGACGGCCGCGAGATTGCACGATAGAGTGCGGGCGCCACCTTATGACGGATTGCTCCATGTTGCGATGCTTTTCCGCCGCCCTTGGTCTGCTGTGTCAACTGGTTGCGCCGGCTTTCGCGCAGGACGCGCCGCGCAGCGAATGCCTGGCGATGGCCAATGCGCCGCCGCGCGCCACGCCGGTCAGCCTTCGCCTGGCCGACACAAGGACCGGCGAAGTCGCGATCACCTATGCCGGCCATTCGACCTATTACATCGACACGCCCGCGGGCGTGCGGATTGCGACCGACTATAGCGGCGCCTATACCACCGGACGCCTGCCCGACGTCGTCACCATGAACCGCGCTCATTCGACGCATTACACGCTGTTTCCCGATCCCCGCATTCCCCTTGTGCTGCACGGCTGGGGCGATGATGGAGGCCCAGCGAAAATTGCGCAGCGCGTCGGCGACGTCTACATCCGCAATGTGACGACCGACATCCGCCGCTATTTCGGCGAGGATTCCAGCGGCGAAATGATCAAGGACGGCAACTCGATCTTCATCTTCGAGGTCGCCGGCCTCTGCATCGGCCATCTCGGGCACCTGCATGTCAAGCTCGACGACAGCCAGTTCGCGGCGATCGGCCGGCTCGACATCGTGATGGTGCCGATCGACGGCACCTATACCATGTCGCTCGACGGCATTTCCGAGATCACGCGGCGTCTGCGCGCTTCGGTGGTGCTGCCGATGCACCGCTTCATGACGCCGCTCGACGAATTCATGCGCCGGATCGGCCAGCAATTCGCGATCGATGTGCGGAGCGAGCGTACGTTGCGTATTTCGCGGGAGTCGCTACCAAGCGCGCCGACGGTAATCATTCTCGACGGCGTTTGATCCGGCATTTGGAGCAAGAGACCAACATGAGCGACCCGACGCAGCGAATGATCCAAACCAACGGCATCCGTCTCAAAATCGCCGAACAGGGCGAAGGGCCGCCGGTGCTGCTATGCCACGGCTTTCCCGAATCCTGGTATTCCTGGCGCCACCAGATCGACGCGCTCGCGGCCGCCGGCTTCCGTGCCATTGCGCCCGACATGCGGGGCTACGGCAAGAGCGACGCGCCGCAAGCGATCGATCAATACACCATCTTCCATCTGGTCGGCGACCTCGTCGGCCTGCTCGACGCGCTCGAGATTCCCTCCGCTGTCATCGTCGGCCATGACTGGGGCGCCACCATCGCCTGGCAGGCGGCCCGCCTGCGCCCCGATCGCTTCCGTGCCGTCGCCTGCCTCAGCGTTCCCTACCGGCCACGCGGTCCGGCGCGCCCGACCAGCGTCATGCCGCGGACCGCGGAGGCTCAATTCTACCAGTTGTACTTTCAGGAACACGGCGTCGCCGAGGCGGAATTTGAACGGGACCCTCGCGTGACGGTGCTCAACTCGCTCTACGGCGCTTCGGGCGAGGGTATCGCCGCCAGGGCCGCGGCCGCGGCGAGCGGTAACGCAAGCGCTGCGGCCGGCATCGGCATGGTGCCGCACGGCGGCGGCATGCTGCGAAGCTCCGGAGCACCGGTGCCGCTGCCGGCGTGGCTCGGTGAGGCCGATATCGATTTCTATGCCGCCGAGTTCAGCCGCTCAGGCTTTCGCGGCCCGCTCAATTATTATCGCAACGTCGACCGCAACTGGGAGCTGATGGCGGCTTTCACAGGCGCATTGGTAACGGTGCCCGCGCTCTACGTCGCCGGCGACCGCGACATGGTGGTCTCGTACCCCGGCACGGACCAGCTTCTCGCCAACCTCAAAAACTTCGTCCCCGCCTTGCGTGGCATAAAAATGCTGCCCGGCTGCGGCCATTGGACTCAGCAGGAGCGCCCGGACGAGGTCAACGCCGCGATCATCGATTTTGTGCGCGGCCTGCCGGGCTGAGGGACAGCCGAAAGCGATTTCGAGAAAACAACGAAAAACCGGGAGCGATCATCCATGGCCAGCACGTTGCCCACCACCAAAAGCGGACTCTACGCCGACCCACGCGAAGACTGGCTTGCCCAGCGCAAGGAGGAAGTCATCGACCCCGCGCGCCCGATCGTCGACCCGCATCATCATCTCTGGGATCGCGGCGGCCAACGCTATCTGATCGAGGATATCGCCGCCGACATCGCCTCCGGCCACAATGTGATTGCGACCGTCTATGTCGAGGCCCGCTCGATGTACCGCGCCGGCGGGCCGGAAGCCTTGCGCCCCGTGGGGGAAGTGGAGTTCGCCAACGGCGCCGCGGCGATGAGCGCCAGCGGCGGCTACGGCCCGGCCGCGATCTGCGCCGGCATCGTCGGCCATGCCAATCTCTTGCTCGGTGACGGCGCGCGCGCCGTACTGGAGGCGGAAATCGCCGCCGGCAATGGCCGCTTTCGCGGCATCCGGCATTCGTCGGCGTGGGATGCCGACCCCAACGTCGCCCACATGTATGCGACGCGACCGAAAGGCCTGTTGCTCGATCCGACCTTCCGCAAGGGCTTTGCCTGCCTCGCGCCGCTCGGCCTATCCTTCGACGCCTGGATGTTTCACCCGCAGATCTCCGAACTCGCCGATCTCGCCCGCGCCTTTCCCGACACCAAAATCGTGCTCGATCATTGCGGCGGCCCGGTCGGGCTCGGGGTTTATGCCAACCGGCGCGAGGAGATTTTCAAGGGCTGGAAGGCGTCGATCGCTGAAATCGCAAAATGCCCCAACGTGGCAGTGAAACTCGGCGGGCTGGCGATGCGGCTGCTCGGTTATGATTTTCACGAACGTCCCAAGCCGCCGTCGTCGGAAGAGGCAGCCGCGGCCTGGCGTCCCTACATCGAAACCTGCATCGAGGCCTTCGGCCCGGCACGCGCCATGTTCGAGAGCAACTTTCCGCCCGACAAGGGCCAGTGCAGCTATCAGGTGATCTTCAACGCCTTCAAGCGGATCGCCGCGCCCTACAGCGAAGCCGAGAAGACCGCATTGTTCTCGAAGACGGCGGCGGATGTTTACCGGCTGAAGCTTGCATGATGGCCATCCGGAAAATACCGACGTCGCAGTTCGTCATGCCCGGGCTCGTCCCGGGCATCCACGTCCTATAGCGGCATCCGTAGGAAGACGTGGATGGCCGGGTCAAGCCCGGCCATGACGGCGATGAGGATATCGCGGCGCTACGCAGGATCGAAATAATGCATCTCGATCAGCAGACAGCCCGTCTCTGACTTGAACGGTCCGTGAAAGACGCCCGGCGGACGGCAGGCATAGGTATTGGGTTTGAAGGCTTCCCCTCCTTTGCCCTGCGCGTCGTTTCCAACCGTCAGATCTCCGGAGAACAGGAAGACTTCCTCCCAATATTCGTGCACGAAGGGCGAGGTCGTATAGACGCCCGGCGCAAAGCGCAGCAGCCGGGTGCGGCTGCCGTGCTTGTTGGTTTCATCGAGCGCACCGGACAGGATTTTCTGCTGTATGCCCGCCGGATAGCCCGCCGGCGTTTCCCAGCCAGCGGACATATCGAGCGTCCTGAATTCGTCGTGAGCCTTGTTGATAGCCATCTGGAACTCGCTGGATGTGAAGCGCGGCCAGCATACGCAACCTGGCGGAATGCGCCATGCGATTTCGCCCGGCGTAGCGTTCTCGGGGATGGTGGATTACCAGAGATTTCGACCCGGCCGATGGCTATCGCGGCACGCAATGACCGCGCTATGCTGTGATGGCTGCAATTCCGGAGAACCCAAATGAAGTCACGGAATTTTGGACTGAAGACTCTCGGATGTCTTGTCATCCTGGCGTGGATCTCGAATTTCGCGGCTGCCCCGGCTTCCGCCGCAACCGTGGTGGCGCTCGGCGCCAGCAATACCTATGGCAAGGGCGTCGCGCGCAATCAGGCCTTTCCGGCGCAACTCGAAGCGATCTTGCGGGCGAAGGGACTCAACGTCCGCGTGATCAACGCCGGCATCAATGGCGATCCCACGGAGAACATGCTGCGGCGGCTGGACAGCGCCGTGCCGAACGGAACCAGCGTCGTCATCCTGCAGCCCGGCGGCAATGACGGGCGCAAAGGCAGGCCGGACCGCACCGCGGAAATCGAGAGCCGGCTGAGCGCAAAGGGCATCAGGGTGATCATGCTGCCGAACAGCGCATTCCACGGAATGCCGCACCAGCCCGACGGCCAGCATCTGACCCCGGAGGGCTATCACATGATTGCCGAACAGCTGGCCTCGCAGGTCGCCGGCGCGATCGGGCGCTAAGTGACCAGGTCGCTCGAAGGTGCTTTAGCCTGAAGCCATCAGGCTCGCGGGCTGGCGTTTGCCTGAAGGCATCAGCATTTTCCTCAACTTCAGGAACACGCGCAGCGCGAAGCCGAACCAGACCGGCTGGGTCTTGCGGCAGAACGCGAGCTTCCTGACGCGGCCCTCGACATGCCACCGCGCATGCGCGCCGTCCTTGAAGAAGACGACGTCGCCGGGGCCATAGCGGGCCGGCGGCATGGTGTCGCTTTCAAGCACGATCGAGCCTTCGAGGATCAGCACCGTCTCGTCGAAATCATAGTACCAGTTGAATTTGCCTTCGCTGCACTCCCAGACCATGGTGGAAGCCAGCCCGTCGGCGCTTTGCGACAGCACGCACCATTGCGCCTGCGGATTGCCTTCGATGATCCAGGACGGCTCGATCGGTCGCGGCGTCAAGTTGACGACGAGATTGGTGGTTTCAATCAGCGAACGAGACATCACGGCCCCCAAAACGGAAAGGTTCGAACAATCGGCTTGAGATGCAAAACAGCGCAGCTTGGCGAAACCCGAAGCCAAACTAATAACAATCTCTTAAACTTTGCTTACGGCTGGCATTGCAATCCGAGCCACCGCGCCGCCTGCGCCAGACGGCACCTAGCCGGTTTCCCTCGCCAATCCGCGCAGCGCCAGCTCATTGAGCCGGTTGGCGAACGCGGCCGGATCCTCCGGCAATTCGCCGTCGAGAATCTGCGCCTGCTCCAGCAGCAGCAACGACAGATCGCGCGCAGCGTCTTTCTGTTCGGCGATGGCGGCGACGAGGGGATGGCGCAGGTTGATCTCGAGGATCGGCTTTGTCACGGCGCCCCGGTTCTGCTGCGCCAGGAGTCGCTCGAGCGCACGGTCACGCCCCGCGCCGCCCGCCACCAGGCATGAAGCGCTGGTGGTGAGCCGCTGCGAGGCGCGCACGTCGGACACCCGCTCGCCGAGCGCGTCCTTGATCGCGGCGATCGTCGCGGCCTCGTCCGCGCCGGGCTTGTCCTTGTCCGCGGCGCTGTCGTCGAGCAGCGGGATCAATGCAAAATCGACGTCGCCCTGGCTCAGCGACTTCAGCGGCTTGCCGCCGAAATCGAGCGGCGCCGAGGTCCAGAACGCGTCGACCGGATCGGT
>Ga0210389_10004651_pt1 | contig 10641 bp, 9 predicted proteins | sample IncBWH28OmetaG_FD_160127 | JGI IMG/M metagenome (GOLD analysis project Ga0210389, IMG submission 160127) | Forest soil microbial communities from Barre Woods Harvard Forest LTER site, Petersham, Massachusetts, United States - Inc-BW-H-28-O ... | reverse complement strand
CGGACATGTGGCGCGGGCGGCTCTCATGCGGCTGGCCTCGGAAAATGAGGCCGGGCATACCTGTCCGGTTTCAATGACTTACTCTGCTGTTCCGGCGCTACGAAAGCAACCGGATCTGGCGCGCGAATGGGAGCGGCATATCCTTGCGGCGCGATATGACGGGCGCTTCCGGCCGGTGAACGAGAAATCGGGCGCGCTAATCGGCATGGCCATGACAGAAAAGCAGGGCGGCTCCGATGTGCGGGCGAATATCACCCTGGCGGAGAGCATCGAGGGTGGGCAATCTCGCGCCGAATATCTGATCACTGGCCACAAGTGGTTTTGCTCAGCGCCGATGTGCGATGCCTTCCTGGTTCTGGCGCAGGCGCTGAAGGGGTTGACGTGCTTTCTGCTCCCGCGCTGGACGCCGGATGGAGAACGCAACCGGTTTCACATCCAGCGGCTCAAGGACAAGCTGGGCAATCGTTCGAACGCGTCCTCGGAGGTGGAATTCGAAGGGGCTTGGGCGCGGCGCATCGGCGAGGAAGGGCGCGGCGTGGCCACCATCATCGAAATGGTGCAGCATACGCGGCTGGATTGCGTGATCGGTTCGGCATCTCTGATGCGGCAGGCAGTGGTTCAGGCCATTCATCATGCGCGGCATCGCCAGGCTTTCGACCGTTTGTTGATCATGCAGCCGCTGATGCAGAACGTGCTTGCGGATCTGTGCCTGGAATCCGAGGCTGCGACGGTGTTGATGATGCGCCTTGCCAGGGCCTTCGATGCTCGCGAGAGTGATGCCGGCGAGCGCGGGTTTGCGCGACTGGGCACCGCGGTGGCGAAGTATTGGATCTCGAAGCGCGCGCCGGCGCAAGTGAACGAAGCGCTCGAGTGCCTGGGCGGTAATGGCTTCGTCGAGGAATCGATTCTTCCGCGCCTGTATCGCGAAGCGCCCTTGAATTCGATTTGGGAAGGCTCGGGCAATGTGATCTGCCTGGATATCCTGCGAGCGATAAAGAAAGAGCCGGACGCGGCGGCGAGCGTGGGTGACGAGATCCGCCTGGCGCGCGGCGCGGATCGGCGTTTCGATGCCTTCGCCGATCGGCTGGAGAAAGACCTGCCGGCGGTTGCAACCGAGGTAGAGGCGCGCAGGCTGGCGGAACGTCTGGCGCTGGCTTTGCAAGCCTCGCTCCTGATCCGGCACAGCATTCCCGAGGTGGCGGACGTGTTTTGCGCCACGCGGCTGGCCAATGAGGGCGGCCGGGCTTTTGGAACGCTGCCCGCGAATGCCGGTTTTCGAGCGATTATCGAGCGGGCCTATCCGCACTAAGTGTTCGGGGCTGAGTGTTCGGTGTAAAATGGAGCACCATGTAGTCCTCGTCGACGTAAGCGTCGCCGACCTTCAAAGCATGCCGCTCGTGGCCGAAAACCTGGAAGCCAACCGCCGCGTAGAGCCGTTTCGCCGCGGCTTGATTATGCCCAACCGTGAGCATAACCTGCTCCAAGCCGGCTTGGGATTGCGCGCGTTGCAAGACAGCCTGGAGTAGTTGACGTGCGATGCCTTTCCCCCGGTGGCCCTCTTTGACGTACACGCCCCAGATGCGGCCTTTGTGGCGGTCTTTACGATTCTGCTGGCGCACGAAACCGACGGTGCCAACCAGTTGTCCTTCGACAAAGGCGCCCATCACAAAATTGTCCGAGTTCGACGGATCAATTCGCTTGGCAATCGCTTCCACCGTGGTAGCCCGATGTTCCTCAGCCGAGGCACCGAAGGCCAATGGTTCACGCTCCAGCGCATCTAAACGAACGTGCCAAAAAGCTTCCGCGTCTTCGGCAGCGAGAGCACGAATTTCCAACTCCATCTGGCGTCAGTGTAGCTTAGCAGCCACGGCCCTACTGGCAGCCATGTTGGGAGTATCGGCGGCACGCGCCCAGTCGCCTGACCCGCCCGACTCGTTGGAGCAAAAGCAAGTCCTCGCGGATGCTATCGAGCACGCTTTGAATCACGAGGAGGATCTCCCCAATTTCATCTGCACTCAGACCACGCGCCGTTTTGAGGACTTCACCGGCAAAAATGGCTGGCGGCCCATTGACATCATTGTTGAGCGGCTCAGCTACTTCGAACACCGGGAAGACTACAAGGTAATCGAACTGAATGGCTTGCCGGCCAGCATTCCGCACGAGCAACTGAATGGCGCTTCGTCCTCGGGCGAATTTGGTTCCGTGATGAAATCGATTTTTTCGCCGGAAACGGAAACCGAATTTTACTGGCAGAACCGGTTCACGCTGCGCGGACGCAAGATGCACGTGTATTCGTATCGCGTACAGGCCTCCAAGTCCAACTATCACATCAAGGTATTCACACGGAAGTTGGATCTGGTGACCGCCTACCACGGACTGATTTTCGTCGATGAGCGGAAGCACATGGTGCACCGCATCACGCTTCATCCGGACGGGATTCCGCCGTCCTTTCCGATTCAGGACGTCAGCCTTGCCTTGGATTACGAGTACAACCGGATTGGCGATGCCGATTACCTGCTGCCGCTTCAATTCGAGCTTCGGTCCCGCGAGGGAAGATTGCTGGTGAAGAACGACGTGGACTACGATAACTACCGCAAATTCACCGCCGACTCGAGCATCACGTTCGGGAGATAGCGGAAGACCACTCGCAGGCCGGGGGGCCTGCGCCACAAGGGACCTGCGCCACTTAGATGAACGCCGTGGTCTTGACGCCCGAAATGTCGAAACGTTTGCGGCACCGCATGTTCTTGCACATTACTTTGTCGTCCAACAGGACCATGTAGCTGGCAGCCTTCTTGAATTTGGCCCGGTCGCGCTCATCGGCGTTGCCCGGCAGGCGATCCACTTTCGTCCGCACCAGCCAGCGCAGATCGTAAGCCTCCGCACTGCGGCAGAAAGGGCAGTTCAAAGTTGCCGGCTTGGTAGTCTGCGATTCTTTGTAAAATGCTCGCTCGTCCATATTCGTAGGCCTCTACGCTACCGCGAGAGCGGTTTGCGCTTTCACAAAGCTCGCATCCAGCAGACGCGCGAATTCATCAACGTCAGTTTTTCCGATATTCAAGGGCGGTGAAATGCGCAGTACATTGCCGTAGAAACCACCTTTGCCCACTAGAATTTTGTTCTCGCGGGTCGCCTCCATCAGAGCCGGCATGAGGGCGGTGGCGGGCTTTTTGGTTTCACGATCCTCCACCAGCTCGACGGCTTGCAACAATCCCATGCCGCGCACCTCGCCGATGATGCGATGCTTGTCCTTCAGCTCGTTTAGCTTGTTGCGCAGATAAGCGCCGACCTCGGCGGCATTGATCGAAAGCTTGTGATCCTCGATGAAATCGATCACCGCCTTCGCCGCCGTGGTGGTGACCGGATTACCGCCGAAGGTCGAGATGGTGGCGCCCTTCACCGAGTCGGCGACTTCAGGCCGGGCGATCGTGAGGCCAATGGGCGCGCCGTTGCCGAGGCTCTTGGCACTGGTGATGATGTCCGGTTGCACGCCCCACTGCTCGATTCCGAACCACTTGCCGCCGGTCCGTCCCCAGCCGGTCTGGACTTCGTCGCTGATGAACAGGCCACCGTACTTCTTCACGATGTCGGCCACGATCGGAAAGTATTCCTTGGGCGGGGTCACGAAGCCAGCCACACCTTGGATGGGCTCCGCAATGAATCCGGCAATTCGTCCGGAGGTGGTAGTGCGGATCACTTCCTCGACATCCTGAGCGCATTTGACGCCGCAGGAAGGATACGAGAGTCCATATGGACAGCGATAGCAATAGGCATTCACGGCGTGCACGATTCCGGCCTGCGTCACCGGTCCGAGCCGCCAGTTCGACTGTGCTGTCAGACTCATCGCCAGCGCTGAGCGGCCGTGGTATGCATAGCGCAGCGCCACGATCTCCGTCGATCCGGTATAACAGCGCGCGGTCAGGATGGCAGTCTCGTTGGCTTCGGTGCCGCTGTTGGTGAAGAACGATTTCGTCAGCTTTTGGCCGGGCGTGATTTGCGCCAGTTTCTTGGCGAGAGCAGCCTGGGGCTCGGTCGCAAATACGGTAGAGACGTGCTGTAAGCGATCCATTTGCGCATGGACCTTGCGATTCACCTCGTCATTGCAATGGCCGACGCCGATGGTGACAATGCCGCCGAAGAAATCGAGATACTGGTTCCCGTCGGCATCCCAGACATATTGGTCTTTGCCGCGCGCGATCACCAGCGGATCTTTGTAGTAATGAAAAACGGAAGGATAAAGGTAGTCACGATTAGCAAGCAGTATCTCTTCTTTAGTCATGCTTGATAATATACGCCCGCCGGATACCGCCGTGGGCGCGGAGGGTTAACGCAGCCCTTGCGCGAGGTAAAGATCGGACGATTGCATGCTGAAATTGTAGGCGTACGCGCGGCCATCCGGGGTGATGTGCAAATGCAGGTCGTTGCGGAAGTCGATGGGCTGCGAGGGACGAATCTCTTTCCATAACGTTCGCTTGCCAGTTGCGATATCGACGATCCAGACCGGCGTGGACATATCGCCGGCGCGGTGCGGTCGCACGTAGAGCGATTGATTATCGGCGCGCCAGCCAGTGGGCATCTCATCCGGCCCAATTCCTTTCACTTCCTGCGCCGGACCTCCGTCCACTGGGTAGACAAACCAGCCGTTGCCGTCGATGCCGGCGTTCAGCACTTTGGTTCCATCGGGCGACGCAGTGATGTCGAGGCGATCGGGCGTGCCTTCCGGGCATACCGGCTTCACGGTGGCGTGTTTGGCGTCCCAGGCGAAGCATTGGTATCCCTTCGGCGGCACTCGTCCGGTGACCAGATAGCGCTGGTCGCCCGCAAGCCAACCGAAAACCGCCGCTGGTTTCAGGCCCGGAACATCCACCGTGATTTCCTCTCCCGCACCGGTGGGCAACAGCACGAACCGCCGCAAGCCGTTATCGTCGACGACGTAGCCGGAAACCCATTTGCCATCCGGAGAGAGAGAGTACGCACTGCCGTCGCCCAGGCGCAAAGGCGGAGATCCATCGGTTCTACGCGCGTAGACGCTGCCTTTGGGGCCGGCGCCTTCGCCAGTGACGGTAGCGGCAATCAGCCCGCCGTCGCTTGAAATGCCCATCAACACCCCGCCGTCCAGGCAGGAAAGATCACGTTCTTGAGAATCGCCGGGAGCGGTGCCTAGAATGCCCCAGCGCACCGAACCCGCGCTGAGCAGCGCCGCGCCTTGCCGCGAAATATCGTAGAGCTCCACATTCGCCGGTAGGTTGGCGAGCACGCGGCGACGGCCTTTCAGGTCGATGGCGTAAATTGTCTGGGTGTCATTCGAATCGAACGAGCGAAACCAGATCTCATCGCCTTTGGGGCTCCAACAGAGTGCAAAAGGAATATTTGAAGACGTCTGACCGGAGATTTCGCCCAGATACTGTTGCTTCTTGTTTCCGTCAACAATGTGCAGCCCGACCGCTCGTCCGCGGAAGAACGAGATGTAGGCTACGCGCGTGCCGTCTGGTGAAATGCGGATCGTCTCCAGAGGAAAGCGGATATCGTCGGCGATCACCGTGCCGATTGGATATTCAACGCGAAATTTGCCGTTCACGCGCCGCAGTACCGCGAGCGCCTCGCCATCGGGCGACCAGTCTGCTGCCGCGACGTTGTCGAGCAAGGGCCGCATCTGGCCTCCTGTTATCGAACCGCGCATGAGGTTTCCGGACGCATCGGCGTAAGCCAGCTCTTCTTTGGACGAGATTGCCAGCAGACTGCTGGAGGGTGGAATCCCGAGATCACGCGAGTTTGGATTACCGGGAATTGCGAGATAGATGCGCGAAGGTCCGCCTTCCCAACTGGCCTCGTAGATGATGTTGCGGCCATCGGGGGTGAAGCGCGCGTTGTTGATGAGGCCTTTGCGAAAAGTAATGCGCTGGTACTGCTGCAAGGTAGGGCGCGTTGCGAAGGTTCGCGCGAAGTAACCGGCGGCGAAAAGCGCGGCACCGGCGGCGATCGCGACAGCCCAGGTTATCCAGCGACGGCGCGGCACTGCGACCGGCCCCGGTGCCGTGGAAGAGCTGCTGGGGGTAAGAGCGTGTAAGGCGAACGCGAGGTCGGCAGCGGACTGGAAACGCTGTTCGGGACGTTTTTCAAGACAACGGCGAATGATGGAACTCAGCGCCGGTGGAGATGTGCCAGGATCTAAATCTGGCGGATCTTCTTTCAAGATCGCATTCATGGTCTCCACCGATGAGGGAGCCTGAAACGCGCGCCTGCCCCCGATCATTTCATACAGCACGCAGCCCAAGCTGAAGATGTCCGAGCGAGCGTCCACCGGTTCGCCGCGCACCTGCTCGGGCGACATGTATCCGGCCGTGCCCATCACCATCCCGGGCTGGGAGAGGGCCATGGTAGCGGTTCTGTCGCCTGCCGCCGCCGCGACGTTTTGCTTCGCCAACCCGAAATCCAGCACCTTCACCCGGCCGGCCCGCGTCACCATGACATTTTCCGGCTTGAGATCGCGATGCACGATTCCGAGTTCGTGCGCGGCTGCCAGCGCTTCCGCCATCTGGACGCCGTAGTCGATCAACTTACGCATCGGCAATGGCCCGCGATCGATGACGCTGCGCAGCGACTCGCCATCCACTAGCTCGGAAACGATGTAGGAACGTCCATTGTCCTGGCCGACGTCATAGACCGCGACGATGTTGGGATGATTCAACGCGCCGAGAGACCGGGCTTCCTGCTCGAACCGCGCTCGGCGCGCTGGATCATTCGCCAGATCCGCGGGGAGAATCTTTACGGCTACGGTACGATTGAGGCGCTCATCGCGGGCGCGCCACACTTCGCCCATCCCGCCTTCGCCCAATTTATCCAGGATTTCGTAGCTACCCAGGTGCTGCCCCTGCATCTTGTGGCACTATAGCATTGAGATGGAACGCCAAGCCCAGCTCGCTTCCCACACTGTGCCAACTGAGGCCGTCGGGTTTAAATTGCGCGACTTATTGGGGCTTTTGAAGACCATCCCAAAGCCCGATCCGGAATACTGGGACACGCTCGAAGAGATTAATCGAACCCAGCCACGTCTGCCGGTGTCCCGGCGGGAGCGTTGATTGATTCGAGTGTTCTATCGATGATATTGAACGCGGCTCGTTCTAGATGGACCGCCTGCCAGGCGAGGCCGCCGACATGGACATCGCTATGTCAGCAATAACTGCTTCCGAATTGCTCCACGGAATTCATCGAGCGTCTAAGGGCCGGATCCGCTCGGCGGGAGGCTTTCGTCAAACTGCTGCTCGAAGCTTGGCCGGTACTTCCCTTTGATCTGATTGCGGCACGAATTCACGCCAAGCTCTGGGCGGAGCTCGCGGCAAAAGGGGTTTCGATAGGCGCTTACGACCTCATGATCGGAGCGTCGGCCATCGCGAACGGGCTTCAATTGATCACGCGCGACAAACGCAGCTTCGCCAAGATTCCGGGTCTGCCAGTCCAGCTTTGGTAGCAGTTGAGTATTTCCCACTATCATCGAATGATGAAGATCGCGCTGGACGCGACTCCCTTGACGGTTCCGAGCGGCGGCGCTAAACGCTACACCGAGGAGCTGAGTCTCGCGCTGGCTGCGAATTTTCCTGAAGACGAATTCTGGCTGCTCTCGGATCAGCCTTTCGATGGGCCCCCGAACGTCCCATCCAATCTGAAGACCGGCCGCGGTCCGCGAAATCTGCTGGAGCGGCGATGGTGGCTGTGGGGCTTGCAGGGTGAGATCTCGCGGCTGGGCATCGACGTCTTCCACGGCACCGATTTCTCGGTTCCCTATCTGCCGGTTCGCCCCAGTGTGATGACGTTTCACGATCTATCGCCGTGGCTCAACACCTCCTGGCATGCCGAAGCCGACCGCGTGCGCAACCGCACGCCCATGCTGCTAAGGCTTGGTCTGGCGACTATGTTGATCACCCACTCCGAAGCAGTGAAAAAACAGGTGGTCGAGCGTTTTCACTTGCAAGCAGACCGCGTGGTTGCGGTGCCGCTGGCGGCCGCGCGGCATTTTCATCCGGTTGCCGCGCCACGCGAGGGTCCGCCGTATCTGTTGTATGTAGGCACTCTGGAGCCGCGAAAGAACATTAGTCTCTTGCTCGGGGTCTGGCGCGAAGTGCGCAAGAATCATCCTATAGAGCTCGTTCTCGCCGGGCGGCGACGTGAGGATTTCCCGGAGATTTCCTCCGAGGCAGGCCTTTATCTGCGCGGTCTCACGCCTGAGGAAGATTTGGCACCGCTTTATTCCCAGGCTCTGGCCTGCCTCTACCCGTCCTACTATGAAGGCTTCGGATTGCCGGTGCTGGAGGCCATGCAGTGCGGCGCGGCGGTGATTGCATCCAACGATCCGGCGATTTCCGAGGTCGCCGGCGACGCGGCAATTCTGCTGGATCCCAACGACCAGCGCGCCTGGATAGAAACGTTAGAATCCGTGCTGGCGAATCCTCAACAACTCCCGGGAATGCGCGTAAGGGCGCTCGCTCGAGCGGCTCAGTTCTCTTGGACAAAAACTGCCAAGCTCACTAGAGAGGTTTATGGACAGGCCGTACAGCGCTTCCGGAAAAAAAACTAAAGCCCTCTTCCTGTCGGCGGAAGCGCCCTATCCGGCTATCGGAGGCGGCCCACTTCGTTCGGCGTCATTGCTCGAATACCTGGCGGGTCGCTACGCCGTGCACGCCATCGTGTTTCGCCAAGCCGGCGAAGCCGACCCGAACCTGGCAATTCCCCCAGGCCGAGTCGAGCGGTTGGATGTAATCGATCTGCCTTATCATTCCAAACGACCCGTCGCGCGCGCTATTCGTAACGCAGCCCGCCTGGTCGGCAATCGGCCGCCTCTGGTGGATCGTTTTTCCGGATTTGGCGGTCGCCTATCGACGCTCCTGGCCGGCCAGCACTATGAGACCGCTGTCCTCGAGCATTTCTGGTGCGCTCCCTACGTCGAACAGGTGCGGCCGCATTCGAACAGCGTGATCCTCGATCTCCACAACATCGAATCGGCCTGGCATCGGACTCTGGCTGATTCTGAAACCGCGCTGCACTCCTGGGCGTTGAGACGATTCGCCACAGCATGCGTGACATTGGAACGCAAGTGGCTGCCCAAATTCGATTCGATTCTGGCCACCTCAACTAACGATGCTGAACTTGCGCGCCACCTCGCCGCGGAGACGAGCGTTTCAGTTTACCCGAACGCACTTCCGGAAACCCCTCAACCACCCCGGCTGGAGCGCCCTGAGATTGTCTTCAGCGGGAATCTCGAATATCCGCCTAACATTTCGGCAGTCCGATTCTTCCACCAGAGCATTTGGCCGGTTCTGCAGTCGCGCTGGCCCGAACTGAAGTGGAAAATAGTCGGTAAGAACCCCGAGGCGGTTCGCCCTTTTGTCGCCGGTGAACCACGAATCCAGGTAACCGGTTTTGTAGAAGATGCAGTGGCGGTGCTGGCGGAGTGCCAGATCGCGATAATTCCTTTGCTCGCCGGGAGCGGTACACGCGTCAAAATCTTAGAGGCCTGGGCCGCGGGAACGCCGGTCGTTTCTACTACAATAGGCGCCCAAGGGCTCGATTGCACCGACGGGACGGATCTCTTGCTGGCCGATGAGCCGCAACACTTCGCTGATACTATTACGAGGTTGCTCATGTCGCCGGAGGAGCGATTGCGAATCGGATCCGCAGGCCGGCGGCTATTTGAGGAGCGGTATACATGGCCGGCGGCCTGGCGAACTCTGGACCTCATCTTTGGAAACAGTCACCGAAGAAGAGCCGTCTAACCGATGGAAACCGAAGCCGCCCACTTGGATCAGCAATTGCAGGTAACATAAGAGCAAAGGTGATAGCGTTTCGATCTGTAAACGTTGTGTAAACAGCAGTCTGGCATTGGAAAACACTCTATACTGGAGAAGGTCATGCGCTTTTCCGTAGACGCTCATGCGATCGGCCAGCACTTAACAGGGAACGAGACATATGTTCGAAATCTGCTGAATTGTTTCGCGGAGCTGGATCAAGACGCCGACTTCGTGACCTACTTGTCTCGGGAAGACGCCTTTACCGACGTGCCCCGGCGTTTCCTGAAGAGGCGCGTCGCTGTGAATCCATTCGTCCGGCTGGGTTTCGATCTTCCAAGAAGACTGCGGCAAGACAAGCCCGACCTTCTGCATGTGCAGTACACCGCGCCCGTCTTCTGCTCCACTCCGATCGTGGTGAGCGTTCACGATGTCAGTTTTCTGGAATATCCGGCCTATTTCACCCCTTTTCGCGCGCTGCAACTTCGCTGCACCGTGAGCCGGACGGTAAAATCGGCTGCGCGCGTGATTACCCCGAGCGAGTTTTCGAAACGCAGAATACTGAGCTCCTACCAGCTGGATGACGACAAAATAGTGGTTCTGCCCAACGGGGTGGCATCCGCGTTTCGTCCCATGCCGCGTGAGTCGGCGCAGCGGTGGGTGTACTCGTCGTTTGGATTGCGTGCGCCTTATATCCTCACGGTGGGAGACTTGCAGCCTCGGAAGAATCATGCCAGGCTGATTCGAGCGTTCGAGAAGCTAGTGCATGCGTATCCACACTTACCGCATCAACTCGTGATCGTCGGCAAGGAAAACTGGCGGGCCTCGACAGTTCGCGCCGCAGCCAAGCGCTCGGGTGCGG
>Ga0210389_10004650_pt1 | contig 10644 bp, 4 predicted proteins | sample IncBWH28OmetaG_FD_160127 | JGI IMG/M metagenome (GOLD analysis project Ga0210389, IMG submission 160127) | Forest soil microbial communities from Barre Woods Harvard Forest LTER site, Petersham, Massachusetts, United States - Inc-BW-H-28-O ... | reverse complement strand
AGAAATTTCCCTTACTGTCCTCATAGATCGCACGGACCGGTTTGCCTATTTCATACACAAGATGATTTTTGTCCTGCTTGTCGATCCGGATCAACTGATGGGAATTGCCGGCCCACAACGCCCCACTCCTGTCTTCCGTAATAGCGATAAAATCAGTAAAGACCTGGTTGAATACAACCCAACGCTTCTCACCCCGGTCAAACCGGTACAACCTCCCGTCCCCGAACGTGGTGGCCCACAGATCGCTCTCCCGGTCCTCATAGAGAAGCCAGACATTCTTATTCTCTTCGCCCGTGACGCCGTTGACACAGCGGAAATGCTCAAAGGAGCCCGTGGCCCGGTTGAGCCGGTTGATCCCATCTCCGAAAGTGCTGACCCAGGTATCACCGCGCCGGTCCTGTCGGATACAGGTGATGGAATTGCTGCTCAACGAAGAAGGGTCCGCCGTCCTGTGCTGAAAATTGGTCCAGCGATTCAGCCGGCGGTTCCAGATACTCATACCGCCTCCATCCGTCCCGATCCAAAGATCGCCCTCCTTGTCTTCAAAAAAAGCGGAGGAAAAGTTATTGACAAGACTATTCGGGGACAGGGGGTTGTGCTCGATCGTCTGAAAACGATTCTTCTGACCATCCAGGATATCGATGCCGCCCTTCAACGTCCCGATCCATTTCCGGGATTCCTTATCCTCATAAATGGCCCAGACCGATTCGCTCGTCAGCGTATTCTTCCCCTCCCCCGGTAACAGGTGATCGATGGCGCCGCTCTTCATATCCAGGATATTGATCCCCCCTCCTCCTGTTCCGATCCACAGGCGATGCTGCCGGTCAAAGGAAAGACAGGCTACGCGCGCGGAAGTCAATTCCCCCGGGGCTTCTGTATAGGCCTTCACGATCGAATCTGCAACGATGGAATACCGGTAAAGGCCCCTCGAAGTTCCCAGCCAGACACCCGCCGCATCATCCGCCACCATACAGTTGATGTCTGAAAGGCGGTTATTGACAAGACGTATTTCCCGGGTGCCCGGATCGAATACACAAAGTCCCGCCTCCCGGATAAAGAGCCAGATCCGCCCGGTGGCATCGATACTTATCGCCTGGACATTATACCCGTCCAACGATACTTTCTTCGCGACCCTGCAGGGAATTTGAAAGGCGGCCTCACTGCCCTCCGGCTGCATAAGGAACCCCCAGCCATTCGTGCCGATGAGGACATTCCCTTTGGCGTCCGTTTTGATCGAAGTGACGTGAAAGTTGATCTTATGCATCCCCTCCCCATCGCGGGTATACCAGGCAGGGCGAAATTTCGCGGTAAGGTTATTATAGATGCCGATGCCCTGGCCCGTGCCTATCCATATATTATGATGATGGTCTTCATTAATGGCATAGATATAATTATGGGGCAGCGAAGTGGAATCATTCAATTTATTGCGGAAGACCTTGAACTCATAGCCATCGTAGCGGCTCAAACCATCATAGGTGCCAAACCAGATATATCCATCGTGGTCCTGGAAGATGCAACGTACCGAGTTGTTGGACAAACCCTGCTCTATGCCTAAATGCGCCAGCGGCGGGTAGTCCGCCGCCAGCGCATGGCCGGAAAAAAATACAAGCAGGAAGGGAAATAGGGTTCTCACGTTTCCAAATGTAGAGAAATTATTGCAATCAGGCCAACGACCCCTACCATCCCGGATTCTGCTTGTACCCGGGATTCAACGTCAGCTCCTGTGTCGGTATCGGGTACAGGTAAAGCTTAGGGTCCCAGGTACGACTCGTATAACTGGGATATACCTTGATATAATTATTGGCATCGACCACGAGGTTCACGACCGGCGATTTAGGATCGATTGCCAGATACTGGGCTTTCAGGGCAGGCGTCAGCTTCATCCCAAGAATAGTTTCCGGATTACTGATCAACGGACCGGCATTCCACCGCTTCAGATCATCCCAACGGAAGTTCTCCGAAGCCAGCTCCACCCTTCTTTCTCTTCGGATCTCATCGAGCAGGACCGGCAGCGCCGGGAAAATGGATTTGGGGTCCTTCGTCAGGCTCGCGATGATCATATGCGGCATCCCCACCCGGTCACGCAGCTTATTGATGGTATTGTCCAGGATGGTCTGGGTACACTGCCCCAACTCCGCCTTGGCCTCCGCTTCGATCAGCAGGGTCTCGGCATACCGGAAAACAAAGAAATTCTGGGTAGACTGACCCGCATTATAGGCGGCACTGCTGCTGCTACGCCCCTTGATACACTGATACCCGGTAGAGGTATTGGTCGTCCCGACCCGGGGCAGGCCGATGGTATCCCCATTTAAGAGATTAAAACCTCTCGTAGCAATTTCCTGCGCATAACGCGGATCGCGGTTCATCGCTTCACTATCGGGCGTATTATCCCCCTTGTACAAAGGACTCAGGGAATAAGGCAGACCATCGGTGCATAGGAACGACCGGACAAAATCCTTACTGTACCCATCACCGTTCTGGCTCAGTTGCCGGTCAATGTCATTGGTCAATATATTCGGCAGATCGAGGAACGGCAGGATCGCTTCGGTATTCGTGCTCAGATCGGTCTGTATAAATAAATTATAGTAATCCGACTTAGGATGGCCGGTGTTGTAGATCGAAAATTTTCCCGAACCCATCAATTGCTCGGCCGCACTCACCGCTCCCGCAAAATAAGCCGTGGGATCTCCGCCATTATTATACTTCCGGTACGTGGCTTCCCACAAACAAACACGAGCCATCAATGCCAGCGCCGCATATTTAGTGATCCGCCCGGTCTGGGAGGGCACCACCGGCAGATGATTGACCGCAAAGGTAAGATCCGACAATACGGAATCCATGACCTGCGCATGCGGCATCCGCGGACCATACAAATAACTCTTCGACGTATCCGTGATATAGACATTGATATACGGAACATCGCCAAAAGCCTTCACCTTCTTCCAAAATTCATTGGCCCGGAAGAACAAGGTCTCCCCAACATATACATTTTTTATGGAATCGCTGAGCGCCGCCTTCCCATAATTGGCCAGGAAAAAATTACAGGTCCGGATCATGGCGAAATTCCAGTTGGTGCCGGTGCCGTTAATCGTCGTTGCTCCGGCACTGAAAGCCCCCGTGCCGGGAAGATCCGTAGCGCTGGCCGCATTGGGTATGGTATAGGTGCCGGCTAACAAGGTGCTGAGCGTCTGATTGGCCTTATCATCGGAAGTGAAATCCGCCCGCAAAAGGGTCTGCACCGGCAGGTTGCTGTAATATTGATTGCAGTATAATTGCAGGTCCGTTTCATTGGTAAAAAACGTTTGCGGACTGATATTGCTCAGCGGTGCCCGGTTCAGAAAGCTATCCTTTTTACAGGCGGTCATAGCCATCAAACCGGCACAGGCAATATATAATATATGTTTATTCTTCATTTTTGTAATAATTAACTTTAAAAATTATACACTAAAACGTTGCCTGAACCCCGAAAGAGATAGACCGGTTCAACGGGTAAGTATTGAAATTCACCACCTCCGGATCATAATTCTTATTCAAAGGAGTAAAGGTGAACAGGTTCTGACCGGTAGCGTAGAACCGTACCCGTTGTAACTTTAATTTAGTGGTGAGCATCCTGGGCAGGCTGTAACCCAGCGACAATTGTTTCACCCGGACGTAAGCGGCATTGAGTATGTATTTATCCTGCTCCTGCTCATTGCCACCCCCGGCAAACCGAACCCGCGGAAAGAACGAATTGGTATGATCCGGCGTCCAGTAATTAGTGGAAAATTGCGAGGGAATACTATACTCGTCATCCCGGAAAGCATAAAACACATATTCATTCGGATAAAACTCATGCTTTAACACCCCCTGGAAAAAGGTCGTGAAATCAAAATTCTTATATCCAAGATTGATAGTAAGCCCTACCCGGTTATGCGCCGTACTGTTCGCCAATAACTTTTGGTCCCCCGGATTGGTGGTGGTCCTGTTACCATAGTCGATCTTGCCATCCTGGTTCAGGTCCTGGTATTTGATATCCCCTGCCAGCCATTTGTACCCGGCCAGCGCGGAATTATTGACCGCCTGCGCTTCCGCATCCGTCGCGTAAAAACCTTTATTGACAAAACCCCACATATCTCCCACATGCTGCCCCTGGCGGAAATCACTTAAGCTGTTGGTCGGATTGGCGGTATACCGCGTAACCTTGGTATTGGAGTTGTTGGCGAGGGTGAAGGTCACACTGTAGGACAATTGACCATCCAGCGCCTTGTCCCTCCAGTTGATGCTCAGCTCATACCCCTTTGTCTGCAGGTCGGCCGAATTACTGGGTGGGGTCGCCGTACCCAACACAGCCGGTAACTGAAGGCTGTTCACCAATATATCCTTTGTCGCCGTGACAAAGTAATCAAAGCTGCCGCTCAGCCGGTCCCTGAGAAAGGCATAGTCCAACCCGATATTCTTGGTTTGTACTTTTTCCCAGGTAAAATTCGGACTGATCAATAAAGGGGAACCAACTGTGATAGCGGGCTGACCATTGATCAGGTAGCCCAGTACATTCGCCGAGGAGGTCAGCGCACCCGACGGCATCGTAGCGATATAAGGGTACTGGTTAAGAGAGGACGCCGCCCCGGGAGGCGTCAGCTGATCAGGCAACTGACCATAGGAAACGCGCAATTTCAACTGATTGATGGTGGATCGGAGATTGGTCATGAACGCTTCCTCGGCAATATTCCATCCCGCAGAGGCGCTGGGCGACCACACATACCGGTTATTCGGTTGAAAACGCGAAGTGCCGTCATACCGGGCATCCAGCTCCAATAAATACCGGTTCTTATAAATGTAATTCAGCCGGCTGAACGTACCGACCAGGGCTGCCTCCGTTTCGACGCCACCAACCGTCGGCTTACTGGCGCTATTGACCCCGATGGCCGGCAGGTTGGGGTCGACCAGGTTCGTTGCCAATGCATTACTATACTGCCAATGATTATACTCCTGGTTATACCCCACCAATAGTTTAACGTAATGGTCTTTAACGAAAGTGTTCTCATACGTGGCATAGGCATTGATCGCCTTATACACGTTGTTTTGCCTGTTCTCGCTCACCTGGGAAGGATTCGTCCAGGGGAAGATATCGAGAAAAGCGCCATTGACCCCATACTCATTGAAAGGCACCAGGTTCGCTTTCTCATACTCCGTAAAGGAATTCCAGGTATAATCCGCTACCACCGAAAGATGATTGACCGGCTTCAGGATGATCCGCGCCGTGCTCCAGAAATCATTCTGCTGATCCTTGTCCCTTCCGGACAAAGTATTCACCGCTACGGGATTGGTATAATTTCCCTGGCCGGCAAAATGCCCGTCCGGGTTATAGACCGGCATGACCGGGGGCAGATTCGATTCCAGCCAACCTCCGTTCGTAGGACCACCCTGCCCGATCCGGCTGGTAGCGGGTTGATTGTTGTCGATATGCGTCAGCGATAGGTTCAGGTTCAACGTCATCCACTTCGTCACATCACTGTTTAACTTCAACGAAGGCGTATACCGCTGGAATACCTGGTTGGCCGTCTTCTCCAGCCCCTCCTGCCGGAAATACCCCATGCTCGCCGTATAGGTCGTATTTTCCTGCCCGCCGGATAAGGATAGGTTATGTTGTGTCTGCGGAGCCCAACCGGGATACAATACATGCATCCAGTCCGTATTCCCTACATAACGATATTTTTTGAGATTGCCCGGGTCCGGATAACCGGTTGGATTATGCGCAGGGTCCGCCCGGTAGGCCGCCGCCATCGTAGAGTCCTGGGCCGTAAAGGGACTGGTCGTATATCCCCCGCTCGCCTGCCCCGATCGGTTGGCATAATTGAACATCTTGATATAATCGTCGGAATTCACCTGGTGTACCAACTGCGTCGGCCGGGAGATGGTATACGATCCGGAATAGGTCAGCCTCGAAGGACCCTTCTTCCCGGTCTTGGTGGTGATCAATATGACCCCATTGGCGGCACGGCTACCATAGATGGCAGCCGATGCGGCGTCCTTCAATACGGTGACGCTCTCTACATCGTTCGGGTCGATCAGGTTCGGATCGCGGGAGACCCCATCCACTAATACCAGCGGAGCCGTACTGATGGACGCTCCCCCGGACAAGGTGCTGAGCCCCCTGATATTGAACGTCGCCTTCACACCCGGTTGCCCGCTCCCCATATTCACATTCAGATTGGGGATCAACCCTTCCAACCCATCCGCCAGGTTGACGATCGGACGCGCTTCCAGTTTATCCCCCCCGACCGTGGCAATGGCGCCGGTAAGGTTAACTTTCTTCTGCGTTCCATACCCGACGACCACAACCTCATTAAGGTTCTTATTGCCGGGAACAAGCGATATATTCAACGCGGCGCTCCCGCTGGCCGTGATCTCCTTGTCCTCATATCCAAGATAACTAATGACCAATACCGTATTATCCGGCACCTCCAGGCTGAAAGAGCCGTCGGCATCCGTCATCGTTCCGGTCCTCGATCCCTTTATCCGGACGGACGCCCCCACAAGAGGCTGCCCCTTCTCATCCAACACTTTCCCGGTGATCTTGTTGGCAGTGATCTCATTCTCCGCCTTGGTGATCACAATGAGGTGATTCGCCAGCTCGCTGTATTTAAAACCCGAATTGGCCATCAGCTCATCCAGCAGCTTGGAGACCTCCTCGTTCTTTACATTGATATCCATCTTCCCGATCACCGGTATCTTACGCTCACTATACACAAAATGATAAATGCTTTGCTTCTCGATGCTGGAGATGATCTTCTTAAAATCCGCCGCTTTGAGATTCAGCGTGACGGTCGTTTGCGAATAGCCATCCGCAACCACATGCAGGTTGAAAAACAGCAGTAATATCAGCGTTAGTTTCATGATTAATATGGACTTGAGCAACCAATACTTCCCTGTCACCCCCATTTTGGGGTGTTTAAAAAATTTCATATGTTTACTGAGTTAAAGGTGAATAATGGCAATTCTCTGGTTCAGAGAGAAGGGCCTACTTATCTTTAAACGTTGAGCATGGCGGGAATTACCATTCAGGGGGTTCCCGCTTTTTTTTATGGGAATCTTTCTTTTTTCATATGCATTAATTTAGTTTGGTTAGAATATGTAAATCGTCGGGTCGTTTATTTAAATTGTCGGATCATGTAAATTGTCAGGTCAGTATATGTAAATCGTCGAGTCGGTTACTCTGTAATTAAAATGCTCGATCATCTTCAACGCATCCAGCGCCTGGCGCAGCGTTTCTTTTTCGAACAACCCTGTGAACCGGTAAGCTCTCACCCGGTCATTCCCAAATTCAATATGCACCCCATACCATCGCTCCAGCTGACCGGACAATTGCACAAACTCCTTGTCACTAAAGACCAGCTTGTTCTCCACCCACGAGGTCTCGATAACGGTCTTGGCATGATTGGGAAAATAGGTGAGATTGGTCAGCGCATACCGAGTCCCCTTCCCGGAACCAATACTGTCAGGCACCGCGCGGTTAGCGAGTACAGCCGTAGGTTTTAAGGTGGCCGTGTTGTTCTGTACGACCAGTTTTTCTTTGGGTTTTAGAATGATCCTGTCCGAAGGACGATCATTCAGGGTGACCTCGATAGACCCCTTGATCAGCGTAGCCTCGCTCAGGGATTCATTCTGATAGGACTTGACATTGAAGGAGGTACCCAATACCCGGATATTCATCTTGTCCGTGTGAATGATGAACGGATGCGACGGCTCCTTGATGACGTCAAAATAGGCTTCGCCATCCAGGTAGACCTCCCGGATGGTATCATTAAAATGGTCCGGGTATCTTAACGTCGTGGCCGCATTCAGGGTCACAACCGTACCATCGGATAAGGTGACAACAAGTTTTTTTGTAGGTCGGGTGGTTTTCTGAAGCCATAGGGAGGCGACAGGAGCACCGGCAGAGGCGCCGGCAACAGGAGCTCTGTTAAGATACCAGGCATAAATACCGATCGCCAGAAAAATAACGGCCGCGGCACTCGCCCAGAAAACCCTTGCGATCCTTCGATGAGGAGCGGGGCCGGCAAGCCATTCCTCCATTTTTATCTTATCCAGCACCTTCCTGAACATGGCCGCATTGGCCTCATATCCCGCCCGGTCCTTTTCCCAATAATCCTTGAATATTTCCTTCTGATCGCGATATTCTTTGTTCTCCTGTAGTAAGGTCTGTAATTCTTCCCGCTCAGCTTCCGAAAGCTCATCGCATAACTCCTTCGTAAGCAGCGTGATAAACCGGTCATTCACCATAAAGCAGATTGTAATTCAATAGTGTAGACACCATTCCCGGTCAAATTGCCTACAAGCCCGAAAAAAATAGTTTACGCAGGGAATAATAGTCCAATCAAACCACCTAATTGACAAAGGACCACAATGAGTAAAAAGGTGTCGGTGCCGCTGGCGCTGCCCACACGATTTCCATAATCTGACAAAATGATACTCAGCTTCTTCATCGCACGGAAAAGCTGGGTCTGTACCGTGCGCGGCGAGATGTTCAAAATTTCCGCGACCTCCTTGTATTTGATCCCGTCCTCTTTTATCAGCCGGAAAATAATACGGCATTGCTGCGGCAAGGCCTCGATGGATTGCTCCATTTTGAACAATAATTCTTTCTTCTCCAGCTCTTCCTGGGGATTAAAGGTCTTTACGAACTTTAATTCATTGCCATCCTCGATCTGGACAAGATGTATATGGGAGTATTTTTTAAGATAGTTCAACGATTGATTCTTCACCGCCACAAATAAATAGGTGTCCATACTGTGCACGCCCGCCAGGCTCTTGCGGTTCATCCAACACTTGACAAATACATCGCTGACGATCTCTTCCGCCGCCTCCTTCTGATGCACATACATCATGGAGAACTTGATCAGCGGCATATTCAACAGATAAAAAAGGGATTCGAATGCCTTATCATCATCATGCATACTGACGAGTCTCCAGAGATCTATAATATCTGTTTTTTTATCCTTCAAAGCAGTAGGCAGTCTATCAAACGCAATAAAAATATAACAATTAAACCATATTAGATCGTAAAAAAAATAATTGCCGACCTTGTAGGCAATTCAATCAGAATTTCTGTCCATGCCTGTAATGAACAATTTTTTTCTTGCCCATGTCCTTTCGACGGCCCTCCTGTTCACCAGCTTCGTCGCATCTGCACAAAGCCCGAAACACACACCGGTCGCACCCCACCGGACCCTCGCGCAACATGACTTCGCCCTGGGCGACAGCACCTTCCTGCTGGACGGCAAACCTCTCCAGATCATCAGCGGCGATATGCACTATACCCGGGTGCCACGGGAATACTGGCGCGACCGCATGAAAATGGCAAAGGCCATGGGCCTGAACACCATCGGCACCTATGTATTCTGGAACGCACACGAGACAGAAAAAGGCAAATACGATTTTACCGGCAACAACGACATCGCCGCATTTGTAAGAATAGCACAGGAAGAAGGCCTGTGGGTAGTGCTGCGCCCAAGCCCCTATGTCTGCGCCGAATGGGAATTCGGTGGCTATCCCTGGTGGCTGCTAAAGGACAGCACACTGAAAGTGCGCAGCAAAGACCCCCGCTTTGTAGAAGCCTATCGCACTTATATCAACCAGTTGGCCAAACAACTGGCGCCTCACCTCATCACCCACGGAGGCAATATCCTCATGGTACAGGTGGAGAACGAATATGGCTCCTACAGCGACGACAAATCCTACCTCGACCTCAACCGTAAAATATTCCGGGAAGCCGGCTTCGACGGCATCCTCTTCACCTGCGACGGCGCCACCCAAATGCCAAAAGGCTATATGCCCGGCTACCTTCCGGCCGTCAACGGAGAAGAAAACCCCGCCACCGTCAAAGAACTGATCAATAAATACCACGACGGCAAAGGCCCTTATTATATCGCCGAATGGTACCCCGGCTGGTTCGACGACTGGGGCAAACCCCATGCCAACACCGGCTCCCAACGCTCAGCCGCTACCCTCGATAAGATCCTGGACGCCGGGATCTCTATCAATATGTATATGTTCCATGGCGGCAGCACCCGGGGATTTATGAACGGCGCCAATATGAACCAGCGCAACCCCTATTCCCCCCAGGTATCCAGCTATGACTACGACGCCCCGCTGGACGAGGCCGGCAACGCCACCGAAAAATTTGACGCCTTCCGGCAAGTCATCCAACGACACCTGGGCAAACCCCTGCCCCCCGTCCCGGCAAAAAAACCAACGATGACGATCCCCCCCATCCGGCTATCGACCTCCGCAGGGATCTTCAATAACCTCCCCGTCCCCGTCTCCGCCCCAACACCTCTCTGTTTCGAAGACCTCAACCAGGCCTACGGATTCATACTCTACCGGACCCGGCTAAAAGATAAAACCGATGGCTGGCTAAAAATAAAAGAGCTGCGCGACTTCGCCATCATATACATCAACGGAAAACAACTCGCCACCCTCGACCGCCGCCTCAGACAGGACTCGGTTCAACTGACAAACATCCCCCCCAACGCGCTTCTCGATATCCTGGTCGAAAATAACGGCCGTATCAACTACGGCCCCTTCCTCGCCGATAACCGCCAGGGCATCACCCGGTCCGTCACCCTCGAAGGACAGGAACTGAAAGGCTGGAAAATGTACGGC
>Ga0210389_10004649_pt1 | contig 10648 bp, 10 predicted proteins | sample IncBWH28OmetaG_FD_160127 | JGI IMG/M metagenome (GOLD analysis project Ga0210389, IMG submission 160127) | Forest soil microbial communities from Barre Woods Harvard Forest LTER site, Petersham, Massachusetts, United States - Inc-BW-H-28-O ... | reverse complement strand
CGCGCGGGCCGCGAGCTCCCGGGCGCGCGCCGCGCCGTGCTGCTCAAAGCGGGCGATCCGATCCTCGACCTCCCGGCGATCCCCGACGCCCCCGTCCGCTTCCGGTTCTCGCTGCCGTCGGGCGGCTACGCCACCGTCTTCGTCGACGCGCTCCTGCGGCAGTGATTGTGATAGCGTTTTCCGCGGGCGACGTGGAGAGCGCATGCACCTGACGCAACGGATCCTCGGCTTTACGCTGCTCGGCTCGGAGTGGGTCCTCTGGCTGCTCATCGCCCTGTCGATTCTCTCGGTCGCCGTGATGGTCGAACGCGCGATCTGCTTCGGGGGGACGGGCGGCAGCAGCACGGCGCTCGGGCGCCAGATGTTGGAGCGCCTGCTGGCCTCCGACCCGACCGGCGCCACGCGCCTTCTCGAAGGGCACCGCGCCCCGGCCGCCGCCGTCGCCGCCGCCGGGATCGCCGAGCTCTCGCGGGGCGCCGACGCCGTCTCCGAGACGATGGCCGGCGCGAAGGCCCGCCTGCGCGTCGAGCTGGAGCGCCACCTCGGCATCCTCGGCACGCTGGGCAACAACGCCCCCTTCATCGGCCTCTTCGGCACCGTCCTCGGGATCATCAAGGCGTTCTCCGATCTGGCGCGCAACCAGGCGAGCGGCGCCGGCGCGGTGATGTCCGGCATCTCCGAGGCGCTGGTGGCGACCGCCATCGGCCTCTTGGTGGCGATCCCCGCCGTCATCGCCTTCAACATTTTCCAGGGGAGGGTCAGGAAGGCGATGGCGGAGATCGACGCCATCGCTCACCTGGTGCTCTCGACGATCCCGCCCGCATCCGAGCGAAACAGGAGCTAGCGTGCCGCGCGCCAACAACTTCGGGAGCGGCGACGACGAGCCCGGGCCGATGATCGTCAACATCAACGTCACGCCTCTGGTCGACATCACCCTGGTGTTGCTGATCATCTTCATGGTGACGGCCTCGTACATCGTCAGCCCGGCGATCCACATCGACCTGCCGAAGGCGGCGTCCGGGACCGAGCAGCAGCGAACCTCCCTCGGGTTGACCCTGACCCGGCAGGGCGCCCTCTATCTGAACGGCGCGCCGAGCAGCGACGACGCCGTCCTGCGCTTCATCGGCGGCGAGCTGCCGCGGAATCCGGATCTCCAGGCCATCATCGCCGCCGATCGGGCCGTCCCGCACGGCGACGTCGTGCACCTGATCGACGTCGTCAAGCGCGCCGGCATCCGCCGCTTCGCCCTCAACGTCGACCCCGGCGCCGCCCACTCGCCCTGAGTCCGAGTCAGAGTCCCGTCGCAGTCCAAGTCCAAGTCCCAGTCCGAGTCCCGTCAAACTCCAAGTCAGACTCCAAGTCAGACTCCAAGTCAGACTCCAAGATCCAGAATCTCAGACTTGGACTTTGAGAGGCGTTCAGCGATATGCTGTTGCGCGGGACCTCCTCTGAATGACACGCCCGACTAGGTCGCACGCGCGCCTCGCGGCGGCCATCTTCCCCACCCTCGCTTTGGTCCTGCTCGCGCCGGCGCAGATGGCGCGCGCGCAGACCAGCGTCGCGCCGCAGGACAACAGCATCGATCCGCAGCTGTTCCAGCCGGCGATCGGTCCGCAGAACTTCCTGACCGTCGAAGGCGCCGAGGTCCCCGAGCACAAGCGACTCAGTTTCGGCCTGACGCTCAACTACCAGCAGCGCCCGTACACGATCTTCACCCAGACCCCGAACGCCTCGGGCGAGACGCACGTGGTCGCCAACCAGTTCGTCAGCGAGCTCGACGCGGCCATCGGCCTCTTCGGCCGCTATCAGGTGGGCATCGGCGTCCCGTTCACCTTCTACCTCGACGGCGACGAGGTGAACTCGATGGGGATGCCGGCCAACCTGCACCTCGTCGAGACCGGCATCGGCGACATCCGGCTCCAGGGGAAGGCCCACCTCGCGACCCTGGGCGACGAGGACCAGTACGACCTCGGGCTCTCCGCCGGGCTGACCCTGCCGACCGGGCACACCCAGGGACGCGCCTACCTCGGCGACAAGACGGTGACCGGCCGGATCGTCGCCATCGGCACCATCGATTTCGGACCGGTGCGCGCCGGCGGCAACCTGGGGATCCTGATCCGCGAGACCTCCAACAGCTTCGCCACCGACCTGGGACCGCAGCTGCTGTACGGCGCCGCCGCTGACTATTCGATCGCCAAGAAGACCAACCTCATCTTGGAGCTCGCCGGCCGCAGCGGCCTCAACCAGTTCGCCCAGTTCTACAACGACGTCAACCCGTTCGAGATCGACCTGGCGGGACGGCGGGCCATCAACGGCATGTGGTCGGTCACCGCCGGCGTGGGGCGCGGCGTCGGCAACGGCATCGGGGCGCCCGACCTGCGCCTGTTCGCGATGGTCAACTTCAACCCGGACTTCCGCGATCGCGACCACGACGGCGTCTACGACACCGAGGACAAGTGCCCGGATCAGCCGGAGGATCGCGACGGTTTCCAGGACGAGGACGGCTGTCCCGATCCCGACAACGACGGCGACGGCATCCCCGACGTCAAGGACAAGTGTCCCAACCAGCCCGAAGACTTCGACGACTTCCAGGACGCCGACGGCTGCCCCGATCTCGACAACGACAACGACGGCATCCCCGACCTGAACGACGCCTGCCCGAACGCCCCCGAAGACCACAAGGGGAAGAAGCCCAACGACGGCTGCCCGTCGAGCAGCGAGGACAGCGACGGCGACGGGATCCCCGACGGCGTCGACAAGTGCCCCGATGAGCCGGAGGACAAGGACGGCTTCGAGGACGCCGACGGCTGCCCCGATCCCGACAACGACGGCGACGGCATCCCCGACAGCTTCGACAACTGCCCGAACGCGCCCGAGGACACCGACGGGTTCCAGGACGAGGACGGCTGCCCCGATCCCGACAACGACAAGGACGGCATCCCGGACGCCATCGACAAGTGCCCCATGCAGCCCGAGACCTTGAACGGGATCAAGGACGACGACGGTTGCCCCGATCCCGGCCCCGAGTGGGTCCGCCTCGGCGAGGGGAAGATCGAGGTCGACGAGAAGCTCGGCTTCGTCAGCCACGGCGGTAAGGTCACCCTGCGCGACGCCTCCACGAAGGTGGTGAACGACGTCGCCCTGGTGATGAAGGGGCACCCGGAGATCCTCAAGCTGCGGGTCGAGGTCTACGCGCCGGGGGTCCCGAAGGCGGAGACCCAGAAGCGGGCCGACGCCGTGCGCGACTTCCTGATCGGCAAGGGGGTCGAGGGCGACCGGATCGAGGCGGTCGGACAGGGGGCCGGCGCGGCGCGCATCGATTTCAACACCACCGTCGGTGAGCCGCCCAAGCCCGGGGGACCCGCCGCACCGGCGGCGCCCGCTCCGGCCACGACCCCTACCCCGGCCACCCCGGCTGCTGCCGCACCGGCGGCGCCGAAGCCTGCCGCGCCAGCCCCTGCGCCCGGAGCGACGGTGCCCGCCGGCAAGCCCTGATGCGGCAAATCTGATGCGACAAATCTGATGCGGATCGTCGGCTGGGGCGCGTCGGACGTGGGCCGGAAACGCTCCCACAACGAGGACAGCCTCCTCTGCAACAACGATCTGCGCCTCTATGCCGTGGCGGACGGCATGGGCGGGCACCTGGGCGGTGAGCGGGCCAGCAGCATGGCCGTCGAAATCCTGGAGCGCGAGATCGAAGAGGTCCGCCGCGCCGGTCTGCTGTCGCCACGCCCCGAGACCGTGACCACCGGGGCCTCGCACCCGGTGAACGCGCTCCTGCGCCGCGCGGTGGTGGAAGCCGATCGCCACATCTACGAGGCCGCGATGGCCAACCCGGAGCTCTCGGGGATGGGGACGACCCTGACCGCGCTGCTCTTCTCCGACGGCTACGTGCACCTCAGTCACGTCGGTGACTCGCGCGCCTACCTCTACCGCGACGGCCGCGCCCGCCAGCTGACCGAGGACCACTCCTGGATTCAGGAGCAGGTGCGCGCCGGGCTCATCTCTCCGGAAGAGGCCAAGGAGTCGCGCTTCCGGAACATCATCACCCGGTCGGTGGGCTTCGAGCCGAGCGTCGAGCCGGACCTGGCCGGCATCGCCGTTCAGGCGGGCGACTGCTTCGTCCTCTGCTCGGACGGCCTCTCGAACTACCTGACGATCGACGAGCTCGCCCAGGTGTTGACGGGCCACTTCTACCGCGACGTCGCCAACGTCTTCGTCGACCTCGCCAACCAGCGCGGCGGTGACGACAACGTGACCTGCCTGGTGGTCTACGCCGGCAACGAGCTCGGCTCCGCCACCACGCCCTGATCGCGGGCGGCGCGATCCGGCGCTGCTCAGGCCAGGCGCTGCTCAGGCCAGGCGCTGCTCAGGCCAGGCGCTGTTTGTCGAGCCGCTCGCGGATGATGGCCTCGGCGAGCTCGGGTACCACCTCCCAGACGATCTGCTCGATGATCTCCCGCGACAGCTTGGCGATGGCGGCGTACTCGGGACCCTTGGCGCTGATGGCCGCCAACTTCTGGTCGACGGTCGCGGTCACCAGGGCCGGGGGCGGTGTCGGCGTCGCCTCGCGCGCACGCACCGGCGGTGCCGGCGTCGTCTCTCGCCCGCGCACCGGCGGCGGTGGCGTGATTTCACGCGTGCGCGCCAGCGGCGCGGGCGTCATCGCCCGGGGACGCGCAGGCGGCGCCAGGTCGGGCTGAGGCGCCGGGGTCATCGCGCGCGGGCGTGGCTGCCCGAACGGCATGCCCGGCGCGGCGGGAGGCATCAGCGGCGCGATCGGGGCGGTCGGGGACCGCATCGCGGGCGCAAGCGGCGCCATCGGCGGCGCGGTCGGCCCCGGGCGCGGGGCTCCCGGGATCGGGACCCCGGCCGCCGGCAGGCCGATCATCGTCCGTCCGACCGGCGGCGCGGCGGGCCGGGGCGGCATGCTGGGGGTCGGCATGGGCGGGCCTCCCAGCGGCCGAACCGGCATGGTGCCTGGCCGCCCGGGCGGCATGGCGCCGGGGCGCATGCCCGGGATCAGGGACGGACGCATCGCGGGCGCGCTGGGCGGACCGGCGGAGGCGGGAAGCGACGAAGGGCTCGGGCGGGGGGCGGCGGCGACGGCCGGGGCGCCGGTGACGATCGGCAGCGGGGTCACTGGACCGGAGGAGTCGATGCTGATCTCGCCGTAGTCGTCCTCCATCGCCGAGGCGGGGAGCGAGGCCGCGGTGGTGCGTGCCGGGGCCGGGGCGGCAGGCTGGGCCGAGACCCCTCCAGCCGCGGCGTACACCTTTTCCAGGAAAGCCGAGGTGTCCCAGGGCTTGAGCAGGTGGCCGTCCGCGCCGGCGCTCGCCCCACGGGCCTCGTCGTAGGGCTGCTGAGCCGAGGCGAGGATGTAGACCGGAACCCCGCTCAGGGCCGCATCGGCGCGCACCTGGGCACAGAGGTCGTACCCGGTCCGCCCCGGCATCGCCCCATCGGCAATGATCAAATCAGGGCGGGCCTGCCGCGCCTGCGCCAACCCATCGTCCGCCGACCGGGCCAAGGCGATCGAGACGTCTTCGCCCGCGAACGTCATGGCGAAGGCCTTCTGGATCGTCACGCTGTCGTCGGCGATCAGGATACGTTTCGCCATGTTCACCAGGAAATATCATCAACGCCATAGGTGGTCAATGCGGGGGCGGGTGGTCAATGTGGGCCGCAAGCGTGCGAATGAGGCATGATGCGCCGATCGTGAGCGCCGGGGAGATCCGACTGGTCGTCAACGCCGACGATTTCGGCATGTCGGCGGCGATTTCGCGCGGGATCCTGCGGGCGCACCGTGACGGGATCGTGACCAGCACCTCCCTGATGGGGAACGCTGCCGATCTGCCGGCTGCCAGGGCGATGTTGAGCGAGGCGCCCAACCTGGGGGTCGGCGTCCACCTGGCGCTCTGCGGCGGCGGCCCGGTGGCGCCGGCCGACAGCGTTCGATCGCTGCTGGCCCCCGACGGCGCCTTCTGGCCGCGCGGTCAGGACTTCATCGCCGCCTGGGTGAAGGGGCGCATCCTGCCGGCCGAGGTCGAGCGGGAGCTCGACGCCCAGGTGGCGCGCGTCCGCGACGCCGGGATCGCCATCGACCACCTCGACACCCACCACCACCTGGGCTTTCTGCCGGTGGTCGGACGGGCGATGGAGGCGGTGGCGCGGCGGCACGGCATCGCCGGGCTCCGCAGCGCGGTCGAGCGCCCGACGCTGGCCTGGGCGACCGATCCGCGCCGGGGTCTCGAGGCGGGCATGATCACCCTGTCTGCCTGGCTCACGCGCCGGCAGCTCGGCGCGCGCCGGCACGGCCCGCAGAGCTGGGGGTATGTGGAAGCGGGTCATCTCGACGAGATCCGGATTCTGGAGATCATCGGCCGGCTCGGGCCCGGGCCCCACGAGCTCATCTGTCATCCCGGCGAGGCGGCCGGCGAGGGAGACACGCGCGGCCAGTCGCCCCGCTACCAGCGCACGGCCGAGTTGGCCTCGCTCACCTCGGCGAAAGTCCGGCGCGCGCTCGAGCAGCGCGCCATCAGCCTCTGCAAATGGGGCGACCTGTTTTGAGCCAGGCGTCGACTCCCGCGACCGCCGCGCATGACGGCGCACCGCCGGCCCCCTACGTGCCGGCCGAGGCGAACCTGGCGGAGCTGTCCGTGCGCGCCATCGCGCTCGGGATGGTGTTCGGGGTGATCTTCGGCGCCGCCACGGTCTACCTGGCGCTCAAGGCGGGGCTCACCGTCTCGGCCTCCATCCCCATCGCGGTGCTGGCGATCTCGGTGTTCAAGCGCTTCGGCTCGTCGACGATCCTGGAGAACAACATCGTCCAGACCATCGGCTCGGCCGGCGAGTCGATCGCCGCCGGGGTGGTGTTCACGCTGCCCGGTTTTCTCTTTCTCAGCCGCGACCCGGCCACCGGCGTCAGCGTCGGCGAGCCCTACTTTTCCTACTGGACGATCCTGGCGCTGGCGATGATCGGCGGCGTGCTCGGCGTCCTGATGATGATCCCGCTGCGGCGCTCGTTGATCGTCAAGGAGCACGCCACCCTCCCCTACCCCGAAGGGACCGCCTGCGCCTCGGTGCTGATCGCCGGCGAACGGGGCGGCGATCTGGCCCGCACCGCCTTCCAGGGGCTCGGCTTCGCGGTGGCCTACGCCTTTTTGCAGAAGGTCTTTCGCTTCATCGCCGAGACGCCGACGCTGGCGATCCGCGCGACCAACCGCTACCTGCCGGCGGCGGTCCTGAGCGGCGACATCACGCCCGAGTACCTGGGCGTCGGCTACATCATCGGGCCGCAGATCGCGGGCGTGCTGGTGGCGGGCGGCGTCCTCGCCTGGCTGGGGCTGATCCCGCTCCTCACCGTGGTGACGCCGCCCGACACCATCGCCGCGCAGCTGGTGAAGCTCGGCTATCTCGCGAGCCTGTCGACGTCCGGCGGGCCCGGCCACTGGAACCCAGCCACGCACGCCTTCGCCGACACCGCCGCCGCCGTCTACCGGGCTTACGTCCGCCAGATCGGCGCCGGGGCGGTCGCCGCGGGCGGGTTCATCACGCTCCTGAAGACGCTGCCGACGATCGTCTCGTCGTTCAAGGAGAGCGTGGCGTCGCTGCGCCACCGTCACGAGCGCGTCGACGCCCGGACCGAGCGCGACCTGCCGATCACGGTGGTGCTGGTCGGCTCGGTGATCCTGGTGCTGGTGATGGCGGTGCTGCCTTTTGTCCCCGGCGCGGGGATCGGCAGCAAGCTGCTGCTCGGGCTCCTCATCGTGGTGTTCGGTTTTTTCTTCGTCACGGTCGCCAGCCGGATCGTCGGCCTCATCGGCTCCTCGTCGAACCCGATCTCGGGCATGACCATCGCGACGCTGATGGGGACCTGCCTGGTGTTCGTCGGCCTCCGCTGGACGGCCGACGTCTATCAGCCGATGGCGCTCTGCGTGGGGGCGATCGTCTGCATCGCCGCCGCGAACGCCGGTGGGACCTCGCAAGATCTCAAGACCGGGTTCCTGGTCGGCGCCACGCCGCGCGCGCAGCAGATTGGCCTGCTCATCGGGGTGGTGACCGCCACGCTGGTCGTCGGCTTCACCATCCGGGTGCTCGATCGGCCGCCGCATCACCTGATCGGCTCGGACCTCTACCCCGCCCCGCCGGCGACGCTGATGGCGACGCTCATCAAGGGGCTCCTCTCCTTCAACCTCGACTGGCAGTTCGTGATGGTCGGCGTGGCGCTGGCCGCGACCGTCGAGCTCTGCGGCGTCGGCTCGCTGTCATTCGCCGTCGGCGCCTACCTGCCGCTCTCCACCACCTCGCCGATCTTCGTCGGCGGGTTGGTCCGCGCGCTGGCGGATCGGGCCGCGCGCAAACGGGGAGAGGCCGTGGCCGCCAGCGAGGCCGAGCTCGGCCCCGGCAATCTCTTCGCCACCGGCCTGGTCGCCGGCGGCGCGGTCGCCGGCGTGGCCATCGCGCTGGCGACGGTGACCGACGGCGGGGCGCGGGTCGTCGAGCGGCTCTCGCTCGAAAACGGGCTCACCCACCTGCTGGGCGCCGGCGGCTACCAGATCCTGGGGCTCGGCTGCTTCGCGGCGATGGCGGCGACGCTCTGGCGCGTCGCGCATCGCACCGTCGACAGCAAGTAGTTCCCCGAGGTCACGCTCGATGGTGCACGGTGGGACCTCATTCCACACGAAGGAGACCACCCCGTGAACCACAACGCCTGCAAAGCCAAGATCGACAAGCTCTGGAAGGAGACCTCCGGTCACCTCACCACCGCACCGCAGGCGCTCCGCGTGCCTCTGCACCGGCTGTTCCGCTCGGTGATCGACCTCATCGAGGTCAAGAACGTCTGCGTGCTTCACCTCTACGAGGTGCCCAACGCCGTGCCGGCACCTCCCCGGAAGAGAGCGACGGCCTAGGCAGCGGGGCCCGGCGCGGTCAGGCGGGTGCGCTCCCGCGCTTGACCAGCTCCCAGAACTCGACGCGGCTGTTGGTCTTCGGAAAAGCCTCCGCGGGGACGGGCTTACCGAGAAATTTGCAGAGCGGCTCCCACCCCTCTTTGACTTCGTACACCAGCAGGTTGTGGGGGGGAATGGCCGCCTTGACGGCGTCATTGTGCGCCGTGAAGGCCTTCGCCAGGTCGGCCGTGCTCAGGCCGGCCGGGAAGCCCGTCCTGGCGATGACGGCGGCCGCCATCTCGAGCCACGCCCGCATGTGTGGGGGAGCTTGGTCCTTGCCGGCGACCAACGTGTAGATGGTCTCCGAAAAACTGGCGGCCCAGCTCTCGGGACTGCGAACGGTGAGGATGAACTTGGCCTCGGGATGAATCTTGCTCAGCTCACGAAAGAAGCCGGCCGTCGGCCAATCGACGGCGCTCGGGTAGCCCTCGTAGATCGCGGCCCAATTCGGGCTTCCCTTCACGGCCGCCTGCCACAGCGGAAGCTGCACCGGCATGTGGTGCAGCACTTCTTCCATGTGATGGCAGGGCCCGAAACCCAGCTGGTTGATCGCGCCCTTGAGCGAGTGGGTCCCCGTTCGCCCAATTCCGGTGCCGATGATCTTCAACGCCATGATCCCCTCGCTCTCCTGGTTGAATGCCCTGCAGACAAAAAAGGAGGGCGAGTATGGGCCATGGGCAGGTTCTGTCTACGGCTGAGTGCGCGCCGGGCCTCGACGAGGGAACCGACAGACCTCAACGAGTGACCTGAACAAGTGACCTGGTGCGGCTGACAAGATTCGAACTTGTTACCCCCGGCTTCGTAGGCCGGTGCTCTATCCAGATGAGCTACAGCCGCAGACCTGCAATCTGTGCTTGCGGAGGGACACGTATGCCGTGCGGGCGTGCGGACGTCAAGTAGAAGAGACGCCGGTCATTCACCTATCGTTCAGGTGTCCCAGGTGTCGTTCAGGTCTCTTGCGCCCGCGGACCCGTTCCTCTAGATTGCCCGTGCCGTGTTCCAAAACGGCACTGGAGAGGTGGCCGAGAGGCCGAAGGCGGCGGTTTGCTAAACCGTTATACGGCCCAAAAGCTGTATCGAGGGTTCGAATCCCTCCCTCTCCGCGGCGCGGTTTTCTTTGGAGATTAAAGTGAAGACGACGCTCTTGCTCGCGGCGGCGCTCCTGGGCGCCGTCGGGTGCAGTGACAACGGGACCGGCGCTGCGGTGACTTACGTCTACGCCTCGGCCGCGCCGATCACCGTCGCCGCCCAGACCTGCACGCTGGTGTGGGGCCCCGAGGACGTCGGCAACGGCTGGATGCACTACGCGGTCGATGACCTCGGTGGGAGCGACAACATCCGCGCCGTGATCATCCCTGACTCCTTCTTCTACGGCGAGGCGTGCAGCTTCACCACCGACCAGACCGTCTTCGACGCGACCTTCACCGGGTCGAAGAGCGGCGATATCGGATCCAACAGCGACCCCAGCGTCTTCGCCGACACCTACGACTTCGTCGTCACCTGTGGCAATTCCGACGGGGACTGTGCCTTCAACCTGACCTGGACCGCGACCTACTGAGGGGGCGCAGCGCGACCCGCTCCCATGGACGGTCGCTTCGGTTGAGGAGGAGGAGGGATTCGAACCCCCGGAGCTTTCGCCCTACAGTTTTCAAGACTGTCGCCTTCGACCACTCGGCCACTCCTCCGATACGAACGAG
>Ga0210389_10004647_pt1 | contig 10650 bp, 9 predicted proteins | sample IncBWH28OmetaG_FD_160127 | JGI IMG/M metagenome (GOLD analysis project Ga0210389, IMG submission 160127) | Forest soil microbial communities from Barre Woods Harvard Forest LTER site, Petersham, Massachusetts, United States - Inc-BW-H-28-O ... | reverse complement strand
AAAAAATACTTTTTCGTTCTCCTGCTCGTTCTTGTCCCGCAGCTGACACTTGCGGCAACAAAAACGGTCATTTTGAACGTAGAATCTCAGAGCGTTCAGACCTGGACCGTCCCAGCTGATTTCCAATCTCTAGTCAGCGTCGAGACAATCGGTGCCGGCGGCAGCGGTGCAAACTACACCACCTTAAATGCGGGCGGCGGCGGTGCCGGTGCGTACAGCAAAATTACCAGCTTGTCACTCACTCCGGGGCAGAGTATTTCGTATATCGCGGGGTGGGGCGGCGGGTGGAACAGCAATGTGAACTCGGTTGGATATTCCGGCGGCGATACATTTTTCAACGGCACCTCGTGTGCCGCCGCCTCGGTATGTGCAAAGGGTGGCGTAGGCGGAGGATTCAACGCAGGCGGCGCAGGTGGTGCGGCGGCAAGTGGTATTGGGACGGTGCGCTATTCAGGAGGTGCGGGCAGTAGCACAGGTGGCGGTGGAGGAGGCGGAGCGGGAGGGCCCAACGGCAGCGGCAATAACGGCTCGGGCACGACCGGCGGATACGGTGATGCCGGATCCGGTGGGAACGGAGGACCTCAAGTGAACGGCAATACTTCGGGAGGCAGCGGCAGCGAATTTCAAACAGGGTACGGTTCCGGAGGAGGAGGCGGTACTGGCGGAGCGGGCGGTTCGTACGGCGCCGGCGGCGGCGGCGGCGGGGTAGCTGACGTGGGCGGCGGACCATTTGGATCCGGCGGCGGAATCGGCGGCGGCGGACTTATCGTCATCATATACAACACCGCATGCGTTTCGACCACGGGTGACCACACTGTTACTTACTCAACCGCAGGCAGCGCGTGCTCCTTCAGCGTCCCGACATACGGCACGCTGACAGTACAAGCATGGGGTGGTGGGGGAGCGGGCACCGGGGGCGGTGCCGGCACTGCTTCAACTTTTAATACGACGGTAAGCGCCGGCGGCGGCGGGACGGGAAGCAGCTTTGGTGGCGCAGGCGGCACCGCAAGCGGAGGTACAACCAACGTGAATGGCAATGCAGGGACAGCACGCTCCGGCACAACGAGTGGCGCAGGCGGCAGTGCTCCGGGCGGCGGAGGTGCCGGTAGCGCAGGTACACCAAATACTACGCCGATTCCAGCAACTGCGCCGGGCGGCGGAGGCGGAGGCTGCTGCAGCAGAGGTGTCCAGCTCGGCGGCAGCGGCGGCGGCTCGGGCGCGTATGCGAGCAAGACCTACGTATCAGGGGATCTTACGGTCGGCAGTTCCATTCCCGTCGTTGTAGGAGCGGGTGCTACATACAATAGTTTTCCAAGCGGAGCCGTGGGGCAAGTTACGGTTACCTGGACCGATCCAGTCTCTTGCACTGTCATCATTAATCCCTCCTCCATCTCATACGGCGGCTCATCCACCCTCACATGGTCGAGCACCAACGCAGGCACCTCGATGTATATCAATACTATTGGATATGTAACCCCAACTTCGGGCGGTTCGACTACAATTTCGCCGACTGCAACTACCGACTACTCTGGCACTGCGGTCGGCGCAGGCGGCTCCGCTTCCTGTCCCGCGTCGCTCACCGTCACCCCACCGTCTGTCCCTGCCGCCACCATCACCGCGAGCTCCACTTCTATATACGTCGGTCAATCGACCGGCATCAAAGCAACCTTTGCAGCAGCAGGCAACGACACACTCACCCACGACAACATCGACTCTCCGGTCGGCACCGGCCTCGGTGCCACCACCAACCCCGACGCCACCAAGTACTACACCTTCACCCCCAGCTCTCCCGGCACCTACACCTTCTACGCTCGCGCGCAGACCTCGTACTACCCAAGCTGGACCACCTACAACTCCGTCGCGGTGACCGTCACCGCCTCTCCGCAGTGCACCGTATCGCTCTCGCCGACCTCAGTCGCCCAAGGCTCTCCGTCCACCCTTTCATACTCTTCCACCAATGCCTCTACCTTCTCCATCAACCACATCGGCTCACTCACTCCCAACACCTCGAATTCCACCTCGGTCTCTCCCTCGCAGACCACCGACTACACCGGTACTGTTACCGCAGGAGGTGTGACCAATACCTGTCCGGCATCGCTCTCCGTCTCCTGCACTCCGTCATACACCTGCTCATCCAACACCATCCAGCACACCGACTCTTCCTGCAACGTCAGCAACGTCACCACCTGCACCTCGCCCGCTTTCTGCTCGGCAGGCTCATCGGTGTGTCTGTACCCGCCACCCTCGTTTAACCAATCAGGGCCACTCACCGGCCACCTGCAAGCGGTCCCGCTGCTTGTCCCCCAGAACCTTCCCACCAAACTCTTCTGGGACGTCGCAGACGTCTCCTCCTGCACCGTCACAGGCTCAGACGGCGAATCCTGGACAGGCACCTCCTCGGGCTCCTCCGGCAAGACCACACTCCCCGTGCAACAGCAGACCAGTTTCAACCTTGCCTGCGCGGGACTCGATGGTTCGAGCGTGCATGAAGTGTTGGTGGTGAATATCGTGCCGGTGTTCCTGGAGAAATAAAACGTTGATAAGGGTATACTGCCCCTCATGAGCATTGCAGACACGGTTTTTCTCGTCGTCATTATTATTTTCTCCGCCATCATTCACGAGGTGATGCATGGCTATGCGGCTGATTACCTCGGCGATAAAACGGCACGCTATGCCGGACGTCTCACCCTCAATCCGCTACCGCACATTGATCCGTTCGGCTCGGTCATCCTGCCGCTCCTCTTATCACTCTCAGGCTCGCCGATATTTTTCGGCTACGCGAAGCCCGTGCCCTACAATCCATACAATCTCCGGACCGGAAGATTTAGCGAAGCCATTGTTGCCGGTGCGGGCCCCGCGTCCAATCTCGTTATCGCGGTTATCGGTGCGCTCGTCATCCGCACGGGAATATTCGCAGGAGCGACCGACGTGGTTTTTCTCATCGTGGTCGTCAACGTCATGCTCTGCTTCTTCAACCTCATTCCGATACCGCCGCTCGACGGCTCAAAGGTGCTCGAATCACTTCTGCCGCGCTCGTGGCAGTACGGCTATACAAGCTGGCGTTCTCGCCTCGAGGCAAACCCGCTCATTGGCATGGTAATCGTCGTCGTACTTATCTATGGCCTCGGCTCGCTCTGGGGCAATCTCATTTACGGATTCGCAAGCGCGCTCGCGGGCCTCTAAACTTGCGTCGAAGTTCAATAGATAGTACACTCGCGTGACTCCCGTTGGGAGTTTTCATTTGCAATGTCTACGATAAATCAACTCACAAGAAAGGGCCGCTCGGTAAAGGTCCGCCGCACCAAGACCATTGCTCTTGGCCGCGGTTTCAACACGCTCGAAAATCGTCCTTCTTTCTATCCGGCGCCCTTCAAGCGCGGCGTCTGCACCCGTGTCACGACCAAGACCCCCCGCAAACCGAACTCCGCTATCCGTAAGATCGCGCGTGTCCGCCTCACCAACGGCATGGAAATCACCGCCTACATCCCGGGAGAAGGACACAATCTCCAGGAACACTCTGTCGTGCTGGTGCGAGGTGGTCGTGTGAAAGACATCGGTCTGCGCTACACCATCGTTCGCGGCAAGCTCGACACCGGAGGCATCGACAAGCGCCGTCGCGGCCGTTCGCTCTATGGAGCCAAGAAGCCGAAGGCTGCCAAATAATTTATATGCGCCGCCCAGTCAAAAACAGAAAGCAGCCCGCACCGGATGAGGTGTACAACTCCTTCAAAATAGCGAAGCTCATCAACTACGTGATGGAACGCGGCAAGAAGGACACCGCAAGAAAAATCGTCTACAAAGTAATGGACGAACTCAAGAAAGAAGGCGACCCCGTCGCCCTCTTCGAACAGGCGCTCGAAAATGCATCTCCCACCGTCGAGGTCCGCTCCCGCCGTGTCGGTGGTGCCAACTACCAAGTGCCACGCGAGGTCAATCCCGCCCGTCGCCTCGCGCTCGGTATGCGCTGGATGGTGGAAGCCGCCGAAGGCACCAAAGGCAAACCGATGAACGAATCGCTCCTCGCTGAAATTCAGGCCGCCCTCAAGAACGAAGGCTCCGCCGTCACCAAAAAAGAAACGACGCATCGCATGGCGGAGGCCAACAAAGCTTTCGCGCACTTCGCGTGGTAATCTTTTGGCGTGGCCACTCGCGCTGACGCTGAAAGAATCGTTGAGACGTTGAAACAAAACTCCGGCATACGCAGGGTCGAACTTTTTGGGAGCGTGCTCAAATACGGAATCGGGCACGATATTGACTTGATTGTTTTAGTCGATAAAGAAATTGCGCATAAGTGGTGGCAGGGTGCATCGGAAGAACTTCGCGTGCGCATGGGGACATGGCTACAGCCGCTTCGCAGATTCATCAAGACGTATTTGCCGTGGCTCGATGAGATGACCATCCGTAGCCGCAAAGCTCGTCGCCTCGCTCTTGCCTCAGAACTCACCGGAGTGGATTTTGTTGCAGCAGGTAACGGCATCGTACTCGACGTGTTTCTCTTGCCCGAAGATTGGAGAGTCGAGGATGCGTTGAATACCGGTGTGCTTGAAGGGATTGTTCCTATCTTGCATCATCGTAAAACTCGAATGTTCCTGGAGCTGATTGCCAAACAGGTCTCAAGGATCTAGCAAAAAGGGCCCTTCAGGCATACGTCATACGGGTGTATTACACTGAATATGTTATGAAATCGGACGTCATTATAATCGGCGCAGGGGCGGCGGGGCTGATGGCCGCGCGTGAGCTCTCGGCGCGCGGCAAGAGCGTCGTCGTACTTGAGGCGCGGGAGCGCATCGGCGGCAGGATTTGCCCGCTTTCCGTCGAGGAGTTCGGGTACCAGGCGGAAGGTGGCGCGGAATTTGTCCACGGCGAAGCACCGGTCACATATGCGCTAGCACGTGAAGCAGGGATTGCAATCACGACACCGCAAGGCCGCTGGCACAATGTGAGTACTGCGCGGCAGCCGCAACCCGCTGAATACACTGAAGCACTCAAGAAAGCGCTACACCAGCTCGAAGAGGACATGTCGGTCTCCCAATTTCTCGAAGAGTATTTTTCCGGAGAACAGTACTCGGATTTTCGCGATTCCATCCGAGGCCGCATCGAGGGATACGATGCCGGCGACGCTTCCCGCGCAAGCGCGTTCGCCCTGCGCGATGCGCTCCTGAGCCCGAGCATCTCAAAGCAGGGAATACTCAAAGACGGGTACTCTCCACTTGTTCGTTTTTTGGAATCGGAAGCGCGGACGCACAAGACGGAAATCTTTTTGGAAAAAGAAGTGAAGGGAGTACGGCTCGAAAAAGACGGAGTGGAAATTTCTTGCGCCGATGGAAGTACGTACCGAGCGGCACAGGCACTCGTCACGGTACCGCTCCCGCTTATCGGAGAGATAGCATTCACCCCAGCGATACCTGAATACGTTGGCGCTGCGGGAGTAATCGGATTTGGAACAGTAATAAAAATTCTGCTGCGGTTCAAAGACAAGTGGTGGGAAGCTCAAGGGGAAGAATTCAAAGATTTATATTTTCTTTTTTCTGATGAAGTGATACCGACCTGGTGGACACAACATCCGAGCGAGAATGCAACGCTCACGGGCTGGCTTGCCGGGCCTGAAGCAGCGATTTTGAGCGTGTACACCGACGCGGAACTCCTCGATCTTGCTCTCGAGTCCCTCGCGCACATATTCAACCTCTCGAAGGACGTCGTGCGCGCGGATCTCGTTGCGTCAAAAGTGCTGAATTGGCAGAACGACCCATATGCGCGCGGCGCGTATAGCTACACAACGCCCGAAACGAAACGTGCAGTCGAGGTACTACGCACGCCACTCGCCGGCAGATTATTTTTCGCGGGCGAAGCGCTCTCGTTGGGAGAGGGAAGTACGACAGTCGAAGGCGCGCTCGATAGCGGCAAAGAAACTGCGGCGCGGATGCTCGGCTAATTATTTGTCTGCGGCTTTTTCGCCGAAGTAGCAGACCTCGATATTGCTGCCGTCGGGATCGAATACAAATGCGGCATAATAATCGTCACTGTAATCGGTGCGGAAACCAGGCTTGCCATTGTCTTTACCGCCCGCTTCGAGCGCAGCCTCATGAAATTTCGCTACCTCATCTTTGCTTTTTGCGAGGAAGGCAACGTGCGTCGGGGTGACATTTTCTTTCTTCGCGAGCCAAAAGCTTGTGTGACCGCCTTCTTTGAACCCTGTCGCTTGGTCGCCGTATTCTTGCGTCATTTCATAACCAATCGGAGCGAGTGCCGCCCTATAGAATTTTTTTGACTTCTCCATGTCGGAGACGGGGACTGATACATGTTCGAGCATGAAAACATCATAACGATTCTTGCTGTTGCCACTATGAAGGACCGCAAAACACCCCGTGGCTCTAGGGCCACGGGGTGTTTACTGCCTTCTTTACTTCATCTCTCCCAAAAGCGCCTTCTTACGCTCCTCGTACTCTTTTTGATCTATCTCGCCCTTGGCGAACCGTTCGCTCAAGATGCTGAGTGCCGAATGCGTGTGCCACATCCAGCGCCTGCGTCCGCGTCCTCCGCCAAACATGCGAATGAGCCACACGACGAATAAGATGAGAAGTATTAGCCCGATGACGTGAAATATGAGTCCGAACAAACCAAATCCTGCGTTCATGCCCATGTCATAGCCCCCGCCATAATAGTTAGGATACATATATATAGTGCGTTAACCCCTAATGCTTCTACTACGCTTGCCGAAAGAGCTTTCTTTCATCACCGTCCGCTCCTTCAATTTATGTTAGAAAATGAGATACTCGACTGTGGACCGCGTTCAGGTTCTTGATAATACAGAGGTGACGCATGATCATTCAGACATTAGCTGAGAAGGGCGAGGCGGCATTCCGGGCAAGATATCCGTGGTTTCGAAGCGGCTCATTCAAAGTTGCGTCGTATCGGAGCCAGCTGGATGACATCGCGGAGAAGCTGTCGGAGATGCGGTCGTGCGAGGTTAAGACACGTTTCAACCGGCCAGCCAGACGCGCTGAGCTTTACGATGGAAACGAGGTTTTGCTCAGCATCGAGGTCCGGGGCGGGGTCTATTTCGACGGAGACATGTACGTGAGAGGCAAACTCTCGAGGGAAGAGCAGATGCTCTTCACAAAAATTCCTCTCCAAATGCACTTTTCCTCCGCCTGACCTGTCACTTACACGGCGGGCTCTAATCAACGTTGAGGGGGCGGTTTTTCCTCCCCCTCTTCACTTTTCCAACTATATGCGGTATTCTCTTGCGTACGCCTTCGGGCGTTTTCATTTTAAAGATATGGCACGAGACTACCCATTAGAGAAAGTACGAAACTTCGGAATCGTCGCACACGTGGATGCGGGCAAAACGACCACATCCGAGCGCATTTTGTATTACACCGGCGAATCGCACAAAATCGGCGAGGTGCACGAAGGCAACACCGTGACCGACTGGATGGAACAGGAGCGTGAACGCGGCATCACGATTACCGCCGCCGCCATCACCTGCTTCTGGAACCCCTCCTACATGGGCACCGATCTCTCGCAAAAGGTCCGTTTCAACATCATCGACACACCCGGACACATCGACTTCACTTCCGAAGTGAAGCGCTCCATGCGCGTGCTCGACGGCGCAGTTGTCGTCTTCGACGGAGTTGCCGGCGTCGAGCCGCAATCCGAGACCAACTGGCGGTATGCGGAAGAGGCTGAAGTCCCCCGCATCTGTTACATCAACAAGCTCGATCGCACGGGGGCCTCGTTTGAAAAATCCTACGCCTCCATCCTCGACCGCCTTTCCACCAAAGCCGTCCGCTTCCAGCTTCCTATCGGTCTCGAAGACAAATTCGAAGGCATCATCGATTTGCTTTCGATGAAAGCGTTTCACTTTGAAGGGGAGATGGGAAAAAATGTTGTCGCCGGAGAAATTCCCGCAGACATGATGGAGGAAGTCAAGAAGTACCGTGCAGAATTGGTGGAACGCATCGTCGAAAATGACGACGCGGTCATGACTGAATTCCTCGACGGCAAAGAAATTTCGTACGAAGTGCTCAAGGCAACGCTGCGCAAAGGAGTTATCGCCAACAAAATCTTCCCCGTGCTCACGGGCTCTTCGCTCAAGAACAAAGGCGTACAGCTCGTCCTCGATGCGGTCGTCGATTATCTCCCCAGCCCGAAAGACATGCCCGAATCGAACGGGATCGACACCGATACCAATCTTCCTGCCACGCGCCCGGCTTCCGATGAGGCCCCCTTTGCCGCGCTCGTATTCAAAATCCAGACTGACCCGTTCGTAGGCCAGCTCTCATTCTTCCGCGTCTACTCTGGGACCTTTACCGCAGGAGAAACCGTCTATGATTCCGCCAACAACAAGAAAGAGCGTGTCGGCCGCATCGTGCGTCTGCAGGCAGACAAACGTGAAGACGTGAAGACTGTGTATGCGGGAGAAATCGCAGCCGCCGTCGGTATGAAAGAAGTGAAAATAGGTCACACCCTCTGCGATGCCGCGCACCCTATCGCGCTTGAGTCCATCGTATTTCCCGAGCCGGTCGTCTCTATGCGCGTCGAGCCCAACACAAAGGGCGACCAGGAGCGCATGGGCATGGCGCTTTCAAAACTCTCCGACGAAGACCCGACCTTCCGCGTCAAATCCGACCCTGAAACGGGAGAGACAATTATCTCCGGCATGGGTGAGCTGCACCTCGAAATTATCGTTGACCGTATGAAGCGCGAGTTCAACGTCCAAGCCTCGACCGGCAAACCGCAGGTCGCATACAGAGAGACCATTCAGGGCACATCGGATGTTGAATACAAACACATCAAGCAGACGGGTGGTCGCGGTCAGTACGGCCACGTGAAAATCCGCGTCAAACCGCTCGAACCGATTGACCCTGACAAGAAAGTGAAGAACAACGTTGACCGTGAAGACCACTTCGAATTCATCAATTCAATCAAAGGAGGCGTCATTCCTCAGGAATACATCCAGCCGGTGAAGAAAGGTCTCAAAGAAGCGATGGACCGCGGCGTACTCGCAGGATTCCCGGTCGTTGATATTTCTGTCGACCTCTACGACGGCTCGTATCACGACGTCGACTCTTCAGAAATTGCCTTCAAACTCGCCGCTATCAATGCGATGCAAGACGCGATGCAGAAAGCAAAACCAGTCATTCTCGAGCCGATTATGAAATTGGAAGTCGTCGTGCCGGAGAAATTCATGGGTGACGTAACCGGTATGATCAACTCGAAGCGTGGCACCATCGAGGCCATGGGTGAGCGCGGAGTGGCCCGTGTTATCACCGCCAAAGTTCCGCTTTCGGAACTCTTCGGATTTACCACGCAACTCCGCTCGCTCACTGAAGGCCGCGGCGTCCCCAACCTCGAGTTCTCGCACTACGCGATTGTGCCCAGAAACGTCCAGGAGGAAATTGTTGCCAGCCGAAAGTAAATTTCAAGCGGCATACACAGCGCGCAGCCCCGCTTTGCAGGGCCGCGCTATACTGTTTTCATGTTCAAAAAAGTAGCGCTGATTGTTGCCGCCCTTGCACTTTTTTGTCCGTTGTTAACTTCCGCCGCTGTCTGCCCCTCGCTTACCCTCGGCTCCACCGGGGCGAGTGTCACCGCCCTCCAGCAAATCTTGTACAACTCATACAGCAATTTCCCCACCCCGAGCGGATACTTCGGCTCCGTCACACAAGCCGCTCTCAAACAGTGGCAGAGTGACCATGGCATCACTCCCACGGGAACAGTCGGCCCGCTCACAGGAGCCGCGATGAAGATTTGCAATCTAGTACCAGCAACAACAGTGACTGTTCCGCCAATCGGCGCGCCAAGCAGCGCTTCCACCACTCGCACACTCATCCGCGGCCTCTCGGGCGCGGATGTCGCCGCACTCCAACAATTTCTCATCTTGCAAAATCTTCTTGCGCCGGGCTCGGCATCGGGCTACTTCGGCGCACTAACTGAAGCCGCGGTACAGACGTACCAATCTACGCATGGCATTGTTTCCGGAGGGACACCATCAACGACCGGGTACGGCGCGGTGGGAGCAAAAACACGCGCGGTGATGGAGGCGGCACCGAGTGTTTCGGTACCGATTCGACTGTTGCACGACACACCGCCTCCGCCTCCGATTAACTCGCCCACCTCCACTCTTTCCGGACAGTCTTCTACTTCCAGTACGCTAAAAACGATCGGATTTTCGTGTACATGGAACGATCAGGTTGTTCCAAGCGGATCTTCCGTCGTTGCGTACCAGGCTCTCAGCGTCCGTTTCGGGCAAACTTGTGCATCACAGACGCGCGTCTGTACCGACGGCGTTCTGTCCGGTTCGTATGAGGCGTCCACATGTGAGGTTGCCGCTGCGGCATCGTGTTCGTTTAACGGACAAAGCATCGCCGACGGCGGCACGGTGAGGGCGTATGAGTCGCCCGCCGTCGGCTTCGGTAATCAATGCGTCTCCGAGACCCGCACCTGCACCAACGGTGCGCTGGACGGTTCATTCCCGAGCGTGAGTTGTGTCGCGGCACCCAATCCGCCGACATCGTGCACATGGAACAACACAACGGTCGCAAGTGGCGCATCGATTACGGGATACCAGTACGGATCTGTTACGTTTGGTCAGACGTGCAATCCACAGACACGTACCTGCGTAAACGGCGTACTTTCCGGGTACTA
>Ga0210389_10004644_pt1 | contig 10655 bp, 9 predicted proteins | sample IncBWH28OmetaG_FD_160127 | JGI IMG/M metagenome (GOLD analysis project Ga0210389, IMG submission 160127) | Forest soil microbial communities from Barre Woods Harvard Forest LTER site, Petersham, Massachusetts, United States - Inc-BW-H-28-O ... | reverse complement strand
GAGCGACCAGGTTACCCTCGCGTTCAGCGCGCCCAAGTCGGAATCCACCAGCGTCGACGGGCCATGTCAATGAGACGACAGCGGACAACGCCCGGCGCGACGCACTCGGTACGAGCAGCCCTCGGCAACCAGGAGGGCTTCACGATGATCATCGCGCTCGGCGTGATGCTCGTCACGGCAATGCTGATGGTCGTCGCTTTCAAGGCCGCCGATGGCGACATTCGCCTCTCGCACGACGACGCGACGCAGAAGCAGGCCTACTACGCAGCGCTCGCCGGCGTCCAGGAGTACGAGTACCACCTGCAGTCGAACCCGGATTACTGGGAGACCTGCGCGACACCCGCGAACTCGGTACCCGAAGAAGAAGCCAACGAGGGCTATGAAATCAAACTGCTGCCGGCGAGCACCGCCCCGGTCGGCACGAAAGCGTGCAGCTCGTCTAACCCGTTCGGCACGATGATCCAGTCAACCGGCGCAGCGGCGAACACGTTTCGCATCGAGTCGATCGGCACCTGGGGCAAACCGGGACAATCGGGCTACGACCAGCGCAAGATCGTAGCCACGTTCCACGTCGTGGGCTTTCTGAACTTCATCTACTTCACCGAGTTCGAGGTCGAGGACCCCGAACTCCTCGAACCCGAGGGGTCGGCCGAATGCGGCCACCTGAAGTCCGAACGTGAAAAATTGAAAGTGAGCTGTCAGCCGATCGTCTTTACGACGGGGGATGCGGTCGAAGGGCCGATGCACACCGACGACTCCGTGGACATCTGCGGCAACGCGAGCTTCGGACGCGCGGGCCACAGCCCCGCGGATGTCGTCGAAATCAACGGCGGCATGTACTCGACCTGCGGCGGCTCAGAATCCGAAGCGACCTTCAACACGGCCAACAAAAAATACTCGGTCGGACAAGACCTGCTGCCGCCGGAAGGCGATACGAGCCTCGGCACATACGTCAAAGAAGGCGGCGATGAATTCGTCGGCGTGACGCATATCGAACTGCAAGGCAGCTCGAACAGCATGCAGGTCACGAACTCCAAAGGCGAAACGGAAACCCTTCCCTGGCCGAAAAACGGTTTGATCTACGTACGGGGCAGCACCGAACAGGCCTGCGGATACGAATACAAGCCGAACGAATCCGACAACAGCTACGAAAAAACACAGAGCGAGGAAACGCTGCAGACCAACTGCGGCAACGTGTACGTGAGTGGCACCTACAGCAGCTCACTGACGATCGGCGCCGAAGAAAACCTGATCATCAACGGCAACATCTATCCGACGAACGTCGAAGGCAAATTAGGCAGCGCCCCCACCGGCACCGATACGCTGGGCTTGATCGCGGGCGGCGACGTGCGCGTCTACCACCCGCTGACCGGCCGCAGTTGCTCCTCGAAAGTCAAAAACGAAAAAGGTTCGCTGACGAACCCATGGATCTATGCGGCGATCCTCTCGACGAACCACTCGTTCGTCGTCGATAACTTCGAATGCGGGGAAGAACTCGGCAAACTCCACGTCTACGGCGCGATCGCACAGCGCTTCCGCGGAATCGTGGGAACAACCGGCGGCACGGGGTACATCAAGGACTACAAATACGACGAACGCCTCGCGGTGGACGAGCCGCCCTACTTCCTGAACCCGATCAACGCGGGTTGGGAGGTAGAGCGCGAGACGGCGCCTGAAGGTGGATAGGCCACCTGCGACAGAGCCCTCGCGAGGGCTCTAGACGCCCCGCAGCAAGATCCCTGGGGGCACCTCGAGCGCGCGCGCGAGCCGCAGGATGGTGCGCAGATTCGGGTTACGTCGCCCGCGCTCGAAGACGCTGACCGCGGCGCGGTCGACCGCGGCCTCATTTGCGAGTGCTTCCTGAGAGAGACCGGCGCGCTGACGCGCCCACCTGAGGTTCACGCCGAATCGTGCCGCCGGCGTCTGCGCCTCGGTGACCGACCGCGGACCGCGGACCGCGCCGTCGCAGCCGATGCCCTTCAGCAGCGCTGATGGCTTGACAGAGACGGCACCCGCGACGCGAATGATCGTCGAGAGGTCCGGCGCGCGCTCGGCGCGCTCGATGAAGCTGACCGCAGCGCGATCGAGGCTTGCCCTGACGCTCAGATCGATCTGGGAGAAACCGGCCTGCTTGCGCGCGGCACGGATGTTCTCGCCGAATTGCACGAGTTGTTCGTCTAATTCGAGGTCGCCCGTGCTTCGCATGGGCCCAATACTCTTGAGTCGCCTACAGAAAGACCACTGCGCAAACACTAGAAACGCCGCGCGTGCTCGTCGTCATGTGCGGCGCCGCAGCTCGGGCTCTCGGCGTATGCACGGAGAGCCCGACGCGCGTGGGCTTCAAGTGAGTGCGGCGGGTGGGAATCGAACCCACACGCCCTTGCGGACAGGGCCTTTTGAGGGCCCCGCGTCTACCGTTCCGCCACCGCCGCACGCGGCCCAGCCCAACCAATATATAGACGAGCGGTCCGCCGCCGACGCGCGTCGCTCAAGCCGGATGTGGGCTGGCGTCGCCGTAGTCGCCGGGGTCCACGCGCGCGACGCGCTGCTCGCGCTCGACGTTCCAACCCTGGGAGAAACCCCGCATCGCAAATGCGATCAACAGGATCTGGACGGGAATCAGCAGTAGCGTCAACAGGCCGAGCACCCCGGCGTTGATGGCCGGCTGGGCGAACCCAGTTTTGTCGCGGTTGAACCACGATGGCGCGGCGACGAGCGCGAAGGTCGCGAGCAAGACCCCGAGCGCCGCGGCCACCGGCAGCACGCCGCGTTTCCAGCGGCCGGCGTAGAAGGCGAGCACGAAGTAGAGAACGATGAACAGAACCTGGATGGCGACCGGTCCGGATCCTTCGAGCACTTTTGCGCCGCCGACCGTGATGATGAGCACCAGCGCGGCGCTCACAAGCAGCAGAAAGATGACGGTCGCACGCGTCGCCTGAACGACCGGCTTGTCGCGGTTCGGGTGCGTGACGAGCACCCCGGCCTGAGGATGAGAGCCAATTGGAGTGGGCATCCTTGCAATGACCATACAATCTTCTACGGTCCTTGTGTGCGCCCGCGGACATCCGGCCGGTGAGCCGTAAGCCGCTGGACGGGCGCGCTGGACGCCTGCGGGCGTGGTGGAACTGGCAGACACGCTGGCCTTAGGAGCCAGTGGGCTCAGGCCCTTGGGGGTTCGAATCCCCCCGCCCGCACCTTCGAATGAACCTGAGACCCAAAGGGATCGGCAGCGCGACCTTCGCGGCGCTCGCGGTCCCCAACTACCGCCGTTACATCGCCGGTCAGGCGATCTCACTGACGGGCACCTGGATGCAGATGGCGGCGCAGTCGTGGCTGGTGCTCAGCCTCACGGACTCCGCGACGCAGCTCGGCTTGATCATCGCGCTGCAGACCTTGCCGGTGCTGCTGCTCGGCCCCTACGGCGGCGTCGTCGCCGACCGGGTCGACAAGCGGCGGCTGATGGTGTGCCTGCAGAGCGTGATGGGCCTCCAGGCACTCACACTCGGCGTTCTGACGGTGACGGGCGCGGTGCGTGTCTGGCAGATCGGCGTACTGGCGGTGCTGTTGGGGCTCAACAACGCCTTCGAGAATCCGGCGCGCCAGTCGTTCATGCTGGAGATGGTCGGCGCCGAGCACCTGCGCAACGCGGTGAGCTTGAACTCGGTGCTGGTCAACGTCGCGCGCACCGTCGGGCCGGCGGTCGGCGGCATTTTGATTGCGACGGTCGGAACCGGCGTGTGCTTCCTTTTCAACGCGGTGAGCTTCGTGCCGGTGGTGGCCTCGCTGCTCACGCTGGAGCGCACGGCGCTGCGCCCAAGCCCACCGGCGGCCCGCGCGCCGGGCCAGCTGCGTGAGGGCCTGCGCTACGTCGCGCGCAGTCCGGAGCTCGCAGCGCCGCTGTTGATGATGGCCGCGGTCGGCTGCCTGGCCTATGAGTTCCAGGTCTCGCTGCCGGTGATGGCGCGCACGGGCCTGCACGTGGGCGCGGCGGGCTACGGTTTCATGACTGCCGCGATGGGTGTCGGCGCGGTCGCCGGTGGCCTACTCGTCGCGGCGCGCGGACGCACGGGGCTGCCGACGCTGGTCGCCGCTGCGGCGGGCTTCGGCGTGGTGCTACTCACGGCGAGCCTCGCCCCGAACCTGCCACTCGAGCTGCTCGCACTGGCGCTCGTCGGCTGGGCAAGCATTTCGTTCATGGCGACCGGCAACTCGACGCTCCAGCTCGCCGCCGATCCCACGATGCGCGGCCGCGTGATGGCGTTGTGGTTCGTCGCCTTCCAGGGCTCGACGCCGATCGGCGGCCCGATCGTCGGCTGGGTAATCGCGCAGGCCGGCGCCCGCGCAGGCCTCGGTCTCGGCGCGCTGACGTGCCTGCTCGTCGCGCTCGCGGGCCTGCTGGCGATGCGCCGCCTGACGCCCGGCACGCCGCTGCGCGGCGCATTTCGCGCGCTCCTGGCGCGGAGCGGCACGTCGTAGCGAGCGACCCAGCAGCGCGACCCCGCCGCGTACGCGCACGCGCGGCGGTGGTCGCCGCGAGCGTGCCATCCGAAGCCGGTGTCAACGTCTTGTCGGTGCTCCGCGACCCACGCGGAGCGGATCGTCCTGGCAAGCCTTAGATGAGTGTCCTCCTCTTAGTCATCGGAATCCTGGCCGGCGCACTGCTCGGCGGAGCCGGCGCGGTCGCCCTGGCCCGCGCGAATCGCGAGCAGCTGCGCGACGCGATGAAGTCGATCTCCAGCGACGTCCTCGCGCAGACCGGCGACTCGCTCGCTCAGCGGCTCAGCGACCAGCGCCGTGCCGAGGAGGAGCGCGCGACCGGCGAGATGGCGACGCGCGCAGCGGAGCTCAAGCAGCTGGTGGGACCCGTGCACGAGAAGCTCACGAAGGTCGAGAGCGAGTTGGGGCGCCTCGAGCGCGAGCGCCGTGACTCCCAGGTACAGCTCGCGGAGATGGTGCGCGCGCTCAGCACCGGCACCGACACGCTGCGCCGCGAGACCGGCGAGCTGGTCTCGGCGCTCAAGCGCCCGGAGACGCGGGGCTCTTGGGGGGAGATCCAGCTGCGCCGGGTCGTCGAGCTGGCAGGCATGGTCGCTCACTGCGACTTCGTCGAGCAGCACACGATCCACACCGAAGACGGGCGCCTGCGACCGGACATGCTGGTGCGCCTGCCCGGCGGCAAGCTGATCGTTGTCGATTCCAAGGTGCCGCTCGACGCGTACCTCGCCTCGCTGGAGGCCGACCGCGGCGATGCTGGGGAGCTGCACACGCGCCACGCGCGCCAGACGCGCGAGCACATCACCAAGCTCGCCGCCAAGGGCTACCAGCTGCAGTTCGACTCGACGCCCGAACTCGTCGTGATGTTCGTGCCCTCCGACGGCATCTACCAGGCGGCGCTAGCGGCCGACCCGACGCTGATCGAGTACGGCATCCAGCAGCATGTCCTGATGGCGACCCCGACCACGCTGATCGGCCTGCTGCGCGCGGTGCATTACGGGTGGAGCCAGGAGCAGATCGCGGAGTCCGCGCGCGAGATCGCGGGATCGGCCCGCGAGCTGCACCGCCGCATGGGGAAGTTCGCCGAGCACCTCGCCAAGGTCGGCCGCCAGCTCGACTCCGCGGTGGGCTCCTACAACGCGGCGGTCGGCTCCTTCGACCACCGCGTCGTCCCCCAGATGCGTGGCATCGAGCGCGCGGGCATCTCCTCCGAGCGCGAGATCTCCGCGCCGCCGGCGATCGAGAACGCGGTGCGCCCCGTGACGGCGGAGTTGGCGGAGGAGCCCGTGAGCGACGATCGGCTGGAAGCCGCGGGCCTCTCCTCCACTGAGGAGATCGCCGTCGATGATCGCCGAGCGCTCTCGCGCTCGGGTGCGGAGTAGCTGCGGCGATGCCCGACGTACGTGCGCGGCGGCTCGCCGAAGTGTTGGTGCGCTACTCGACCGAGGTCAAGCCGGGCGAGCTGTGCACGATCGAGGGCGATAGCCCAGCCGAGGACCTGATCCAAGCGCTCTATGAAGAGGTCCTGCGGGCCGGCGGGCATCCGGTCGTGATGATGAGCCCCGAGCGCGCGCAGGCGTCGTTCTTCGCACTCGCATCGGACGAGCAGCTCGAGTTCGTCTCCCCCGTCGCGCGCCAGTTGACTGAGGAAGCCGACGTACGCCTGCGGGTGCTCGCGAGCGCCAACCCTCGCGAGCTCTCCGAGATCGACCCGCTGCGCCAGGTGCGCCGCCAGCGAGCCAACACGGAGCTGATGGAGCGCTTGATGGCCCGCTCGGCAGCCGGCGAGCTGCGCTGGGCGCTATGCCAGTACCCGACCAACGGCTACGCGGCGGAGGCCGAACTGAGCCTCGCGGCCTACGAGGGTTTCCTCTACGACGCGTGCCTATGCGACCGCGAGGATCCCGTTGCGGCGTGGCGCGCGCAAGCCACCGAGGTCAATCGCCTGGCGGCGTGGATCGAGGGCCGCGAGGAGGTGCATATTGAGGGACCGGGCACCGACCTGCGACTGTCGGTCGCGGGCCGCCACTTCATCGCGGCCGACGGCAAGCGCAACATGCCCGACGGCGAGTTCTTCACCGGTCCCGTCGAGGACTCGGCGCAGGGCACGATCCGTTTTCACCTCCCCACGACCTACGGCGGGCGTGAGGTCGCCGGCGTGAGCCTGAGCTTCAAGGACGGTGTGGTCGTGGACGCGAGCGCGGAGCGCGGCGAGGAGCTGCTGCACCAGATGCTCGACTCCGACCCCGGCGCGCGGCGCCTGGGCGAGCTCGGCATCGGCACCAACTTCGCGATCACGCGTGGCACGCGCTCGATCCTCTTCGACGAGAAGATCGGCGGCACCGTACATCTCGCGCTCGGGCGCTCCTACCCCGAGACGGGCGGCGTCAATGAGTCCTCGCTGCACTGGGACATGATCTGCGACCTGCGCCAGGGCGGAACACTCACCGTTGACGGTGAGGTGCTGCAGCGAGACGGCGTCTTTCAGGTGTAGGGCGCTCGAGGCTCGCGTAGAGCTCGCGCACCGCGTCGAGCACCTCATCCGCGACGACTTGCTGGGCTTCGTGGCTGCTGTGCGTGAGACGCGCAAAGCGCAGCGGCTCGCCATAGCGCACCTGTACGCGGGGAAACTGCAGGCGCTTCCAGTTGCGCGCGCGCTCGGAACCGTGAATCGCGACCGGCACGACCGGCGCGCCGCTTTCCAGCGCGAGGCGCCCGACGCCGGCGCGAGCGTGCTCGGCGATCCGCCCGTCGCGCGAGCGTCCGCCCTCGGGGTAGATCACGACGACGCCGCCCTGCTCGAGGATCTTCAGAGCCGTCGCAATCGCCTGCTCGTCGTGGCGTCCGCGCTGCACCGGAAAGGCACCACCGTGGCGCAGGATCCAAGCGAGCACGCCGCGGAAGAGCTGCGACTTGGCCATAAAGCGCACGCGGCGGCGCAGGTAGAGGCCGCAGAAAAAATGGTCCATCGCGGAGAAGTGGTTGGGGGCGAGAATCGCCGCTCCCTGGCCGGGTACGTGCGGGATGTCGCGAGCGCGGGCGCGAAAAGCGAGCATGCAGAACGGCGTGAGCAACAGCCGCGCGAGCGTGTAGACCCAGTCGGAGTGATGTGTCTGCGCCCACTCGTAGTAGCGGTCAAAGAGCTCCGGCGGGCGCTCCTCGCGATAAACCTGGGGCTTGAGCTGGACACTACGCTCTGGCATCTCCCAAGGTCTACCCGCGAACCCCGCGTGCGGTTACGCGCGCGCCGCGCGTCCACACCCCGCGGCGCTTTGAGCCCCACCGTGTGAGCACGAGCGCGACCAGGCCGAGCGCGACGGGCACCGTCGCGGGCAGCTCGTCGACGGCGAAGAACAGCAGGTCGAACAGCAGCGCGAAGCCCGTCACGAGCGCCGCGCCGCGCAACTGCAGCGAGCGATCCTTGCGCGCAAGCATCCCGCCAAGGATTCCCGCGACGAATATGTCCCCGTAGCCCATCGCGGCCGCGCCGAAGACCTCAGCCTGCAGGCGTGGCAGACCGGCCGCGGGGTGCGCGGCGCTCAGCACTTCGTTGGGGTGCTGCAGCAGTTCGGAGACCACGAGCGCGGCGTCGGCGCACGCCATCAGCACGATCCCGGCCGCCAGCCAGCGCGTCGGGGTGATCGCCGCGAACAGCACACCCAGCGCGACACAGCTGAGCGCGGATAGCGCGAGCGCTGCGCTCTCACCGGCGAGCCCCGCGCGATCGGCCCAAGCGAGCCCGAACAGAGCCACAGCCAGCGCCGCCAACGCCGGCCGCGCACCGCGAGCGAGCCAGCCGAGCGCGAGCGCGGCGAGCACCGGCACAGCGACCAGCGCAAGGTAGGTGAGGCTCTGCGCGCTCGCGCGCTCGGCGGCCTGCGCGACGAACACGAACACGATCACCGACAGCGGCGGCACGGCGGACCACAGGCGGCTGCGCCGGCGCCCGATCCAGGGAATCGCGTCAAGCGCGCTCCCGTCGCCGGGCAGCGCGACGAGCGCCCCCTGCACCAGTGAGAGCACGCCGATCGACAGCCAGAACGGGGGCACGCGATTCAACATAGCCAGACCCGACGCCGCTCGATGCGCTAGAAGGAGGTCGCATGCCTGCCCCCGAATCGCGCACACCGGCCGAGCTGGCCACTTTCCGCCGTCGCCGCGCCGGCGCGATCGTGGCGCTAGTTATGCTCGTGGCGCTGCTTGCGCTGGTACTCGATGTCTCTCGCTCGCGCGGCGGTACACCTCATCACACTCCCTCGCGACCCGCGCGCAGCGCCGCGATCGCGCGCCCGACGCCCGCCCAGCAGCGCGTGCGGCTAGCGGCGGCCGAAGCGCACGCGATCGACAACGTCCTCTCGTACACGCCCGCGGTGACCTCGGGGGGCGCGCAGGGCGACGAGGTCGCGCTGACCTTCGACGACGGCCCCGGCCCGTACACGGTGCAGCTCGTCGACACCCTGAGCGCGCTACACGTCAAAGCGACTTTCTTCGCGATCGGCGAGGAGGAGCGCTACTTCTCAGCGGGCACGCTCGCGGAGCTGCGCGCGGGCGACGTCGTCGGCGACCACACCGAGACGCACCCGATGATGGCGCGGCTATCCACCCACGAACAGCACGAAGAGCTCTTCGAACAGATCCTGCGCATCCAGCTGCTCGGCGGTCCGACCCCGCGACTGTTCCGCCCGCCCTATGGCTCCTTCAATACGACGACCTTCAAGCAGTTACGCGCACTGCACCTGCTGATGGTGCTGTGGTCGGATGACACCTCCGACTACACCAAACCGGGGGTCGCGGCGATCGTGCAGAGCGCACTCGCCGGCGCGCACCCGGGCGCGATCATCCTGATGCACGACGCCGGCGGCGACCGCTCGGAGACGATCGCCGCACTCCCGGCGATCATCGCGGGGCTGCGCCGGCGAGGTCTGCACCCGGTGACCGTGCCGCGCCTGCTACTCGACGATCCCCCGCCGCGCGGTCTGCCGCTGCCGACGAGCCTCGCCGGGGACTAGCGCCCTCGCCTCACCGACTCGCCTCAGCCAGCCTCGCCGTCGCCGCGCAGAGCACCGCCCGCCGCCCGCGGCGCCCGCTCAGTGCCCGAGCTGCACCGTCTTGACGACGAGCAGCGCGACCGCGACGACGAGGTAGCCGCGCAACAACAGCATCGCGGCGCGACGCCCCGGCGACCAGACCGGGCGCTCGAGCAGCGCCAGCGGCGGCATCGTCCAGGTCTGGCGGCGCTCCTTCGCGACGCCCTCCGCCCCACCCTCGCCGCCAAGTCGCGCGGCGGCAGACGCCGGGACGCGTCGCAGCAGCACGTAGGCGCCGCTCACCAGCAGCGTCGCCGCCAGCGCGAGCGAGAGGTAGAGGAAGAGCCGCGTCACATCCAGGTGCGGAAACGCGGTCGTCGCGACGAGCACCAGCGAGAGCTCGACGAGTACCCCGACGATCACCGCGGCGAGCGCGTTCAGCCAGGGCGCATTGACCCAGGGGCCGAGCACCTCGCGGTCGTTGCAGAGCAGCAGCAGGAACACCGTCGCACTCGGCAGCAGCACCCCGGCGAGCGCCTGCACCGAGGTCGTGATCAAGCCGAGCGGCGCGCCGGGCAGCAGCACGATGCCGGCGGCCGCGGCGACCATCAGCGTGAACGTCGCGTAGAACAGCTTCGCGTCGCGGATCCCGCGGTGCAATGAGTGGCTTGCGCCGAACACGTCTCCGAACGCGTAGGAGGTCGCGAGCGTCACCGAAGCAGCGCCGATCATCGAGGCGTTGAGCAGCACGACCGCGAAGAACGCGCCGGCCGCCGGACCGACGTAGTGGCGCAGCCCGCTCGCCACAGCGCCGGCATTGCTGAAGTGCCCGGCCAGCGGCGTACCCCCGAACGCGAACGCCGCGACGCACATCATCGCGCCCGCGCCGATCACGACGACGAAGGCGCCGATCACGGTGTCGGTGCGCTCGTAGTTGATCCAGCGCGGCGTGATGCGCTTGTCGATGATGTTGGACTGCTGGAAGAACAACTGCCTCGGCGCGACCGTCGTGCCGACGATCGCGATGATCAGCAGCACGGCCGTCGAGCCGCCGCCGCCGCGAATCCCGGGCAGGAAGGTGTCGTGCGCGATCGTCCCCGCGCTTGCGTGGACCATGAACAGCAGCGGGATCAC
>Ga0210389_10004643_pt1 | contig 10657 bp, 9 predicted proteins | sample IncBWH28OmetaG_FD_160127 | JGI IMG/M metagenome (GOLD analysis project Ga0210389, IMG submission 160127) | Forest soil microbial communities from Barre Woods Harvard Forest LTER site, Petersham, Massachusetts, United States - Inc-BW-H-28-O ... | reverse complement strand
CGGCCGGGCGCACCAGTTCGGACGCGCCATTGTCGGGACCGCGCCATGTCAGACCGCGCACGATCACGACCGGCTGGCCTTCGGCGCCCTGCCCCATCACAAGCGACGCCGCAGCAGCGATCTCGTCCGCATGCCCGCTGATGCTGACCTGAAGCTCGCGGCCGAACAGATCGGGCGAGCCACGCAGATCCATCAGCGACGGGAGGCCGGCCGCCCCGATCGCGACCCCGCAGGTACCGCGCCGCCAGGCACGGCCAAAACTGTCGTTGATGATCACCGCCACCGGCACGCCGAACTTCTGCGACAGGCGCGTCCTCAACATCGCCGCGCTGCCGTCGGGATCGACCGGCAGCAGCAGAGCTTGCTGGGGCTCGTCGGGCGAGGCCACGTTGGACTGGTCGACGCCCGCATTGGCTACCACGAAGCCCAGCCGGTGCTCGACGATCAGCAGGCCCGGCCTTGCCCGCACGACGCGGACCGATTCCGACAGGATCAGTTCGACGAGGCGCGGATCTTTCTGGACACGGCCGGCGAGTTCGATCGCTATCGCCGAGGGTACGACGGTCGCGAGGTTCACCATGCGCCCTTCGGCCTTGGACACGATCTTCTGCGCCAGCACGAAGACGTCGCCGCCGCGCGGCACGATGCCACCGCGCGCCAGCCCCTCGCCGATCAAGACGACGAGATCGTCGTCCTTGGCTACCCGCGGAATGCCGGCGACGGCGAGGATCTCGACGGCGTTGCTGGGTTTCATCTGATGGTCCCGCGCACTCAACCGAAACGCTTGCGCAGCCGCGGCAGCACGTGCTCGCCGTAGAGTTTCAGGAAGCGCGCCTGGTCCGGTCCCGGCGCGTGGAACACCAGATTCCGGAAACCGAGGCCGACATAGGTGCCGATCCGCTCGACGTGCTCGTCGGCGTCGCTGGACACGATCCATCGACTGGCGGCGCGCTCCAGCGGCAGCGCGTCGGCGAGACGCTGCATCTCGACGGGATCCTCTACCGTCATCTTTTCCTCCGGCGTCAGCGCCAGCGCCGCCCAGTGGCGCGTGTCCTCGAGCGCTCGCATTTTGTCGGTGTCGAACGACACCTTGACCTCGATCATGCGATCGTAGGACCGCGACGGATCCTCCGACGCCGCGATGCCCTCGGCGACCTTCGGCAACAGCGTCTCGGTGTAGAGCTCCGGCTTCTTGCCGCTGGTGCAGATGAATCCTTCCGCGGCACGGCCGGCGTAACGCGCCACCAGGGCGCCTGAGGCTGCGACATAGATCGGCACCGGCGTGTCGGGCCGGTCGTAGATCGTCGCCTTCTCGGTCTTGTAGTACTGGCCTTCGAAGGAGACCCGCTCCTGCGTCCAGAGTAATCGTATCAGCGTGACGGCCTCGCGCAGGCGAGCGAAGCGCTCCTTGAATTCCGGCCAGGGCTGGCCGGTCGCAGGCACTTCGTTGAGTCCTTCGCCGGTGCCGATGCCGAGCACGACGCGTCCCGGGAACATCACGCCCATGGTGCCGAACGCCTGGGCGACGATGGAAGGATGGTAGCGGAACGTCGGGGTCAGGACGCTGGTGCCGATCACGACGCGCGACGTTCCGGCGCCCAGCGCGCCCAGCCACGTCAGCGAGAAGGGCGCATGGCCGTCGACGTGCTTCCATGGCTGAAAGTGGTCGCTGATGAAGACCGAATCGAAGCCCACTTCCTCGGCAAGACACGAGAAGCCCAGCAACTTGCCCGGCGCGAACTGCTCCGCCGATGCCTTGTATCCAAGCTTGATCACGCACGTCTCCTGGGCGTTGCCTACCTGTCGTGGAAATCTATAGACTAGTGGGAAACCGGCAACCAGCCAAAGCGAGGAAGCGACCATGCATCTCGGAATTGCCCTGCCTTTCGGCGACATCGGCGGCGATGGCGGAATCGTGCGCGAATTCGCAGAACTTGCCGAGGCCGAAGGCTACCAAGGCCTGACGCTGGCGGACCACGTGCTCGGCGGCAACCCGGCCAACCCCAAGAGCGGCCGTGCGGGCGGGCTCGGCCTGTTCCACGACCCCTTCGTGGCGTTCGGTTTCATCGCGGCCTGCACGAAAAAGGTCGAACTCTCCACCCAGGTGCTGATTCTCGCGCAGCGTCAGACGGTGCTGGTTGCCAAGCAGGCCGCCAGTCTCGACGTGCTCTCAGGCGGCCGCTTCCGGTTCGGCATCGGCGTGGGTTGGAACGAGATGGAGTTCACAGGCCTCAACGAGAATTTCCACAACAGGGGCAAGCGGTCCGAGGAACAGGTCCAGGTGATGAAAGCGCTGTGGGCCGATCCCTATGTCACGTTCGAGGGCAAGTGGCACCGCCTCCAGGACGCCGGCATCAATCCCCGGCCGCCAAGCCGCAAAATTCCGCTGTGGTTCGGCGGTCACATGGACGTGACGCTGCAGCGTATCGCAAAGTGGGGCGATGGCTGGATGATGCTGTCTGAACCGCCGGGACCCAAGGCCGTCGCGAAATTCGACAAGCTGCGCCGCCTGGTGGAAGCCGAGGGACGCGACCCTGCCTCGGTTGGCCTCGAAGTCTGGACTTCAACCGGCACAGGCTCTGAGAAGGACTGGCGCGAGGAAATCAGCTTCTGGAAGAAGGCAGGCGTCACCCATGTCACGCTGCACAACACCTTCGGCGGCTACCACCACAAGCGCATGGCCGGCCGGAGCATGACCGACCATGTCGACGCCATGCGCCGCTACCGCAACGCGGTGGCCGATCTGCTCTGAGGGGAGGCGGCACGCACGCGCCTTTAAACTATAGCGGGATGTTTTTTGGTTGAATCGGTTAGTCCCGCGCTTTTGATTCACCTCTCCCCAGCGGGGAGAGGTCGATTTGCGCAGCAAATCGGGTGAGGGGGCGCAGCCCTCACGCGAGACCGTAACCCCTCACCCGGCGCTACGCGCCGACCTCTCCCGATGGGAGAGGTGGATTTCCGGCGCGGCTCCGGTTCAACCTAACCTCATCCCGCCTCAGGTATCGGCGAGCGCGGCCAGCATGCGGTCGCGGGCGGCGAAATCGCCGTCGGCGTGGACGGGCTGCAGACAGACATGCGTGGCGCCGGCCTCAAAGTGCGCCCGCAGGCCGCGCCTGATTGCCTCAGTGCGCCCCACAGCACCATCGCATCGATGAACCGGTCGCTATCGCCATCGGCGAGCTCAGCCTCGGCAAAACCCTGGCGCAGCCAGCTGTATAATAACCTCGATTAGTTCAATCGAGATTGCGCTCTCTCCCGTCAAGCTACCGTGTCACACCGCCCTGTCTAATTCCCGCGAGGAGTGTGACGTCTTGACGGCGTTACGCTACACTTTACTGCTCATAGGCAGCAAGAAAAGGCATGTCGAGTTTCGCGCAGGGCGTTAGGCTCGTGCAAATCCACGGTAGGGAGAACCAAAGACCATGTTCATCAAGACGAAAAGCGAACGAGGCGACTGGATCAACATCACCGAAATCGTCAGGCTTTGGGAAGACAAAGAGTCCGGGTACAATGTCGCCGAACTCCGCGACGGCAGGACTGAGGTTTTATTTACAGGACCTTCACTGGATGACATATCGCGGGCGGCCTGTCCGATGGTGCCCGCTCAGTCGGGATTTGAACTCCTGACGGCAGATTATTCCGACGAAGGGGCGGAGTTTAGTCGTCAACCAATCATCGGCTGGCGCTTCCGCCCCTCAGGACCGGGGCCGGTCGTGGCGGATGAGTCGTTCGAATATCGTGATGACACCACTTACGAGACCGCCGTCAAATTCCCGGATGGTCAGGTCGCCATGCTGTCCCACTCGTTTAGGTACGAAAACGAAACCGCATGGCGTGCCGAAATAGAAAAATTTAATAGGACATGGAAGGAGCAGATGCGCACACGTTTGGGGGTCTAAACATAGCACCATCTTAAAAATACAATAAACTCATATAGTTACTAAGTTATTATGCGATGCCCCGCTACCGCAACGCGGTCGCCGAGCTGCTCTGAGGCAGGGCGGCACACACGCGCCTCAGGTATCGGCGAGCGCGGCCAGCATGCGGTCGCGGGCGGCGAAATCGCCATCGGCGTGGACGGGCTGCAGACAGACATGCGTGGCGCCGGCCTCAAAGTGCGCCCGCAGGCCGCGCCTGATCGTCTCAGTGTCGCCCCACAGCACCATCGCATCGATGAACCGGTCGCTGCCGCCGTCGGCGAGCTCGGCCTCGGTGAAGCCGAGGCGCAGCCAGTTGTTGCGGTAATTCGGCAGCACCATGTAGCGCGACAGTTCCTTGCGCCCGAGGGCGCGTGCCTTCGCGGGATCGGTCTCGAGCGTTACCTTCTGCTCCACCGCGAGCCACTTCGAAGGCCCGAGGATCGCGGCGGCCTCGGCCGTATGCTTCGGCGTCACATTGTATGGGACGGCGCCACGCGACCTGGCGCCGCTCAGCGCCAGCATCTTCGGTCCGAGCGCTGCGACCACGACCGGCAGTTCACCGGAGGCGGCCACCTTGTTGATGCCGTCGAGATAGGCGCCCATCGCGGCCAACGGTTTGTCGTAGCGATGGCCGCGCAGGCCCTCGACCAACGGAATGTGGCTGACGCCGAGACCGAGAATGAACCTGTTACCGTAGAGCGCGTTCAGCGAAACCATGGCGCGCTGCGCGGTGAAGGAATCGCGTGCATAGATGTTGGCGATCGAACTGCCGATCGAAAGCTTCTCGCTGCTCGACAGCAGAAAGGCCGCCAGCGACATCGACTCGTAACCCCGCGATTCCGGGTACCACAGGGTCGAGTAGCCATTGTTCTCGACCGTGCGCACGAAATCGCGCAGCTGCGATCCGTCGAGTTTATCGGTGCCGTACCACACGCCAAGGCGTCCGAGTTTCATGTCGATTTTCTCCGGTTGAAGGTGCGCTAGAGTCGCTATCAGGCCTCGATTCCGAGAATGGTGCGCCGGGCGCGTGCGACGCCTTCGGACTGGATGTCGCTGGCGAGCTGGCGCAGACGCTCGCGATCGGCGTCGTTCTTCACCGCGATCGAGAATTCGCAATTGGTGACCACGCCGCCATAGCGGTCGCAAAGCTTGCGGCCGATCGTGTCGTAGGTAGCGATCGTCACGAAAGTGTGCAGGACGTCGTCGCTGATGTGCTGAGGCATCTCTTCCCAGCGCTGCGCGCGCGATAACAGCTTCAGCTGGTCCGCGAGATCGCCCAGACCGAGATGGTCGAACGCGGCGCGGTATTGCGGCGTCGAGGCATAGAAGGCGATCCGCGCGCGCGCGTCGCACACCTTGGGCACCAGCTCCGCCTCGCTGGCGGCTGTGGCGACCAGCGGCTTCATGCAGACCTGGAAACGATCCAGCTGCCGCCCCGCCTTTGCCGCACCCGCCCGCGCGGCCGGCAGCATGACCTTCTCGATGTAGGATGGCGTGCATACCGGATGCGGCCGGAGGCCCTCGGCGACTTCACCCGCCACCTGACACATCAACGGGTTCACCGCCGCCAAATGAATGGGAATGTCGGGATGCTCGATCGGGCCCGGATCGAACAAGGGCACCATCAGATTGATGTTGTAATGCGGCCCCCTGACGTCGAGCGGCGTGCCGTTCTGCCAGCAATCCCAGAGCGCGCGAACCGCGCTCACATACTCGCGCATCCACGGCGCGGCCGGCGTCCAGGGCATGCCGAAACGGCGCTCGATATGGGCCTTCACCTGCGTGCCGAGGCCGAGGGTAAAGCGGCCGCGGGACAGCTTCTGCAGCGTCCACGCGCTCATCGCGGCCACGGTCGGGCTGCGGGGAAAGGCAATCGCCACCGACGTGCCGAGCTTCAGGGTCCGCGTCGACTGGGCCGCCAGCGCCAGCAGGATGAACGGATCGTGCTTGGTTTCCTCGACCACGAGCCCGTCGTAGCCGATCTCTTCCAGTAGGCGCGCCTCGCGCGCGATGGAATGGAGATCGAGCGGCATTTCCGGCGCGCGCAGGCCGGGGTCAACCTTGCCCAGCGGCAGAAGCGTTTCAAGCAGCACGTCGTCACTCCACGATGAACGGCTGCTGTAACCTATCACGCCGGGGCTTCGGACCAAGCAACCCGGCTGATGCAGCGCGGCGTAGCGATCCGGGAAGCGGCGGGGCGCCTTGGAATGTAGCCGGAGGTTCTTACAACAAACCCACCGTCACCATCATCCCGACTATTCGCACGGTGCGGCAGCGGCGATCGGCCAGAAAAACCGGTGCGTTTCTGATGTTGAATCGGGTGTTGACTTGAGAACCGGTGCCGATCAGAACAAAAAGCCTAACGATTACTGGTCGGAGTGGCAGGATTTGAACCTGCGACCCCTGCGTCCCGAACGCAGTGCTCTACCGGGCTGAGCCACACTCCGACAAGAACGCGGCTTATAGCCTTGGGTTTGGTATACCGCAAGAAGCCGGATTTAAGGACCTGAACCCCCGTGAATGTGGGCCTGAAAACACTGATTCTGTCCGCCGGCGAGGCTGCCGTGGGCGCGGCCGCGCGCTGCCTTGCCGAAGGCGGGCTGGTCGCGTTCCCGACCGAGACTGTCTATGGCCTCGGCGCCGATGCCACCAATGCCGCCGCGATCGCGCGGCTCTACGCGGCCAAGGGGCGGCCCGCGTTCAATCCGCTGATCGCCCATGTCGGCGACATCGCCTCCGCCCGGCGGATCGCCCGCTTCGACGCGCAGGCGACCCGGCTTGCCGAGGCGTTCTGGCCGGGGCCACTGACGCTGGTGCTGCCGAAAACAACGGATTGCCCGGTGGCCGAGCTTGCCACCGCCGGGCTGGAGACGATCGCGATCCGGGTTCCGGCCCACCCGGTGGCGCTCGAGATCCTGCGCGCGTTCGCCCGTCCCGTGGTGGCGCCGTCGGCCAATCTGTCGGGGCGCGTCTCGCCGACCACGGCGGCCCATGTGCAAAGCGACCTTGCGGGGCGGATCGATCTGATCGTCGACGGCGGGCCGGTCGAGGTCGGCGTCGAATCCACCATTGTCGGCTGCTTCGAGGAACCGATGCTGCTGCGCCCCGGCGGGCTGCCGCGCGGCGAAATCGAACGCGTGCTCGGCCGGACGCTCCGGCAGCCGCCGGAGGATGCCGCCGGCGACACCGGCCAGCCGCTGGCGCCGGGCATGCTGGCGTCGCATTACGCGCCGCGCACGCCGGTGCGGCTGCAAGCCGGCCGCGTCGAGCCCGGCGAGGCGCTGCTGGCGTTTGGGCCGGATGCGGTAGCGGGGGTTGACGCGGCCATTGCGGTGATGAATTTGTCCGCGCGCGGCGATCTCGATGAGGCCGCCGCCAATCTTTTCGGCTATCTTCGCGCGCTCGACCTGAGCGGCGCGCGCGCCATCGCGGTCATGCCGGTGCCGCATCACGGGCTCGGCGAAGCCATCAACGACCGGCTGCGCCGCGCCGCGGTGGAGCGGGAATGATATAGTTGGCCGTCATCCTGAGGTGCGAGCGCTTGCGAGCCTCGAAGGATGAGGAGTACGAAGAGACAAAGATGAATATCGTCCAGCCATCCGCGCCGCCGCTGTCGAGCGAACTGATCGCGCGATTCCGCGCGATCGTCGGCGACAAGTATGCGGTGACGGATGCCGCCGACATCGCGCCCTACCTCACCGAGGAGCGCGACCTGTTTCACGGCCGATCTCCGCTGGTGCTGCGGCCGGGCTCGACCGCGGAGGTCGCGGCGATCTGCAAGCTCGCCAGCGAACACCGGATCGCGCTGGTGCCGCAGGGCGGCAATACCGGCCTGGTCGGCGGCCAGACCCCGCATCATGGCGAGGTAGTGGTCTCGACGCGGCGGATGGACAAGATCCGCGACCTCGACACCGCCTCCAACGCCATGACCTGCGAGGCCGGCGTGGTGCTGCAGGTCGCGCAGCAGCGCGCCAGCGAAGTCGACCGGCTGTTTCCGCTGTCGCTCGGCGCCGAGGGCAGCTGCACCATCGGCGGCAATCTCTCCACCAATGCCGGCGGCACCACGGCGCTGGCCTACGGGGTGGCGCGCGAGATGGCGCTCGGGCTCGAAGTGGTGCTGGCCGACGGCCGCATTCTGAATTTGCTGTCGAAGCTGAAGAAGGACAACACCGGCTACGACCTGCGCAACCTCTTCATCGGCGCCGAAGGCACGCTCGGCATCATCACGGCCGCGACCCTGAAACTGTTTCCGAAGCCGCGCGCGATCGAGACCGCCTATGTCGGCCTCAAGTCGCCCGCCGCGGCGCTGAAGCTGCTCTCGATCTCGCAGAGCGAGGCCGCGGGTACCCTGACCAGTTTCGAGCTGTTGTCCGACATCGCGGTCGATTTCAGCATCCGCCACGGCATCGATATCCGCGATCCCCTTGCCAGCAAGCATCCCTGGTACGTGCTGATGGAGCTGTCGTCGCCGCGCGACGACGCCCGCGCCACGCTGGAGGCGATTTTGGCGCAGGGTCTGGAGCGGACAATCGTCGATGACGCCGTGATCGCCGCGAATTTGAGCCAGCGCTCGGCGTTCTGGAAGCTGCGAGACGAGATGTCGGCGGCGCAGAAGCCTGAAGGCGGCTCGATCAAGCACGACATTTCGGTCCCCGTCGTCGCGGTGCCCGATTTCATCGAACAGGCCGATGCCGCGGTGGTGAAACTGATTCCCGGCGCGCGGCCAGTGCCGTTCGGCCATCTCGGCGACGGCAATATCCACTACAATGTCAGCCAGCCCGTCGGCGGCGACACCGCGGATTTCATGGGCCGCTGGCACGAGGTCAACGCGGTCGTGTTCGATATCGTGCTGCGGATGGGTGGGTCGATCTCGGCCGAGCACGGCATCGGCGTGCTCAAGCGCGACGAATTGCCCGAGGTGAAAGACAAGGTCGCGATCGAACTTATGCGCGCCGTCAAGGCGATGCTCGATCCGCATGGCATCATGAACCCCGGCAAGGTGCTGTGACGACGCCGGCCGCCACGTTGTCGATCGCGCCGATCGGGGACGCCGATGTCGCCGATGTCATCGCGCTGTGGCAGGCTTGCGGCTTGACGCGGCCGTGGAACGATCCCGCCGCCGACATCGCGCTGGCGCGGCGCGGGCCGAATTCGGCAATCCTGATCGGCCGTGACGGCAACGCCATGATCGCCACCGCCATGGTCGGACATGACGGCCATCGCGGCTGGGTCTATTACGTCGCGGTCGATCCGGCTCGTCGCGAGATGGGTTTTGGCCGCGCCATCATGGACGCGGCCGAAGACTGGCTGCGCCAGGCCGGCATCGCCAAATTGCAATTGATGGTCAGGCGCGAAAACGCCAAAGCGGGCGCATTCTACCAATCGATCGGCTATGCCGAGTCGCAGACGATCGTTTTCGCCAAATGGCTCGACGGTCGCGAGCCCACGCCGTAGCCGGGAATTCAACAGGCACGAGATGACCTCTCCGCGGCCAGATTGCAAAACATGCGCATCACCCTGATCCACGCCCTGAAACATTCGATTGTCCCGATCGAATCCTCATTCGCCCGGCTCTGGCCGGAGGCAACGCTGATGAATTTGGTCGACGACAGCCTGTCGGCGGATCTGGCGCGCGATGGCCGCCTCACCTCAGGGATGACCGACCGTTTCCTCGTCCTCGGACGTTATGCGGCCTCGACCGGCGCCGACGCAGTCCTGTTCACGTGCTCGGCCTTCGGCCCCTGCATCGAGGCGGTGGCGCGCGAGCACGCGCCGATGCCGGTGCTCAAGCCCAGCGAAGCGATGATCGAACAGGCCGCCGCGCGCGGCCACCGGATCGGTTTGCTCTCGACGTTTCCGCCGACGCTGGTCTCGATGCCGCGGGAATTTCCCAGCACGGTCGAAATCGTGCCGAAACTGGCGGAAGGCGCGCTTGCCGCGCTGGATCGCGGCGACCGCGCCGAACACGATCACCTGGTCGCGGAAGCCTCGCGCGATCTGCGCGACTGCGACCTGATCGCGCTCGCGCAATACAGCATGGCGCCGGCGGCGTTCCTGGTCGCGAAGGCGTCGGGCCTGCCGGTGTTGACGACGCCGGACAGCGCGGTGCAAAAGTTGAAGCAATTGCTGATGCAATGAACATCTCGTCCCTGCCCAGCGCGTAGGGTGGGCAAAGCGTAGCGTGCCCACCAATCCGCTTCAGCGTTCCCGGATATAAATGGTGGGCACGGCACGAAGTGCGCCTTTGCCCACCCTACGATTCAAAACTTTCAGAACAAACTTCCCTGCCCGTCGTCTTCCGTCACCACCGCCGCCGGCTTTTGCGGGCTCGCCTTCTTCGCGAGCCTCGGCTCTTCGGCCTCGCGCTCCTCCGCCGTGATCGGCAGGATCAGCTGCGCGTCGTCATTGGCGACGCGGTTGACCCGCGTGGAGACCTCGTGCCAGGCGAATTCGCCTTCCTCCGGCGCGGTCAGGAGCGCCATCACATCTTCCGCATTGTCGTTACGGCAATCCAGCCAGCGTCCGAAATCATCTACGCCAATCGTCACCGGCACGCGGTGATACAACACCGCGAGGTCGGCGCTCGCCGGCGCGGTGACGATGGCCACGGTGTCGAGTTCCTCGCCGTTCGGGCCGATCCAGGTTTCCGCCAGGGCCGCCAGCCCGATCGGGGCGCCGTCGCGGCGATGGATGAAGTGAGGCCGTTTGCGATTCCCGGAGGCCTGCCATTCGTAATA
>Ga0210389_10004642_pt1 | contig 10657 bp, 9 predicted proteins | sample IncBWH28OmetaG_FD_160127 | JGI IMG/M metagenome (GOLD analysis project Ga0210389, IMG submission 160127) | Forest soil microbial communities from Barre Woods Harvard Forest LTER site, Petersham, Massachusetts, United States - Inc-BW-H-28-O ... | reverse complement strand
CGACGCTAGCCGCCATATAGGCACCGATATGAGCTGATATCTTCACCCATACTGCTATCAGTGATGGGCGGGCACGATGCGCGGGAAGAAGCTAGCTCTCTTCGGGGGCTTCGGACCGGTTTTTCTCATCGGTGGCTTGATTGCCGGAGTCGGCGCCGTTGCTAACGCCTCGACGGTTTCCGCCTATGACCACGCGACGGTCTGCCCGAGCGGCGCGGCTTTGGACGCCGACTGCTTGCAGACGGTGGACGGTTCCGTCAGCGGTGTCACGGAGGTTGGCGGGAAGGACGCGCATTACGCGCTTTACGTGCAGGTCGGCTCCCGCACGCTCGATGTCACCTTCGGGTCTGACAACCAGATGCTCGGCTATGCAGCCGATGGCGACTCGGCTGAGGTGAGAGTCTGGCGTGGGATACCCGTGGCGGTTCAGTCCAACGGGTACAGCGAGATACCGAATTCGGTACCCGCGTCCTCGGCATGGGACTCGGTCCTCTCCATAGGATGCCTCGTCCTTGGTTTCGTCATCCTGCTCGCGAGCTTGCTCGACTGGCGGCGACAGCGGCGGACGGGAACCTCGGTTCCAGCCTCGCGCAGCGCCGCTGTTCGCCAGTCGCGACCCAAGCCAGTTTCCGTGCGCCAGCAGCATCCGTTGCAACAGCAGCATCCGTTGCAACAGCAGCAGGCGGCTCCTTCCATTCGGCTGCGCGCCGCGCTTGGCCACCTGTACCGGCTCCCAAAGTTGCGGTCCTACTTGTCGGGCGCCTTGGCAGTAGCGCTCCTGATCCTTCTCGTAAGCTCCATGGTGAATGCCTTCAACATCCGCGCCTTCCGCGATGCGCCGGCCTGCCAGGGCGAGAACAACCTGAGCGTGTGTGCCGGGAACTTCACCGGCTACGTTAACGGAGTCCGGACCTCGCCGCAGAACACTGGCACAGCCGAGATCTCCTACGCCACCGCCGATGGTGTGATCAACAACTGGGGCAACTTCTCCGGGAACGGGCAGGCCCTGGCCGATACAGCAAAGGCAGAGGAGACCGCCCGCGCACCTATCACGATCGAGGTCTGGAAGGACGGTATCGTCGGCGCCGAGATCGGCGCCACATGGCACTGGACCTCGGGCAATCCGCCGAGCGGCACACTCTCGGTGGTGTTCCTCGCGGCCTTTGTTGCGCTGGAGCTCCTCCTCACCCGGTGCCGAGCGGATCTGCGGGCCCGGAGTAGCCGCGGATCGGGGATCAAGGCCGAACGACGCAAGCTGGCGCTAGAGGACGTGTGTCAGGTCGGAGTCTCTGCCGTGGGGATCTGGCTGCTGCTGAGCGCTTACTGGTGGGGCGGTTTGTTCATCGTTGGCGTCGCCGGCTGGTCGTGCTACACCCTGTGGCAGACCAAACGGAGCAAAGCTGAGAACTATTTCGTCGGCCTGAGCGACTCCCGTTGACCGCCTGATCACGGCCCGCAGCGATTCGGGCAGGGCACCGCTGACTCGGGCGTTACTTGGCCGGTGACGACGCTGGAGGCGGCATGTGTCATCGGCACACGCTGGGCTGCGGCTCGCCCGGAGCGTAATGCGTCCATTCTGCCTTTGTTGGTGGGCCGGCATCGGCACAGAGTGCTGCGTAGGGGTTAGCGAAAAGCGGCATTTGCCACAGCCGGACGGTGCCGTCGGTGTCGGCGGTGGCTAGGAGCTTGCCGTCCGGGCTGAAGGCCACGCCGGACACGCTCCCCCTCGTGCCGGCACCAGCCGGGAGGGGAACGCCGACGGCCTGCCTGGTGGCCAGATTCCACAGCCGTGCATCTCCGTCGCTGTAGGCGGCGGCCAGCAGCTTGCCGTCCGGGCTGAACGCCACCCCGTTCACGCCGCCGCCGGTGACAGCCGGGAAGGGAGCGCCGACGGGCTGCCCGCTGGCCGGATTCCACAGCCGCACGGTGCCGTCACCGTCCGCGCTGGCCAGCAGCTTGCCGTCCGGGCTGAACGCCACCCCTAGCACGCTGCCGCCAGGGTCACCCGGGAGGGGAGCGCCGATGGCCCGCCTGGTGACCGGGTCCCACAGCCGCACGTGCCCGTCCGTGTCGGCGGTGGCCAGCAGCGTGCTGTCCGGGCTGAACGCCACCCCTAGCACGCTGCCGCCAGGGTCACCCGGGAGGGGAGCGCCGATGGCCCGCCTGGTGGCCGGATCCCACGTTCGCACGGTGCCGTCCGTCTCGGCGGTGGCCAGCAGCTTGCCGTCCGGGCTGAACGCGACCGCGTTCCGTCCGGAAAAGCCGCCTGAAGCCTGCCCGGTGACCGGGTCCCACAGCCCGATGGTGGTGTCGCCATTGGCGCTGGCGAGTAGCTTGCCGTCCGGGCTGAACGCCACCCCATTCACGCGGCCCCCCGGGCCGGCTTCAGCCGGAAGGACGCCAACGGACTGCCGGGAAGCCGGATCCCACAGCCGCACGGTGCCGTCGCCGCCGGCGTCGGCCAGTAGCTTGCCGTCCGGGCTGAACGCCACCCCATTCACGCCGTCGGTCACGGGCGGGAGGGGCGCGCCAGGAGTTCGCCGGGTGGCCGGGTTCCAGAGCCGTACGTTGCCGTCGCCGCCGGCGGTGGCCAGGAGGTTGCCGTCCGGACTGAACGTCACCCCGTTCAGGCCGCCCGTGGCGGCAGTCAGGATGGGAGCGCCGACAGCATGCCTGGTGGCCGGGTTCCACAGCCGTACGTACCCGGCTGTGTCGGCGGTGGCCAGCAGCTTGCCGTCCGGGCTGAACGCCACCCCGTACACGCTGCCGTTGGTGACAACCGGGAGGGGAGCGCCGACGGCCTGCCGGGTGGCCGGGTTCCAGAGCCGCACAGTGCCGTCGATGTCGGCGGTGGCCAGCAGTTTGCCGTCCGGGCTGAACGCCACCCAGTACCCGCCGGTGGAGGAAGCGAGGAAGGGAGGACCGACGGACTGCCGGGTGGCCGGGTTCCACAGCCGCACGTACCCGGCCCTGTCGATCGTCGCAAGCAGCTTCCCGTCCGGGCTGAACGCCACCGCGTTCAGGCTCGGCCCCCCGCCCCTGCCTTCTGGGATGGTGCTAGCGCGCACGCGAGCACCGACGGCCCGGTGGATGACGGGGTCCCACAGCCGTAGGTACCCGTCGATGTCGGCGGTGGCCAGCAGCTTGCCGTCCGGGCTGAACGTCATCGATACCACGCCGCCCCCAGGGTCGGCCGGGAGGGGAGCGCCGATGGCCTGCCCGGTGGCCGGGTTCCACAGCCGCACGTTGCCATCGGCGTCGGCGGTGGCCAGAACTTTGCTGTCCGGGCTCAACGCCACCGCGTACGCTCCTCCCCCCGATCCGGTATCAACCGGGAGGGGAGCGCCGACGGCCTGCCCGGTGGCCGGGTTCCACAGCCGTACATAGCCGTCGCCGTAGGCGGCGGCCAGCAGCTTGCCGTCCGGGCTGAACGCTGTCTGTTGCACGCCGGGGTTGTCTGGACCAAAGTAGGTGGCTGGATCACCGGGCAGGATGCCGTCTTGCTGCTGCTCGATCAGCAAGCTCGCCAGGACGGGGCCGGCCTGGCTGGTGGGGAAGACGCCCCAGGCGGCCACGGCCAGCCGCCGTGCGGTGAGCGGACTGGTGGAATCGGCGGCCAGGCTTTCGTCAGCGAGCTGGCGAGAGAGGGCGATGGCGTGCTGCCGGGAGGCGTTCGCGGCCTGGCTGGCGGCGTTGGCAGCGTCGCGGACGGCGATTCCCGCGGCACAGATAGCGATCACGGTCAGGGCCAGCAGGCTGGCGATCACGCCGCGCCGCCGGCGGGCGGCACGCCGCCCGGCGCGATGCGCGGCGCCGAGGAACGCCGCGCCGGTGGCAGGGAGCGGGAGGTAGCTGGCGGCCGCGCCCCGCCAGCGGGCCGCGGCTGCGTCGATGGTGGCCAGCCGCCCCGGCTGGTACAGGTAGGCCGGGTCCCGGCCGTAACCCTCCCAGGCGGCCGCGTCGGTGACCACCTGGCCGTACAGGGCCCGATCGAGCTGGTCGTCTCCCAGCCAGTCCCGGAGCTGTTTCCAGGCCTGCAGCAGCGCGTCGTGCGCGATCTCGACACTGTCTTCTCCGAGGACCAGCAGGCGCCGGGCGCTGAAGACACCGATGACCGCGTCGACGTCCGCGGCCATCGGCGTCCCCGGGGAGCTCAGATCGGCCCTGCGGCACCGGTGCCGCGCGAACCGGCCATCGGGCGTGATGACGGTCAGCTGGGTAAACACCAGCCGGGCCGCGTCCTGCTGCGCTGGTGTCAGGGCGTCATAGGCGGCCTGGGCGCCGCGGTTGACCGCGTCGCCGACCCCGCCCGCGCGCCGGTAGCCGCGCACGGTTAGCTCATTCCCCTCACGGCGTTCCCACGTGGCGGCCATCGCCTGGGACATCAGCGGCAGCACGCCGCTGCCCAGGCCGCCTCCGCTCTCGTCGCGCAGCTCCGCGATTACCGCCTCGACCACAGCGGGCTCCACGACCAGGCCCGCCTCCGCCGCAGGCCCGGTCACCGCCAGCCGCAACTCGGCCTCGCTCATCGGCCCGACCGTGAACGGCCCGGCATCCAGCGCCGCCTTCAACGGCGGGTACGCGATGAGGCGGCCCAGGTAATCCGCGCGCACCGCCGCGACCACCAGCGCAGGCGGGAGCCTGCCCGGCCCCCACGGGATCGTGGCCGCCGCGTGCAGCGCCGTGATGAACGCCTTCCGCCCTAGCGGGTCGATCTCGCTGTCCTCGCCCGCGGTGAACAACTCCTCGAACTGGTCGACCACCAGGACCAGGCGCGGCGGCGGACCGGCCGCGGCACCGGCTGGCCCGTCCGGTCCCGGGTCCGCGCCCCGTCTGGCGGCGGTTCGCGCCGCCTGCCCGGCCAGCATCGGCGCTTCATCCGGCGCCGACGACAGCGAACGGTACACCGACACCGGATCCGCGCCCGCCATCTCGGCCAGGTGCATCGCCAGCTCCCGCAGCGGGCTGGCAGTAGGCCGGATCACCCGCCGCGGCCACCGCTCCGACCCCGGCCCCAGCGCGCCGGCGGCCAGCCGTGGCATCAATCCCGCCCGCAGCAGTGAGGACTTGCCCGATCCCGACTCCCCGGCCACCAGCAGTATCCCCGCGCCGCACAGCCGCTTCGCCACCCGACGCACCAGCTGATCCGTCAGCTCGTCGCGTCCGTAAAAGAGCTGCGCGTCCCGCTCCTCAAACGGCACGAGCCCCAGATAGGGGCCGCCTGGCCACGCCGGGCCTTCCGGCGCCGCGGCTTCGCGCAGCGCCGCCAGCACTTCTTCGGCCGGGGCGCGGCCGCGGGCGGCCGCCACGAACAAGGGGCGGACCGGCTCGGCCACTCCCAGCGCTGCGACCAGCAGCTCGGCGGTGTCCTTGCGAGCGGTGCGGTTGATGCCCCGCTCCAGGTCACTGATCGACCGCGGGGAAAGGCTCGCCGCCTCCGCCAGCTCCTCCTGGGTCAGCCCCGCCTCGGCCCGCAGCTGCCGCAGCAGCCCTCCGAACCCCAGCGCAGGATGCTCTTCCATGATCTGGCACCCCCAGGCGCTCATCCCGCCGCCCGCAACCCGGCGCAGCGCCGACAGGATCTACACCCAGGCTAACTAGGCCCGGCCACCTGCACCATCTCTTATCGCCCAGGCCAGACGCCAGATCCTGTGTTCCATCCTGTGGCCAGCCTGTGGGCCCGCATGTGTGGCAGTCCACCGGGCCGCCGCACACCGTGAAACCAGTCATCCGCGCACGCTAGCGCGGATCAGGAAGAAGGGAACTCCCGCCATGTTCAACCGCCTCGCCACACACCGGCCGCCGACGATCAGGAACCTCTCGACCCGCACCCGCCTCGTCGCGATCAGCGCCGTCGCAGTGATCCCCGCGGTGCTCATCGGCGCGCTCGGCAGCACCAGCTCCGGCGCGCCGCGGGATAGCGGCCTCGTCGCCTGCGCGTACCCGCTGGCCACGAAAGACGTCCCCGCCGCCGAGTACCAGAAGCTCCGCGCCGAGTTCGCCGGCTCGCGCTTTGCGGACCTGCGCACCGCCGGCACCGCCTATGTCGATCTGGCCGTCGCGCTGCTCACCGCGCGGGGTACCGACGGATACGAGACCGTCTGGTTCTACCAGCGATTGTCCGCCGCCTGTGCAAAGCACCAACACTGAACGGCAGCACTCGGCCGAACCGCTATGCGACATCGATGATCCTTACCCGCATGCGGCGCTGTCACGGTGCCCGCCTGCGGCGCCGCATCCAGCAGGCGCATCACTGGCCCGTCATCAGGATCGGCAGATGCCGGAGTACCAGCTCCGTGACCTGGTGCTGGTCAGCCCGCCCGCCGACGGAAGAGGCGTGACCGCAGGGTCGGCACGCCGGGGCCGTCAAGCTCGGCCAGGTACGGTGCGCGGCCAGCCATGCTCATCACGAGCGCAAGGGTCGGTCCTGTGACCAATGGGCCGGTGCCCGCGGCAAACGGCCCGTCGTCTGCCCGCAGCTGCAGATCGGCTGCATGGGTATGGCTGGCAACGGCGAAGTTGCGTTGGGCGAAGAAGTCGGCCACGGGCGTCAGCGCCTCGATGCTCGGTGTCCGCGCGAGCCCCAGCGGCTGGCGGATGTCTTGAGCATGGACAATGACCTCGCCGAGGTAGGCCGGCGTGTGCTGTGAGGGCGCGGTGGTGCTCGTGATGACGGCGCGAAACCGCTCAAGCGTCTCGGCCGGGGTGCTGCCGCAGTGTTCGGCCAGCCGCCGCTGGTTGTGCACGTCGGGGCGGAAACGTGCGCCGAGCATACTGCGTAGCCACTGCCACTGGTTGAGGCTCGCCGCGGCGGTGAGGTGAGCGACGACCTGCTCGACGTCCCATTCACCGCACAGGGTGTCATGCCGCCACTGCTCGGCGCCGAGGCCTGCTAGCTCTTCCGCCAGCGCGGCGCGCTCGGAGTGCGCCAGCGTCCACAACTCGTCGTACTGCGGCCGCGCCATACACTCGATCCCTCCCCGTAGGCAACATCACTGCCAGGTAGACCAGCCTCGACCTCTGGAATCATCGCCGCGCTGGGCCACCCCTGGATTGCTAACCGTCCGGGGCTGGTCAGGCGAAGTAGTGACCCTGCTCGATGTCCTCGATGAGGCCGGGATGGGTGGGCTTCCAGCCAAGGAGGTCCTGGGTGATGGCACTGGAGGCCGGCTGGTCCCTGGTGAGCAGGAACACGAAGATGCCTTCGTACTCCTCGACGGGCAGGGACCTGGCGGGCAGGTTCAGGTGGCGGCCTATAGCCTCGGCGATATCGCGGACGGGAACGCCCTCATCGCCGACGGCGTTGAGCACCGAGCCCGCGGGAGCTTGCTCGACAGCCAGCCGGTAGAGGACCGCGGCGTCCTTGACGTGGACGGCTGGCCAGCGGCTGGCCCCGTCGCCGATATAGCCGGAGACGCCCTTGGTCCGGGCCCTGGCGATGAGCTGGGGGACAAAGCCGTGACGTTCTCCCTGGCCGTGCACCGAGCGGGGCAGCATGACCACGGACGACCGGATGTCCTGCGCCGAGGCCGCGAGGGCGGCCTGCATGTTGCGGATGCGGGCGGCGATGGGCCCCTGGGCGATGAGTTCGTCGCGTTCGGTCGCGATACCACCGGGCACCGCGATCGTTGCGCCGGAGATCACCAAGGGCTTGCCGGAACCGGCGAGGCCGTCGATGAACGTCTCGATGGCCTTGGCGTCGGACTGCGCCCCGTCCACCTGGCCGGCGGAGTGCTCGAAGGCCAGGTGGATGACACCGTCGCTGTCGACGGCCCCGGCGCGCAGGACGGCGGGGTCGTTCATGTCACCGCGTAGCACCTCGGCGCCAAGGTCGGCGACCGCCTTGGCGGAGGCGTCCGAGCGGGCCAGCCCGAGGACCTGGTGCCCGGCACCGATGAGTTCGGGGACAAGGGCTGAGCCGATCCAGCCGGAAGCGCCGGTGACGAAGATGCGCATGGAAGTGCTCCTTGGTTGTGCCGCCGGAACGCCGATGCGATCCAGTCGCATCGACCATAACACGCTGATGCGACGAAGTCGCATCGCTTTCCGGAATGATGCGACCTGGTCGCGTCGCTTAGGATGTGACCGTGACTAGATGGGCGCCGAACGCGCGTGAGCGCCTGGAGACCGCCGCGTTGGACCTGTTCGTGGAGAACGGGTACGAGGAGACGACCGTCGCGCATATCGCGGATCGCGCGGGGCTGAACCGCGCCACGTTCTTCCGGCACTTCGCCGACAAGCGCGAGGTCCTCTTCGGCGGTGAAGACGTGCTGTCCGGGCTGTTCGCCGACGCCATCCGGGCTGCCTCCCCGGAGGCGACCCTCGTCGAGTGCCTGCAGGCGGCGTTGGCGGCCACCGAGGTTGTCATGACCCCGCACCGGCGGACTACGGCCGCTCGGCGCGTGCTGGTGGTCGCGGGGAACAGCGAGTTGCTGGAGCGGGGACTGCTCAAGCACGCTCGGATAGCCAACGCGATCACCGCTGCGCTGCGCGAGCGAGGCGCAGACGAGTTGACCGCGCGACTGGGGGCGGAGGTGGGCATGCTCGCTTTCAACGTCGCCTTCGGGCACTGGATGGAGGCGAACGATGACGAACCGTTCCCGCCCTTTGCCGCCGCGGCCTTGAGTGACTTGCAGGCGCGCGCGGCCGGGCTTGCCGCACCGACGTCCCGGGCCTGGACGCCCGCCGGCTAGACACCAGGCGGGGATCCGGTGGCCGTCGATAACGGTGCATGCCAGCATGGGCCGCATGCCTAACGACCACAACCCCACCGGAGGGATCTCCGCCAGGCTCGTCTCGCTCCCCGCGGACGATGCAGATCCGCCGGGGATCAACGACTATGACAGCTTCGCCGAGGGGTACACGGCCGCCAACGAGACCGGCTTCGTCCACGCTTACTATGAGCGCCCCGCGATGCTGGCGCTGGCCGGGGACGTGGCCGGCCGGCGGATTCTCGACGCTGGCTGCGGATCTGGTCCCCTGTTGGCGGCGCTGCTCGACCGGGGCGCCATCGCGACTGGCATTGACAAAAGCGCCGGGATGCTGGAACAGGCCCGGCGGCGGCTCGGTGCCGACGCGGACCTGCAAGTGGCCGAGCTGGGCAGCGCGCTTCCCTTCCCCGACGACACGTTCGAGGACGTCACGGCTTCCCTGGTACTGCACTACTTGCAGGACTGGGGTCCGGCACTAGCCGAGCTGCGGCGCGTGCTCAAGCCCGGCGGTCGGCTCATCGTGTCCGTTAACCACCCCTTTAGAGAGAACCTGTGGCACCGTGAGATCGGTCTCGAGCCCGACTATTTCGCGACCTACAGCTACACCGTTGAGTGGACCGCGGGCGGTCAGACCGCCCTGCTGCGTATCTGGACCCGGCCGCTTCATGCGATGACCGACGCCTTCACCGCGGCCGGCTTCCGGATAACGGTCATCAGCGAGCCGGCCGTCGCGCCGGATACCCCTCGCGAGCTGCTCCCCGATGACATCGCGGACAGCCGGCGCCTCCTGGGTTTCCTGTTTTTCGTCCTGCAGGCCGACTAACCGAAATACCGGCCGCATCCCCAGCAGCATACGGCCACGGTCGCCGCCCACCCCGTGATCGGTGCGGCAGGCTGGCCAGTATCCACGCCTCGTTTGGCAGACTCTGCTTGTGAATGCCTTGACTGACAGCAGGCGGCGTGACCTGGTTCGCCGCGGCTTTGCCCTGGAATGGGCCACCCTTGGATGGAACGTGGCCGGGATCATTGTCCTGGCCTTCGCGGCGATCACCGCCCGTTCGGTGGCGCTGGCCGGGTTTGGCCTGGACTCGCTGATCGAAATCGGGGCATCCACGGTGGTGATCTGGGAGTTGTCGGGTACCGGGACCGGCCGACAGCGTCGCGGTCTACGGCTGATCGGCTATGCCTTCGCCTCCCTGGCCGTCTACCTGCTGGTGCAGTCGACCGTGGTTCTGGCTGTCGGGTATCACCCGCGGCATTCACTGCCAGGCATCATCTGGACGGCAATGACCGCGGCTGTGATGTTCGCGTTGGCGGCAGGGAAGGCGCACACCGGCCGGGCGCTGGACAACCCGGTACTGCTCACCGAGGGGAGGGTGACGGTAATCGACGGCATCTTGGCCGTCGCGGTGCTGCTCGGCCTGACGCTGAACGCCGTGGCGGGATGGTGGTGGGCCGACCCCGCCGCCGGGTACGTGCTGGTTTACTACGCCGTCCGCGAGGTTCGCGAGATCTTTACCGAAGACCGCTAGGGGCACCACGCGCCCGGCCTGAGCGCGCACCCTTTTCCTCATGATTGCCTTGCGATGATTTCTGGCTTACCGCTACGTCCGATGGAAGGAAGGAAACCGGCACGAGGAGGTCTCGCATGCTCAGCGACGCAGAGGTCATCGAGCGCGCCGCCCAGCCGTACGTCGCGATCAAGTCGCAGGTCACCATGCAGACCCTAGGCATGGTCCTCCCGGAGCTGGCTCCGCGCGTGTTCGGCTAGCTGACCGGTAGCCGGCTTCCGGTACAGCGCTAACGCGCTCACCCGCGCTTTCAGTACCGCGCTGACATCGGGCCATTCGGTCGCGAGTATCGAGTAGTAGGCGGAATCACGAACGGAGCCATCCACCGCGCGGGCATGGGCGCGCCTGATTCCTTCAAAGCGACCGCCGATGCGC
>Ga0210389_10004638_pt1 | contig 10660 bp, 9 predicted proteins | sample IncBWH28OmetaG_FD_160127 | JGI IMG/M metagenome (GOLD analysis project Ga0210389, IMG submission 160127) | Forest soil microbial communities from Barre Woods Harvard Forest LTER site, Petersham, Massachusetts, United States - Inc-BW-H-28-O ... | reverse complement strand
TTGTCCAGACCGTCTGGCCGTTGACGATGTACTCCGCGCCGTCGCGACGGGCGGTGGTGCGCAGGCTTGGCAGGTCAGAGCCGGCCTCCGGCTCGGAGTAGCCCTGGGCCCAGACCTTGTCGCCGCGCAGCATCGGGGCCAGCCACCGCTGCTTCTGCTCCTGGGTGGCGTACGTGATGATGGTGGGCGCGGCGATGCCGAGGCCAGTGCCCAGCGGCCCCGGCACCCGGGCGCGGGCGATCTCCTCGTGGTAGATCACCTGCTGGGCGAACGGCAGCTCCATTCCGCCGAACTCGCGTGGCCAGCCCGGGCCCGCGTAGCCGTTGTCGAACAAGGTGGCCAGCCACGCCTTGGTCCAGGAAAGCCGCTCCCGGGGATCCTTCGGCGGCCGTCCTGGGTGATGGTCGGCGAGGAACTGGCGGAGCCGGGCGCGGAACGCCTCGTCGGGGCCGGCCACGGGCGCGGCCGCATCGTGCTGCAGAGTCATGCGTCAGATCCCGGCCATCTCCGCCAGCCGGGCGCGCTGCCGGGCGGGCGGGCCGAAGAGCAGCTGCGACGACTTCGCCCGGCGCAGGTACAGGTGCGCGTCATGCTCCCACGTGTAGCCGATGCCGCCATGGATCTGGATGCACTCCTTGGCAACGTGCGTGAAGGCCTTTGAGCAGTAGGCATAGGCCAGCGTCGCCGCGATCGACGCGTCCGGCTGCCCTTCGGCGAGCGCCGCGCTCGCGTGGTACACCGCTGACCGGCCGCACTCCACTTCCAGGAGCATGTTGGCGCACTTGTGCTTGATGGCCTGGAAGGAGCCGATCGGGCGGCCGAACTGCTCGCGCACCTTGGCGTACTCGACGGAAAGCTCCAGGCACCGCGCCGCGCCACCGATCTGCTCGGCGGCCAGCGCGGCGAGCGCCAGGTCACCGACCCACGAGAGCCACTCCATGGAGTCCGGGCCGGCGCCGACGCGGACGGCTGGAGCGTCGCGCAAGACGACCGAGGCAAGCTCGCGCGTCAGGTCCAGGGTGTCCAGCTTCGCCCGCTCGACACCCGCGGCGTCACGCTCGACGCCGAAGACCCCCAGCCCGTCGGGCGCGCGCGCGACGACCAGCAGCAGGTCCGCGGTGTGCCCGTCCACGACGTAGAGCTTGGTGCCGCTGACGGCCCACTGATCGCCAGCTCGCTGCGCCGTGGCCCGCACCTCGCCGAGGTCCCAGGATCCGCTCTCCTCCGCGACGGCCAGGGTGGCGGTCAGCGAGCCGTCGGCGATGCCGGAGAGCCAGCGCTCCTGGGCGTCGGCATCGCCGGAGGTGGCCAGCGCCTGGCCGGCCAGCGCGACGGTTGCGAAATACGGTGCCACCAGCAAGACGCGGCCCATCTCCTCCAGAACGACTCCGAGCTCAGCGGGGCCGTACCCCGCTCCGCCGTACGCCGTCGGCACCACGATCCCGGGCAGGCCAAGCTGGTCAGCCATCTGGGCCCAGACCGCGTCGTCGCGGTTGCGGTCGGCCTCCATGAGGCGGCGGACCTCACGGCCCGGCGACTTCTCCTGGAGGAACCCTCGGACCAGTTGCCGCAGCTCGTCAAGCTCCGCGCTGTAGCCAGCGGTCATAGCGCCCCTCGCCTTGCTCCCTCACAGGCCCTGCTGGCACACAGGTCGTGCTGCCCCAGAGCCGTCAGTATAGTGCAATCATTAAACTATACTACCCATCAGGCAGGCACCAGGCCCCCGCCCGGGTGACGGCGGCTGATGCGCTGCTGTACTGGTGTTAATAGTCTTATGGGTTCATTCTTTTAGGTATCTGGCGGATATGATGCACAGCATGAGCACGCCAGGCAGGCCGGCCGCGCAGATCGGGACGGTCGTCCGGGCTCCCAAGACAGGTGAGCTGATCGCCAGCCACCTGCGGCGTCAGATCGTCCGGGGGGAACTGCCGCCAGGCGAGACGCTTCCGGCCGAAAGCCTCCTCATGGAGCAGTACGGGGTCTCCCGGCCGACCCTCCGGGAGGCGTTCCGCATCCTGGAGGCGGAGGACCTCATCAGCGTCCGCCGTGGCAGCCGCGGCGGCGCGCGGGTCATCGCCCCGGACATCTCCGTCGCCGCGCGCTCCGTTGGCCTGCTGCTGCAGATGCAGGGCGCCACCATCAACGACGTCTACGAGGCCCGGATGATCTCCGAGCCCGCGTGCGCTCGCCTGCTCGCGCTGAACCACAACGATGAGGACATCGAGAAGCTGACGGCGGTGGTGGACGACCTCAAGGCCGAGGTCGCCGCGCGCAAGCCGTTCATTCCCGACCCGCACACCTGGTCCAGGCTCACCTACCGCTTCCACGAGCTGATCCTGGAAGGCTGCGGCAACAAGACGATGGCCATCCAGGGCGCCGTGCTCCACGACATCATCGCCACCCACCTGCGGACGAAGATCGCGCAGCGCGATGAGTCCGACACCGCCGAGCGCTTCGAGCGGGCCATCCGCTCCTACGTCAAGTTCATCGGCCTCATCAAGATGGGGAACGCCGCCGGAGCCGAGAAGCACTGGCGCTCGCACATGGAAGCGGCGGCCCAGTTCCTGCTCAAGGACGACCTGAAGACCAAGCCGGTCGTCGACCTGTTCAACTGACCGCAGGCCGCTGGCCGGGGGCGCGAGCCAGCCGCAAGGCTCGCGGCCCCCAGCCAGGGAGCTAGCGGGGCGGCATCCGGATCGCGCCGTCGAGGCGGATCGTCTCGCCGTTCACGTACGGGTTCTGCAGCAGGCTGACCGCCATCTGGGCGTAGTCGTCCGGGGCGCCGAGCCGGCTGGGATGCGGGACGCTGCGCTCGAGTGCCTCGCGGATGTCCCCGCGCAGCCGGGCCAGCATCGGCGTGTCGAAGACGCCGGGAGCGATGGTGTTGACCCGGATCTGCCGGCTGGCTAGGTCGCGGGCGGCCACCAAGGTGATGCCGTGGACGCCCGCCTTGGCGGCGGTGTACGACGTCTGGCCGATCTGGCCGTCGAAGGCTGCCACCGACGCGGTAAGCACGATCGCGCCGCGCTCCCCGTCGGCTGGCTCGGACCGGGCGATCCGCCCGGCGGCCAGCCGCAGGACGTTGTAGGTGCCGACGAGGTTGATCCGGACCACGTCGGCAAAGCTGTCGAGCGGGCCGGGCTGGCCATCTTTGTCCAGGATACGGGCCCTGTCACCGCCGCGTCCCGCGCAGTGCACGGCCGCCCGCAGGCCGCCGTGCGCGGCCTCGATGACGTCGAGCGCGTGCGTCACGCCGGCCTCGTCGGTGATGTCGGTCTTCACGTAGACGACTCCGTCGCCGAGCTCGGCGAGGTCGTCGTCGGCCGGCGGGTTCAGGTCGGCGATGCCGACCCGGGCGCCAGCGGCCCGGAGCCGGCGGACGGTCGCCAGGCCGAGCCCCGACGAGCCGCCGGTGACCAGTGCGGAAATTGAGTCAAGTTGCATGGCGTCTCCTCGTGGAACCTCGTTGGACGTCAGTCGGCCAGCAGTTCGATGACGGTGGCGTTCGCCATGCCGCCAGCCTCGCACATCGTCTGCAGGCCATAGCGGATGCCGTTGGCCCGCATGTGGTGGACCATCCGGGTCATCAAGATGGCGCCCGACGCGCCGAGGGGGTGCCCGACGGCGATCGCTCCGCCGAGCGGGTTGAGCCTGGCGTGATCAGCCCCGGTCTCCGCCTCCCACGCCAGGGGGACGCTCGCGAAGGCCTCGTTGACCTCGAACACGCCGATGTCGCCGATCGTCAGCCCGGCCCGCTTGAGCACCTTCGCGGTGGCCGGGATGGGCGCGGTCAGCATGGTCACCGGATCATCGCCGGTGACCGCGCCGGAGTGGAACCTCGCCAGGGGCCGCAGGCCAAGCTCGGCCGCCCGCTCGCTGGTGGTGATCAGCAGCGCCGCGCAGCCGTCGGAGATCTGCGAGCTGTTGCCCGCGTGGATGACGCCGTCGTCGAGGAAGGCCGGCTTGAGCGAGGCGAGCTTCTCCAGTGACGTCTCCCGGCGGACGCCCTCGTCGGCCTTGAGCTCACCGTCTGGGCCGGTGACCGGGACTAGCTGGCCCGCGAACGCGCCGCCGTCGATCGCGGCCGCCGCCTTGTGGTGCGATTCCAGCGCGAACTCATCCAGCTGGGCGCGGGAGAACCCCCAGCGGCGGGCGATGTCCTCGGCCCCGAGGCCCTGGCTGAAGCTGTCCCGCTGGTACCGTGCCTTCACCCGAGGGCCGAAGGGCTCTCCCGTCGCCCGGGCGGCGCCGAGCGGGATGCGGCTCATGGACTCCACGCCGCCCGCGACGACCAGGTCGTTATGGCCCGCGATGACGCTCGCGGCGGCGAAGTGGATCGCCTGCTGGCTTGACCCGCAGGCACGGTCGAGGGTCACGCCCGGGATCTCCTCGGGCCACCCTGCCGCGAGCACCGCGAGCCGTCCGACGTTCGTCGACTGGTCGGCGATCTGCGTGACGCAGCCCCAGATGACGTCCTCGACCAGCCCTGGCTCGAGGTGGTTGCGGCTGGCCAGCGCGGTCAGCACGTCCGCCGACAGGTCGACGGGGTGCACTCCCTTGAGCGTCCCGTTACGGCGCCCGATGGGGGCCCGTACCGCGTCCACGATCACGGCATCACGCACGAGCTATCCCTCTTTCACGATGGACGGATTGTCTGCACAGGGGGTTCGGGGCATCTAGCTGACCGCCCCGTCGGCCCGGAGCGCGGCGACCTGGTCGGCTGGGTACCCCAGCTCGGCGAGGACCTGGTCGGTGTGACCGCACCAGCCGGACCGGGGCCGCTCGATCACGGCCGACGCGGAAAGCCGGGGCGCCGGGGCCGGCTGGGCGACCCCGCCCCAGTCCACGAAGGTCCCGCGGTCCCGCAACTCGGCCGAGGTCGCCGCTTCGGCAAGCGACAGCACCGGCGTCACGCACGCATCGCGCCCGTCGAAGAGCTGCTCCCATTCCGCGCGGGTCCGGGAGGCGAAGATCTCGGCCAGCCGGGCGGACTGCTGCGGCCAGAGCGCGCGGTCGTGCTGCGGCCACTCCTCGGGTGCCAGCCCGAGCGTGTCGAGCAGCTCGCGGTAGAACTGCGGTTCCAGGGCGCCCACGGCCATGAAGCAGCCGTCCGCGGTGCGGTAGGTGCGGTAGAAGTGCGCCGCGCCATCGAGCAGGTTCGCCCCGCGGCGGTCGGCCCACAGCCCGGCGGCCATCATGCCGTGCAGCATCGAGGTGAGCGACGCGACCCCGTCCACCATCGCGGCGTCAACGACCTGGCCGCGGCCGGAAAGCCCGCGCTGGTGAAGCGCGGCGAGCACGCCCAGCGCCAGGTAGGCGCCTCCCCCGCCGAAGTCGGCGAGCAGGTTCAGCGGCGGCAGCGGCGGCGCGTCGGAGGGGCCCAGCGGGAAGACCCCTCCGGCGAGCCCTGCGTAGTTGATGTCATGGCCCGCCTGAGCCGCGCGCGGTCCGGACTGGCCCCAGCCGGTGGCCCGGCCATAGACGAGGCCGGGGTTGACGTCCAGCAGGTCGTCCGGGCCGATGCCGAGCTTTTCCGCCGCGCCGGGCCGCATCCCCTCGAGGAAGACGTCGGCGCCCTGCACCAGCCGCAGCAGCACTGCGCGGCCCGCCGGGCCGCGCAGGTCAATGCCGATGCCCCGGTGGCCTCGCGTGCGCGGGTCGTCCTCCAGCGGCAATCCGGTGAGCGACTGCGAGCGGCCCGGGCGGTCCACCCTGAGCACCCGGGCGCCGAGGTCGCCGAGCAGCATCGCCGCGAACGGGACCGGCCCCAGGCTGCTCAGGCAGACCACGCTGACGTCGCCGAGGGCCTGGGCGGCATCCGGGGAGACGGCGGCACGGTCCGCCGGGTCATGCTGGCGCGCCATCACCGCAGTGCCCCTTTCACCGCAGTGCCGAATGGCCAAGCAGCGCCTTGCCGAGGTGCAGGATCTGGATCTGGCTGGTGCCCTCGGGGATCGTGGCCTCGCGCGCGTCCCGGAAGTAGCGCTCCACCGGCGACTCCTCCATGAGGCCGGCTCCCCCGTGCAGCTGCAGAGCGAGGGTGGCGGCCCGCTGGGCCGACTCGCCGCAGTAGTACTTCGCCATCGAGCACTCATAGCGGCCCTGCCCGCCCGCGTCGATGGTGCGGGCCGCCTGGTAGCCCAGGAGGCGGGACGTCTCAGTCAAGGTGGCGATCTCGACGACCATCTGCTGGACCAGCTGGAAGGCCGCGATGGGCTTGCCGAACTGCTCCCGCTGCTTGCAGAACTTGATCGACGCCTCCCGGCACGCCTGCGAGAGGCCCACGGCGCCCATCGCCATGTTCAGCCGGCCGGCGTTGACGGCCGCCATTCCCAGCGACAGCCCGCCGCCGAGGGTGCCGAGCACGTTCCGCTCCGGGACAAGGGTGTCGTCGAAGGTCAGCTCGCAGCTCGTGGTGGACCGCAGCGGCATGTGCGGGATGTCGTGCACGCCGAACCGCGACTCGGTGGCGTCGACGAGCAGCGCGGTCACCCCGTGGTCCGTGCCGCCGGAGTCGACGACGCGGGCGAACAGGATGCCGAAGTCGCATCCCAGGGCGTTGGTGATGTAGAGCTTGCTGCCGTTGACGACGAAGCCGTCCGCGGTGCGCCGCGCCGTCGTCCGCAGCGCGCCGGCGTCAGAGCCGGCGTCCGGCTCGGTGAGCCCGAACCAGCCGAACCGGCGTCCCTCCAGCACAGGGCGCAGGAACCGCTCGGCATGGCTGGCGTCACCGGCCGCCGCCAGCACGCGGGCTACCATCCCCTGGACGTTGACGGTGGTGCGCAGCGAGCCCCAGCAGCGGCCTGCCTCCTCCATGAGGATCGCCTGCATCATCATGGGCAGGACATCGCCCCCGGCGGCCTCCGGGACGCCGCCGCGGACGTAGCCGAATTCGTACAGCTGCGCCAGCAGCTCCCAGGGGAACGTCCTCGCCTGCTCATGCGCCGCTACCTGCGGCGCCACCTTCTTGTCCAGGAAGGAGCGCACCGCGTCACGCAGTGCGCGTTCCTCCTCGCTCAGCAGCGTTGACATGCTGGCATGACACCTTTCTCGCACGGCGCTGGAAGGCCGTGGTGGCCGGCCGGCTGCCTCGCCCCTCGCGCCTGCCTCCGCGACGTTCGGTGCGTTCAGTTATATCATGATACTGATTGAATCAGCCGGGCCCCGCCATGCGGGATAGCCGGCTCCGCGTTGAGCAGGAAGGAGAGTCGTCGCAATGACGCAGCAAGAGCCACCGGTGCCTGCCGGGGACTACCAGACCGTGCTGTTCGAGGTCGAGGAGCACGTTGCGACCGTCACGCTGAACCGGCCCGCGGCGATGAACGCGTTCAACCAGGCCATGGTTGACGAGTTCCGCCAGCTCTGGGCCCGCGTCCGCGACGACGACGGCATCCACGCCGTCGTGCTGCGGGCGGCGGGCGACCGTGCCTTCTCCACCGGCCTGGACGTCAAGGAAGGGATCGACGTCTCCGACAACCCGTGGAGCGCGCACGACCCCGGCGAGGCGCTCAGCCCGAAGCAGAACAAGGTGTGGAAGCCGGTCATCGCCGCAGTGCACGGCATGGTGGCCGGGGGCGCGTTCTACTGGCTCAACGACTGCGACATCATCATCAGCGCGGACGACGCCACGTTCTTCGACCCGCACGTGAGCTACGGGCTCACATCGGCGCTGGAGCCCATCGGCCTTGCCCGCCGCATCCCGCTCGGCGAGGCGCTGCGGTGGGCACTGCTCGGCCTGGATGAGCGCATGTCCGCTCGCCGCGCACGGGAGATCGGGCTGGTGTCCGAGCTGGTTCCGCAGGACCAGTTGTGGCGGCGCGCCGCCGAGCTCGCGCAGATCATCGCGGCGAAGCCAGCCGCGGTAGTCCAGGGCACCGTCCGGGCCATCTGGGAGACCCACGGACTGGACCGCGAAACCGCGCAGAGCATCGGATGGCACTACACCAGGATCGGGAACCCGATCGGAAAGGCCGAGGTTTCGCGCGAGACGGTCGTCAAGCCCAAATGGACCTTGCGCTAATTACTCGGAAGTAGGAATTCTAGTTACTCTGAGGTAGGAATTCGAGCCTCAATGCGCAGATCACCCCCCGCGCCTGGACCCCGTTCCGGGGTGATGTTCCCCGCGCCCCGGAACGCTCCGGCACGTGTTCCGGGGTGACAACCACAGCGCCCCGGACCGGGGATAGTAAAGCTTGGGTCAACTGCCCCGTTACCACGGAACAGATCCGTGGTGCTGGCCCCGGTGCCACGGGTAGGGAAGGGTAAAGAGCAGGCCAAGTGCCCCGATGCCACGGCTAGAGCAGGGCACTGGCCACGGTGCCACGGAACGATCGCGCCAGGCGAGCGGGTCGGAGGCGGGAGGATGGGCCAGCATCACAGCCGGATTAGGCTGAGTCGCCCTCGGCTCGCTCGCGGGTGATGAGCGCGGTCCAGCCGTCCAGCAGGGCCCGCAGCTCAAGGCGGAACATGCGGTCCGCCGTCCGGGGGGCGGACCGGACCGCCAGGGCGAGGTTCGGCGTCTCGTTCAGCGCCCCGGCCGGGAACCGCCCGGAGGTCGGGGCCTGCTGCGGGTTGAACAGCGCCGAGCCGAAGGCCAGCGTCTCCACGCTGTCGATGATCGGGTGGCAGTACTGCGCCGGGACCCCCTCGGCGAGCATCTTCCCGATGATGAAGTCGCGTTGCGCCATGCCGGTGGCGCGAAACGCGTTGGCCACCATGAGCGGCGCAGCGTTCGGGTGCGCGAGCAACGCCGCCCGGTAGCGGGTCACCGACTTGACGGCGTAGTCCTGCCAGGTCGCGTTCCTGGCCGGCGGCGGGACCACCCTGGCCTGGCGCATGATGAGGCGCTGGACGCCGCGCAGGATCTCGTCCTTGTCCTTGAAGTGATGATAGAGCGACGTCCCGTTCACTCCGAGTGCAGCGCCGAGCTTGCGGATGCTGAACGCCTCGATGCCGTCACTGTCGATGAGCTCAAGCGCTTTCGCGATTGCCTCCTCCCGGTCAATCAGCGGGAACCGCGGTCGTGCCATGTGCTCACTTCTTCCCGGCGTGCGGCGGCGAGGCTGACAACTGCGACTTTACCAAGCAGCGTTCGGAAACCATTTATCGCGGGCAATGTCAATAGGAGGGAAAACGAAACGCCCGGCGGCCCGGGCGTTTCGGCATTCAAGGACGGCGTCAGGTGGAGACGATGGTGACGCCCGCGGTGCCCGGAGCGCCGTACAGCTGGGCGTAGCCGACGCGGGGCGCACCTGGCACCTGCCGCTCCCCGGCGGTGCCCCGCAACTGGTGGACCAGTTCGTGCACCTGGCGGAGCCCGGACGCGCCGATCGGCTCGCCGTTGGCGATGAGGCCGCCATCGGTGTTGACCGGGAGCCGGCCGCCGATCTCGGTGGCGCCCTGCGCCAGCAGCAGTTCCTGCTCGCCGTCGGCGCAGAACCCATTCTCGGCCATGTGGATGACCTCGGCCCCGGCGTCGGTGTCCTGGAGTTGGATCACGTCGACGTCCCGCGGGCCGACGCCGGCCTTCTCGTAGGCGGCCTTCGACACGTCGACCGTCGGCGCCGGGGCGAGCGCGTCTACCGGGAAGGACGGGGTGTGCACCTCGAAGGCCCCGAAGCGCCGGGTCCGCACCTCCGATGCCAGCAGGTAGACCGGACGCTGGGTGAAGCGGGACGCGATGTCGGCGCGGCACATGATGACCGCAGCCGCCCCCTCGTCCGGGCTGCAGAACATGTACTGGGTCAGCGGGTCGTTCACCATGCGGGACGCCAGGATCGCGTCCTCGGCGAGCGGCGTGCGGCGGAACGCGTTCGGGTTCAGTGCCCCGTTCCGGTAGTTCTTCGCCGCGACCCTCGCGAGGGTCTGCGGGGTGATGCCGTAGTCGTGCATGTACCGCTGGATCTTCATGGCGAAGAACTTGGGCGTGAGGAAGAAGCCGGCCTCGCCGTACCAGCTGGGCAGGCTGTAGTCCACGGGGTCGGCCGCGAACGCGCCCGGCCGGTGCTTGTCCATGCCGACCGCGATGCCGATCTCGAACTCCCCCGACGTGATGGCCCGGGAGGCCAGGGACAGCGCGCTGGCGGCGGTCGCGCAGCCGTTGTAGACGTCGGTGAACGGGATGCCGGTCAGGCCCAGCTGGTTGACGACGGCGTCGGGGTTGTCCGCCTCGTAGCTGCCGCCGAACGCGAACTGGATGTCCCGCCACTCAATGCCGGCGTCCTTCAGGGCGAGCCGGACCGCGTCGGCGCCCATCTCGATGGCCGACTTGCCGGCGAACCGCCCGAAGGGATGCAGGCCGACCCCGATGATCGCCACGTCAGGCATTGCTCTCTCCTTGCGGCTGGGGGCCGGAGTCGTTCGGGGTGAAGGCGGGGATCACGATCTCGTTGCCCGCGTCGTCGGTGCGGAACGCCAGGACGGCGAGGGTGACCTGCTCGCCGATCCGCGGCGGGCGGGCGTCGAACCCGGTCAGCCGGGCCTCGACGCACAAGCCCTCCGCGACCTCGACGAAGCCCACGTAGTACGGCGCGTGCGCTTCCGGGCCGGTGTACGGCGGCGAAATGGGGCGGAACTCCTGGCTGGTCCAGGTCCAGACGGTTCCCGCCGGCGACAGCGCGATGGTCTCCAGGTCCACCGAGCCGCAGCGGGCGCAGCCGGC
>Ga0210389_10004637_pt1 | contig 10662 bp, 9 predicted proteins | sample IncBWH28OmetaG_FD_160127 | JGI IMG/M metagenome (GOLD analysis project Ga0210389, IMG submission 160127) | Forest soil microbial communities from Barre Woods Harvard Forest LTER site, Petersham, Massachusetts, United States - Inc-BW-H-28-O ... | reverse complement strand
TGGATGCCGCCCGAAAACTCAAAGGGAAAGCTCCCGGGATAAAACTGATTTTCATAACGATGAATCCAGATCCTTATCTTGTGCGCGAGGCATTTCGCGCAGGCGCTTCTGCGTTTCTTTTAAAGCAGGAAGCATGTTCTGGGCTCCCAGCTGCGATTGAACAGGTGTTGAAGGGCGGTACCTACGCATCGCCTCAGACTGCACCAGGTCAGGCTAATATTTCCTTGCGAGAACCCAAGGACCGCGAACAGGCCCCGGAGCCTACTGCACGGCAAAGGGAGGTTATTCAATTACTTGCGGAAGGGCTCTCCATGAAACAAGTTGCCGACACGCTGAAAATTACGAAGTATACCGTTGCGCTGCATAAATACACAGTGATGGAACGGTTGCAAATCAAATCCAGCGCCGAACTGGTGCAGTACGCCATTAAGCACGGCATCATCTCGGTCTGACAAAAACGATTTTCCCTCACCACTACTACTTTTGCCTATACCCAGCCGCTTGAATCACGCACAAAGTGGGCGCAGAACTGTCGTTTCACTGGGAGCACGATGAGGCGGAGGGAGGATCTATGCGCCCATCCGCCTTGCACCGACGCTCCGAACAAAGTCTGGGCCTGATGAAAACCCCGTGGATGACCTCCATGAAACGAAAACGAGTGGTGGTGGCGGACGACCTCGCTACCGTCCGTGGTGAAGTCGCGACGTTGTTACGAGAGTCATTCGAGGTCGTCGGCACGTTTTCGGATGGACGAGCGGCACTGGAAGGAGTTATCGCGCTCGAACCTGATCTCGTCGTCTTGGACATCTCGATGCCGGAAATGAGTGGAATTGAGGTCGCAGAGGAACTCATGAGAGGAGGCCACGAGATCGGGGTTGTTTTTCTGACGGTTCACGAGGACGTGGACATTTTGAAAAAGTGCCAGGCCGCGGGAGGTTTGGGTTACGTGATCAAACTACATATGAACAGTGACTTAGTTCCCGCAATGAATGAGGCGTTAGCGGGACGCACGTTCACTTCGCGATTTCAGACGCAGCAAGGCGCGCACTTTCCGGAACGAGAGTGAGCCTGCAGACTAGTTTCAGGAATCCCGCTTGCGGTTGAGCGCGACGGACCTATCACTTTTGACTATTTAGTCCGGTTGCGACGAAGCGTAGTAATACCGGCATAGGGAGGTAACATCCGTGAAAATTAAAGTGCGAGAGTTGGTGCAGATAGTGTCCTACGCAGTCTGCCTTATCCTGCTTGCAAGCCTCGGTTACGCTTCGCCGTCAAATGCGGGTCAAATCACGGCGGACAAAAAATCTACCGTCAAAGGGACGATCAAATCGCGAAGCGGCGAGTTGATCAACGTGAAGGACTCAAAGACCGGCACACTCGTAGTCATTAGCCTGTCGGAGAACACCAAAATCATTCGCAAGAAAGGCGCATTTAAGTTTCGTGGCTCGGCTATGGACGTCACAGCGATGGTTCCGGGTCTAGGCATCGAGGCTGAGGGGGTCGGAAATGTCAAAGGGCAACTCGCTGCCAGCAAGGTCACGTTCAGCCCAGATGATTTCGCGATCGAAGTAGCCGAAGAGCAGCAGATTATGGCCAACAAGGCAGCCGCCGCGAACGCTCAGTCGAGTGCAAATCAGGGGCAGGCGGAGGCACAGGGAGCTCAGACCTCGGCCAATAACGCCCAGTCCTCTGCCGATCAGGCGCAGAGCTCAGCTAATCAGGCGGGCGCACTCGGAGTCATGGATGCAGCAGCCATCGAAACAGTGAATAAGCGTGTGTCGGACCTGGGTGATTATAACATCGTGGCCGAGGCTGGAATTTATTATGCCTCGGACGAATCCGCGCTCGATGATGCCGCGAAAGCAGACCTCAGCAAGCTCGCCGATGTGGCGTTGTCAACCAATGGATACCTGATCGAGATTGCAGGGTATGCGTCCAGTACCGGCACCAAAGATCAGAATCAGAAGCTTAGCGAAGCCCGAGCGGCGGCAGTAACACATTATCTGCTTGAGGTGAAAAACGTACCGATGCGGAGGATTGTTGTCCCCGCCGGGTACGGCGCTCTGCACCCGGCCTCCACGAACGCTGATGCTCAGGGACGTGCGGAGAACCGACGCGTGGATGTGAAGGTTCTAGTGAACAAGGGATTAAACGAACAGATGTAGTAGAACCCAGCCACGCGCTCTCCGGCTCCGTGGTAAGCCGGAGAGAGCGGTGGCGACGATCGCTCTCAGGTGTAGTACTCACGTGCCGCTCGAAACAAAACGGTGCTGCCATCTCTGTCGGCAGCCCATCGAACCCAAGAATCAACGCTTTCTAGACTGCAGCGTTATGTTCATCGCTCCAAAGTAGCAAGGCTTTTCGGCGACGCTCGGGAAGCTAGAAACAGTATAGATGAGGAGGACACCGATGAAGTGCGAAGGAAGTTTCGGTTTTGTTATGGCAGCGTTCGTCGTGGTTCTAGGTCTAACCGCGTCGCGGCCCGTTTCCGCACAGCAGAAACCTAACGTCGTCATTCTCATGACAGACGACACTGGCTGGAACGACTTCGGAGCCTATGGTGGCGGCCAGAACCTTGGCCATCCAACTCCGAATATCGATCGGATCGCCCAAGAAGGCGCCGTCTTCACTAGTTGGTACGGCCAGGCAAGTTGCACCGCAGGCCGGGCCTCGTTCATGACGGGACGCATCCCGATTCGATCGGCGCTTTCGGTCGTGGTTGTACCTGGCGACCCGAACGGCCTCACAAAGGGCACGCCAACAATTGCCGAGTTCTTCCAGAAGAACGGCTATTCCACATATTTTTCGGGCAAGTGGCATCTGGGCGATCAACCCAAGTTTTACCCGATCGAACATGGCTTTGACGAAATGAAAGAATTTGCCGCGTACTACCCGGGTGTCTATACCTATGACGACACGGACAGCATCGCACACCCCTGGTTTCCCAAGTACAACGCAGCTTACTGGGACGAATATCAAAAGATCGTCAACCTCTTCGAATGGGAAGGCACTGCCGGCAAACCTGCCGTCAAAGTCGCGCGTATTGACTACGACTACCTGCATGAATTTGACGTCCGTCAAGCTGCTTCAGCGGTCGAATACATTAAGGCGCACGCCCAAGGCGGAAAGCCGTTCTTCATGGATGTTAATTTCATGAAGATGCACAACCCGAATATTCCCGCCAAAGCGTTCATTGGCAAATCGCACCTGGGCAATTATTCAGATGCGATGATGGAACTCGACTCCAACATTGGTCAGATCATCGACGAGATCCGCGCAGACGCTCCCAACACCATCGTCATCATCACTGCCGACAACGGCGCGTGGCAGGACGCGTGGCCAGATGCCGGCACGGTGCCGTTCCGCGGGGAAAAAGGTTCAACGTTTGAAGGTGGTTTCCGCGTACCCGGCATCATGTGGTGGCCGAATCACATTCCGGCTGGCGCACGTTATGGCGAAATGATGTCGCACATTGACTGCTGGGCCACGCTCGCAACGATGGTCGGCCTCACCCCGCCGCCTCACGGCGCGTGGAAGGACAATGACGGCAAGCCGATCTATTTCGACAGCATTGACAACAGCGCGTACATCCTGGGGAAGGCAAAGCATTCCGCGCGCGACGGATGGATCTATATTGACGGCGAGACCTTCGCTGGCGCTCGCGCCGACATCGGCGGTGATCCCACCAACCCCGAACTCAAAATCGCCTGGAAGTACCTGTTTACGTCCAAGGACACCTGGCTCGGTCCGCAGCAGAATCTCGGTGCAATTGGGTCGGCCTACAACCTTACGATGGACCCGTTCGAGAAATACGACATGACCTTCAACGGTGCGGTGAGCACCCGCACCCCGACTACCTCGCCCGGACGCTATGCCGGCTATGACAATGGCTGGGTACTTTCGTTGATTGATGTCCCAATCATGGAGTTTGACAAATCGATCGTAGATTACCCGAATATAAAGCGCTTTCCCGGAGGAGCGTCTAATGATATGAGCCCGGACCTCCAGCATCCGGACAACCCGTTGCCTTTGATGGATATCAAGAAGCTCGTGCAAGTCATCGGCGCAGCGGATTAATTGTTTCGTTTGATCGTGGAACGTCCGGGCCGTCTCGACGAGGGCCGGCCCGGGCATTCACCATCGAGACCCGAGAGCGTGTACTTTGACTGCTCGACCACGCAGGTCTCCTTCCGGTAGACAGATGCGGAACGATTCCTCGATCCGATTCAACTGGAGTGTCCGGTCGCCATGCTTCATCACGTGGGCAGCGGAAACGAGTCTGAGTGACATGAGTAATCGACGAGGAGGCTTTCATGCAGTGGGTAAACAGCACGGTCCGCGCCTTGGGCTCACTGGGATTGTTACTATTGTTATCGGGCTCTCTATCTGCGCAGGATACTCCCGTGGGCCCGGTGGGAGCCGAGGTCGCCACGCAGGATACGGCGGCGGCCGCCACGAATAGCGAGGCATTGAGAAATGCGGCGCAGAATCCGATTGCCAGCCTCGTTAGCGTTCCCATCCAGGATAACTTCAATTTCAACATCGGGCCGTCCGACCGCACCCAGAATGTTCTGAACATCCAGCCGGTAATTCCGTTCAAACTGTCAAAAGACTGGAACCTCATCGTTCGCTGGATTGTGCCGATCATCTACCAGCCAATTGGTGTGCCGCAGGTACCCGGACCTCAACTACAAAACACCGGTGTGTACGGCTTGGGAGATATGAATCCTTCCTTCTTCCTGTCGCCTTCCAAGCCCCACAAGATCATCTGGGGCATCGGCCCCACTTTAGTATTCCCCACAGCAACCAACACTACTTATCTCGGGCAAGGGAAATTCGGCATGGGACCTTCGGTGGTCGCGCTGGTGCAGCCTCCGCACTGGACCATCGGGTTTCTTGCCAACAACATCTGGTCCGTAGCCGGTCAATCGGATTTTAATTCCGTCGGCGCGGTCAATAAACCTCCTGTGAACCAGTTCCTCCTCCAGTATTTCGTCAACTACAACATGAAGAAGGGCTGGTACTTCACCACCCAACCCATCCTCACCGCCAATTGGAGAGCACCCAGCGGTGATGTGTGGACGGTGCCCTGGGGCGGGGGAGTGGGAAGAATCATGAAGGTTGGATTCCAGCCGGTAAACATCTCCGCTCAGTTTTACGCCAACCCTACCCGTCCGGCGAACACATCGCCGTGGGGCCTGCGCCTGCAGTTTGTACTGCTCTTCCCCAAGCTAAGCAAGGAGCAAGAGAAGGGATTGTTGGAGCAAAAACTGAAACAGCTGAATCAGGAGCAACCTCCAAAGCAGTGAACACGATTAACTGCCTTCCGCAGCTGCGGCCAGGGTCAGAAAATCGTCAGTCGTATAGCACGAGGATGGGAAATGCGAATTCAACCGACGCAAGCCGCACGCAAGTCGTTGTTGGATTCAGGAGAACGTGGGTTTTTTCAGCGCTTAAGGTAACTGACGGTAATTGAAGTGGACAGGAGTAGTCGAATGATCGCGAAGAATATGAAGAAAGGTTTATCAATAGTAGTTATTTTGCTTCTGCCGATCTCTTTATCGCAGGCACTGTCCGGATCTCAGAGTCAATCATCCGCTCCTACTGTTGACAATGGGAACCCCACCGAAGCCGCTCCGATGAGCGCGACCGAACTGCAAGCATTGGTAGCGCCAATCGCCTTGTATCCGGATTCATTGGTCGCACAGGTTCTTACGGCTTCGACGTTTCCTGATCAGGTCGCTATTGCCGACTATTGGTTGGAGCAAAACAAGAGCCTGACGGGTAGTGCGCTGATGCAGGCCGTTGACAAACAATCGTGGGACCCCAGCGTAAAAGCACTCACGGAGTTTCCGTCGGTGCTCGACAACATGGCAAAAAATCTTAGTTGGACCTCGTCGTTGGGAGAGGCCTATCACAACCAGCAGGCTGACGTAATGACGGCCATTCAGACTTTGCGCGCCAAAGCGAAAACCGCTGGCAACCTAAAAACTACGGCTCAGGTTTCGGTGGTACAGCAGTCGCCACAGGTGATTGTCATCCAGCCTACAAATCCCCAAGTTGTCTACGTCCCTGAATATAACCCAGCGGTCGTCTATGGCTACCCGTACGTTGTCCCTGCATACACCTACACACCTGGCGCCGTGGTTGCCGCGGGCATTATTGGCTTCGGCGCCGGAATCGCTGTCGGTGCCATGATGAGCGGCGGGTGCTGCGGCTGGGGATACAGCAGTTGGAACTGTGGATGGCACGGTACCGCAGTCGTTTATCACGGTGGGGCGTACTACGGAAATTCTGCTTGGCACGGTGGCTACTACAACGGCGGCTATCACAACAGCTACGGCTACAACAACAACTATAACCACAACAATTACAACAACTATAACCATTCGAACTACAACAACAATTATAAGAACAGCGGTAACACCTACAACAAAAACGTGAGCGGAAATACGGTGAATGTCAACAAACAGGGCTCTCAGAACTTCGGCGAAAATCATTCCTCAACTTCAAACTCTTGGGCACAGCATAACAGTGGGAACGGCGGACACTCAGACGCTTTCAGCGGCATGAGCGGCTACTCTGGCGGTTCCGGTGGCTGGTCCTCGAAGGCCGATAGCAGTCGCGGCTGGGGAAGCATGCGCTCGAGCGGGTACAGCGGTGGCCGATTCGGCGGTGGGGGATCCGGTGGCGGCGGATTCCGTGGCGGCGGCCGACGTTAGGCTCCGGCGAGATCGGCCCGTTACGGAGAACGAAATTCGTCCTAGGAGGAAGGCGTATGTCGTACATGATTCGGAACCGAGAAAATCCGGTTGGGCGATGCTGCGCGGTTTTGGCACTTTGCGCGCTGATGACCACACTCACCTCATGCAACAAATTGCAGAAATCCGCGAGTGAACCTACCCAAAAGACTTTTGCGTCTCCCGCAGACGCGGGAGCCGCATTCCGTGCAGCTGCAATGTCTGGAGACCGAAGTGCTTTACTGGCAATCTTCGGTCCAGACTCTCAGGGCGCGCTCTTCTCGGGAGATGCCATAAAGGACAAGGATTATCTGCAATATTTTGTTACCGCGTATGACCAAATGCATCGCTGGCGCGAGATCAAAGCGGGCGGCGAGTTCCTTTATATAGGCGCAGACAATTATTCTTTTCCGATTCCTCTAGGGAAGAATCCGTCAGGGCTGTGGTACTTCGACACCGCCGCGGGCAAAGACGAGATTCTCGCGCGCCGTATCGGTAAAGACGAACTCACCGCAATTGCTGCCTGCAGTGCCATTGCCGACGCCGAGCAACAATACTTCAGCCAGCCTCGCGACGGCGACACCGTAAAGCAATACGCCGGGAAATTCATCAGCGATGAAGGTAAGCAAAACGGCTTGTATTGGCCGGTCTCAGCCGGCGAGCCCACGAGCCCGTTTGAAGATGTTCGTGACTTTGCGAAAGCCGCCGGTTATAGCAATGCAGATGAAAAACCACAACCTTTCAATGGCTACTACTACCGACTTATCACCAAGCAAGGCGACCGAGCGAAGTTCGCCGCGCTCGCCTACCCCGTGGAATACCGTGATTCCGGAATCATGACCTTTATCGTAGGCCCGGACGGCATCGTCTACCAGAAAGACCTGGGTGAAAAGACCGGCGATCTCGCCGCAAGTCTGTCAGAATTCAACCCGGGCGACGGCTGGCAACCGGCACTCTAGTCTCCGCTACGCGGTGCGATGGTACTCAACCGCAGACGCGCGGAGAGCGCCATGGGTATCAGTCGGCAGGTGGCGCCCACGTTCGCGAAAGGGCAGGCCGAGGTTTCAACCCACGAATGAGAGCTGCATTCAAACTCGTTTTGCCTGCCTTGATTGCAGCGTGTCCCTTTCAGGCGCTTCGTGCCCAGGACCTCGCTTCGCGGGTCTCCTCATCACCCAAGACCGAGACAGCTGAAGGTCGGATTCTCAGCCTTCAATGTGGACTTGGCGTTGCGAGTGCATCGATCGGAGACCTTAACAAGCGGGCGCCGACGGCGGTCCGATTAGTTCTTTCCGGCGAATCGGGCCGCTGGCATGTCAATCCTCAAGATTCGTGAACGCGTGACCGGCCGAACTGCGGCTCCCGAACCTCTTACCAAGCATTACAGTCTCAACCGCAGGGAGCAGATCGCTGCTAGCGTCCGACTTGACAACATAACCGCGTGCGCCAACTGTGAGAGCTACCCGCGCTAGATCGGGGTCGTTTTCTTGAGTCAAAAAAATAACCTTGGAGTCGGGAGCAACCTTGCGAATTTGGCGAGCAGCTTCAATCCCATCCAGCTTTGGGAGTCCGATATCCAATAAGACTAGGTCCGGCTGCAATTCTTTTGCTTTCAGAACTGCTTCAAGTCCGTCCCCCGCAACGCCGACAACTTCAAGACGGCGATCCTGCCGGAGTTTCTCAACGACGTAGTGCCGCCACTCGGCAAAATCGTCTACCACGAGAATGCGGACAAATGATTGAGTGCCGATGGTCTCCTCCTGTGTAAAGTCCACGCCAAATTGCCGGACGAACGGCGCTGAAAACAAATGCTGCCGTAAGAGCGTAGCGCGCGAGATTGATTCCGTCGTTGTCCTTGGGCAACTTCGATCTTCTTCAAGCGCAATCCGGAATGTGACGGCAAGGAAAAGGACCGGGCAAACTGAACCACGTTCATGTAGTGCGTTAAAAGAGCCGTTCTGAGGAGATAAGGAATGCAAACAAACTCGGCGTCGCCAGTATGGCGATGACAACGATCTCGCACGACGCCATTCAAATAGACAGAAACGATACATCTCTGGGGGATCTAAGCGCATTTTCGTTCCGACGCTTCAACACAAGGTGGGAGACCCGGAGGAGGATCTGTGGAGGGTGTTGGGGTGCACCCTAATCGGGGGTGGATTCCCTCCGGGTCGTCTTATCCTTGACGAAGGAGGTTACGGCGATCGCAGATTGGCGTGAATAGTTATAAGTCATAGGTATGTTTGGTTCGCCTTTCGGTTTTCGCAGCCAGTTTCCAGGTATTGACTTTAGAGCTACCCATCCTTGAGTCGCTCCGTCAATGCTCGGATAGCTTACGCTGATCTTTATTAAGGGCCACTGTTAGTTCTAATAGTTCCCACTCGTTGCTGATAGGCACAAAATCAACAAGTCATCCACGGAATCGGCGGATGAACAGCGGCATTCCCTTCATCAAGATCGCCGACCGCGTCGAAGTGGATATCGACCTTACGGCAAAGCGAGTCAGCGGGCCTCCTTTGTCTTTAAGAAATAGGCAGGCTTGTGCTTTTGGGTGGCGATGACGGGCGCGAGGAACACTTTTTTAATCCAGCGCCAATCCAAAGCCGGACAGGAACACGCCAGTGGCGTGGTTCGACACTGAAGTGAAAATCGAATTCCCGGTGTAACGGAAAAGGAGCGTCAAATGCGTCAACCAAAGAGCAGGATTCAGAAAGTTCACATCTTGGTTCTGAGCACACTGTTTGCGATTGGCCTGCTAACCTTCGGAAGCTCGTCTGCTCTCTGCCAAAAGGCCGAAACGATCGAAGCCACGGCAATGGGAACTGGCACTCAACTGGGGCAGAACGTCGAGGTACGCCTAATCATTAACGATTACTCCACCATGGAGGAGAGGCAGGTTTTGGTGGACGCATTCACGAAAGGCCAGAACCAAGGGTTGGTCACGGCGCTGCAAAAGATGAGAGCCGTGGGTCGCATTTCTCTCACTGGCACGGTGGGGTACGACGTTAGCTTCATTCGTATGATTCCGACGCCGACCGGCCGAAAACTGCGTTTTATTACCAATCGCCCCATCCGATTCGGCGAGGCTTGGACGGATTCCCAATCCATGTCCTTCGACTTGAGCGGGGGCGAGATAGATATCAACGACTCCGACAGGAGCAAGAGCACCGGCGTCTTGTTTCCGCGAGCCCAGCTGGTCATTGACAAACAAGGACAGCTGCAAATTGATTTGGCTCAAAACTCATGGAAGTTAGTGGACGTTCTCGACTGGAAAGGAACGCCCGGCGTCAATTAGCCAGAGATCGGGTCGCGCACCTGCGCTCAAGGGCCACCTAACAAGCTGTCATTTCTTTCTGGGAGGTACGTCATGAAGTTACAAGCATATCTGGCGATTTGCTGCCGTTTAATGTTGCTCCCGGCGCTGATGATGGCCACGCACATTTCGGCCAAGGGATTGAATGGTGACAACAAAAACAACAAGTACGTTTGCTCGGAGTCAAACCCGGGGAGCATGTGTAATGCCAGCACCACCTGCGGCTCGACTACCAGCGCTTGCAATGTGGATGTGAAACGCAGTGGCGGTAATTCCGCATCCGCTACGCCGAGCATTCCGAACGCGAAGGGAAACGCGTCTTTCTGCGTGAAGGTCGGAACTACCGTAACCTGGCAAAGCGCGTCCAAAAACACTGGCTTCGTCCTGGACTTTGGTCCTTCTTCTCCCTTTGATACACCTGATGGAGCGATCATCGGCGGCGCGGACCGACCCATCTCCGTCGTCGCCAAGCGGCCAGGATGCTTCAAGTACTCGGTGGGTGCTTGCGTCTCGGGAACGATTTACGGAATGTGCGGCACCGGCAGTGCCGAAGTGGTTGTGACAAATTGAGGCGCTCGGGATATCATTTTGGGGACACGGTCCGATTAC
>Ga0210389_10004636_pt1 | contig 10664 bp, 9 predicted proteins | sample IncBWH28OmetaG_FD_160127 | JGI IMG/M metagenome (GOLD analysis project Ga0210389, IMG submission 160127) | Forest soil microbial communities from Barre Woods Harvard Forest LTER site, Petersham, Massachusetts, United States - Inc-BW-H-28-O ... | reverse complement strand
CGACTTGGCCCATGGCCGCGCTTCGTCATAAGTAAGCAGCGACATCGGAGCGAACGTGTCGGGCCGATGGCATGACTGACATCGGTTTTGTAGAATGGGCGCAACGTCTTTGGTAAAGGTGACTTGGCCCTGGGCCATCGCCGCGATCACGACAAGACCGGTAATACCGAAAATAGGTCGCATCTGGCTGCCTCCCGCCGGCAACTCTTTTAGGCTAGAAGCTTGAACCCACAGTGTCAAGCCCTGGAGCATGGTCTCTAGTTGCCAATCAGTTCACCCGCGGGCGGGTCCTAACCGGGAAAGGCGCAACGCTCATCTCGATTGCGCATAAGGTCTGACAGGCATGTCCTTTTCCGCCCGCTAACGGAAGCGTTTCTCAGTGGCTTTGGCTTCCTCAACTTAATTAGAACTTTGTTCAACAGCTTTTGCGCCTCGAAAACAGTCCTCATTTGCTTGCTCTTTTGGAAGTATGCGTGACGCGCGGCTTTCAAAAACATTAGCTTTCGCAACGCAAACTCAGCCGCAGGCGGATGCAGCGGATGAAAGGTTGCCCAAAGGAGCACAACTGCCTTTCCGCGGTTAAACGGGGAAACTCGCTCGGAAAGCCACTAGAACGAGTCAATCTTCGCTAAACACGAACAGGCACCGCGAAGCAAAACTCCGGGCACAAGCCAAAAAGCTCGGCCTTCAACTGTTGCCGGTGTAGAGAAGAATGTGCCTCATGAGATTGCGAAGCCTCCGCTTCTGATCCCGGACTCGTTGCTGTTGGCCATTGAATTCGACGAGTGCCGGATTGCTCTCCGGCGTCGGCGCCAATGCTCCGGATTCTGGGTCGCCATTTACGCGAGCTGTCCTGACACACCTGCCGGTACCCCGGATCGGAGGCGATCTTGCGGCGGTGGGTATCTGGGCGCCGACGCCGCTGGCACTCCGATTCGCTGTAGACCGATTGACCAGGCTGAAACTTGGATGGCTGAAAGGCCCGTTCGCAATAGCCACACCGCCGTCGGACCATACCGGCGTTGTCCATTGAGCGGATCAGGCGAAGAATTTAGAAACTGTTATAGAGTGCGTACCACGTCCTCGCCGTAGTCCTCTCTTCCCAAGAAACGCTGGTGAATCCCGAAAAACACGTTTGAATTAAGAGGGTTACGTCACAGTGCATGTCACAAATCGAGGCCATCCGCTTTGCAGCTTGCGACCGCGAACTAAGTTGACAGTGCGAAGCCGTTGAAAACCTGCGTCATGGCCAGCATGGGAGTTAACACGCCTGAGACAATGTCTCCAAGCAGGTCTGGCATCCTCTCCCTTCCGTTGCTTTAAGATCAGAGGAAAATTGCAGCTTCAGGCGTATTTAAATCGGCGTTTATCGATTTTCAAGGCTTTGATCTTGTCCTCAAGAGTAGAAGGCGACATCGCAAGCTTGACCGCAGCTCCTGATGGTCCTGAAACCCGACCTCGGCTCTCGGCCAGCGCGGCCGCGAGAATCTCCCGCTCGCTGTGCGGCTTAGCCTCACCCTTGAAGGCCACCGACGTTGCGGCCCGAGCTGCCGGCCGAGAAGTATCTTTGGAGAGCCACAACTCATCAACTAAGAATGCATCACCGGAGCTCAGAATCACGGACCTCTCAATTACGTTCTGCAACTCACGGATATTGCCAGGCCAGTCGTAGGACTGCAACAGGTCCAGTGTCGTCTGATCGATCGATTGGATATTTTTGCCCGCTCGGTTCGCGGAGCATTGCACGAAATACCTGAGGAGCATCAGGATGTCGTCCTTACGCTCTCGTAGAGGTGGCACCTCAATAGGGAATACGTTTAGCCGGTAAAATAGGTCCTCGCGGAACTTTCCATTGGTCACGGCGGCTTTCAAATCACGATTCGTGGCAGCAATGACACGAGCGTCCACGTGTATGGGGCGTCCTCCCCCCACGCGCTCGAATTCCCGCTCCTGCAGCACCCTCAACAGAACGACCTGAGTGTCGGGTGGAAGTTCACCCACTTCGTCCAGGAAGATGGTTCCGCCATCAGCCATTTCGAAGCGCCCAAGCCGACGCTGCGTGGCTCCTGTGAAAGCTCCCTTTTCATGGCCAAATAACTCTGAGGAAATCAGCGATGGCGCCAATGCGGCGCAGTTCACGCTGACGAAGGCGCGTCCAGCCCTTCGGGATCGCTTGTGAATAGCGCGGGCGATCAGCTCCTTGCCCGTGCCCGTCTCTCCGTTGATCAACACCGTGGCGTCGGTCGGGGCCACGCACCCTACTATGCCGAGCACGCGCCGGAGGGCGGCGCTGTTTCCGACAATGCGGGGTAATCCGCTGCCGTACAATTCGTCGCCCTCAAGGCCGATTTTCGCCAACACCGCATCCTCGATTTCAGCCGCATCCTGCATTTCAGCATCCTCGATTTCAATGGATACGCTATGGTTGACTGCGGGCGCTTCACCTAGCCAGCTTGTTTGTGCCGCCATACCTGATTCCTTCGTCCGCTGAATTTTCGACGTTCACGTGTCCAGGCCCTGCTTAACTAACTTCCAAACTCTCCCCCGACGATTACGACAATCTGTCACATTGCACGTCGAAATGCGTCTGCATATATACTGAACCTTCGGCGTGCATTTGACATTCCCTATTGGCGCGTTTTTCTACTATCACTGGCAGCCGAGACCAATCTACCTCGAAAGTGATAGTGGTCCGCGCGTCCACTTCCCACCAGGCACGTGACAGTCCGCCATTCTCCCCCAATCAGTCAGTTATTCACGTGAACATAGGGAATGACAATTTCCTTGCGTCCGTATAGATAGGCGTCGATGGAGAAGGCGCCGGGGCCAAGGAAAGCTACAGCCACGCTTATGGTTTCGGCGAAGAGAGTGGGCAACAACCGGTCAAAGAGATCCCGCGCTGGCAGCGGAAACGAGCATAGGGAGATGAGTGCGATACCTAACGCCATTAAGCTAGCGAGGCAGGTTCGAAATCCTGTTACCAGCAAAACGCCACTAAGAGCCGCGAGGCCGCCGACAATACGAACTGTTGCCCCCGCGTCCTTGGTTGCCAAGCATAGTGCTCCCTGCCACGCCGCCGTAAAGCCTATAACCGACCTCAGCAGCACTAAGCCGATGCCAGCCAGGCCGCCCGGATAGGCAGAAAACAAGCGTCGCAGCCAAGATCTCCTTGTCTGGCGTGTCGACCTTACAGGTGCACGGCCTTGTCAGGATACCCGCTTGCACGCATGGTCGATACTCACGGAAGAGATATTTCTTCGTACCACTTTCGAGATATGGATTAAAGCCGAATAATACCGCGCCGAACCGCGATCGCGACGGCGTGAGTCCGATCGGTAGCTCCTAGTTTCTGCAGGATATTCTTGACGTGAATCTTCACGGTTCCTTCTGCGACGAATAGTTTGGCAGCGATATCGCGATTACGATTGCCACCGGCCATTTGCTCCAGCACGTCCAACTCACGCCGGGTCAACTGCTCATCGGATACGTGCTGCGCCAGATGCACGGCAATTTCAGCCGGAACGTGCGTTTTCCCGGCATGCACCTTGCGAATGACCTGGAACATGCTTTCCGGAGCCATGCTCTTGAACAAATAGCCGCGAGCGCCTGCTTCGAGGGCGCGTTGGACTTCCACATCGCCCTCGAACGTTGTCAACATAATGATACGAGCTTCTGGGAATTCCCTCCGTATAGCAGTTAGCGCCTCTATGCCGCTCATATCGGGAAGTCTCAGATCGAGCAGAGTAACGTCGGGAAGGTGTTGGCGGAACCGGGCAATCGCCTGATCCCCTGTAGCCGCATCCGCTACTACTTGCATGTCGGGCTGATCGTTGATGACGGTTGCGAGGCCCTCCCGCACTAGCGCATGATCGTCAACGCTGAGTATTCTGATGCGAGCCGGCTCGTTCATCCCGGTCCTCCATTTCTTTCGCGATCGAAATGATTTGGGCGCGAGCGAAAGAGCCTATGTACCCATCCTCGTCTCTTGCCAACATCTTCGGGCTCAAAAGCAAGTTCGCCGGCAACCGTCAGTACCACCTGGGTTCCTGCTCCTGGATTGCTCAGAAGACTCAGCTTGGCGCCAATTCGTTCGGCCCGCTCCCGTATTCCCTTCAGCCCCCAGTGTCCCGGCTTCCCTGCTTGCAACATCTTAGCGTCGATACCGCGACCGTTGTCTTGAACCAGCATACGGAGCCGATTTGCGGCGTATTCTACCTCGACTTCGATGCTGGTTGCGCCCGCGTGCTGAAACGCATTCACGATCGCTTCGCGTCCGATTCGGTAAACATCGTCCAGGAGAACCGGGCGCAGAGATCGTGGGCGCCCTTCCACGCGCACCCGGAATCCAACATCCGCGGAAGCGGCAAGTTCCTGAGGAACGCGAGACAAAGCCTGAGAGAGCTCCAAGTCACCGAGTTGCGAGGAACGAATTCCCCGCAGGGCGATTCGGCTTTCCTCGCTCGCTTTTCCAATTAGTTCCAGGGCTCTCCTTAAGGGCTGCCTGGCCGGTGAATCCTCCGCTAAGCGGCCGAAAGCGGCGTGTGCGTGGAGCGAAGCGCTCAGATAGCCTTGCAGCAATGTATCGTGCAGGTCGCCTGCAATGCGTTCTCTTTCGAGCATTCGCTCCTGGAACTGCGCCTGTACCCTTGCAACGGTCTGTCTGATGCGTAATCGCAAGATGCCCCAAAGACCCAGCATTGCCGCCAGCACGCAGAGTGAACGAAACCAGGTGGTCTGGTTGAATGCGGGCGGAACTTCCATGTTCATGGTGGCGCCCGCTTCATTCCATAAATTGTCACCGTTCGAGGCGCTCATCACGAACCGATACCTGCCGGGCGACAGATTACTATAGAACGCTTGCCGGCGCGCACCGGCATTCTGCCAGCCCGCATCCACGCCTTCCAATTTGTATCGAAAGCGCACTCGACTCGCGCGATTCAGACTCACAGCGGTGTAATCGATTTCCAGATTTTTTGTTCGAGCGGCGAGCTTGGCATTCGTGGCAGCGTTAAAGGTTTTTCCATCTGCAGTTGCGCGCACGATAGAAACGGGAGGGACAGGAGAGCTGAGACTGGGATCCTCGGGATCGACGGATACAACGCCTGATCGCAGACCAAACCAAATGCGGCCATCAGGGGCCGAAATTGCAGTCGGAAAGGGCCGGATCCGTTGTGGAACACTCGGCAAGCCGTCCGTCAGGTCATAGAGGTCGGAACGGACCGCGTATGCCGGATTCTTCTCCGCTTCCCGGAGTTCGGCCGCCGTGACACGCCTTGCTCCCTCCCACGTATTGAGCCAAAGATCACCGTTTTTCGCTTGCGCGATTCCTGTGATTCCTGAGAAGGGCCTGTTTGCATCCGACAATATGTGGAAGCGCCGGCCGTCGAAACGTACCAGTCCATTTACACCCCCAAGCCAGCAATCCGATTGGGCGCTCAAGATGGACGCCACTGGCCCAATATTCAAGCCATCTTTTGCCGTGTAGCGCCGTACAGAAGTTCCATCGATAACGGCTACTTCCCCATTCATGTAACCAGCCCAAACTCTACCGTCGGGATCAGTGTTCAGGATCACAACCCAGGCCTCGGGCAGACCGGTCAGTCCTCCATTCCTGCTCCAATGCCCACCGTCCCACCTGGCCAATCCATACGGTATGAAGGAAACCCACACGGCGCCGGGTCGGTCCTCAGCTATCGATTGCACCGCCAGTTGAGACTGCAGTTCCGGCGTCAACGGTAGCCTGGCTATCTTTCCTTCCTTTGGGCGATCACTGGCCGGATCGTTAATAGATCCGATCGTCAAGGGCGAGTAAGCCGCAAACCACAAGGTCCCACGCTGGGTTTCGTAGAGGCTCTGAATGCTGATTTCAGGAAGGGGAATCCTCTCGGTCTTTCCCTCCGGAGAGGCGATCCACAATCCTCCTCTGTCAATACTGCCAATCCAGACTCGGCCGTCCTTTTGCGCCTGGATGCCGAAAGAGGCAACTCCTGGCTTGGGGAGGGCCGGAAGAAAGGAAGCCACGCGGAAGTGGTCCAAGCCGTGATCGGTGCCCACCCAAATGCTCCCGTCGCGCCGATCTCGAAAGACGGAGTGGATCAGATCGGAGGTCAGGCCATCGCGCTTGGTAAATGATTCCACCGTTCCTTCAGGACGACCCGGGTGGAAGGCAGCGCGAAATGCTGCCGCATCCAACCGCCGGATCCCTCCGCTCCGCGAAGATCTCGTCCAGAGATTTCCTCGGCGATCAAAAGTGAATACATTGAAATAACCAGAAAAAGGGGAGGAAGCGTTCCAGTCATCGTGGACAAGACAGTGAGGACCGGCGGTCCCGTTTAACACTTCCGCTAATGGACAGATTCCCGAACTCGTGCTCGCCCAATACTCTCCTGAAGGTGACTGATCGAAAAAGACGTTTTCCTGCGGCAAATCCGCAAGTCGCTCAAAGTGTTGGGACCCACGCTTCAGGCGGAAAAGACCGTGTCCCCAGGCGTCAGCCCAGAGTGTTCCGCTTGAATCGATCTGGAGCGAAAATTCCACCATTTCAGGGACGCCCCACGCTTTCCCGACGGAACGCCATTGTGAGCCATCGAAGCGCTGGAGTCCTGATGCTGTGGCGGCCCAAATTGTTCCGTCCGAATCTTCTACAAAACCCCATATGGTCGTATTGAGCGGAACCCCTTCGAACTTCGGGAAGCGCGTCGCCACTCCGTTCCGCAGCCGGATTGCGCCATTAAACGAAGTTCCGATCCACAGGTCGCCATTCGCAGTGGCGCGGAGCGTATAGACTTCCGTCGGCGCCGGAGAGTCCCCATCAATCGAGCGTACCCGCTCGAAAGTGAAACCATCGAAGCGATAGAGGCCTTCGCCGGAACCCAGCCACAATGAGCCGTCGGGGGCTTGACTGATATCGTTAATCGTCGGAGGCGCGCCGTCGCGCTCCGTCCACGCGGTGTGCTGTAACTGAAAAAGAGAGGGATTCAGAGTATCCGGCCGGTGAGTGCTTTGAGGAAAAGCGCACGCTCCCAAGACGAGACTCAGGAGTCCTCGTGCCGTCAGCAGAGGTACGGATGCCAATACCGGAGAGCCCTTCTTCATTGGGCGTAAGTGCCATTATAGGTCGTTCAGATGGGGCGACCAGCCGACGGCCATGTGTGATGTGGCGCGCCTGGTGCTACTGGAAAAGAACGGGTTGTTTTTGTTGTTTTGGACTGCACCGCTCTTTTCAGGATGCAGCTCGTTCACCGGCTGGTTCACATTCCACCCGCCCTCCGATCGCGCGCGCCGCACCCGCAATGTTCGTATCCTTCGGCCCACCCAAGCTCGCACCTAACTCTTGCAGAAGGCGATCTGGTCGAACAGCGGACTGGGGAAGTTGTCTCCGTCGGTTAGCAGCAGGTTAACCTGGAGCGTCACCAAATACGCACAGGGTTTAAGCGCCGATACAGTAAACGCCGGAGTGGCGGTCCCAAAATAGTCGGCGGGCGTGAAGGCAGGCATCGTAAAGGCGAAGGGACCGCCGGGACCGGTCATGGTGATGCTGGCCGAACCCAAGTTAGGGTGCGCCGCCGTAAATAGAACGGTTAGCGTGTCGCCGATTTGCCCGCAAGGATGGGCTTCTAGCTCCGCGATATCGAGCATGCAAACCCCGAGCTGACCGGGCGGTTGCAAACCGCCATCCCAGTCGGGATGCAGCGTGATGTTGTCATACAGTACATCGTCGACGGCAATGTGCACGCAGGTACCACCGTCCGTCTCCGATAAAGGCACGCCTTGTTGGCGTACGCGCATCCGTATTCCGAAATAGACGTCTGGGACGAGTGGGAACGCCGCGTGGCTGCCGGCGACCACGCCGGTTTCGTCGGCGTGCGGGCGAGAATCAAGCGACTGCGTGATGAGCTCAATCATGTCCCCGTTGGAGGAGAAGGCGCCCGACGGCGCGAAAAAGTTGTTCTCTTGCGGCACTTGGATCCAACCGGCGGCGGTGATGCTCGCGGCGAGATCGCCAGGCCCGAGGGGGCCTGCGTGGTTGACCCAATACTTCTTGGTTTCGATGAAGGGAGAAACGCCGATGTGATGCTCCCAATGCCCCAGCAGCGTTTGGGCGATTTGCGCCGGCAGAACGGGCGACCAGGGGCCTAAGGGGTTACCCGCGGCGTCCGTGGGCTGCGTCTCGAAGCGGTACTCCATCGGCAAGCCGCCCAGTGTCTGGGTGAGGATGCCATTGAGCCGCAGCGTATTGAAGAAGGCGCGGCTATCGGGTATTGTCAGTCCATTTCCGCCCAAGCTGCTATTGATATCGGGGGTGACTCCATCGTAATCGTAGACTCCGATCGAGGTGAACTGAGGGAACAAGCTCGGGGGCGGGCAGACGCACGTGCAGAAGCGCCGACAGATGGTGAAGCAGATCCAGTGGCAGAGCTGCATGCAGAAGCGCTCCACCTGAAACGCTTTAAGGAGCGCCGCATAAGCCTCGGCGTTTTGGGTAGCGACGGCGTCCACCAAGCTCGCGATGGCTCCTTCTCTGTTCGCCAGTTGGGATGCGGCCTGTGCAAACGCGCGCATCTCGGCGATGAAGGTATCGGGGAGAGACGAGGGGACGGATGTGAAGACGCGGCAGAGCGGCAGGCAGACCAGGATGCAGTACCAGCTGCAGATCCATTCGCAGATCCAGGAGCAGTTGCCGCCCTGCCCCAGGATGCCCGCCAGCGTTTGGCAGTCCTGCGCCACGGCAGCCTTGATCAGGGCCGGGAACCGCGTGGTGTCCTGAAGCTGGGCGCGGACAGCAGCACCTGCCGCCGCCAGTTCTCCAACAAATGACGGCAGAGGGACTGGCGTCGGAGCGCAGACGACCTCGCACACCAGGCGCCAGTGAATCATGCACGCCCAGTGGCATAGAAAATGGCAGTACCGCTCCGCTTGAAGTTGTTTAATAAGACTCGCAAAGCCCTTGGCGTCGCGATCCCGAATGGTGTCGGCGAGCTGCTCGATCAGCTCTTCGTCGCCGGTGATCTTGGCGACCAGCTCGGCGAACTTGGGAACATCGTCAACAGTGAGGGCTGCTGTGGGCGGCCCGCAGATCTCGATGCATTCGAGAACGCACTCCTTGCTCCGCAGCCAGAAACACACATCCTCGCACTCGACGATATTGAGGTTACCAAAGGAGCCGCTGAAACGACTGGCCGTCGGCCGCCCGGAAGGCGTCCACCGCGGCGCGGAATATCGTCTCATCCCGGGCGAGGATTCCGACTCCCTGACCCGCCTTGGTGAGGCTCGTGATGATGTCCTGCCGTTCGACTGGGTCAATCATTTGAAGGTCCTTCTTGTTTTAATCGAAATCGAATTTCGACCAAGGGTGGCGCAACCCACGCGTCGCGAATTCGCCATGGCTTGGCCTCCTTGCGAACGATGAGTCGAGAACAAACATAAACCTCATTGAGGCGCCACGCCAGTCGCATCTTTGGTGTCGCATGAATATGCTACTGGTTGCAAAACTTCCGACGTTGGTCACGCGCTACGCAAGAAGAACCCAGTGCTGCCGGAAATGCTCAGCCACGACTGTTCCATCCAATAGTTCCGCTCTCTCCGCTAATGCTGTTCGACCCCAAGTCGAATGATGATGCGGTGCTGTTCGCCGGCATTCCCGGAACGATCGTGTGGGAGCGAGCCGCGCTGAGTTTGATTTTGGGCGCCACTCCGATTAACGATCAACTTCCGGCCGCTTCCCTGTCTGTTATCCGTGTCCCTAAGACCCGTCAAAGATTGGAGCAGCCGAGTTATGGAGGTAGAGGTTCGGTTCGACAGGCCAGCGTAAAGCGCACCCTCCGAAAGGACCCTTCAGATCATCTTGGAAGGTACGTATATGCTCGCGCATCCCACGAGACAGCAGATCGAGCTATGGCGGATCGAACGGCTTGTTGAATACCCGCGGAATCCGCTCAAGCACGATGCCGCCGTGACTCACCCCTGGCTTAACCACGCGGCACCTCCCCTTTCGCCTTAAGCGTTGCAAGGTACGCACTCGTTGCGACCAGCGATGGTCCAACTCCTCCAGAGCCGCCCGGCGGGCCTTTCAGTCTACGCCAATCAGTCGTCATTACAAACTTGATTCCGGACCACCTTCGGCGCGAGATGATTGTCCATTCATGGGACCGAAAAACAAAGGACAATATCCCTTCGTCCGGGCCCGGTGGCCCGGGTTCGTAGGGAGCGGCGCACATGACACGTTACCGTCCGAGGGCCGCGTTTAGTCAGTACGAAGTTGGAAGACTTCGGAACGCAGGCGGGGGAACTTGCTTCTTTACAGCCTGGAGCCCGACCGCCGCGTCAGGGCGGCCGCACACCATCGATCGGTGCGCGTCGGGCATATACCCTCAAGCCGGAATTTCATCCGCCGTTTCGATAGCGCCGTTCACTTATTCAGCAAGTTGAAGGAATTGGAAAGTAGAGTCGCGAAACATACATCGCGCCCAGCGGCGAGACGCGTTGATCGCGCACAGCTTCCCCGACTCGCAACGGGCGGCACGGAACAGGTTCAGATAAATATCTGATAACAGGCACGTTCTTGATCGATCTGCCATGACCACACCGGTAACCTTGACGCGACCCGGACTTTTATCATTCGTAGTCCCGGCATTCCGCAGGGCGCTCTCAGGTCGGATTTAGCT
>Ga0210389_10004635_pt1 | contig 10665 bp, 13 predicted proteins | sample IncBWH28OmetaG_FD_160127 | JGI IMG/M metagenome (GOLD analysis project Ga0210389, IMG submission 160127) | Forest soil microbial communities from Barre Woods Harvard Forest LTER site, Petersham, Massachusetts, United States - Inc-BW-H-28-O ... | reverse complement strand
CACCACAGTACCGGTAGACATGTCAGCGTCCCGTCCCGAATCGCACACCGATCGTCGTCAGCACCACGTTGACCGCGTACAACGCGACCACGCACAGCACCACGGTCTCGTTGACGGCGGTGCCCAGCCCCTTGGAACCCCCCCGTACGGTCAGCCCGCGGTAACAACCGACCAGGCCGGCGATGAGGCCGAACGTCGCGGCTTTGACGGTCGCGATGACCACCTCGGGCAGCCCGGTGATGGTGGTCAGGGTGGCGAGGTACGCGCCGCCCGACACGTTTTGCAGATACACCCCGAAGAGGTAGCCGCCCACCAGGCCGACCGTGATCACCAGTCCGTTGAGCAGTGTGGCGACCAGGGTCGCCGCCACCACCCGGGGCACCACCAGCCGATGGATGGGGTCGATGCCGAGCACCTCCATCGCGTCGATCTCCTCGCGGATGGTGCGAGCACCCAGGTCCGCGCAGATCGCCGTGGATCCGGCGCCGGCCACCACCAGCACCGTGGTCAGCGGCCCCAGCTGGGTGACCGCGCCGATCGCGGCGCCCGCGCCGGACAGGTCCGCAGCGCCGAACTGGGCCAGCAGGACGTTGAGGGTGAAGATGAGGAGGACGGTCAGCGGGATCGAGACAAAGACGGTCGGCAGGAATGCCACCCTCATGATGAACCAGCACTGCAGAATGAATTCGCGCCATTGGAAAGGCCAGCGGAACAGCGCTTTTCCGGTCAGAACGCACATGCGGAAGAATCCACCGATGACGGTCAGCGGCGTCTCCAACTGGTCGCGCAGGTAGCCGACCAAGCGTGGACGATCCGTCGACGTTGAAGTCACCGCCGCCCCCTCGCTTCGCCACCGCGTCCCCGGCAGTTCCGCGGTGGATCGTGTCGCACGCCCCTCCCCCTCGCCCCTACGGGGCCGGGGGTGCCCCCACCTTGCCCCGACCGTACGTGTGTGACCATCGGCTCCCTACCCGCAAGTAGTAACGGAGACCACAGGAATGTACCCGATGGCCGTAGCCGTGTGAACCGCACCTTCACCATTAACCCTTCGTCAGCAGCGGGCAAACGTTACAGTTCCTGCCAACCTTTCTCTCTGGTCATTAAATCCCTTGCCGTAGAAGCGCTTTCAGTGACAATTGCGGCTCCATAGCGCACCCGCAGCTCAGTCTTGAGCACCTTGCCGGCGGGGTTGCGGGGCAACGCATCAACGATCTCGAGCGCCTTCGGATGCTTGTAGCGCGCCAGCCGCTCGGCGAGATACTCGTGGAGATCCTCGAGCAGCGGCGGGTCGCCGGCAACGGCGGCCACCGCGATCGGCACCTCGCCCCACTTCTCGTGGGCTCGGCCGATGACGGTGACTTCGACGATCTGGGGATGGCCGGCGAGAACGTTCTCGACCTCGGCGCAGTAGATGTTCTCGCCGCCGGAAATGATCATGTCCTTCTTGCGATCCACCACCCAGACGTAGCCATCGTTGTCCATCCGAACGAGGTCGCCGGAATGGAACCAACCGCCCGCGAAGGCCTCCGCCGTGGCCTCCGGGTTGTTCCAGTAGCCACTCATCAATGTCGGCGCCCGGTAGACGATCTCACCCACCTTGCCGACGGGGACGTCGTTCATGTTTTCGTCGACCACCCGTGCGGCGACCGTGGGAATCACCTTGCCGACGGAGCCACGCTTACGGATCGCGTCTTCGCCGAGCAGCATGCAGGTGACCGGCGACATCTCGGTCTGGCCGAACGCCGCCAGTATCTGGGTTCCGGGGAAGGTTGCCGACATCTCCCTCAGCAACGCATCCGGCGCCGGGGCGGCGCCCCACGACATCACCCGCAACCTCAGGTCACGGGGTCGCGCTTGCTGCTCGGCGCACACCGCCTGCCACTGCGCGGGAACCAGGAAGAGGCCGGTTACTCTTTCCGCCGCCAACACGTCGAGCAGCTGCCCGGGGTCGAACGCACCCAGCGGATAGATCACCGTCGGGACGCCGAGCAGCATGCCGGTCAACAGGTTGCCGATGCCGGCGATGTGGAAGAACGGGACACCGACGAAACCGACGTCGCTATTTATATCTGCGCCGTTGGTGTAGAGCCCGGTCATCGTCTGGCCGGTCAGATTGGTGTGGGTCAGCACCGCGCCTCTGGGCCGGCCGGTGGTGCCCGAGGTGTACATGATCAGCGCCGGCGAATCGTTCGGGATGTCGACGGGCGCGTGCGAATCACCGGGCTCGTTAATGAGGTCTTCGTAGCCGAACACGCTGTCGCCGCTCAACAAGCTGTCGTCCGCAGACCCACCGGCCACGACGATCGTGTCGAGCAGCGGCTGGATGTCCTGAATTTGTCTGACGCCGGCGGCCACCGGAGCGAGCACCGCTTCGGTGATCATCACGCGCGCTTCGCAGTCCTCGACCAGGAAGACGATTTCGGCCGAGGTGAGCCGGAAGTTCAGCGGGACTGCGATGGCGCCCAGCGAGTTGACGGCCAGCACCGCCTCGACGAATTCGGTGCGGTTGACCATCAAGATCATGACCCGGTCGCCGAAGCCGACTCCCCGACGGCTCAACGCGTCGGCCAGCGCCACGACCCGGCGGTGCAATCCATCCCACGTGACCGCGTTGCCCAGGAACCGCAGCGCCGTCGCGTTCGGTTGCATCAGCGCGTGCCGCTCGAGTTGGTTGACCCAGTTCTGCCGCCGGGCCAAGTATGGCTGCTCGGTGGCTTGTGCGAGATGGCGGGCCAATTGCGCGGTCAACTAGTTGCCTCCCCTTCCCCTCGCGCACCGCTTGCGACAGGTTGATATTTGATAAAACATAGTGTTGTGTGGGTCACATTATGGGCTTAGTGCCACAAAGACAAGACCCGCCCCGCCCGTGAAACCCCTGGCAGCCCGAGTGAACGCACCGATATCGACGAGGCCGAGGACCCGGCGGCCACTGCGCCGGGCGCAGTTGTCCGACGAGGTCGCGGGCCACCTGCGGGCTGCGATCATGTCCGGGGCGTTGCGTCCGGGAACATTCATCCGCCTCGATGAGACCGCGGCCGAGCTCGGGGTCAGCGTCACGCCGGTGCGTGAGGCCCTGCTGAAACTGCGCGGCGAGGGCATGGTGCAGCTCGAGCCGCACCGCGGTCACGTCGTGCTGCCGCTGACACGGCAAGACATAGAGGACATGTTCTGGCTGCAGGCGACGATCGCCAGGGAGCTGGCGGCCGCGGCCACCGGTCACATCACCGACGCCGAGATCAACGAGCTTGACCGCATCAACGACGCGCTCGCGGCGGCCGTCGGGTCCAGTGAGCCCACGACCATCGCGGGCATCGAGTTCGCGTTTCATCGTGTCTTCAATCAGGCCAGCGGCCGGATCAAGTTGGCATGGTTCCTGCTGAACGCCGCGCGATACATGCCGACGGAGGTCTATGCGGCGGATCCGGAATGGGGTGCGGCCACCGTCGGTCATCACCGGGAGTTGATCGCGGCGCTGCGCCGGCGCGACGCGCCTGCCGCGATCGAGCACACGGTCTGGCAGTTCACCGACGCTGCGCACCGGCTGACCGAGATGCTGGACCGGGCCGGAATCTTCGACTGAGCGGGCACCTAGTTTGTGGCCAGCTGCTCGGCGCGCTGCTTCAGGTTCTCCGCGAGGTGGTCGAGAACGTTGTTGAGGAGCTGCTTGACCATCGGCGCGGGCACCGGCATAGATGTCTCGACGTCCATATCGACCGTCAACAAGCTCGACGCGCCGGTCTCCACCACGCTGAACAACTGCTCCTGTTTGGAGAACAAATCGCCTTGCTGCAGGACGGTCTGGATCTGGTTTTCCCCCGGGTAGTAGACCGCCTGGATGAAGGTGCTCTGCATGCCCTGAACCTCGGTGTCGAGCCGCAGCTGGCTGGGGCGCCCGTCGTCGTAGCGGGCGAGCACCCATAGGCCCTTGATCCCTTCGTTCCACTCCGGGTAGCGCTCGAAATCGGCGACGATGCCCATGATCGACGCGGCGTCGGCACTGACCTCCACGGTCTTGCTCAAAACTGGCATTGGCGAAGCATAGCCGGGCGTGCGGTGTTCATCGCGGGGCCCTGACAGTACGTTCGGTGCTGCGGTTTTACCGAAACCGGCCTTCCCGGGCCCGATTTCAGACTTGATCGCCCACGCAGGCCGTCGACAGCAGTGACCGGATGGCGTCGGGAATCGGGACTGGTTTGCGGCTGGTCCGGTCGACGTAGACGTGCACCCAGTGGCCGAGCGCGGTGATCGGTTGCGCCTTTTCTTTTTCCTTCTGGGCTTCTTTTTCCTTCTGGGGCCTAGTGGCCCGAAAAACCCCGAGCCGGTAGGTGACGCTGCTGCGGCCCAACCGTGTGACCGCCAGGCCCACCACGAGGCCTTCCGGGAAATGCAGTTCGGAAAAGTAGCGGCAGCCCGACTCGGCGACGATGCCGACCGAAGGGGCGGTGAGCGGGTCAAGCCCGGTGGTCGTGTTGATCCAGGCGTTGATCGCGGTGTCGAATAGCTGGTAGTAGACGGCGTTGTTGAGGTGGCCGAACATGTCGTTGTCGGCCCACCGGGTTCCCACCGGCCGCAGCACGGGGAAGTCGTCGCTGGTGAGGCTGTCCGGCGCGGGCGGAACCGAGGGAACCCACAGACCTGAACTCATGGTTGTATTCCAACATGTTTCACATCCGGAGCGCCGTGCTGGAGCGAATCGGGCCGGCCCGGCCGTATACCGAATCCGGGCCGATCAGCGTCGTCGAACTCGACCTGAATGAGCCGGGCCGCGGTGAGGTCATGGTCCGCATCGAGGCGGCCGGCATGTGCCACTCCGATTTGTCGGTCGTCGACTGCAACCGGGTACGCCCGGTGCCGATGTTGCGACTACCAGTAGCGCATGGCTTGCCGAAACAGGTCCGCCAGAACCGGTTTGCTCATCTCTCGCGGGGCGTTCTGTAAGAGGCGCTGCTGAGGGTAAGCGCCCTCTGTAAGGGCCACCACGTCATCTTCGGTGTAGCCCACCCCACTCAGACCATTCGGCATGCCCACGGCTCGCATTATGCGGATGAGTTCGTTGGCGAGCACCTCGCCCGCATCCGTCGCACCGGCGCCCTGCGTGTCAGCGCCGAGCAGCCGTGCGGCCTCCAAGTGCCGCTCCGGACTCACCTCCGCCGTGAAGCGGAACGACGACGGTGCATTGATGATGACGGCCATGCCATGCGGCACCAGCGGCTCATCGGCCGGGTAGCCCGAGGGGCGGAAGTCACGTACCAGCCCTGCCACCGCGTAGGCCATGCCGTGCGGTGCGTGAACGCCCGCGTTGCCGAACGCGATGCCCGCCAGCGTTGCGGCCCACATCATCTGCTCACGGGCCTCACTGTCGGAGGCGTCGCTCACCGCGCGCTCCAAAAACTGCCCCAGTAGGCGCAACGCCTCACGGCAGCCCAGATCACTCCACGGATTAGCACCCTGACTCATGGGTCGCAGGCTGGGCCGTTCGGGAGCGCGTCGCAGGACATAGGGCCGCGCGGTGTAGGACTCCAAAGCGTGAGACAGCACATCGAGCCCCGCCGAGGCGACGACCTCGGGGGGCAGACTCGGGGTGCAGTCGGGGTCGACAAGAGCTTCGGTGGGACGCAGCGCGGGAGAAGCGATGCCCGTCTTGGCCGACAGCGACACAAGGTCAAAGATGGCGATGCCGGTTACCTCACTGCCGGTGCCCGCCGTGGTGGGGCATGCGATATGCGGCCTGAGCGGGCCAGGTACGGGTTTGCTCTCGCCGATCGGCGCATTGACGTAGGTCAGCAAGTCAGCGGGATAGGTGGCGTACAGATTGGCGGCCTTGCACGTGTCGATGACGGAGCCGCCGCCCAGTGATACGTAGCCATCGGGGTCCAACTCCTGCGCGAAACGCGCCCCGTCCAGAAAAGACGCGTCGGTGGGCTCGACATGTACGTCGGTGTAGGTGACGACGTCCAGTCCGGCCGCGACAAGCGAGTCGTGCGTCTTCGCAAAGACGGGCAGTCCAGCCACGCCGGCGTCGGAAAACAACGCCACCCGCCGCAGCCCAAGAGCGCTGGCTCTGTCACCCACCTCCGCCAGGCAACCGCGCCCGAAAGTCACCCGCGACGCGTCGACGGTGAAGGCTCCGTCGCAGTCCTCAGCAGCAATTGGGACATCGCAGCACGCCATCCGTCCTCCTGAGCCGGCCAACGCGACCTGACGTTGCCTGTCATCCTGTCAGACAGCACTATGGACATCCGCAGGATCGGATGCTCACAGTAGAGCCGAAGGTCCCGGGTCGCTCAGGCCCCGTACCAGACGCGCCGGAGGGCCTGACCCTGCAGGGCGAACAACCGCTCGGAGTCAGACCAGTCCGGCAGCAACGAATCGAACCCGTGGCAGGTGCGCGGAAACACATGCAGCTCGGCGGAAACTCCGGCGCGGAGCAGCTGGAGCGCATAGTCGACCGCTTCGTCGCGGAAGGGGTCGATCTCTGCGCAGGTGATCAAAGCCGGTGGGAGACCGCCCAATTGATCTCGGCGTGCGGGCACGGCGGCCACCGATCCGGCCCCGCTTGTATCGGGGCCCAGGTAGTAACGCCACATCAGCTCCGCCGCCTCGCCGTCAAAAGCCGGGCTGGTGCAGAACTCGGCTTTCGACGGGGTTTCTCGATCGTCCAGCACCGGCTGGTGCAGCAGCTGGAACGCGACCACCGGCAGCGACCCGTCGGCGGCACCGTGCGCCAGGCAGGCGGCCAGCGTGGCGCCGGCGCTGCTGCCCCCGACTGCCAGGCGCGTCGGATCGACGCCCAGTTCCGTCGCATGGGCCGCCACCCAGCGCAGCCCGGCAATCGCGTCGTCGAGGGCGGCCGGATAGGGATGCTCCGGGGCCAACCGGTAGTCGACCGACACCACCGTGCAGCGGCCGCGTCGGGCGAGTTCCACGCACTGCCGGTGATCGGTGTCGAGGTTTCCCAGCGCGAAGCCGCCGGCGTGGCAGTAGACGATCGCCGGTGCGGGATCGGCTTCGGCGCCGCGGTACATGCGCACCGCTACGCTGCCGGACTCGGCCACCACGGTGTCGTCGACGATCCGCACGCCTTGCGCATCAGTGTGTTCGGCGGACTCTCGACGGCGCTCGTTGAACGGCCCGCGCATGAGTTGAATCGCGTCCAGCGAAAAGTCGGTTCGCGTTGTCGCAACGGCGCGCAGGGCGGGATCCAAGCGCTCGAAGCCATCCAAGCCATCCAGGCCATCCAATTCCGTCATCGGCTCGACCTGTTTAGGGCCCGCCCAGCCCCGAGCAAGACCCCGCAATGCCGGCTTCGACGGCGGACTCGGCCGGGGCCTGGAGACTGAAGTCGTTGGCGCTCATCTGATCTGTAGGCATTGCCCACCATCGACGACCAGTTCCGAACCGGTGATGAATGACGCCGCGTCGGAGACCAGAAATGCGACCGCGTCGGCGATCTCGCCCGGTTGGCCGATCCGACCGAATGCCGACGACGCGGCAAGCCTCAGCTGGGTGGCGTCGTCGAGCATCGGGGTCGCGATGGGTCCGGGAAACACCGCGTTGACCCGGATGCCGAGCGGGGCCAGTTCGGCGGCGGCGTTTTGGGTCAGGCCCCGCAGCGCCCACTTCGAGGAACCGTAGGCGCAGTGCCGCGGGAAGGGGCGGATCGCGCCCGTGCTGCAGATGTTGACGATGGCCGCGCCCTTCGCGGCGCGTAGCTGCTCGAGCGTCGCCTGAATCCCGAGGAACGCGCCTAAACAGTTGACCCGCCAGGCATTTTCGAAGCCCTCCGCCGTCTCGTCGGTTAACGAAGCGCGGTGCAGCACGCCGGCGCTGTTGACCAGCGCGGTCAGCGACCCGAATCGGTCGACCACCGTGTGGACGGCCGTCTCCCACTGCGCCTGCGAAGTGACGTCGAGCTCAATCCCGATCACCCCGTCGTGACTCAGTTCGTCGACCGCGGCGGCCAGTTCGTCGGCGCGCCGATCGCAGGCGGCCACCGAGTAGCCGACCGCGCGTAGCCGTTTGGCGATGGCCCACCCCTGTCCGCCGGCGGCACCGGTCACCAGTGCGACACGCTGATTCATGATGACGGCACCTCGGGGCTGTCGGACAGGCCGCGGCTGGTGACGAATTGGCGCCGCCGCCGCCGGAAACGCCAGCGCCCACTATCTGTGGGGTCACGGACCAGTTCGTCGTGGTACAGGGCGGGCCGCAGGTGCAGGTCGCCGGCCCTGACGAACAGCACCTGCGACCGGGCCGTCGCGGTGTCGTCGCGGACGTCGATTCGCGAGACTCCGGTCAGGTGCAGCCCGCGCGGTGCATCGTGGAACATCTTGTGGATCTCGTCGTGGCCAGCGAAAGACCGACCATAGACGAGGAATTCGGCATCCGAGGCGAACAGAGCGACGCACGCATCGATGTCTCCGGCATCGAGGGCAAGCGCATAGCCGGCAATCAGCTCGCGGATCGCCGCGCGGTCGTCGGCTGGGTCTTCGGTCATTGTCCGTTTGCCTCACGGAGGTGCTCCGTGGCTCCCCGGCGCAGCGCCTGCGATTCGGCCGCCAGGGTGATCATCCGAATTCCCAGCTTCGCCATGGCGCGGCCCGTATTGCCGTCTCCCGCGTGAATGCCGGTAACCAGCCCCGCATCGGTCGCAGCCCGGTGGATTCGCGCTACGGCATCCAGGACTGCCGGATGTTTGATCGCGCCAACCACATCCACGCCCATCGAGAGGGCCAGATCGGCGGGCCCGACGTAGAGTCCGGCCAGCCCTTCGACGGCGCAGATCTCACTGAGGCCGGACAGCGCCGCCGCCGTCTCGATCATCGCGAACACGCTCACCCGGGACTCCAGGGCGGCGGTGTCGTGGCCCAAGCTTGCGCGCAGCGGACCGAAGCTGCGGACGCCCGCCGGCGGGTAGCGGGTGGCGGCCACCGCCGCGGCGGCCTGTTCCGCCGACTCGATCATTGCGATGACGACGGCGTCGGCGCCGGCGTCCAGCACCCGCCCGATCGGCGCCGCGTCGGCGTTGGGCAGCCGCACCGCCGTGCCGATGGGCAGGTGTTCGATGCGCCGTAGCGCGCGGGCGATATCGGCGTCGTCGAGGTAGCCGTGCTGGGCGTCGAAACCCACGTAATCGTAACCGGCCCACGCGAATTCCTCGGGCCCAAGCAGCGTCGGCCCGGTGATCCAGCCGCCCCATATCGGGGTCGCCCGGCTCAGCGCCCGCTGCAATCTGCTCGGCGAAGTCTCTGCCACCATCACCCCGCGATCGCGATCTTGATGCGCTCGGGGGCCGGCCGGCAGGCCAGGTCGAACGCGCCCTGCGCGTCGTCGATGCCGAAGGTGTGCGTGAGATAGGTGCCGAGAAGCTCGGGATGCTCGTCGGCGAACTTGCCCGCGAGTTCCAGTACCCGCCGACGATCGAGTGTCACACCGGATTTCAGCGTCAGGTTGTTGCGCAGCATGAGGCGCATGCTGATCGGGTAGGCCTCGTCGTCGGCGACGCCGAAATAGAAGACGGTGCCCCCGGGGGCGGCGGCTTCGATGGCGTGCCCCAGGGTGGCCACCTGGTGTCCGACGGCTTCGATGACGACGTCGGCGCGGTCGCCGGGGGCCAGTTGGCTCACCCACCGGTCGCTGGTGGCACGCACCGGGTCGTCGACTCCGAATGCCGTTGCGTGGCTTGCGCGGTCGACGGGATCGACCCCGGTGACGCGCCGGGCGCCGGCCGCCTTGGCGACGTAGGAAAACAGCAGCCCGATCGAGCCCTGGCCGATGATCGCGACGTGCCGGCCGGCCAGGTCCGGCAGTTGTTCGCAGGCATAGAGCACGCACGCCAGCGGTTGCAGGCCGATCGCCTCCGCCGGGCTCAGCGCCGGATCGTACGGCGCCAGCATGTTGCCGTCGGTGATCACGCGTTCCATCAGGCCGTCGAACCCGGATGCCCAGCCCACCACGCGATCGCCGGGGCGGTGTTCGGGGTGGCGGCTGGCGATCACCTCGCCGGCCACTTCGTGGATCGGAAACCCGTCCTTTTCGGCGGCGCTCTTCCCGTCGTCCCCCGGAAGCCGGCCGCGCGCACCCCGAAAGGCCGGCAGATCACTGCCGCAGACGCCGGCGGCCGAAAACCGCAACAGCACCTGGCCATCGGCCAGGCGCTCAGGCGTGTTGTCAGGGATCGACGTGCGCTCGAACAGATAAGGGGCGATGATCCGGTAGGACCACACGTCAGACCTCCACCGGGATCGTGTTCCATCCCCACTGGAAGCTGGACGGCATCCGGGTCGCGGCCCCGCTTTGGATCGCGTAGTCCGGGACCCTGCGAAGCCATTCCTCCAGCAGCACAGCGACTTCCAGCCGGGCGAGGTGGTAGCCGATGCAGAAGTGCTGACCACGGCCGAACGCCAACGAGCGACGGATCGGCCGGTTCCAGACGAACTCGTCGGGCTCCGGGTACTCCCGCTCGTCGCGATTGGCCGACGCCAGCAGCGTGATGATGCGCTGGCCGGGCTGGATCGTCGTGTCGTGAATGGTGAAGGGCTTCCGCGCCGTTCGGGCGAACCACTGCGCCGGCGCGCAGAAGCGGATCATCTCCTCGCGCGCGATCGGCACGTTGTTATCGGGGTCGGCGCGCACCTCGGCCATCTGGTCGGGCCGCTGGCTGAG
>Ga0210389_10004634_pt1 | contig 10665 bp, 8 predicted proteins | sample IncBWH28OmetaG_FD_160127 | JGI IMG/M metagenome (GOLD analysis project Ga0210389, IMG submission 160127) | Forest soil microbial communities from Barre Woods Harvard Forest LTER site, Petersham, Massachusetts, United States - Inc-BW-H-28-O ... | reverse complement strand
TACTGGGCGGCTCTCGCCGTCGACCGCCGATGCCTATTACGACGTCATCGAAGAGAAGCTGGATACACCTGGGTTTCGACCCCGCGCTCTTTACGAACAGTTCCGGATTGAAGTGCTCTCGACGACCGATTCGCCGCTCGATTCTCTCGCCGATCACGCGGCCATTCGAGATTCCGGTTGGAAGGGAAGGATCCTGCCCACATTTCGGCCTGATGCGGTCATCGATCCCGGCTTCCCAGGTTTCAAGCAGGGGATCGAGGTCCTGGGCGCTTTAGCTGGTGAGGACACGAAGACGTGGCGCGGGTACCTCCGAGCCCTTTCCGCGCGCCGCCACTTTTTCAAGTCGCTCGGTGCAACTGCAACGGACCACGGACATCCCACCGCGCGGACTGCGGACTTGAGTGCATCCGAGGCCGAGAGGCTTTTCGCTACGGTCGTGGCTGGAAAAGCAAATCTTTCTGAGCAGGAATCGTTTCGCGCGCAGATGCTTACCGAGATGGCGCGCATGAGCCTCGAAGATGGCCTTGTCATGCAGATCCATCCGGGTTCGGCGCGCAATCATAATGCCCAGCTTTTTGAGCGCTACGGTCGCGACATGGGAGCCGACATTCCAGCCCGGACGGATTATGTTGAGTCCCTGCGGCCGCTTTTGAATCGTTTTGGCAACGAGGCAGGACTCACGATCATTCTCTTCACGCTCGACGAGACGACGTATAGCAGGGAACTTGCTCCGCTGGCGGGACACTATCCCTGTCTACGCCTGGGGCCGCCCTGGTGGTTTCACGACAGTCCGGAGGGGATGCGCCGTTTTCGCGAGCAGGCAACCGAGACTGCAGGCTTCTACAACACGGTCGGGTTCAACGACGACACACGTGCGCTTCTCTCCATCCCTGCCCGTCACGACGTCGCGCGACGCATCGACGCAGCTTTCCTCGCGCAACTTGTCGCAGAGCACCGGCTTGATGAGGATGAGGCCGCAGAACTCGCGGAGGACCTGACCGTTGGCCTCGTGCGCAAGGCCTATAAGCTCTAGACCCGATCGAAGCATCTGCACGCTGAGTTTTTCAGTGGTTGCCTACTTTGCCGCGTGTTTTCGATGATGAAAATCTGCGATCGTTTTCAGATAGGCCCGGGCGGTTTTGGTGATTGTTTCCGGGTGGCGTGCGTCGATCGCGGCCAAGTTGACCAGGTCGCTCCCGATGCCCAACGCCTTCGCGCCCGCGGTGAGGAAGCTTTCGGCGGTCTGGAGGGTCACGCCGCCGGTGGGAATCAGCTTCAAATGCGGGAATGGCGCCAGCAAGGCCTTCAGGTAGCTTGCGCCACCGACGGCTGAGCAGGGAAAAATCTTTACGTAGTCGGCGCCGGCTTCCCACGCGGTGATCGCTTCCGTTGGAGTGAGCGCACCCGGAATCGACACCTTTCCATTCTCTTTTGTGGCCGAGACGACTTCGGTGTGCAAGCTCGGACTGACGACAAATTCCGCACCCGCTCGAATCGTCTCTTCTGCCTGCGCTGCCGTGGTCACGGTGCCGGATCCGAGAAGAAGCTTCGATCCATACTCCTGCTTCAATTCCGCCAAAAGGTCAATCGCTCCGGGGACGGTCATCGTGACTTCGACGACGGTGACGCCTCCAGCGATCATCGCATCGACGACAGCATGTGCCTGGGCCGCGGACTTGGCCCGCAGCACGGGAATCAACCCCACGCGTTCGATGATTTCGTGCGTCTTCTCCGACATAGCTCCTTCTAGCGTGCGATACGAGCCGAGCCGCCCTTCATGGCGCGTTCCACTTCAGCCAGACTCACCATGCTCGTGTCTCCCGGTGTCGTCATCGCTAACGCACCATGAGCCACACCGCAGCGAACCGCCCAGTCAATGGGTTTTCCGGCGAGCAAGCCATAAATAAGCCCCGAAGCAAAGCTGTCGCCCCCGCCGACACGGTCGAGAATGTCGATGTCCCGCTGCGGCACATGCACAATCTTGTCTTCGTAAAGAGCAATGGCGCCCCAGCCGTTGCGGCTTGCGGATTGGGCTGTGCGCAGCGTGCTGGCAATGAGTTTCAGGTTTGGATAGGCTGCCGCGACCTCGCGCAGCATTTCTTCATAACCGGCGATCGGCAGTTCTGCAAAATCCTCGCTGACGCCTTTGATCTTTACTCCAAGCATCGCGGTGAAGTCTTCTTCGTTGCCGAGCAGGAGATCGACTTTCCGCACGAGAGCGCGGTTCACTTCCCGCGCTTTGGCCTTTCCACCGATCGACTTCCAAAGCGAGTCTCGGAAATTCAAGTCATACGAAACCGGAGTGTCGTAGCGCCTCGCAGCATCCATCGCCTCCACCGCAACCACTGCCGTTGATTCCGAAAGCGCAGCAAAGATGCCTCCGGTGTGGAACCAGCGGGAGCCCATCGTACCACCGAAAATGAGATCCCAGTCGAAGTCGGCTGCTTTGACCTGGCTGATGGCCGTATGACCCCGGTCGGAACATCCGGATGCGGCGCGCAATCCAAAGCCGCGTTCGGTGAAATTGAGGCCATTGCGAACGGTACGCCCTACTCCATCGAAGGCGACCCACTTTAACAGGGATGTATCCACGCCGCCCTGTAGAATGCAGTCTTCGACCAGCCGGCCGACTGGATTATCGGCCAATGCGGTCGCGATGGCAGTGCGAAGGCCGAAGCATCGCCGTAAGCCGCGCGCCACGTTGTACTCGCCGCCGCCCTCCCAGACTTCAAACCGCCGGGTCGTGTGTGTTCGGCCTTCGCCGGGGTCGAGTCGAAGCATCACTTCGCCAAGGCTCAGGCAATCCCAGCGTCGCGCGCCATCGGAAACCACGATCGAGTCCATAAATGAGATGAATCGTCCCTACACACTTTATCGCAAATCGCCGGAGTTCATGGCAGAGACACGGCGTCCAGGTATCGCCGGGCGGGACAGAACCACCCTGCCAAGTGATACAGTTTTGGGGGCAGGCGGGGAAGGTCAGACCACCGCCGGAGAAACCCGCTAAAATTGCAGGGAATCATTCAGAGGAAGAACTCATGGCGCAGGATCTCTTCGATCTACACGGAAGAGTTGCGGTTGTTACCGGTGGGACCACCGGGCTTGGATATGCGATTGCGCTCGGGCTCGCCGGCGCCGGCGCCGACGTCATTCCAACGTCGCGGCGTATCGAGCAAGTAAAAAAGGTTGTGACGGAGATCGAGGGGCTTGGGTGCCGTTCGTTGCGCGTCACAAGCGATGTGCAGAGCAGGGAATCCCTGCAGGCTTTGCACGACGCCGTGCTCAAGGAGTTCGGCAAGGTCGATATCCTGGTCAACGCTGCGGGAGTGACTGCAAAGTCCGCAACGCTAGAGGCCGATGAGGCAGATTGGGCGCGCGTAATCGATACCAATTTGACCGGAACTTTGCGTGCCTGTCAGATTTTTGGGGCGACGATGGTGCGCGCAGCCTACGGGCGGATCGTCAACATTGCGTCCCTCACATCGTTTGTCGCGTTTTATCGGGTAGCTGCCTACGCCGCCAGCAAGGCCGGGGTTGCTTCGCTCACGAAAACGCTGGCCGTTGAACTCGCGCAGTCCGGCGTATGCGTCAACGCAATTGCACCCGGGGTGTTTCCAACTCCGTTGAATGCCTCGCTTATTCAAGGCACACCGCGCGGCGAGGAGCTGGTTTTGCGTACCCCCATGCGCCGCTTCGGCGAAGCCAGAGAAGTTGCCGGTGCCGCGATTTTTCTCGCATCCGAGGCGGCATCGTTCATTACCGGCGAAATCCTGGCGGTCGACGGGGGATTTCTGGCTAGCGGAGTGAATCAGTAGGACCGTGCGCCTGGAGTAGCAAGCGAGAACGCCCGCTCATATCTAGTTGTCGTCACTCCCCGTTCGGAGGGCTCAAGTTTGAAGCGATGAAGATCACCAAGGCCTATGTCAACATCACTTCGCCGGGGCGGAACTTCGTCACTCTCAAGGTTGAGACCGACGAGGGAATCTACGGATTGGGCGACGGCACCCTGAACGGTCGCGAGTTGGCGGTCGCGAGCTATCTCACCGATCACGTGATTCCGTGCATCGTCGGACGCGACCCATTTCAGACCGAGGACATCTGGCAGTATCTCTATCGCGGACCGTATTGGCGGCGCGGGCCGGTCACCATGGCGGCCATTGCTGCAGTCGACCTTGCCCTGTGGGACATCAAAGGCAAGGCGCTCAAGACACCTGTCTATAACCTGCTCGGTGGCAAGAGCCGTGAAGGCCTCATGGTCTATGCCCATGCCAACGGCAAAGACATTGACGAAGCCCTTGAGGATGTAGCCAGGCACAAGGAGATGGGGTACAAGGCGATTCGCGTCCAAAGCGGCATTCCCGGGCTCTCCAGCACCTATGGTGTCACCAAGACGCCGGGCCGTTATGAACCCGCAGAACGCGGATTGCCTTCCGAATACGAATGGGCCAGCGAGCCCTACTTGCGCCACGTGCCGAAGCTGTTTGCGAAGGTGCGCGAGATATTCGGCGAAGAGTTGCACTTGCTCCACGATTGTCATCATCGGCTGACCCCGATCGAGGCAGGGCGCCTGGGCAAAGAACTGGAGCCATTTCATCTTTTCTGGATCGAGGACCCGACCCCGGCGGAACTGCAGGAAGGGTTCAAGGTCATCCGCGAACACACCACGACTCCGATCGCAGTCGGCGAAGTCTTCAACTCCATCTGGGACGCCCACGATCTCATCCGCAACCAGTGGATAGACTACATCCGCATGACTCTCGTGCACGCAGGCGGCATCACGCACTTGAAGAAAGTGGCCGATTTTGCGGCCCTTTATCACGTGCGCAGCGGCTGCCACGGCGCAACGGATCTTTCCCCTGTGTGCATGGCCGCGGCATTGCACTTCGGCACCGCAATTCATAATTTTGGCATTCAGGAGCACATGCCGCACACCGACGAGACGGACGCTGTGTTTCCTCATGAGTATTTCTTCAAGGACGGAAATATGTTTCCGGGGGACGGGCCCGGGCTGGGTGTCGACCTCGACGAGAAACGCGCGGCTCAATATCCTTATCAGCGCGCCTTTTTGCCCGTGAATCGCAAGTTGGATGGAACGCTGACGGATTGGTAGCCGATGAGCAAAACCACCGCGGAGACGCAAAAGCCAGCTGAAATAGAGCCTCGCGCGGGCCGATGGACCGTCTGCGCCATGCTGTTTGTGGCGACGACCATCAACTACGTCGACCGGCAGGTGCTTTCGATTCTGAAGCCTGTGCTGGCAGGCAGTACTCTCCATCTACAGCCGCTTTTGCCAGGCTGGCCCACCGTCGAGGCTTCAATCCGGCTCACCGATGTTCAGTACGGTAACATCCTGGCAGCTTTTCAGGTGGCCTATGCGCTGGGTGTGGTGTTTGCCGGCAGACTCGTAGACAGGCTGGGTTGCCGCAGAGGCTATCCCATCGTGACTGGGCTGTGGAGCCTGGCCGCCATGGGCCACGCGCTCGTCAACTCCGTGCTGGGCTTCAGTGTGGCGCGGTTCCTGCTTGGGCTTGGCGAGAGCGGAAACTTCCCTGCCGCAGTGAAGGCGACAGCCGAATGGTTTCCGCCCAAAGAGCGCGCATTGGCCACCGGCATTTTCAATTCAGGGGCCAGTGTGGGAGCGATTCTGGCTCCCCTGGCCGTGCCCTGGGTCGCACTGCATTTTGGTTGGCGCGCGTCGTTTCTTATCACCGGATTATTCAGCGCGATTTGGATTGTGTGGTGGTCCGTGCGTTACCGGACTCCTCATCAGACGCGCTCTGCCGGCGCAATCGTACCCGTTTCTCCTCGAAAGACACCTGCTGTCGCGTGGTGGAAGCTCTTACGCTATCGGCAGGCCTGGGGATTCATGGTGGGCAAATTCCTCACCGATCCAGTGTGGTGGTTCTTTCTTTTCTGGCTGCCGCAGTATTTCAGCTCCCGCTTCAAGCTCGATCTCTCTCACATTGGGCTGCCCCTTGTCGTCGTCTATCTCTTCTCGACGGTCGGCAGTGTCTTTGGCGGATGGCTGCCGCGCGGCTACATGCATTTGGGCATGGCGCTGAAGAAGGCTCGCCTCACCGCCATGCTCACCTGCGCCTGTCTTGTCGTTCCTATCTCGGTAGCCGGTGGATTGCATTCCGTGTGGCTCGCCGTGGGCTTGTTGAGCCTCGCCGCTGCGGCGCATCAAGGATGGTCGGCAAATATTTTTACGACGGCGTCTGACATGTTTCCCGGCGAGCACGTGGGGACAGTCGTGAGTTTTGGTCAGGTTGCCGGCGCTTTGGGCGGCGCAATCTTCCAGCCTGTGGCCGGACACATTTTGCAATTCACGCACAGTTTCGTGCCCCTATTCTTGTTTTCAGGGTCCGCATATCTTCTTGCCTTGCTTCTGTTGCGCACGCTGGCACCGGGACTTGAACGTGCCTTGCCCGAGGAATGAGGCATCTGAATGAAAGAGGTCAACCGCAACGCGTTGGTGGGCTTGCTGCGCTTGGTTCTCCTCTTGGCAATTCTCCTTTTCGTTCCCGCGTGGACGTTACAATACTGGCAAGCGTGGCTATGTCTCCTCGTGTTCTTCACGTCGGTTGCAGTTATTACGGCATATTTAATGCAAGCCAATCCAGCCCTGCTCGAGCGCCGCATGAAGGCAGGCGCGCAAGCGGAAACAGAAAAGAGCCAGAAGGTCATTCAGGCAATCGCGGCCGTGGTTTTTGGCGCGATCTTTGTCGTGCCTTCCTTGGATCACCGTCTTGGCTGGTCCACGATGTCTGTCGGCTTCGAGTTGGTCGGAGATGCGATGATCCTGATTGGCTTTTCCTTCGTTTTGTGGGTATTCAAAGCGAACTCTTTTACCTCGGGAATCATCGAAGTTGCAACAGACCAAAAGGTGATTACTTCAGGGCCCTATGCGCTGGTGCGCCATCCCATGTACCTTGGTTCCCTGGTAATGCTCGCGGGAATTCCGCTAAGCCTCGGTTCATGGTGGGGACTGATTTTGATCGGCCTTATGACGGGAGCAATTGTCTGGCGTCTACTTGAGGAGGAGAAGTTTCTTACCAGAAACCTGAGGGGATACGAAGAATACCTTGGACGGGTGCGGTACCGCTTGGCGCCTTTGGTCTGGTAGTGCAACAGGAGAAAATGGGTTCGATGACAGCGGAACGCAAATTGCGCATGGGAATGGTCGGCGGAGGGCCGGGAGCTTTCATCGGTCCGGTACATCGAATCGCCGCAGAACTGGATGGAAAGATCGAGCTCGTTGCCGGAGCATTTTCCCAGTCGGCAGAGCGCTCACAGGCGGCAAGCGAATCCTACAAGATCGATCCTTCGCGAGCCTATGCGAATTACCAGGAATTGATTCACGCCGAGCGCGGCCGTCCCGACGCTATCGATTTCGTTGCCATCGTGACTCCGAATCATCTTCATCTTCCCGTTGCCGTCGCGGCTCTCGAGGCTGGTTTCCCGGTGATGAGCGACAAGCCTGCAACGGCAACGTATGCCGAAGCGCTCGCGCTTGAAAAACAGGTCATGGCTTCGAAGTTGCCCTATGGACTAACCCATACCTATGCCGGTTATGCGCTGGTGCGCGAGGCGCGCGAGATTATCGCCAAGGGCGAACTTGGCCCGATTCGCAAGGTGGCTGTGGAGTATCTCCAGGGATGGCTCAGCAAGCCGATCGAAAACACCGGCCAGAAACAGGCTGCCTGGCGCTCCGATCCAGCGCTGAGCGGGCCTGGCGGCTGCATCGGCGACATTGGTGTCCATGCATTCCACTTGCTCGAATACGTGACCGGCCTTCAGGTGACGGAGCTGAATGCAACCCTGCTTTCGGTCGTGGCGGGACGGCGCGTGGATGATGACTGCACTGCATTGCTGCGGCTCGAGAAGGGCGCGCAGGGAGTCTTGATGACGTCGCAGATCGCGGCCGGCGAAGGCAACGGACTGCGCCTGCGCGTGTATGGCGAGCTTGGCTCGCTGGATTGGAAACAGGAGGACCCGAATCGCCTGCGTCTGAAGTGGCTCGATCGTCCCGAAGAGATCCGCCACGCGGCAGGAGGTTACCTGGGCGCAAGCGCGCGCGCTGTCACGCGCCTCCCGGGCGGTCACCCCGAGGGATATCTTGAAGCCTTTGCGGTTCTTTATCGTGAGTTTGCCGAGGGATTGGCGGCATGGAAAAACGGAACATCCGATTCGCTGCCTCAAACATTGCCGGGGATCGTTGCCGGAGTGCGCGGAATGCGGTTCATCGATCGTGCCATTGAGAGCAGCAAGCGCCAAAGTTGGATTGAATTTTAACGCGGTAGTTTTGCGGTACAGGGGTGATAAAAAATGAGGACCATCAAAGGGCCAGGAGTTTTTTTGGCGCAGTTTGCAGACAACAATGCGCCATTCAACACCCTGGAAGGGTTGGCGATCTGGGCTCAAAAACTGGGATTTGTGGGGGTCCAGATTCCGACCTGGGACAGCCGGCTTTTTGATCTACAGGCTGCCGCGGAGAGTCAGGCGTATTGCGATGAGATTCTGGGCGTCCTCCACGAAGCGGGTGTCGAGCTCACCGAACTGTCGACGCACCTGCAGGGCCAGCTCGTGGCCAGCCATACCGCTTATGACACCCTGCTGGAGGGATTCGCTCCGAAAGAACTTGCCGGGAATCCCAAAGAAGCGCAGGCATGGGCCGTGCAGCAGCTCGAGTGGGCTGCGAAGGCCAGCCGCAATCTAGGCTTGAATGCGCACGCGACGTTTTCAGGCGCGCTAGCTTGGCCATTCTTCTATCCTTGGCCGCAGCGGCCGGCAGGGCTCATTCAAGAGGCATTTCAGGAACTGGGGAGGCGCTGGCTGCCCATCCTGAACGATTTCGATGACGTAGGCGTCGACGTTTGTTACGAGCTTCATCCTGGCGAAGACCTGCACGACGGCGTAACCTTCGAGCGTTTCCTCGACGAGGTCAATCAGCATAAACGTGCGAACATTCTCTACGACCCGAGCCACATGGTCCTGCAGCAGCTGGACTATCTGGAGTTTCTCGACTTTTACCATGAGCGGGTGCGCGCATTTCACGTGAAAGATGCCGAGTTTCGACGCAACGGAAAGAGCGGCGTCTACGGCGGCTATCAGGACTGGATTGACAGGCCGGGACGCTTCCGGTCGCTCGGAGATGGGCAGGTCGATTTCCACTCGATCTTCAGCAAGATGGCGCAGTACGACTATCCGGGTTGGGCCGTACTCGAGTGGGAGTGCTGCTTGAAGAATCCGAAAGCCGGGGCGACCGAGGGCGCGATCTTCATCCGCGACCGGATCATTCACGTCACAGACCGCGCGTTCGACGATTTTGCCGGCTCCGGCGCTGACGAAGAAACGAATCGAAAGATCCTTGGTCTGGACCCTTTGCCCCAACCTGAAGCGAGACCGTGGGGCGCTCCCGAAAAGAAGGAGTGAGCCGCGCCTTTCGCGAATCCATGCGCTGCTCCGAAACGTCAGTCTGCGGCGCAGCCCATCTGGTTTCCTAAATGCGGATGCCCGCCGACTGGTAGATCCGCGTAATGTACTGCAAATCGCGCAACCCCTCTTCGCCTGGAGATTGGGGCTCCAATCCGCTCTGGATGCAATGAGAAAAGTGTTCCGCTTCCGCCTGGAACTGCGAAGGATCGCGTGCCGGGTTCGGCTCGTCCAAGGTGGCTCCGGACAATTCCCCGCGCAGGCGAAGCCCCTCATAAATGAATGCCGGGCTGGCTTCTAACCACCCCTTCGAACCGTGGACGCGAAAATATCCCTCCATCGGGGCGCCGTAGGTCGTGGTGCAACTTGCAACAACACCTGAAGCGAAGCGCATGGTCCACGAGACGTTCTCTTCGACTTCGCTAAATCGTCCATCGTGGTCAATCACCGATGTGTACCCTGCGATCTCCTGTGGCTCCTCGCCGGTTAAATAACGGCAGGCGTTCAGAGAGTAGATTCCAACATCGAAAAGTGGTCCGCCACCTGCAAGCGCTTTGCTAAGGCGCCACTCGCCGGGCTTCATGTTGAAGCCAAAGGAACTCTCGATCGATTGCACATGGCCCACCGCTCCGTCGCGAATCAGTTTCACCGCATTCAAATTTGTGGGCTCATAGTGGCAACGATAGGCAATCATCAATTTGACGTTTGCCGCCTTGCAAGCGGCTATCATTGACTGGCATTCGGCCACGTTGGTTGCCATAGGCTTCTCGCAGAGAACGTGCTTTCCGGCCTTTGCCGCGCGCATCGTGTACTCTGCATGCATTGAGTTGGGCAACGCAACATAGACGGCGTCCACCGCTTTGTTTTCCGCGATGCGGTCGAAATCCTCATAGCTGTAGATGGAGTTCTTTGAAATTCCGTATGCGGCCGCGATGCGTTCGGCTTTGTCCCGGTGCCCACTGACCAGGGCAGTAATCTGGGAGTTGGAGCTATTGCGGACTCCGGGCATAAAGTGGCCCGCAATCCGGCCCAGTCCTATCACTGCATAGCCAGTCTTTCTCGCGTCTGTCTGTGCGTTGAGCAACGGCCACATGCGTGAGGCGAATCCCACGGCGCCAAGTTTTGCAAACTCTCTTCGAGTTAGATCCATTCCTGTGTGCACCACCTTTTTGCGGTTATGGAGGATAATTCGTACAGCGAGGCGAAGGCCACCTCCGCGTCTAAAGAATC
>Ga0210389_10004631_pt1 | contig 10673 bp, 9 predicted proteins | sample IncBWH28OmetaG_FD_160127 | JGI IMG/M metagenome (GOLD analysis project Ga0210389, IMG submission 160127) | Forest soil microbial communities from Barre Woods Harvard Forest LTER site, Petersham, Massachusetts, United States - Inc-BW-H-28-O ... | reverse complement strand
TCCTCGGCCTCCTGCTGGCTGGTGATGTCGGCGCACGCGCCGACCCACTCGGAGATCGCCCCCTGCCGGACAACAGGGTCCGCGCGCACCTCGAAATGGCGGTATGAGCCGTCCGCTGTCCGCATCCGCGCCATTGCCTCGAAGGGCCGGGTGGCTTCCAGGCATTCGCGCCAGGCAGCCTCGACCCGATCCCGGTCGTCGGGGTGCACCGGCCCAAGCCAGCCCTCCCGCAGGAACTCTTCGACCCGCTGGCCGCTGACCTGGCGCCACTGCGCGCAGTCCTCAGCCATCTCGCCATCCGGGGACGCCACCCAGATGATCTGGCCAGCACCCCGCAACAGCGCCTCATAGCGCTCCGCGATCGCATCCGGATCACGGGCCGCCAGAACCGTGCTGGATTGTCCGGTGGACAATGCCCCACCGCTCGGCGCGCTTCCGGGAAGCTCTTTCTGGACGGTCCCGGATCGTGCCGCCAGCGACCCAGCGGGCCTGTCGCGCGCGGCGGACAGGCCATCCATCGTGGCGGCCAGCCCGTCGACCTGGCCTGAGAGGTCCTGGGCCGCGTCCATCAGGCGGGCGGCCAACTGCAGGAGCTGACCGACCGCCGCGCGCGTGGCTGCTAGCTCGGAGGTCGCCGGATTCTGCTCGGTGGCGTTAAGGACCGCCGGGTCGCGCTGCCCTGGCACCGGCACGCTGAGGCGGCGCGCCCGGTCTGGCGCGGCTGCCTCCCACAACGGCCGGACCCTGTCTTCCAGGCTGGCGGCGGCCGCGGCATCCCCGGCGGCGCAGGCCCGGAGGAGCTCGGTGACGAACTGCCATGTCGGCCGCTTGATGCCCTTCAGGTTCTCCGACAGCGCCGTGTGACCGTACTGGGTCCGCCGCTCGAACTCGCGGGCCGTGAGCCTATGAGCATCGACGATCTCGCGGAGCACTCGCGCGAGCTCGCGGACCTCGGCGTACTCGCCGCGCAACGCCGCCCGCCTGCGGCCAGGCCTGCCGGTCATGCGTCTCCCTGGTGATTTCCCGTTGTCCGGCAATTGTCCGGATATTTGCCCGCAAGCAGACAGGACAAAACTGTCGCAAGGGGTTGCGGAACATCATCATGGCACATACTGGAACGTTCGGGATCAAGTCGCCGAAAATGGATACAGCTGTTTGGCTGATCACTGACCCCGTAGCTGCCTCACCCGTGGGGTCCGCAACGCATTGCCCGATTTCCTGCGTGGCAGTAATTGTCCTCTTGATGTCCTCTAATTGTCCGCGCAGCATATGCGTTGTCCGGTGGAGCCGCGCGCCGTCACGCTGCCTTACGCTACCGCGAATCCGGCGCTGTCATGGCTTTTACCTGCTACTATGCCCAGACGGGGACGAACGCGGCGGTGCCGTGACGCAATTTCCACTAAGGTGAATCTGCCTTTTGCCGCGCAGTCTCCGAAAAACTCGTCAACGATGGGAATTTAGGTGATCAGGTAGCGTGCGGGCAACGCTCAGGACAGTATGTGAGCCGTCGACGGCCACGCCCCGAGGCCGGCCGGCCGTCCAGGCGGCCAACGGGCCGCCGTACGAAAAGCAGGCGACCTCCTGTTAGGAGCAGGAGGCCGCCACTGGATGGTCATCCGCATGAGTGCACCGCATGGAAGGACAACCGATATGAGCCTACGCCGACGGCGGGGCCTTGTGAGCGCCACGTCCGATCTCGTTCCTGATCGTTCAGATGATGCGTTGCGAGGCTGATCCCCACTGCCAGCGCACGCCCTGCTTCCGCTTGGAACTACGCGATGCCGAGGGAAGGCTGTTTACCGGGCGGGCAGCCATCCGCACCTGCGCCGGCCACCTGGGCGCCGCCGCCAAGTCCCTCGCGCGTGCGGCGGCCGGCCGCGGCGAGCTGGCAGGCGGCAGCATCCAGGTCTGGGCGATCGACGCCAACCAGACGTCGGCCTTCCCCTTCGCCGCCATTCCCCTTGATCCGTGACGGTGTGGCCGCGGGCAGCGCTTGTGCCCGGCGCGGCAGGCAGGAGATGCTAGTAGCGATAATCGTGAACGTGCCAGCGAGGGACCGTTATGGCGTCATTTGCGTTGCTGGCCGGACTGTATCCCGACGATGACCTGAAGAAGTACTTCATCCGGCAGCGTTGTGGTCCGCAGCCCGGGATGCGGCGCGTTGAGGAGCGCGCGGGTTCCTACGCCTACTGGCTGTACGAGAACTATTCGTGGACGCTCAAGCAGGTCGTGCGCGATCGTCACGACGCCGTGTCCTGGTGGCTGGGAGATCCCTGGCTGCCGAACCAGCAGTTCGGGCACAGGAACCTGTCCGATGGGCACCACGGGCCGGCCCGCAACTCGGCCCTCGCGGGCGGCGCGGTACGGGACGAGGCAGCGCGAGACGATGCAGGGTCGGGCGAAGCAGCGTGGGATGCGGCGCGCTGGGCGGACGCCGCCGCCGCCCTCTCGTTCCATCTTGTGACCGAGACCGGCCAGCGGACGCACGACGTCGGGCCTGAGTCCACCGAAACCGGGGCACACGTGTACCAGCGCTTGCGGGCCCAGGACGCGGCGGCGCAGATCTACTGGTACGAGGGCCGAAGCCAGCTGGATGACCGGCGGGCCTCGTGCCCGGTGCGAACCGACATCGACCCAGTGCTGCGCTGCGTGGTGCTCGCCGAGGCCATCGTCCTCCTCAAAAGACGCCCTCATGTGGATGCCTACATCGGTATCGGCACCGGACCTGCAGGAGTCGCGGCAGACGCGTCGGCCGTGCTCCGGCAGTTCAGCCTTCCCTGGGCTGCCTACCGGCTCCTGATCCGCTGACTACTCCTGATCCGCTGACTAGTCCGCCACTCGGGGATCCTGAGCAGCCTGTTGCGGTGTGTTGAGGAGCGCGACGGCTGTTTCTCAAGCGCCGCGTGAATTGCGAAAAGTGGCGTATGAACTGGTCACATAGACCATCATCAGGGCTTTCTGCCGGATACGTCAGTCAACCGATGTCTTGCGTTGCAAGTTGCAAAAATATTTGACTTGCACCCCTGACCGATAGAGAGCCTGCAAGACACATGGCAATCTCAGTAACACCCAGAGTAATACTCCCAGCTAAGGACCCGCGATGAGCGTGACTGCCTCTGACGCCTACGCCGACACCTGGACCAGGATCGACACCTGGGCCTCGCCGCGTTCCGCTATCAGGAACGACACATGGACGAGGACCATCCAGCTCCCCGCCAGCCCCGTCGCCTGCGGCGCGGCTCGCGATCACGTCCGCCAGGCACTTGCGGCCTGGGGCGAGGGCGTCGCCGAGTCCGCGCGATGGACGGACGCTGCGGACAACGTCATCCTGCTGACCAGCGAGCTCGTGACCAACGCGATCACGCACGGGGCCAGCCCGGTCACGGTCGCGGTGAGCTGGTCCGGGCAGCAGGTCCGGGTCGAGGTGCACGACCGGTCCCGTTTCCTGCCCGCGCCGTGGCCCGTGATCGACCACGCCGACGACGAGACCGGTCGCGGCCTGCTGCTCGTCGACACGCTCGCGACCGACTGGGGCTTCTACCGCACCCCCGGCGGCAAGGCCGTCTACTTCACGCTGGACACCCCAAGCGCCGAGCGCTGAAGGACGTGCTTCAGAGACGATGGCCCTGGGGGGCCAGGCGCCCTCGCTGCCGTGCGTTTAGGCACGCAGCGGCACCATGGCGAGTCCCGCAGCGCCCGCAATGGCGACAGCGCATCCTCGATGAAGGAGCAGCGCCTGCCCCATCGCGATCAGGGCTGAGCCTGATTGAGGACTGAGCCAGGTCGAGCCCGATCCTGGCCGAGATAACAGCAAGAAGCGCGGACGCCCTAGCCCGCAGAGGCAGCGGGCGAAGGCACGGCGCACGGGCGCAGGACCATGAGCGAGTCTTCCAAGGCCGCCACCATGGCAAAGGGAAACCGGTCGAGCTCAAGACAGAGCGCAACGTCATCAGGATGGACTCCTTGGCGTACCCCCTCCGCCAGCTCGGCGGCGGCGCGCGACTCGGCAGCGCGGTGTAGGAACCCCGCAGCATCCGTCCCAGCCTCGGCGGCTCTCCGGGCGATGTAGTGAGCGCACGCCAGATCTTCATCGGCTTGCCCATCGTCGCCAGTGACCACGAACGTGACACTGTCGCTCTTGCGTGTCCGCAAGAGCCGAGCCGTTGCCTCCGCCACCACGAAGCTGGCGCACAGCACCAGCGACGCCTCCTTGACCGCAAGGGCGCCGACCGTCCCTGCCGTGGTCTTCTGCACAACGGTCCGTCCGGCAAGGTCAACAGACCGCAGCAGGCCCGGCGAGTTGACCATGTCGAACCCGGGCGCGGGCGGCCCGTCCTTGAGCGCCAGCCAATCCGGGTGGCGAGCCTTGAGCGCCAGAGCGTCGTCCAGCGACTCAGCAAGAACGACCTTTTCCGCCCCCTGGGCAAAGGCCCAGGCAGCCACGGTGAAAGCACGCATGACGTCGACCACGACCGCCACGGGCGGGGCCTCGACCAGATCAGCGATCCCAAGGAAGCGAGTGTCCATTCCGATCATGATCGCGCACGCCTGACCCGAAGCAGCACACCCCCGGAACCAGACGGCGGTCAGAACGGCGTGGCTGCCAGCTATCTGTCCAGCAGTGCACGGTCGCCCAGGACCTGTACCTGCGGGTCGTCCGGTGGTACCCGGCGTACCAGCACCAGCAACAGCGACCCCGCCGGGCCTCGCACGGCGACGTCGCCCGTCCCGTGGCCGTGCTCCACGAGCACATGGGAGCCTTCCCGCCGCACCATCCACTCGCCGTCGCCGCCGGGCCCGGTGCCGGTTGCGTGGACGTGCAGGACTGTCCCGTCGGGCAGGGCCTCTAGCCGCCGGTCCTGCTCGTCGGGAGCCGGGCCGCACAGGAGGCCGAGCCATTCGTCGATGGCGTCTGCGGCCAGGTCCGGCGCGAACGCCGGCCGCAGGCCCGCGGCGAGCTCGGCGTCGGCGCGGTGGACGGCTGTCTCGTGTGCCATCCGGCGCGCCCAGACGCTGGCCGGGCGGGTTCCGGCGAACGTCCAGACGGGATCGCTGCCTGCGGCCCGCAGTGCGGTGACGAGGCGCTCCGCCCCGGCTCGGAGCCAGTCCGCGTGCCGCGCCGGGTCGTCGGGAAGCCTGCCGTTGGGAACCTCACGGAACGGGATCACCTCGGCTGACCGGGTGATCACGATCTCCGCGGCCCAGCGCTGCGCGCGGCCGACGTGCGTGGCGAGTTGCCGGAGCGTCCACTCGGGGCAGGTCGGTACCTTCTTGGTCACGTCAGCGCCGTCAACGAGCTGGGCGAAGATGTCGGTGCTGGACAAGATCCCAGCGCAGTAGCGCTCAGTGCTGACCGGCTGCATGCGACCTCCAGCGGGTTGCGGCCTGACGGCGCCAGGCTACTGCGCGCTGCCTTGCTTCAGGGCCGGCCAGCCGCTCGTCGAACCGGTGCTCCTCGCCCGCTGGCACGAAGATCACCGAACCGGGCTCCACGTCGGCGGACCCGTCCGGTGTCACGATCCTTGCCCGCCCCGCAGTGACCACGTAGATCTCGTCCTCGGTGTGCGGGCTTTGAGTGTCGAGACCGCCAGCCGGGATGCAGTACGTTCCCACCGACAGGTCCGGTGTCCTCAGTTGCTCCGCCCAGTCGCTAATCGTGGCTGCCGGCCGTGTCCACGCTCCGGCACCGTCAATCAGATGCATAGACGAAGCGTAGGCAACAAGGGTGGTCCCAGCCTTGACCAGTGCGGACTTCCTGCGGTCGAGCAGAACCCCCGCCGCGATCGCGGGGGGCATGCCACGAACTGTACCGGTTACCCATAACAGGAGCAACCGACTTGGACTAGGACACCAATTAGGCGCTAGGCCAGAACGCCTCTTGAATGGTAGCGGTGAAGGTATTGGAAAGTTGTCATGAAAGTTGCCGAAGTGCAGGCGGGTCCCGTATTTATAAAGCTTGCTACGTTTTAGGTTTGCTTTTTCCTGCTTAGCTTTCCGAGGCCCGATAAGTTGACAAACATGGATCTAGCCGGCGGTTACGAATTCCTTACAGTGAGTGTGTAGGAAAAACTTGCCTGAGCGGACACTCGAAAAAGCGACATCGGTATCGCCTGGGCCGTCGAGTTTCCCGCCGCGGGCTTCTGACCTCGGCCTATGTCACCGGAGGACTCAATGCTTACCAAGCCTTCATTCATCAAGCGGATTATCGTAGCAGTTGTAACGATCGGCTCCATCGGAACCGGGATCGCCGTTCCACTGACCACCGCCGCCGCTCCTGCGGCCAGGGCTCCGCTCACCTGCACAGCCACATTGGCCGTTACAGCGGCTGACTAGGCCTGACCCGCTCATCACGGCCCCCGCCGGTTCTCGTGATCGGTAGGGGCCGTTGCGCGTGGACTCGCAACTTGCATTCAGGGCACGCGCAGCGCAACACAGATGGCAATTTCGGAGCGTTATCATGAACACATCAAAGCTATTCCCTGGACCCGCAGCTTGCACTGGTTACCGCTTCTTTGCGGCTGCACCGTTGACCACAACTGTCACGGACAGCCACAGATGTCATGTTATGTATCGGAAGCGGTTCCTTTGCAGGCTGAGTCACTTCTCGCGCTGGGCCCACTCGCGGGCGATCTCGGCGCGGGTGGCCAGGTTCATCTTCTTCAGGATGTGGCTCACGTGGGTGCCGACCGTCCTGGGGGACGTCACGAGCCGCCGGGCGATCTCGGGGTTCGACAGGCCCTCGGCGACGAACGTGGCGATCTTCAGTTCCGCGTCGGTCAGGCTGTCCCAGCCGGACTGTGCCCTGCGGTGCTTGCTGTGCGGGCCACGCCGGATGCCGTGGTCCCGGAAGTTCGCCAGCACCCGGTTGATGTCCGCCTGCGCGCCGAGCCCGGAGTAGGCCTCAATGGACTTCTCCATCGCCTCACGGGCGGCGTGCCTGTCATCGAGCTGGACGAACTCCTCGGCCGCGGCCTCGTACGCCTTGGCCATGAGCAACGGGCGGGAGGCGTCCTGGTAGCGCTGAGCGGCGGCGAGCAGCTTTTGGGCATCGTGGTCGACAAGGCCGATGCAGTAGAGCGCGTTCGCCTGGCGATATGGAGTTTCTGCACCCTCGGCGAACTCCTCGGCCTGCTTGGCCAGGGAGCGGGCAGTGGTGAAGTCTCCAGTCTTGGCGGCAAGTCGCACGGCATCGGCAACCAGTTCCTCGGCCTGCCCCACTTCTTCTGTACCACCGTCCAACCACTGGTTAAGTGTCGCGAGAGCCTGTTGGAGATCACCTGTCTGTTCATGATCCAAGCTTCGAGCCAGGGCTAGCGGAGGGATAAGCCGCTGACCGATCCGCTCGGAGTGCGGGAGAGCAGCCGATAGCTGCCGGCGCGCAGCCGCGCCATCGCCGCGATGGAATCTGATTATGGCGGCGAATCCAAATTCTATGCACACACCAGCTGGTTCTTTCAGGTCCTCGGACAGGACGGCCATCTCCGACAGTGCTTCGTCCCACTGTCCAGTCGTGAAAAGTAGTTCCCCCAGGCAGGAGTGGGCCTGAGAAAGCCTGAACGTAGTCCCGACCTGATCTGCAAGCCGCCTGGCTTGCCGAGCCACAGTCAACGCCTCGTCAAATAGATCGAGGTTGCCCAGGGCGGTAGCTTTGTTAATCTGGAGGAGAAGCCGCAGGTCGGTGAGGGCCTGATCGGCTTGGGTCACCGTGAGCGCCCGGTCAAATAGCCGTAGCGCCTCGGCTAGTTGTCCTCGGGTCATTGCCACGAGGCCCATGTAGAGCAGGGTCCATCCCATAGCCCAGGTGTCGCCGGCCTCGGACGCGACGGCAAGACCATCAGCTGCGATTTGACCAGCTGCGTCGGCGTCGCCTGAGAGGAAATGGGCGCGGGCGACTGGAACCAGCAACCGTGCGCGATGTCGAGCGGTGATGCCAGGCGACGCCAGAGCGCGGTTGAGGGTTGCAAGAGACTCTGCCGAGCGGCCGACAAATGTGCTGCATTGCGCAAGCGTCCAGTACAGGTCCACGAGTAGATCCGGTTCAGGTGCGCTGATTTGCTCCAACGCGCGGGCAGCTACCTGCTCGGCAGATGCCCTGTCTCCGATTCGGTACAAGGCGTCAGCCAGTCGGCTGGCGAGCCAACCGTAGGTCCTGGCTCCGATTGGAGTGCTAGCCACGGCTCGGGAGAGAAGTTCCGCTGCGACACCCGGTGCTTGTCCGACAAGTAGGTCGGCAGCCCCAAGCAGCCAGTCCATCATCCAGTCATCCAGGCGGGTAACCGACACCGCGTCTAGTATGGCTGCCGCGCCGATGGCGACTGACTCGTTACCGTCCCCAGACCCGCTCACCGTCCGGAGCAATTGCCGAGCCACCCTATCCACGGGAGCTCCAGCTGCTGCGAGCTTCTGGCCGGCGTCGCGGTGCAGTGCGGTTCGCATGGCCAGCGACATCTCGTCATATAGCGCAGCGTGGATCAGCGGGTGCCGGAACGAGAGGTCGCTCCCTGAATCAGCGAGCACGCCGACCGTTTGTGCTTCTTCGATCGCTGGCGCGAGTTCGAGAACCGTATGGCCGAGTATGGTTGCCAGATCCGGGACCGAGAACCGCACGCCCAGTAGCGCGGCTGACTTGAGCACCTCACGCACCGGTCCCGGTACGAAGCCGAGTCGATTCGCGATCGCCGCAGTGAGCGATCGCGGCAATGCGCTGGAAGCCACGCTGCCTGAGAGTTGGGCGGTACCCCCCGAGACAGTGACCCCACCAGATCGTGTTAGTGCCTCTATCAGCTCAGTGATGTAGAAAGGATTGCCGGCTGCGCTGTTGGCCAGCTGGAGTAGCGGAGCATCTGGCCTGCCGCCAGCTATGGTCGCCACGAGTTCTGCCACTGCGTCATCGGCGAGCGGTGTCAGCTCGATGAGCGCCGCGTTGTTCTGCGCTCGGCGGAGCATCAGCAAGTCATCTCTTTGCGGGACCGGGCGGAGGATGCCAATTAGGAGCAGAGCTACCCCGGTGGCCAGTCGCGCGAGGCGCGCCCACAGGGTGATGCTGGCTTGGTCGGCCCACTGCAGGTCGTCGATCACTAGGATGACAGGCTGCTGGGCGCATTCGTCGGTGGCCAGTGCCAGGAGTTGTTCCGCTAGGGCTGATGTAACGTCGGCGCCCCTGTCCGTGGCCATCTCACCGCGCAGCAGTGCAGTAATCGCATTGCGCCGCGCGCCCGCCCCAGGAGTGCGGACCTTTAGCGCGTCCAGGAACGGCGACAGGGGGATTCCCTGACTGATCTCGTCGGCGGTGCCCGCGAAAACTTGGGGGACGACATCGAAGGCCTGCGGTGCTGTCGCGTGATCGGTCAAAGCCTTGACTAGCGTCGACTTCCCGATTCCCGGCTCGCCCTCGATCAGCACGGCGGCACCGGTGCCTCGCATCAGTTCCCGCAGCAGGCCGGTGAGTCGGGTGAGTTCGCGCTCGCGGCCGAGCAGAGCACCCGGCGCGATCGAGGGGGCCATGCCACGAACTGTACCGGTCACGCATACCGGGAGCAACCTACTTGGACTAGGACACTAATCGATCCTGAGTCCATACTCCCTGGTAAATGGCCTGGGTCGGGTCGACCGGAGGTTGCTGTGCAACTTGCCGTGCAGCAAGCAGCGCATTATTTAATAAAACGTTTCCCGCATTTGTTGCTTCACTTTTCTTGCAAACGTGTAAGCATAGAAGATTGACAATCTTAGGTCTAGTCAGACGGTTACAGATTCCTTACATTGAGTGTGTAGGAAAAACCCGCCCGAGCGGACACTCGAAAAAGCGACACTGGTGTCGTCTGGGCCGTCGAGCTCCCGCCGCAGGCTTCTGACCTCGGCCTACGCCGCAGGAGGACTCAATGCGTACCAAGCCTTCATTCATCACGCGTGCCATTGTAGCAGCCGCAACCATCGGTTCCATCGGGACTGGGATCGCTGTTCCGATGATGCCTGCCGCCGTCCCTGCAGCAGTGGCGCAACCCGCCTTGGTTGGCCATGGCAGTTGATGCGTCCTAGCACCTGCACTAAACGGCCCCCAGCTGGTTCCTTAACCGGCAGGCGGGCCGTTTGCGCGTGCACTCTGAGTAATTGCAACCGCCGCTGAAACTTGCATTCCGGTGCGCGCCCGCTAAACTCGGATGGCAATTACGGAACGTAATCATGAACGCATCAAGGCTATTTTCCAGACCCGTAAAACACGATAGATACCGCCCCTTCCGGTTGCACCGACGATCACAACAGCCTCAGACGGCCAACTGCGTCACGCTATGCATCAGAAACCTCCGCCTTGTGACGATGGGTAACTGCCGCCGAGCCGGCTTCCCGAGCGGCGCGATAACCCGCCCGTTGAGGGTACATATGAGATGTCAGGGGTTGCGCGAGGTGGCCGGAGGTCGTTCGGGCTGGTAATGCGATGGTTGGTACCCGTCAGCACTTGATTGCGGTGGGTACCAGTGCGGTATTCTTTAGGTTGCAGCAATTGTGGCCCTGCAACTTTCGCAGCTGTCCCAGGAGGGCACCACGATGGACGACCCGGCAAGCCCAACGGTGCGGCGCCGTCGGCTTGCCGCCGAGTTGCACGCGCTTAGAGTCAACATGAACCGCAGCGGTGAGACCGTGGCGCGGGACCTGGGCTGGTCACCGTCGAAGATCTC
>Ga0210389_10004630_pt1 | contig 10673 bp, 9 predicted proteins | sample IncBWH28OmetaG_FD_160127 | JGI IMG/M metagenome (GOLD analysis project Ga0210389, IMG submission 160127) | Forest soil microbial communities from Barre Woods Harvard Forest LTER site, Petersham, Massachusetts, United States - Inc-BW-H-28-O ... | reverse complement strand
TTGCGTCGCGTTCCTCGCCAACCTGACCGCGTTTCCGCTGACCAACGGACTGCTTCCCTACGTGGCGCGCGAAATCTTCCACACCGACCAGACCGGTCTCGGCTATTTGTCGGCGAGCTTCGCGGTGGGTTCGCTGATCGGTTCGATCACGCTCAGTCTGGCCGGAGGTTTGCGCATCGCCAGGCTCTTGATCGGCGCAACGCTCGCCTGGTACGGGATGCTGATGGTGTTCGTGGAGATCAGAACCATGCCGGTGGCGATGGCCTGTCTCATCCTCGCCGGCATGGCGCAGAGCATGTCGATGATTTCGGCGGCCGTGATCCTGATGCGTACCGCGAGCGCGCATCTCCGCGGCCGCGTGATGGGGGTGCGCATGATGGTCATCTACGGCCTGCCGATCGGGTTGCTCGCGGCAGGCAGCCTGATCGATCTCATCGGTTATTCGGCAACCGGCACGCTTTATGCGGCCTCGGGGCTCATCTCGATGACGGCAATCGCGCTGCATTGGCGCGCCGATCTCTGGCCGGTGCACGCACCGGCGAATACGCGGTGAGCCAATTCCACCCGACAAACGTACACACGCTCTCTTCCATGTGCGTCGGAATGACCTCGTCCGGCGATCCGCGGCCTACTCCTCGATCATTTTGGCCTTGATCGCGATGTCGCCGAGGCGCTTGCGCTCTCTGGCGATGAAGGCCGCAAAATCGGCAACCGACCCGCCCGCGGGCTCGATGCCGCTCGGCGACAGCTTTGCAGCGACCTCTGGCGTTTTCAGCGCGGCCTGCAGTTCCGCATTCATCTTGTCGATGATCGGCTGCGGCGTGCCGCGGGGCGCCAGCAGTCCGGCCCAATGGCCGATCTCGACGCTCGGGTAGCCCTGCTCGGCCGTGGTCGGCAGCGACGGATAGGCGCTGATGCGCCTGGTATAGGTCGTCGCGATCGCCTTGAGCAGGCCGGCCTGAATCTGCGGCAGCACGACAATGCTCGCCTCCGACGTCACGGATGCCGTGTTCGCCAGTACCGCATTGACGCCGTCACTGCCGCTGCGGAAGGGCACGATGGTCAGGGATATCCCGCTCGCCTCCTTGACCATCTCGGCAACGAAATGTGGCGTGCTTCCGCTGCCGGCCGTCGCCCAGGTCACGCCGTGTTCGCCTTGGGCTTTCGCCCAGGCGACGAACTCCTTCATGTTGGACGCGGGCACACTTGGATTGACCACGATGGTCGACGGAGCGACCGCGATCATGCCGACCGGCACCAGATCGGAATCGGCATAGCTGAGATTCTTCAGCAGCATGCTGTTGGTGATGACGCCGGTGCCACCGATCAGGAACGTGTAGCCGTCAGGTGCCGCTTTCGCCACCGCAACGGTGCCGATCACGGCGCCCGCGCCCGGGCGATTCTCGATCACGACCGGCTGCCCAAGCCCCTTGCGGACCGCCTCGGCGGCGACACGCGCGATCAGGTCGTTTGCCCCGCCAGGTCCAAACGGCACGATCCAGTGGACCGGACGCTCAGGCCACTCCGCGCGCGCCGCCGGCACCGAGACGGCGCAGACAACAATCGAAACGGCGGCAAGCAGAAGCCGGCCTATCATGAGATACTCCTCGGGATCAGGCGATATCTGTCATTGTCTCTTCGCGGTGGCGTAGCGATTGGAAAGCGCATCGAATCGAGGCTTGTCGACCAGCCGCTGACGTTCGGCGAAGGTCGCGGTCAAGCCGGACGCCTCATCCAGCATACCGTGGTCGCGCAACGCCGTGAGCGCCGCCTGCATACCCTGGACCGCGCCTTGCAGCGCGGCGTTGGCGTAAAGGACGAGGCTGAATCCCATTTCGGCCGCCGTAGCCCGGTCGGTGATCGGCGTCTTGCCGCCGACGACCATGTTGAGCAGCTGCGGCGCCCCGAGCAGCTGCGGAATTTTCCGCAGCTCTTCGACCGTTTTCGGAGCCTCGACAAAGGTAATGTCGGCGCCGGCTTCGATATAACGACGCGCGCGATCGATGGCGGCGTCGAAGCCTTCGGCCGCCCGCGCATCGGTGCGCGCAAGAATGAGGACGCCGTCGCGGCGGGCATCGACCGCCGCCTTCACCTTGTTGACCATCTCGGCGGGCGGGATCACTTCCTGTCCGTCGAAATGCCCGCAACGCTTCGGCGTCACCTGATCTTCGAGCTGGATGGCGCTGGCTCCGGCGCGCTCCAGCATCGAGACCGTGCGGCCCACATTCAATGCATTGCCGAAGCCGGTATCGGCATCGACGATGAGCGGCAGCGCGACCACGCCGCGGATCGCCATCGTGTGCTCGACCAGCTGGCTCAAGTCCATGAAGGCAAGATCGGGCAGACCGAGATGCATGTTGGTGAGGCCGGCGCCCGTCAGATAGACGGCCTCGAAGCCGAGATCGGCGATGATCCGCGCGGACAGCGCGTTGGCTGCACCGGGCAACAGCACGCCCCGTTTCTCCGCCAGTAGCTTGCGCAACGTCTCGATGTGATCCTGGGCCATGTCATCCCCGCTGCTTGGGCCGCCTTCAGGCGTCCCTTCAGGGCCTATGTGCCGCGGGACTGGCGCCGGATCAAATATATTGTTTGGCTTTGACCGTTCCAAGTCATATGCAGGCCGCCGGCACGTCGAGGAATTTGACCGGGCTATGCGAGGAAATCCAGGCTAGTTGAAGGCGATGGAATGCTCCCGGCGGTCATAGGAGCACGGCCTGAAGAAAAGGATTGGTCGAATGGGTGGAATTCTGGAGGGGGTGCGGGTGCTCGATTTCGGGCGCTATATCGCGGGGCCCTATTGCGCGACATTGCTTGCGGAATTCGGCGCGGAGGTGATCCGCGTGGAGAAACGCGGCGGCAGCGAAGACCGTTTCGTGGCTCCAGTGGGCGCGGGCGGCGAAGGCGCGCTGTTCCTCCAGATCAATCGCAACAAGAAATGCATCACACTCGACCCGATGAAGGCAGAAGGGCAAGAGGTGCTACGGCGACTGGTCGCGAGGTCGGACGTGGTGGTCGCCAACCTGCCGCCGCAGACACTGCAAGCGATGAAGCTCGATTACGAAACGCTGAAGGCGATCAAGTCCGACATTATTCTGACGACCGCGACCGCATTCGGCGGACCGGGGCCATGGTCGGGTCGGGTTGGCTTCGACGGGGTCGGGCAAGTCATGTCAGGTGCGGTCTACATGACGGGCGCGGGCGATCCGCCTTATCGCGCGGCGGTGAACTGGGTCGACTTCGGCACCGCGCTGCATTGCGCCTTCGGTACGCTCGCCGCTTTGATCGAGCGCGGCAAGTCGGGCCGCGGGCAAATCGTCGAAGGCGCGCTACTGGCAACCGCACTCTCTTTCACAAACGCGACCCTGATCGAGCAGGCGGTGATCACGGCCAACCGCGTTCCGACCGGAAATCTCGGCCAGACAGCGGCGCCTGCCGATATCTACCGCACCAGGGATGGCTGGGTGCTTTGTCAAGTCACGGGACACCCGCTGTTTGTTCGCTGGGCGAAGTTGATGGGCGAGGAAGACCATTGGCTGAAGGATCCGCGTTTCTCCGATGACCTTAAGCGTGGCGAGAACGGTCCGCTGATCAGCCAGCGGATGGCGCGGTGGTGCGCCGAGCGCACCACGCAGGAGGCCGTCGATATCCTCGGAACAGCGCAAATACCGGCTGGACCTGTCTTGAGCCCACAGCAAGCGCTGGATCACCCTCACATTCGCGCCGCGGGCTTTATGACCAGTTTGGACTATCCGGGCTTGCCGAGCCCCGCGCCGGTTGCACGCGCTGCGGTAAGGCTTTCGCTGACCCCGGGCGAAATCACTGTCCGACCGCCGACGCTCGGCGAGCACACCGAGCTTGTGCTGGGAGAACTCGGCTACGATACAGCAGCAATCGCGGCGCTGCGGGAAAGTGGAGTGATTTAGCGCCGATTTCGAGCCGCACGGATCTCGTGCAGTTCGCATGCGCCGAAACGCCGGCTGGGTACAGGGCCTCTCACGAGTCCGGCTTCGGCTGCTGTTCGTCAGTCTACGGTCTTGCGACCGCGCGCCAGCACCGCTGCAATGGGGATTGCGAGATTTTGGTCGCGGCGGAAACGTTCGGCCTGACCGTCGATGTCGCTCGCAATGGCGGCGAGCGCTGATGGTTCTTGCGCCCCGATGAGCGCCGCCATTCGCACCGTGCCGGCTGAGAGCGCCGCGATCAACGCGTGCGCATCTGGCAGAAACCACTCCGCGCGAACTATCTCGGCTGACCCATCGGCAAAATCGGCCGCTTCGAGGGCCCGTACGCATTCGTCAATTCGGTTCAACGCTCCCGGCGGCGGGGCCTGTGCGGCAGAACGATTGCCGTGCCGGGCGATCGCGTCGAACACGAGTGACCAGGCGATGTTCTCCTCAGGCGTGGCCCATACCGTGAAGGCTATGCGCGCACCCGGTTTGAGCACGCGCTTGGACTCGGCAAGCGCCAATTCCGGGCGAGGAACGTGATGGATTCCGAAGCTCGATACGACCGCATGAAATGTGCCGTCGGGATACGGCAGGTTCTCCGCGTCCCCCTCGGTCACGACGATGTCAGGATGGATGCTGCGGGCAATGCCAACCATCTCGGCTGAAAAGTCCAGCCCGTGCGCGGTGGCACCGCGTCCCGCGGCGGCAGCAGCGAGATAGCCTGGTCCGCACGCTACGTCGAGTATCTGCTGACCGGGCGAAATTCCAGCGGCTTCCAGCAACGGTGCGACAAAGGGTGCTGTCGCATGAGCGAAGCTGTTTCCGTAGCTCGAAGCGGCACGTTGCCAGCCGGCGTGCTCGAAGGCACGGACGGCTTCGGGTTGAAAGCTCATGGCGCACCAACCTGCCTGGACAATTCGCCCACTGCGATATCTAAGCAAGTCGGTTTGATCGTGTCGAGACATGGATATATCGGCTTTGGGCACCAACCGGGATCCAGCGCGTCGGATTGCAGGATTTGACCTCCATGACCGAACGGACCAAACCGGTGCGAGCGATCCTTTTACTCTCAAGTTCGTTTTTTGCCACGATGGTGGTCGTAGCGGCAGCGTCGCGCCACTTTTGAATCAGTCGTCTCCAACGTTTGCATGCTTGACAAGGTCGCGGCACGCTCAAAATATCCGAGTCTCGATCGCCCGACATCGGCGCACAGAGCGGTGCGCGGCCGCCCGATGAGCTATTTTGACCAGACAGTTCGCTGCCACATCGCTAGATTGCATCCGTGTACCATTGGCATGGCACGGAACCGAGACGACCAACTTTCTCGACCCTGCATGGGAGCCCAGCGCCTTCCGTGCAGGGAATTTTTTGGGACGAGGCGCACACCGGGTCGCGGTCAATGAGCAATATTGAGCAGCGGCGCTGATCTGACGGAGTCGGACTGGCACCATGCTGGCATCGTATGCGACAGCCAATGAAATCAAGGGTAGCCCGTGCCCTAAGTGTCGAGTGCCGATGATACTCTGCCGCGTCACGCCCGAACCGCCTGATTTCGACCTCCGCACTTTCGTGTGTCCCGAATGCAAATACGTTGGTATGCGTGGCAGTCGAGACGAACTCAATGCAAGCTCATTGAACATCCACGCTGCAAAGAAACGGTCCCGGCGCGAGCCGAGACCGTCGAAGTTTGATACAGATAACGTGGGGATTGGGGAACTTATCGTGAAGTTCCGACAATCGGCCCGCAACATCGGCCGTTTAATTAACCTCTTTGATAACGAGTGAAGCCTCCGACGGAACTACCCCTGTCGGCGAAGGTTCCGTTATCATGAAGTTGAAACTATCACGCATCGTTCCGGCGATTTGGTTTGATTGGGGACGTCCCGAAGCGAGAGACGCCGTCGTCCTTTTCGGAGCGGCAATTCTGTCCTATGTTGTCGCACACACCTATGATCTTGCGCCCAAGCTGTTTCAGCTCGGCATCGACTACGCCGAATGGGAACTCGACGACATCATTTTCGTCGTGGTCGTGATGAGCATCGCCTTGACGGTTTACGCATTGCGGCGCTATCGAGACCTTTCCAGAGAAATCAAATCACGCATCGCCGCGGAAACCGAGGCACGCAATCTTGCCCGCCATGATCCGTTGACGGGGCTGCCGAACCGCCGCTTCTTCGAGGAAAAGCTTGAACAATGCCTGAGCACCGCAACTGCGACGCATCAGATGGCCGTTCTCGTGCTCGATCTCGATGGGTTCAAGGTAGTCAACGACACCCACGGCCATGCTGTGGGAGACAAAGCGCTGAGCGAGTTTGCTCGCCGGGTCTCGCTCATCGTGCGGACGGATGCATTTCTCGCCAGGGTCGGAGGGGACGAGTTTACGATCATCATGCCAAATATCAGGTCCCTCGATGATCCCACAAATCTGGCGCGACGCATTGCGGCTGCCGTTGCCGAGCCCTTTGTCATCGAGAATGTGACGGCAGAATTCGGTGTTGGGATTGGCATCGCCATCGCCCCCAATGACGGCGTTCATGCCGATGAACTGGTGAGGCGAGCGGACCGCGCACTCTATCGCGCCAAGGCCGCTGGACGGTCATCGGTTCGATTTTTCGAACGCGAGATGGACATGCACGTCGAGCGGCGAATCCAGATCGAGCAAGAGCTCCGGCTTGCAATCGTATCCGATGGCATTGTGCCGCACTACCAGCCCCTGGTCACTCTCGACGGCAATCGCATCATCGGGTTTGAAGCGCTGGCGCGTTGGGAAAGCGGCGATCTGGGGTTCATTGCTCCCGATGTGTTCATTCCCATTGCGGAGGAAACCGGCCTCATCAACGCTCTGGGAGATCGACTCTTCCGCCGCGCCTGTGTCGATGCCGGCGCGTGGCCCACGAGCTTCATACTCGCCTTTAACGTCTCGCCGGTTCAGTTGCGCGATCCGACACTTGGATTGCGACTTCTATCGATCCTTGGGCAAACCGGATTTAGCCCCCGACGCCTGGAAATTGAAATTACCGAGAGCGCCCTTGTCGAGAACATCAGCGTTGCACAGATCGTGATCGACCAGCTTCGCGAGGCCGGTGTGCGCATCGCTCTCGACGACTTCGGAACAGGTTACGCCACTCTGAGCCAGTTGCTCTCATTTCACCTCGACAAGATCAAGATTGATCGCAGCTTTGTGTCGCGCCTCGACAAGAGCGAAGACAGCCAGGTGATCGTTCGCGCGATTCTTGGCCTTGCAAAAGGATTTGGCTTGACAACCACTGCCGAGGGCGTCGAGGACGCCGGGCAGCTGGCATATCTCAAGGCTAACGGATGCACCGAGGGACAGGGCTACCTCTTCAGCAGGGCCATCCCGGCGGCGGATATCCCCGCTCTTCTGGTTCGTTCGACCTACGATTCTGCCGTTGCCTGATCTGAATTGATTTCGTTGTCTCTAGCGACGAATGTCGCCTTCGGGTCAAGCCGGCGCGTTCCCCTGAAAACTACTCCGCCGCTTCGCGCACATGCCGCACCGTCGGCGTCCGCATGGTCACGAGTTCTTCGGCCGCGGTCGGATGTAGCGCCATGGTGGCGTCGAAATCGGCCTTGGTCGCCTTCATCTTGACGGCGATGCCGAGCAGCTGGACCATTTCGGCGGCGCCATCGCCGACGATATGGCAGCCGACCACGCGGTCGCTCGTTCCGTCCACCACCAGCTTCATCAGCATCCTGGTGTCGCGGCCCGACATCGTCGCCTTTATCGGCCTGAAGTTCGCCTGGTAGATGTCGACGTGGCTGAATTGCGCGCGTGCCTGGGCTTCCGTCAGTCCCACCGTGCCGACTTCCGGCTGCGAGAACACCGCCGTCGGAATCCCGGCGTGATCGACCTCGACCGGCCGTTTGCCGAACACGGTATCGGCGAAGGCATGGCCCTCGCGGATCGCGACCGGCGTCAGGTTGAGCCGGTGGGTGACGTCGCCGATCGCGTAGATATGGGGCACCGAGGTCCGCGAGAAGCTGTCGACCGCGATCCCGCCATTGTTCGGATCGATGGCGACGCCGGCCTTCTCGAGCCCGAGACCGACGACGTTGGGATGCCGGCCGATCGCGAACATCACCTGGTCGGAGGCGAGGCTCGAGCCGTCGGACAGATGCGAGGTGAATTCCTTGCCGTGCCTGTCGACCCTGGTGACCGTGCAGCCGGTGAGAATGTTGATGCCTTCCTTTTCCATCTCGGCGCGGACATGGGCGCGGACGTCGTCGTCGAAGCCGCGCAGGATGTTTTCGCCGCGATAGACCAGCGTCACGTCGGAGCCGAAACCGGTAAAGATGCAGGCGAATTCCAGCGCGATATAGCCGCCGCCCTGGATCACGATGCGCCTGGGCAGCGCGGCCAGATGAAACACCTCGTTCGAGGAGATCACGTGCTCGATGCCGGGTATCGCAAGCCCGTGATTGGGCGCGCCGCCGGTCGCGACCAGCACATATCTTGCCTTCACCGCCTCGCCGGTGGCCAGCCGCAGGGTGTGGGCGTCCTCGAACACCGCGCGGGTCTTGACGACGCGGGCGCCGGATTTTTCCACGTTCGCCGTATAGGCGGCCTCGAGCCGCGCGATTTCCCTGTCCTTGTTGGCGATCAGGGTCGGCCAGTCGAAGGTCGCGGCGGGAATGGTCCAGCCGAAGCCCGCCGCGTCCTCGATTTCGTGATGGATGTGGGAAGCATAGACCAGCAGTTTCTTCGGCACGCAGCCGCGGATCACGCAGGTGCCGCCCATGCGGTATTCCTCGGCGATCATCACGCGCGCGCCATGACCCGCGGCGATTCGGGCGGCGCGCACCCCACCCGAACCTCCTCCGATGACGAACAGATCGACGTCGAACTCGGCCATCTCAGCCCCGGTCGAAAATCGGATTGCCTAGGTGATCGGCTTGCCGCGCTTTTTCATCTCGTCGTGAAATGCGCTGTTCACCGTCGCGGAAAAGACCTGCGCCCACTGATTCATATAGGACATGCTGAATTGAATGGCTCGCGGCTCCGACACCAGCAATTTCTGACCGAGCGGCGACTTGTAAAACGTCACCAGGTCCTTCAGCTCCTGCTCGGTAAACTCGTTGGCGTAAACCTTCGCCATGCCCTCGCCGATTTCCTGCTCGTGGCCGGCAAACTTCTGCGCGACGATCACGGCGACCTCGTTGAGATCCTTCTGGTAGTTGAGGTTGCTCTGCAGCAAGCCGTCCTTGGTCTGCTGGACGATGTTGGGAACGGCGTTGCTGTACATCGCGCTGGCTTTTTTCATCGTCAGGATTTCCTTGGCGGCCGCGATCGCCGCCGGCGAAGCGTCCTTGAGCGGCGGCGGTTGCTGTTGCGCCCCGGCTGGAACGCCGGTGAGCGCCAAGGCAAACGCCAGGCCCGCGGCCGACAAAATTCTCGAAAGGCTCTTCATTCCAGTTCTCCTGAGATTGCGGCGTTACGGCCGTTCAACAACGCGAATTCCCTGCGGGCCCGCCAATATCGCGGTACTGGCGAGACCGATGAACAGCCCGTGCTCGACAACGCCCGGGATCGAGTTCAGCAATCCTGCCAGGCGCGGCGCATCGGTTATTCGGCCAAGATGGGCATCCACAATCCAGTGGCCGCCATCGGTGACAAAAACGTGGCCGTCCTTGCCCTTTCGCAACCCCATTTGCCCGGAATTGCCGCTTTGCGCAAATGCCATGCCGATGGCGCGCAGGGTCGCCGCGAGGCCGAACGGGATCACCTCCACGGGTAGCGGAAATCGGCCGAGAAATTCGAGCCATTTGCTATCGTCGGCGATCACGATCATGCGATCCGACGCGGCGGCTACGATCTTTTCGCGCAGCAGCGCGCCGCCGCCGCCCTTGATCAGATTGAGCGAGGGGTCGATCTCGTCGGCGCCATCAACCGTCAGGTCGAGCCGGTCGATATCGTCCAGCGTGGTGAGCGCAATGCCGCACCGCTCCGCGTCGGCGCGGGTCGCTTCCGATGTCGGCACGCCGATGACGTCAAGCCCGGCGCGAACCCGCATCCCGAGCAGTTCGACGAAGTGTTTCGCGGTCGAGCCGGTGCCGAGGCCAAGCTTCATGCCGTCGCGCACCTGTTCGAGCGCCCGCGCCGCCGCCTGCCGCTTCAATCCGTCCATATCCACTTGCAAACCAGGCCCCAAAAAATCCGGAAGAATGCCGCTGCCGATCGAGCGTCCGGCGATACCGGGCGGAGCCTATCTAGCGTCGTTTTACGCCGAGGAACAGCGCTATCCGTGCCCGGATACCGCGAGTTTGGGCTAGCCGACCACCCGGTCCATCGCCGCCTGGATGGCCGCGAACCGCTCGTCGACCCCCAGGCGCATGTTCGGGTGCGTGAACACGTAGAGTTCGCCGTTCCTGATGGCCTCGAGGACGCGCGCGGCGACAGCGTCAGGCTCAAGCCCGGCTTGCAGCCGCCTGGCGATCTCCGCCACCATCGCGGCAGCCGGGCTCGCCGGATCCAGGGTTTGCACCGGGCCGTAGCGCTGCGGCCGGTTGCGGCCGCTGTCGGCAATGCCGGTGCGCACATATTCCGGACACAGCACGCTGACCCCAATTCCGAACGGCGCGAGGTGGGCGGCGAGGCCTTCCGACATGCTGACCACCGCAAACTTGCTCGCCGAGTAAGGGGAAAAACCCATGCCGTTGATCATCCCGGCCATGGAGGCGGTGTTGACGATGTGGCCGCCTTCGCCA
>Ga0210389_10004629_pt1 | contig 10674 bp, 10 predicted proteins | sample IncBWH28OmetaG_FD_160127 | JGI IMG/M metagenome (GOLD analysis project Ga0210389, IMG submission 160127) | Forest soil microbial communities from Barre Woods Harvard Forest LTER site, Petersham, Massachusetts, United States - Inc-BW-H-28-O ... | reverse complement strand
CCTGCGCCAAGATGTCCTGCCAGATCTGGGCGGTCGGTGAAGTACATTCAACGGTTGAGCAGTTAAGACCAACAAATGTTTCCATACGTCCTCCTGAACATCGACTTACGGCACGAATACATGCCCCGGGCTTTCAAAACTTGAGCCAGCCACGCCTCATCTGTAGTAGCCCTGCTTCGTCCGCACAACCAGCCGGCCTTCACGCTTTTGGGTTTCTGCTCTGATCTGGATTTTGATTTCGCAGAACTTGCCTTTTGGCTGTTTGACCGAAGGATAGTAGCCAAGCGTGTAGCGGCTGCGAATCTCCTCGATCAGTTGCGCCAGCTTCGTGCTGACCTCGTCTTTGCTGGATTTCGTGACGTCGCCGCCGGTGCGTTCCGCGTATTGGTAAACATCGCCCGGAGGGTTGTGTTTGCGCATGGCAGCGAACATCGGATTTTTGCTGAAGGTCACCATGGCGAGGTCGGAAAAGGCGCTGCGCTCGAGCAGAGCAGAAATCACCGTTCCCGTTTCAAATGCCGCCCGGAACGCGTCTTTCTCGCCGTGCTCGCGGTCAGCAGGGATGTTGGGCACGTTGTCCGTGAGCCATATGATGACCCTTCTGCTCCTGGGATTTTTCGCTTTACTCAATTGCTCCGACGCCTGGAAAATCGCTTCATTGAAAAAAGCGGCCTCGCTACTTTCCATCGTGCTGGCTTTTTCGATGGCTGCGACCGCCCGCTCGCGGTCGGTGGTGAAATCCTGCAGCACTTGCGCCGTCGCCGCGTAGACCATAACCGCGACTTCATCTTCGGGCTTGAGGTGCTGTAACGCCTCCAGCGCTCCAGCGGCCAGGGGCTTGAGCACCGGCTGAACACTCGCCGTAAGATCGAACAGCAGCACCACGGAGAGCGGAAGCTGGCCCTGGCTCAGCTCAGCGACCTCTTGCTGTACTCCGTCTTCGTAGAGTTGGAAATCCTCTTTGCTCAGCGAACCAACCGCGCGGCCAGTCTTTTTCTGCATCACCTGCACGTCAACCTGGACCAGTTCCACGTTGACGCGAATGACCTGGTCGTCGGGAGCACTCTGTTGTCCACGCGCCTGGCCGGGCAAAGCAAATTGCAGTAACCCGGCGAAAAGAAGCACACGAACCAAAACTCGCATTGCTTTACTCATACTCTTTCCGCCTTAGCGACCTGTCGAATCAAGCGTGCCTGCGAACTAGATCGGTGCACGACATGCCCACCGAACAAAATCACGGAGCGTTGAGTCTCTGGAGCATCACGACCGCACCGCGGTTCTTTGGGTTCAGCTCAAGCGATTTCTGACAGTTGGCGATGGCCAACGGTTTGACACCGTCGTCCATGTAAGCCTCCCCGAGGCTGTCGTAAACATTGCTTGATTGCGGATAGGCTTCAACATTCAACTGGAGAATGCTGATGGCTTCTTTGAACTTTTTCGTGCCAATGAGCTGATAGCCCAAACTGTTGAGTTCGCCCTCATCGAAGTTGTAGGTGGAAGGTTCGGCAGCCGTGGTGTCATGGTATTGCTTCGCGGCTGCGTCGATACCGCTGGACGCGATCGTGGCAGAGAGAGTTTCCGCAATGGATTTGCGGGGGTCATACGCGGTTTTGACCTGAGGCACCCACGCGGCCGTAGCGACCGCAAAAAGTCCAGCGCCCATCACGAAGGTCAGTACAAAAAGCATGCCTGCCGTAGCCGTTCGCCTTAGCGCGCCGGGGCGGTCCTGCGCCCGCAGATATATTTCGAGAACGGCCAGGGGAATTAAGTATTGGGCGAAAGTCATGAAAGTGAGGAACGGTCCCCGGAAAGTCGTCGGGTCGAAACCGAAAGGGCCTTTAAAGACGAGAAACGACAAGAAAAAACCGATCCGGAAAAACCACGATGCACTTACCACAAGGAAGAAGCGAAGAGCCCAGCGGCGATGAGTTTTGAAATCGCGAGCCAGCGCGTAGCGCAGCGCCATGGCGCCGCAAAGCCAGATCAGAACAACGTTCAGAGTAGAACCCAAGTGGACTGACAGGTCGCCAACGCTTCCCCGTATCCAAGTCATATAAAGACCGGCCACGCTGAGGGCGACGGCGGTCAGCATGTAGATACGCCCATTCCAGCGGTGAAAGACTGGAAAGCGGTTGCGGACTTGCGGAACCAACTGAACCGCCCCGGCGAGCATGATGATCACAGCTGAAGCAAGATGCATGACCACGGCGGTATTTCCCATGGAAAGGCCGGGGACGTAACCGTTCGTGAAGTTCCACTTGTGGTAGTCCCCTCGCAACGCCGTAAGAGCGTAGAAGGACGCTACAGTAAACGCGAACACCAATTGGCCGACGACGGTCACCCCAAACCAAAACCGCGCGGCTGCCTTCAAGGCAGTATCCGCAAGCGAACTCATCTCTAACCGATTAGTCATTACAGCTGTGCTCATATTCGTTTCCCCCCGCGCGAAAAATAGAATTCAATCCCCGGGCGAATCAGATCGGCTCCCGATAGCGGCGCACCCGCTGCCCCGATAGAGGGCGCCCTTCCTGCTGAACTGAACTGCTCGATTCGTCGTCCTACGTTCACTTCCATCCAAAGGATCCACAGGCAGGCCGCTCCTTCCCCTAGGAGGCCGAAGGCCAGATTGTAGGGAGACAGATAGTTGGCCACCGACAGCGACAAAAGGGTGAGCCACCCTAACCCACCCAACACCATGAGCCCGCCCAGGATTCGAGGCAGGGAGGTCGAGCGAAAAACGAAGCAGCCGATCAGAATGCAAAAGAAACCGTTAAACACAACGGCGATGTTCGCGCCCCTAGGCTGCAACCGAAGAACTTCAAAAGCGAGTCCCACGAGGTTGAAAGACGCCGCAAGCAACGAGAGTCTCCTATTCAGCGGGCTCAAGATGTCACAGAACAGCAGCGTCACGGCGATCATGGCCAAGACCACCATGAGGCCTCCCGCGATATTCAACCTGCCGCGAATGAAGACTTCGGCAAATGCCGCCACTACGGTGAGTAAATAAATGACGCCAGCAATCTGTGTCCTCAGTCCCGAAGCCTCAAAACTCGGCGATGTTCTAGCAATCCGTTTAGTCATCACAGCGCTACTCATGATCTTTCCTCCTAGTGCAACTCCGGAAATCAAGCGCACGCAACTCACAGTGGCTCCCGATAACGTCGCATCCGGACCGCCGCAGCGAAAAATATCGCCGCGACGATCAGCCCGAGCCACAGACTCGGGATGCACAGGAACCTCCCGGGAGCGAGTTGTTCCAGCGGAATAAAATGCGCATCGATCGGGACACCATTTTTGTCCTTCAGATCGAAAGCCCCCGCAGCGAATCCAAACAAGCGATCTTGCAGCATGGAGCCCAAATACGAAGTGTGAAAGGCGATGTACTCGAGAGCGGCAATCGCGAGTGGCGGCAACACCGCCCACAGAAATGTCGCGCGCCGCGCCCAGCCCGAGACAAGCAGCATCCACATGTAGAGCGGCGCGTGCCAGAGCACCATCACGATGACCCCGTAGAGCAGCACCACTTCCATCTCCAACAACGGAGGCCCCCACGGAATCGCGGTACTCGCACCGCTCGTCAGCAGGACAGCAGCGCTCAGCAGCCGCATCACGATCTGCAGAGGAATCGTTACGGCCAAAACGAGCACCGGCAAAATCACGAGAGGAACGATCGCCTTCGAGAGCACGGTCGTAAGATCCGAAACCGGCAGCGACTTCCAGAACAGGATGCTGCGATCGCGACGCTCGCTGTGCAGCGCGTCGAGCGAGTAGAAGATCCCGACCAGAAACCCGACAAAGGTGAGCAGCATCCCTGCGTGGGCATAAGGCATGGCGAGCTGGACAAGGATCTGCTGCGCAGGATTGAGCGTTGCCAGAGCACGCACGCTGCGCGGCAGCCAATACAGGCTGATCAAAAAGCCGACCAGGTAGACGGCGCCAACCGCCAGCGGCGCGACGTAGATGGAACGGTTCTCCCACAATTCGCGCCGCACCGACCAGTACAATGGCCGAGTCGGCGCCAAGGCCGCGGGCGCGACTGCCTGCGCGTCGAGAGGAGAATCGGGCACGACATTTGATTGCGTATTCATCGAGCTGCCCCCTGATGTGGGCGTTTCACCACTGAACGCGAATCAGATCGGTCCCTGACAGCGACGCAACCGGACCGCTGCCGCCAGAAATGCGGCGGCGACGACCAGCCCGATCCACAAACCCGGGCTGCTCAGGAATCTTCCCGGAGTAAGCTGCATCATTGGATCGATCGGGAAGCTATCCGCCGCGGTGATGGCCTCCGGGCCGCCTTCGAAGCGATATCCCAGCATTGCGGCGAAGTGCCAGGTGTTGAATGCGATCTTCTCCACAGCGCCGATCGCGAGCCACGGCAAAACGGCCCATAGAAATGCAGCCCGCCGTGCCCAGCCCGAGACCAGCAAAAGCCAACCGTAGATTGGTGCGTACCAGAGCACATGCACGGTCACCAGGTGGTAGAGCAGCATCAGCCACATCTGAAACACCATTGTCCACAGCGTCGCGACCGGCAGGCCGCTCGCTAGCAGCACCAGGCTGCTCAGCCCCAGCATGATTAATTCCGTGGCAACGACAATCGCAAAACTGAGCAGCGGCAGGACGAGCAGCGGAATGCTCGCCTTCGAGAGCACAGTAGTAAGGTCGGACACCGGCATCGACTTCCAGAACAGGATGCTGCGATCGCGACGCTCACCGTGTAGCGCATCGAGCGAGTAGAAAATACTTACGATAAAAGCAGTCCCCAAAATCACGCCCATCGCGAAGGTGTACGGCTCTTCGACTGCCGCGCGCCGCTGAGCCATGTTGGTCGTCGACAAGGCATAACCCATCGAGGCGATCAGGTAACCAAGGAGGACGAGGCCCGCGACCGCCAGCGGCGCAATATAGATCGAACGGTTCTCCCACAACTCGCGGCGAACCGACCAGTAGAATGGCCGCATCGCCGTCACCGCGGCGGGCGCGATCCCTCGCGACTCGCTGATCCGTGACTCACTGATCTGCGAATCGCGGGGAGCCTCGGGCATTGCGGTCGATTGACTATTCATCGCGCCACTCCTTTTGCCGCGCCGGCGGCGTGATCGCCTGGCTTGTTTCCCATCAAGGCAACAAACAAATCCGCGATGCTGGGCGTGCGCACGTCGCCTAGAGCCGCAAGTTGCCCACGGTCAACATGATCGAACAACAGAATGCTGCGCCCGAGCACCTGGCGCTCGTGAATCGGCTTAAGCGCCCGTGCCGCGGCCACACGCTCGGGATGCACCGCCACTTCCAGATAGCGCGACTCGAATTCTTCCATGCTGCAATCGAGTACGATCCGCCCGCGATTGATGAACATGAGATCGGTGATGACGTGCTGGACGTCTTCCACCTGATGCGTGGTCACCACGATGGTGCGGCTGCGATCGAAGTAATCGTTCAGCAGGGAATCGTAGAACTGCTTGCGATACAGAATGTCGAGGCCAAGCGTCGGCTCGTCCAGCACCAGCAACCTCGCGTCGATGGCCATCACCAGCGCGAGGTGCAGCTGCGTCACCATGCCTTTCGATAATTCCCTGATCTTGCTGGCGCGTTTGATATCGGTCTTCGCCAGAAAACCCTCCGCTCTCACCCGATCGAATCGCGGATGCACTCCGCCCACGTAGTCGAGCGCCTGCGAAACCCGCATCCAGCGAGGCAAAACGGCAACATCGGCAATAAAGCAAACATCGCGCATAAGCTGATCGCGCTCGTCCCACGGGTCGCGTCCAAGCACTCGGAGTTCTCCCTGATATTCGGTCAGGCCGAGAATCGCGTTGAGCGCGGTGCTCTTGCCCGCGCCGTTCGGACCGATAAGTCCGAGGATGCGGCCCTCGTCGACGCGCAAATTGACGCCGTCCAGCGCGACGGTTTTGCCGAAAGCCTTGCGCAGGCTGCGTGCTTCGATGACTGTCATGACTTTGGCTCCTTCTTTGTTGCATTGGGCGAGGCAGCGTCCAACAGTTCTTCCGGCGTCAGGCCGAGCCGCTGAATAGTTGCGTAAACCGTGGGCCACTGTTCCGCCAGAAACTTCTGGCGTTCGCCCTGCAGCAGCAGATTGCGTGCGCCTACATTGATGAACATCCCCCGACCTCGCCGGCTCTCGACCAGTTGCTCGTCGACCAGTTGTTGATAGCCCTTCAGAACAGTGAGCGGATTGACCCGATATTCGGCCGCCACATTGCGCACCGAAGGAAGCGGATCACCTTCCTTGAGCACGCCGTCGAGTATCATCGCGACCACCCGGTCACGAAGCTGGCGGTAAATCGGCTGACTGTCGTTCCACTCACTGTCCATTGCGTTTTCCAAATAGCCCTGCGAAAAATACCATCTGTAAAATACACGCCGTTATCCTGAGGACAGGGTAAGCTCGACGAAGGATCTCGCGCGGACCGCCACACTCCATCACTTAGTCCGCTGCAGGTCGAAGTGCGCGTGCATCGGCTTGTCCTTCATCATGAACGTCCAATCCTCGGTGTGATGGTTGGCGTCGATGATCGTGAACACCGAATGGTGCATATGGTACTCCGGGCTCCCGCTGATGTCCTTGAGCTCGAACTCGACCGTCTTGCCGTCGGGCAACATCTTGCCGGTCATGCGCGGGCGGTTTCCCGCGTCACAATAATGAACCAGCGTGAGCTGGTCTCCATCGACATAAAGCATGGTGACGGGATGGTCGTACTTTGTCGGATCCAACGGCGTTCCTGCTTCCTGAAACTCGTGCACGAGCGCGTTCCCCCGCGAGGTCACGCGCAGCGAGAGGTGCATTTTGGCGCCTGACATCTCCGGCGCGTCCGCGACGGTGACGGGGCCTTCCCACTCTCCCGCCAGGCTTTTCATGGTTGTGAACGACTTCTGCGCCTCGGACGGCACAGGAGCTGCAGCGTCAGCTGCGAAACCGGTAGCGGCGACCAGTACCAACAAGAGCGAAAATGCGATGTGTGATTTCATGTCCATTCTCCTTCTAATTTCCGTGCAGCAAGAGGAAACGTCGGTGTAGCCGATTTCTGCCTCGTTTGCCAGGGCGACATCGAAAGCGTTCCGTGCTGCCATAGTGTTATAGTTAACTATAACACTATATTTAATGCAAGAACTTTTTGCAAACTATATTTGCTTTAGCATCAGTGGCTTAAAGAATCAGATTTATATGGGACGTGTTTTGAACAGGTAAAACCGAGTGCCCCAAGTCTCCCGCCTTTCGAGACCTGGGTTCTGGATAGGGGTGTCAGGAAGAAATCCCTTTCTCCGCCGTCAGATCAAACGCAACCAAGATCAAAGATGGAAATCTTTGGCATAAACACCATTCCGGTTCAAGCCGTGGTATCCCACATATTTACGCGCTATGCCGCTTCTTGTGTGACTGTTTGTGCTGCTATGCCTTTTGGCAGTGACTGGCCACGGCTTCTAGAAATAATTCAACTGCTTAAGTTCGTGCCCAACCAGTGGCGATCACTATCATCCGATCCACGTGCTTCTCATCGGGTGCCCCAGGTCTCGCGCCTTTCGAGACCTGGGTCTGTCCATCGCCGCAAGCATCCGGAAGCTTAGCACTCCGCGGCGAGTGCCCAAGCTTCCTGCAGAGAAACTTGGCGCTGAAATCGGTCCGTGCTGATCCGTGCAATTCCGTGGCCCGATTTCTCAAGCGCCCACAAAATTGCACGACCCCCAAACCGTCGCATAACATATATTTAAAGTGAACACCCGTCCAGACTGCGCAGGAGAACCTCAAGTGGCGTCGTTCGGTGCACAACTAAGACAAGAGCGGGAGCGCAAGGGCGTCACCCTCGAGGACATCTCCCTCACCACCAAAATCGGCACGCGCATGTTGCGCGCACTCGAAGAAGAGCATTTCGACCAATTACCCGGCGGCATTTTCAACAAGGGTTTCATCCGCGCCTATGCGCGCTGCCTGGGTATGGATGAAGAGCAAGCCATCGCCGACTACCTGGTCGCGACCGGAGCCGCCCCGTCGGCCAAGAAATCCGAGAACGACCAAGCCCCGATCCTCGAGCCCCCATCGCGAGAAGAGAATCCCGCCACCGCTGGCCTACCCTGGGGCACCTTCGCGGTTGTGCTCCTGATCGTCGCGCTAGGATTCGCTGCCTGGGGCTTCTACTCCCGCGAATCAGAAAAGGAGGCCAGCGAATCCGCGGCGCCCGCCCAGAACGCCACCGCCGCCAACCCTCCCGGCACTTCGCCGGCCGCGACCGCAGAACAACCACAGCCCGAGCCAAAGCCCGCGGAGTCCGCGGATTCCTCCGCCGCCACTTCGAAGCCGATCGAACCACCGGTTGGCAGCGCCGCGGCGATCCAGCCGACTCCATCGCCGGTCGTCAGCCCAGCTCCACCAACTTCCGCCGAGAGCCAGCCGCGGCAGGCCGTCCCGGCAAACGCACCATTACTGCTGGTAATCAAGGCACGCGAAGACTCCTGGCTCTCCATCTCGGTCGATGGCGAGATTGTCACCCGCGCTCTCTTAACCGCCCCGGCTCAGAAGTCAGTGCGTGCCCTGAACGAAATTGTGATCAAGGCAGGCAACGTAGGCGCTTTGGATTTCGAATTCAACGGCAAAAAACTACCCACCCAAGGCGACTACGGCGAAGTAAAAACCCTCACCTTCGCCGCCACCGGCCTGCAACCCCCACCTCCCAAACCAGATCCCCCCCTTCAATCCCAGTGACTCTATCGCTGATGTGTTAAGAAAACACTCTCCCTCGTATCAGGGGCTCGCCTTTTAGTCCTGCCAAGAAATCGGGACCCGTTTTGCAGGCCCAAAGAAAAAACTGGTTTTGGGTGAAGCAGCACTTGAGCGCTGCACTACGAGACGAGTAGAATCGCGGCTTCAGCCGCCGAGGTACATGAAACGCACCCCCGCGCTGATAAAACCACGGGAATAGAATCGCCAAAATCCAGCCGCGAAGCGGCGGCATGTGAAAGCCCGGCACGGAAGTGCCGGTAGGGGCGGAAAGTTCGAGCGAGTCCCGTAAGGACGACACGACCTCTCTCGCACCGAAAGAAAGCCGCAAAAAACCCAACAGAGAATACTAACAAGCCCACAAAGCCCAGCAATTCTCCCATTGAAACCGTGTCCGCACCGCTCACTGCCAGGAACCGCAAGCCAGCCCAAAAAGATTGCGCCTCCGCTCGTTCTCTGTTAGCCTTTTACGGACCGTGAAAGAAACGCATTTTGTGCGGCCGGTGTACGCCTGATCAACCCCCGCCAGACGTGAACGCCCAGATCGTTAAGGAGAAGAAGCTTGTCGAAGAATCGCCATCTATTTACTTCCGAATCCGTAACCGAAGGACATCCCGACAAAATCGCCGACCAGGTTTCCGACGCCATCCTCGACGCCTGCTTGAGCGATGACCCCACCAGCCGCGTAGCCTGCGAGACTTTAACCGCAACCGGCCTGGTAGTAATCGCCGGCGAGATCACCACCAAAGCCTACGTAGATTTCCAGAACCTCGTCCGCGGAACAATTTCCTCCATCGGCTACAACAACGCCCTCTACGGCTTCGACTCCAACACCTGTGCCGTAATCTCCAGCATCAACAAACAATCCGGCGACATAGCCCTCGGCGTAGACACCGGCGGCGCCGGCGACCAGGGAATGATGTTTGGCTTCGCGTGCAATGAGACTGCGGAGCTTATGCCTGCGCCTATTTCTTTTGCGCACAAGCTCACCATGCGGCTGTCTGAGGTTCGTAAGCATGGGAAGCTTCCTTATCTGCGGCCGGATGGCAAGTCGCAGGTTACGGTTGAATACGATGCGCATCACAAGCCGGTGCGCGTCGACGCTGTCGTAATTTCTACGCAGCACTCCGAGACCGTCGGCAACGACGAACTTCGCAGCGACATTCTCAGGCATGTGATTCAGGCCACGATTCCGGCTCATCTCCTCGACGAAGACACGAAGTATCACATCAACCCCACAGGACGTTTCGTGATTGGCGGGCCCATGGGCGATACCGGGCTGACCGGCCGCAAGATTATTGTGGACACCTACGGCGGCATGGGACGGCACGGCGGCGGCGCGTTTAGCGGCAAGGATCCGACCAAGGTGGACCGCTCGGCGGCTTATATGGCGCGGCACATTGCGAAGAACATTGTTGCGGCTGGGTTGGGGGACCGCTGCGAAGTTCAGCTCGCATACGCTATTGGCGTGGCCGATCCGGTGAGCGTGCTGGTAGAAACGTTTGGGACGAGCAAAGTCGATCCGACAACTATTTCGGACTTGGTGCGCGCTCATTTCAAGCTGACGCCCAAGGGAATCATTGATTCGCTAAATCTGCGGCGCCCGATCTATTGCAAGACCGCGGCTTATGGACATTTCGGACGCAGCGATCCCGACTTCACGTGGGAGTCAACCGATAAGGCAGCGAAGCTGGCCAGTGATGCTGGTCTGCGACAGCCGGTTGCGGCGCACAAGTAGATTTTCGTTGGTCCCACCCTTTCGCAAGAATGCGAAAAGGGTGGGGCACCCGATTCATCCGGCAGCTAAAATTTCCAAGGTTTAGAATCAAGATCAATTCAGCGCCACAGGAGAGGTATGTCGACCACACCAACGCAAGTGCATTCTGACATCAAAGGCATTGAGTTTGCCGATCTGGGCAAGAAACGCATCGAGTGGGCCA
>Ga0210389_10004627_pt1 | contig 10675 bp, 8 predicted proteins | sample IncBWH28OmetaG_FD_160127 | JGI IMG/M metagenome (GOLD analysis project Ga0210389, IMG submission 160127) | Forest soil microbial communities from Barre Woods Harvard Forest LTER site, Petersham, Massachusetts, United States - Inc-BW-H-28-O ... | reverse complement strand
GCCGCGCGTCATCGCGTAGGTCGCAGGCGTCGTGGGGCCCGGGCCAAACAGACCCGTCAGCATGCTGAAGACGAGCGCCGGCGTGCCGAGGCCAGGGTAGATATCGGCTGCGTCCGCCGGCCCGGCCCCCGCGGCCTTCAAGTAAGAGATGTTCGACGCCGGCGACTCGCCCTTGGTCCCACCCGAGTTGCCGACCCGCATGAAGAGGGGCGTCCCCGACGGGCTCAGCTGTTGCGCGATGACGTGATCCAGCGAGCTGCCAACCGGTCTGGCGTCGAACTTCGTGTCCTGCGCGAAGCTGAACGGGTCATTGCTGTTGGGGGTCACGGGCTGCAAGGTGAGGAACGACCCGACCACCTGTAGGTCGGCGTCGTTCCCCTGTCCGAGCCCCTTCGTGCCGTCGTTGTTCATGGTCCACTCGTTCATCGCGCGGATGCCCCGCGGGATGAGGAGCTTGTCGATGAACGGCGTCAGCGGAGCCAGGGTCGTGGGCGCCAGGTCGCTCGCTGCGAGCGCGCCGTGCGACTTCGCGGGAAACCACCTGTTCGTGTCGCAGCCGTAGTGCGTGAACATCACGATCAGCTGCCGGGGCGCGGTGATGGTCTGCCCTTTCGGCGACCGCTCGGCGATCGAGCTGAGAAATGGCGCGGCCACGGCCGCTCCGCCCAGGCCCCGCAGGAAGACTCTTCGATTCATTCGCATGGCGACCTTCCGGCGAGGGTGCCCGACCCCGCGCTCCCTTGAAAATGGCCGCCGAGCCGCCTTTTCTTCACTCTCAATCGCGATTTGCGCGAAATCAGTGCTCTAACGGCGGAGCGAGGCCGCCGAGATCAGCGGCGTCTCGACGCTCGGCGCCGGCGTCCGGGCGGCGCTGTCGGCGTCGCGCGCCGGGTCGCTCGCGCGGCCGTAGAGGTGCGACGGCACGACGTTGCCGATCGCCGCCAGCATCGTCTGCCGCAGCGTCGGGTGCTTGCGTTCCAGATCGGCGAGCAGCGTCTTCATCTGTTTGCGCTGCGCTTCGTCCTGCGAGCCGCAGAGCCGGCAGGGGATGATCGGGAAGCCGCGGGCCGCCGCCAGCGCCGCCAGATCGGCCTCGGCTGCGTAGGCGAGCGGCCGGATGACCACGAACCGTCCGTCGTCGGTCTCGAGGCGCGGCGGCATCGACGCCAGCTTGCCGCCGAAGAACAAATTCAACAGCAGCGTCTCGAGCGCGTCCTCCCGGTGGTGCCCGAGCGCGATCTTGTTGCAGCCGAGCTCGCCAGCCACCCGGTAGAGAATGCCCCGCCGCAGCCGCGAGCAGAGCGAACAGTAGGTCTTCCCCTCCGGGATCTTGTCGGTGACGATGGCGTAGGTGTTCTCGCGTAGGATTTTGTAGGGAACGCCCTCCGCCTGGAGCCACCGCTCGAGCGGCGCGCCGTCGTAGCCCGGCTGCCCCTGATCGAGGTGAACGGCCAGCAGGTCGAAGGAGACAGGGGCCCGCGCCTGCAGCTCACGGAGCAGAACCAGGAGGCCGTAGCTGTCCTTGCCTCCAGAGATGGCGACCATGATCCGATCTCCATCCTCGATGAGGCGGTGATTGCCGATGGCGCGGCCCATGTCGCGGAAGAGACGGCGTTCCAAATCCATGTTCAACCGGGCGCACATGCTACCTTCATCAGAGCGGGCGGCGCCACTGATGTCCGAGGCTGTAACAACAAGGCGGGCCGAACGACGATCGTCCGGCAGACGGAAATCCGCCGGCAAACGCCAGTCAGCCGGACTGACGATTGCGCTGGGCGTCTCTACCCTCGTTCACCTCGGAATCCTGGTCGCCTTCGTGGTCTACGGTCGCTCGGGCGACCCGGTGGAGACGGCCGAGGGCCCCCAGGGGGCAGAGCGCTCGGCGCTGTTCCCGGCGCCCGTCGCCGTCCCGGTCGAGGTCACCGACATCGAGGTGACGGAGCTCCCCCCCGCTGACGCGCCTCCGCCGCTCGCGCGCCCCTGGGACGCGCGGCCGGGCGAGCGCGACAACCCCGTCGCGCTCACCCGCGCGCCGGCCGACAGTGACAGCCGCGATCGCCAGCCGCCCGCGCCCGACGACGGGCTCGCCGGCGGGGCGCCGCCTGACCACGCCTTTCGGCTCGATCGCTCGACGCTGCGTTCGCGGCTCACCGACGGCGCCGCCGAGGCTCAGCCGGCGCGGCTGCGGATCTCGCGCCGACGCGCCTCGCCCCAGGCCATTCGCCGTGAGCCGACGGTCGGCATCGGCGATTCGGTCCGCTCCGCCACGCCGAGCCGCGCGCCGATCTCGCCGGCGAACGCCGCCGCCGATCCCGCGCTCGGCGGCGAGCCGGCCGGCGCGGCGCTGGCGGCGGCGCCGGCGCCGTCTGCCCCTTCCGACGCCCCGCCGCTCGTCGCGCGCGTCGACCTCAATCCGAATGCCAACCACGCCGTCGGCCCGCTGGACGCCGAGGCGGGCCGGCGCGCCTTCGACACCCAGCAGCCGGGACGGGCGGCCGACGATCGCACCCAGCGCACCGCCTCGGACGAGCTTCACCCGGGGATCACCGACTTTTCGCGCGCGTCGGCGGCGCGACCGATCGCGCTGGCCGATGGGCGCGGGCCGTCCCGGAGCCCCGGCGCGGTGTCGCGCCCGGCGGTCGGCGTCGCCCCGAACGAGCTCGGCGCTCGCCATCCTCGGGATTCGGGTCCCGACGTCGATGAGCGCACGCTCGATCGCCGCTACCAGCACTACGTGCAGGAGATCGACCTGCGGGTGCAGCGTGTTCTGGAGTTCCCTCAACGGCTCAAGGTTCGTCTCGAGCAGGGGGAGTCGATCGTGACCTTCGCGATCGACGCCAACGGGCGCCTCGGAGAAGGGCCTCGGGTGGTCAAGTCCTCGGGCTTCGAGGAATTCGACGCTGCGGCGGTGCGCGCCGTGCGCCGCTCCGCCCCGTTCCCGCCACTGCCTGATTCTGGAGGGGTCCGTCCGTTCGTGGTGTCGCTGCGCGTGAAATTCGACAATCCGGTCGTCCGCTAGCCACTAAATCCACGAGTATTCTCGCCACGGCGGCGCTAGATTTGACACGCTGGGTGAGGCTGCGAGATGCGCGTAATCGGCCAACGCGATTCGAAACCCGGCCAACGGGAAGCAGGCCGGAGGGATCCGCACACCAGCGGTCGCCGAGGGGGCAGCGGCCGGCAAGGCGGTAGCCGTCGGCAAGGCGGTAGCCGTCGGATCGGCTTCTGGCTCGCCATCGCGGCGCTGCTGCACGCCGAGATCGTGCTGCTCGTCGGAGTCGGCCTCTATCTGTACGCGCCGCGCAGCGCCGATCTGGCGCGCGGGCTCTCCGGCGGCGATCAGGGTCCGTCGATCGACGTCGGCACGGTCGACGACGATGCGGCCCGCGAGATCGTCGCCGATCTCGAGAAGCAGGAGGAGGCGCGCAAGGCCGAAGAGGCCCGCAAGGAAGAGGAGTCGCTCCATCCGCCGGGTCAGATCGTCGATCTCCCCGCGCCGCGCGAGGAGAAGCGCCCCGACAGCGCCAAGTTCGTCTCCGAGCACGACAGCTCGGTCGAGCGCGAGACGAAAAAATACGGTCACTTCGAGGACAACGCGCGGCAGGGGGACGCCAGCGGGACGGCGGCGACGTCGCAGCCGGCACAGCCGAAGGGGGACGGGCGGCTGGCGATGCGGACGCCCGATCTCGGTCGGTTCTTGCGCGGCGCGACCGGCGCCACGGGCACGCCGAGCCGCGCCGGACGGCCGGGGTCCAGCTACGGCGCCCTCGATCCGGGGAGCCCGGATCCCCACGGCGTCTTCTCGGGATTGGGGGCGGAGGCCCGGCCACGCCAGGGCGGCGGCGCGCGCGGCGGCTCGGGGCTGGCGCTCGTTCCGACCGACCAACAGCTGGCGCGGGCGATCGGCTCGGGGACGCAGGATGCGCTGGCCAACGTCGACGACGGCGAGGAGACCGCGCTGAACTCGAAGAAGTGGCGGTTCGCCTCGTTCTTCAACCGCGTCAAGCGCCAGGTGGCCGAGCACTGGCATCCGGAGGAGTCGTATCGCCAGCGCGATCCGACCGGGATGATCTACGGCAAGCGGAACCGCTACACGGAGCTGCGCATCCAGCTCAAGCCCGACGGGCGCCTCGGCAACGTGGCGGTCTTCCAGCCGAGCGGGCTCGACTTTCTCGACGACGAGGCGATCGAGGCGTTCAAGCAGGCGGCGCCGTTTCCCAACCCCCCGCGGCAGCTCGTCGAGGCCAACGGGCTCATCAACTTCGGGTTCGGGTTCCTGTTCGACCTCAACGGTCCGCCCGAAATGCGCTGGTTCAAGTATTGACGGCTCTTGACGCCCTTGTTCCGCGCCCCGGCGATGGACAGCTTCAAAGGGGATCATCGTTATAGGAGCTCGGTCGGAAAGGTCGTCATGAAGCTCGGCCGTGTCGTCTGCTCGAATCTTTGGGCGCCGCTGGTGCTGATGGTCGGGCTCATGGCATTGATGAGGCCCGCGAAGGCCGAGCCGAGCGCGGTTGCGGCGCCCACCACGGATCCGCTCACCCCGACGAACCTGGTCGCGGGCCCGTCGCTCTACGAGACGGGGAAGGTGGGGGTGATGCCCGACTCGGCGCCCAGCCCGGCGCCGACGCCGATTCCGCCCGAGCTGCAGTGGGCAGGGAACAGCGAGAAGTCCATCAAGTCGGTCGCGGCCGACATCGCGGACGCACCACCGCCCCGGCCGCCCGAAGGGATCATCGACCCGGCCAGGTTGGCCCCGGAGATCGCGTCCAGCTTCGAGACGGTGGAGGACTGCAGAGTCGACGTCGCGCGGGCCAAACGGGTTCCGCCCTCGAAGGTGGTCGCGGACCAGCTGTTTTTGCGTTGGACCATCGAGCCGAGCGGTCAGGCCAGCTCGACCGAGGTGGTGGCTACAACGCAGGTCGACCTCGACCTCATGGACTGCGTGAAGGCGGCCATGAGCCGTTGGTCGTTCACCCCTCCGCGCGGCGGCGCGGTCCGGATCGAGCGGCCGTTCGCCTTCCGTCTGGTCCGCTGAACGCCCGTTCGAGCGCTCCATCGGCCGCCTGGTTGGGCCGCCTCCCCGCGCCGCTTCTTCCGCGCGCTCTTTGCCGCCTGGGGGCCCGGCCGTGTTATCAATGGATCGGCCACCATGAGCTCGGTCGGGGGTACCACGACGGTTACCGAGGCGGCCTCGGCCGCGAGCGTGGACTCCAAGGACGCCGCGTTGCTCTGGCTGTTCCCGAGGGCGACCGCACCGGTCCCGCTGCATGGCGAGCGCAAACGCGAGCTCACGATCGGGCGGGACGAGACGTCGTCCGTCTGTTTGACGGGCAACGACGTCTCGCGCCGGCACGCGCTCCTCCACCTCGATCCGGAGTCCGGCGTGCGCATCGCCGACCTCGGCAGCCGCAACGGTGTCCGCGTGAACGGCCGCCCGGTCTCGGAGGCGTCGATCGGCGTGGGCGACGTCGTGCGTCTGGGCGGCTGGGTGGGCGTGGTGGCGGCCAGCGCCGGCGAGTTCACGCAGATCGCGCCCGGCCTCTGGGGCGGCGCCAGCTTGCAGGCGGCCCTGGCGCCGCTGCGCACGGCGGCGGCGAGCGATCTGCCGATCGTCCTCGAGGGGGAGACCGGGACCGGCAAGGAGCTGGCGACCCGGGCGCTTCACCGCTGGAGCGGTCGGTCGGGTCCGCTCTCCGCCGTCAATTGCGCGGCGCTCCCCGAAGGGTTGGCCGAGGGCGAGCTGTTCGGCTACCGCCGCGGCGCCTTCACCGGCGCGGATCGCGCCAGCGCCGGTTTCTTTCGCGGCGCTCAGGGTGGAACGCTGCTGCTCGACGAGGTCTCGGATCTGCCGCTCGGCCTGCAGGCCAAGCTGTTGCGGGTGCTCGAGGAGCGCGAGGTGCAGCCGCTCGGCGAGATTCACCCGGTGCCGATCGACGTGCGCGTGGTCGTCGCCGGTCAGCAGCCGCTCATCGAGGCGGTCCGGGCGGGGCGCTTTCGGGCCGATCTGCTGGCGCGCCTCGACGGGCTGGCGGTCCGCCTGCCGCCGCTGCGCAAGCGCCGCGAGGACGTCCTGCCGCTCTTCTCGCGCCTGCTCGAGGAGCTCGGGCAGGGGCGCGTCCCGGCGATGGAGAGCGATTTCGCCGAGCGGCTCTGCATGCACGACTGGCCGTTCAACGTGCGAGAGCTGGTGCTGCTGGCGAAGCGCCTCCTGACCCTGCACGGCAGCGACGTCACGCTGCGCGCGCAGCATCTGCCCGAACGGATCGCCGGTACGGCGGAGAGCGCCGGCGGTGCGGGCGCGTCGTCGCTGCCCGAGCCGGCGCCGAGGTCGTCGGGCGCCGACCGTCCCGCGCCGGCCGGGCCGCCCGAGCCGGTCGAGCTGCCCGCGCTGGTCGTCGCGCTGCGCGCGTCGGGCGGCAACGTGGCGCGCGCCGCCGCCATGCTGGGGATCAGCCGCCAGCGCGCCTACCGCTTGATGGAGGGGCAGGCCGTCGACCTGGAGGCGCTCCGCAAGCCAGAGGAGCGGCGAGAATGACCAGCGGCTCGGTGGCGGCCACGCGGGTGGGCGAGCTGGTCGGGGCCAAGTACCGGATCGTCCGTCTGCTGGCCGAAGGGGGGATGGGCGTCGTTTACGAGGCGCAGCACACGGTCGTGCGGCGCCGCTTCGCGGTGAAGTTCATGCGCCGCGATCTCGCCGAGCGGCGCGACATCCTCACCCGGTTTCAGCGCGAGGCGGAGGCGGCGGGCGCGCTGGAGAGCGAGCACGTCGCGGCCGCGGTCGACTTCGGCATCGCCGTGGACGGCGCCCCTTACATCGTGATGGAGTATCTGGTCGGCGAGAGCCTGACCGCGCTCTTGGACCGGCAGGGGCCACTGCCGGTGGGGCGCGCCGCCGATCTGGTCTCGCAGGCCGGCCGGGGGATGGAGGTCGCGCACGCCGCGGGGATCATCCACCGCGACCTCAAGCCGCAGAACCTGTTCGTCTGCCGGCGGCAAGACGGGACCGATCTCCTCAAGGTGCTGGACTTCGGGGTGGCCAAGCTGCAGGCGCTCGACGAGCTGAACGCGGCGACGCGCACGGGCGCGGTGGTGGGGACCACCGCGTACATGTCTCCGGAGCAGGCCCGCGGCGACAAGGTCGTCGACCAGCGCTCGGACGTCTACGCGCTGGGGGCGATCCTCTACGAGCTCTGCTCGGGGCGAAAGCCGCACCCGGGTGACTCGCACAACGCGATCCTTCACCACATCGCCACGCAGCCCGCGGTGCCGCTGGCGTCCGTCGCGGCCGAGCTGCCGGGCGGCTTCCTGGAGCTCGTCGCCTGCGCGCTGGCCGCCGATCCGGCGGCCCGCCCGCCGTCGGCCGGGGCACTGGTGGAGTTGTTGTCGCCGTTCGCGGAGCGCCAGGTCTGGCCGGCTCCCAAGCTCGACGACTCGGGCGCGGCTCGGGTCGAGTCGTCCCACCCGTCGCCGGGCGCGGAGGCGCGGGGAATCACCGGGAGCTCGGACCCGGCGAGCCGGCCACGTCGCTCCCCGCTGCGGGGCCGTCTCGCGGCCATCGTCGGCGCGTCGGCCGTCGCGATCATCGCGGTGGTGGTGGTGGTGGGCCTCGGCCGACAGAAGCAGCTCGCCGCGTCGAACGAAACGGACCTTCCGGCCGCCAAGCCTTCGCTCGCGCCCGGCGAACAACCTGCGGCGCCGGCGCGCCCGGCGCTCACCTCGAACGTGGTCTCGGTCTCGAACGCCACGCCGCCGGCTCTCCCCCTGGCGGGCGCGGGCGGATCCGCGGCCGCTCATCCGGGGCGGCGGCACGCGAGCCGGCCGGCGCCCGCCACCGTCACGTCCGTGTCGCCGTCGACGACCGCGCCGGGACCGAGTCGGAAGCCTTCGTCGTCCGCCCCGGTCACGTTCGATCAGCAGAACCCGTACGAGTAGCGGCCCGGGCTATTTGAACGCGATGTTGTCGAGCTGGAGGGTCCCCGCGATCGGGGTCCCGGCCGGGGCCCGGCCGAGCAGCACTTTGAAGCTGACGCTCTGGACCGTGGCCAGGCAGCTCTGGATTTGCGACGCCGGCATCGAGGCAAACATCTGCAGCGCCAGGGGGGGAATGGGGGGCCAGTGGAGCGCTTCGGTCGTGATGCTCACCGATTGATCGATCGCCGTCTCGAGTCTGTTGGGCGAGCAGCCGAGCTCGACCTCGAGCTTCGTGCCGGAGGGGAGCATGGCCTGTCCCACCGTCGTCGAGTAGAGCTCGGCGTCGAACAGCAGCTGCGTGAAGCCGGTGAGGTCGACGACGGAGCCCGGGCCGGTGGTCGTGGTGACGACCATGCCGAAGGGATCGCTTCCGGTCGGGGCGACGACGTCGAAGGTCGCGACGAGCGCCTGATTGTTCGGCGCAGTGCCTTCACCGTGCGGCCCCGCGCCGCAGCTCACCGACTGGCCCCCGTCGGGGCTGGCGAGGGGACCGGCGTCGAATTCGCCCCCCGGTCCTCCGTCCCGGCCACCGTCCTGTTCTCCTTGGTTGCGGCTGACGAAGGGCCCGCACGTCCAGCGGGTGAAGGCGCTCCAGGTGGGCGCGCCGAGGCCGGCGCCCTCGTCGAAATCGTCCAGGATTCGGTTTCCGGGGTTCACCTTGGGGAGGCTGAAACAGCCGGCTCCGAGCGCGAGCGACAGCAGCAGCGTCACCGCGATCGGCGTGGGCGGCGCGGCGCGGACGATCGTCACCAGACACCGCCCAAGGAGAGGCCATCCGGCGTGACGGCCGCCCAGCTGCGTGGTCCATCCGTTGTCGCCGTCTTGTCGACGGGCCTGCGCGCGTGGAAATAAAGATAGGCCCCGCCGGCGAGCAGACCGACGCTGGCCGCCGCGAGCCCGACGGTGAGGTAGCTGTTGCGGTTCAGAGCGTCGACGTCCTGGTTGTACTTGACCGCGAGGTCGTAGAACTTCGGCGGAGGCGGGTTGGCCTCGAGGGTGGCCAGCTCGCCCTTGGCGTCCCCGTACTGCTCGCGGTTCCAGAAGTAGACGCCGATCGCGGTCCCCCCCAGGGCCACCCCGAGCCCTCCGAGGATGTACGCCACCGTCTTCGCGTGGACCGTCGGCGTGGTGGGGTTGCCGGTGACGGCCGCGAAGACGGGGGGGCTGTCGATCGGCGGGCCCGGCGGGCCCGGCGCGCCCGGGAGGACGACCGGAGCCGTCGTGGCGGGCAGCAGATTTTCGCAGATCACCAGCGCCGTACCCCCCTCGGGGATCTCGAGGCTCTCCTCGGCGGACCGTCGGCCGGCGGCCGAGAGAACGAGGTGGTGAACGCCACCCGTGAGCGCGAGACCGCGCGTCGACGCGGCCGGATCGATCCGCTTGCCGTCGAGGGCCAGCTTGAGACCAGGCTCGAGGCAGCGCACGGTGAGGGTTCCCGGGCGGGGACCCGTGGCACGCGAGCCTTCGGACGCCGCCTCGACCGCCTCCCCGGCCGCGGCGCCGGCGGCCGCCGCGGTCGCCCGCGCGGCCTCGGCCTCAGACGCCGTCTCCGGGTTGGACAGGGTGGAGCGCAGCCCGGCGATCTGCCGCTCCACCTGCGTGCGGCGGGTGGACGAGATCCGATCGCCGCCGTCGCGCAGGTAGCGCGTGAGCGCCTCGATCGCCTCGACGGTGTGGCCGAGCGCGATGTGCGCCTGGCCGATATTGAAGAGGACGGCGAACTGGGGGCTGATGGCGTACGCGGCGTTGAACTCCCGCAGCGCCCCCTCGTAACCGTTCTGGCCGGCGAGCTCCAGCCCTTTGGCGTAGTGAGTCCGCGCCTCGCCACGGGGGTCGTCGGCGTGGCTGACCCGCGCCGATCCGAGCGCCAACAGCGCCGCGAGCATCGCGGCGCTCCTCAGCCCCGTCCGCCTAGCGGCCATGGGTCATGCCCGGCAATCATACGTGTTCTGCCCGTCGCGCGTCACTGGCCCTCGAAGCGGCGGGTTGGCGCTTCAGCAACGTCGGTGCCACGCCGAAGCGCTGTTTTGGACGTTCGCTTCCGACAACATGGACGTCCGGCGGACGTCCGGCGGACGTCCGCGGCGGTGGTCAGGCGCACGTGGGGGGCGATTCAGGCGGACGCCGTTTTGGCTCGACGGTTGCTGAGGGGTCACGCCGATGAGCAACAAAAGAGACGACAAGCTGGTCCTCCGGTCGTTGATTCTGGCGAGTCTCCTGGTGGCCCTTCAGGGTCTCTCGTCGCCGGCATTGGCCGAGGACGCCCCGGCCGCTGCCGCGGAGCCCGCACCCGAGGTGACACCGGCCGCCGGGGCGCCCGCGGCGAAGAAGAAGGGGGGCGGCGGGCCGTCGCTGGGGCTGAGCCCGGAGGCGCCGCAGGCGTCTGGGCTGGTGACGACGACCGCGGACGCGCCGGTGGCGGCGCCGGAGCCGGAGACGGGGGAGTGGAAGTTCGACGTGACGGGGTACTTCCGGGCGCCGCTGCGGTTTTCGTGGGGACCGCCGACGCTCGGGATGACGCCGGGTGGGCTGCCGACGTCGGGAGCGGGGACGCAGCTGCGGACGCCGCCGCTGGTGCCCGACGCGAACTACATCGACTGGCGGTACACGAACAGCTTCGTGGCGCCCTGGACGGAGCTGAACTTCCACTACGGCAACGACCGGGTGAAGGCGACGGTGCAGATCGCGTCGTACAACATCA
>Ga0210389_10004624_pt1 | contig 10684 bp, 9 predicted proteins | sample IncBWH28OmetaG_FD_160127 | JGI IMG/M metagenome (GOLD analysis project Ga0210389, IMG submission 160127) | Forest soil microbial communities from Barre Woods Harvard Forest LTER site, Petersham, Massachusetts, United States - Inc-BW-H-28-O ... | reverse complement strand
CGTTACCGGAACTATCCGCCCCGAATACACCGGCGCCCAGCTCTACAACGCTCCCGCCGGGCTCTTCCTGAATCCGGCCGCCTACGCCGCTCCTCCGCCGGGCGAGTGGGGCAATGCCGGCCGGAATTCGATCACGGGGCCGTCGCAGTTCACCCTGAATGGTTCTTTCGGACGGGTTTTCCAGGTGACGGAGCGATTCGGCCTCGAATTCCGGGTGGACGCGACCAACGCGCTCAACCACGTCACATTTCCGAGTTGGAACACTACCGCGAACAGCTCGCAGTTCGGGTTGCCGAATCCCGCCAATGCCATGCGCAGCTTGCAAACCACCTTGCGCTTGAGGTTCTGAACGATGCGATCCTTTCCTGCTCTCTACTTTTCGTTTCTTCTCGCAGCCGGCGCGCAGCAGGTGGGACAAAACGCCGCGTCTCCTGGTGCAACTGCCACCTTCCAAAGCAACACCCAGTTGGTGATCGAGACCGTCTCGGTAAAAGACAAGGATGGCAAACCTATAGAGAATTTGACCGCCAAGGATTTCACGGTTACCGAGGACGGCGTACCGCAGACCATCCGGTTTTTCGAATATCAAAAACTACAGGATGCCGCGCCCGAGGCGGCCGGCACATCGCTGTCCACGCAGGCTGCGCCATTCCCCAAGCTGCCCAAAAGTCAAATCACCACCGAGACGCCCGGAAATATGAAGTATCGGGACCACCGCCTGCTGGCACTCTATTTCGACATGAGCGCCATGCCCGAACCCGATCAGTTGCGCGCCTTCACCGCGGCACGCACTTTCATCCAAAAGCAGATGACGCAGTCCGATCTGATGGCTCTGATGGTCTACCAGTCAGGTGCGGTACAGATCTTGCAGGATTTCACAAATGACCGTGACCGATTGCTCAGTATCGTCGAAACCTTGATCGTAGGTGAAGACCAGAATTCCGGCGACACCGCCGATGACGCCAGTTCCGCCGACACCGGCGCAGCCTTCGGCCAGGATGATTCCGAATTCAACATCTTCAATACCGACCGCCAGTTGTCCGCTCTTCAGACCGCCGCGAAAATGTTGGGATCGCTCAGCGAGAAGAAGGCGCTCATCTATTTTGCCAGCGGGCTGCGCTTGAACGGCGTCGATAATCAGGCGCAATTGCACGCTACCATCAACGCCGCCATCCGAGCTGGCGTTTCGTTCTGGCCCATCGACGCGCGCGGTCTGGTCGCGCAGGCGCCTTTGGGGGACGCTACTCATGGATCGCCCGGCGGCATTGCCATGTACACGGGAGCTTCCGCAGGCGCGCTAACTTTCAGGTTTCAGCAATCGCAGGATACGCTGTGGGCGCTGGCCGCGGACACGGGCGGCAAGGCACTCCTCGATTACAACGACCTGACGAAAGGAATGACGCAAGCCCAGCAAGCCATCTCGAGTTATTACGTGATCGGCTACTATGCCAGCAACGCCGCCCTGGACGGCAAGTTCCGCCGGGTCAAGATTTCGCTCAATAACGGCCTGGCCGCCAACATCGAATTTCGTCAAGGCTACTTCGCAGGCAAGCAGTTCGGCAAGTTTACAGTCGCTGAAAAGGAGCGGCAGCTCGAAGATGCGCTCCTGTTGGGTGATCCAATCACCGAACTCACCATCGCCGTCGAGGTGGATTATTTCCAGCTCAACCGCGCCGAGTACTTCGTCCCGCTGGTGGTCAAGGTTCCCGGCCGCGAGCTGGCGCTGGCCAAGCGCGGCGGCGCCGAGCATACGCTCCTCGACTTCATCGGTGAAATCAAGGACGACTTCGGCAGTACCGTCTCCAATGTCCGCGACAAAGTGGATATCAAGCTAAGCGATTCCACCGCCGCTGAGTTGGCCAAGCGGCCGGTTCAATATGACACCGGCTTTACGCTGCTTCCCGGCAAATATAAGATCAAAATCCTGGCCCGCGACGCCGAGACTGGGCGAATCGGAACCTACGAAACTCCCTTCGTGATCCCCAATTTGAATAAAGAGGACAAGCGGATTCCCATAAGCTCCGTGGTCTTGAGCAGCCAGCGCGTGGAGATGAAGGACGCGCTCTATAATGCCGCCAAAGATAAGGGGAAGGCCGAGAGCGTCAATCCACTGGTGCAAGAAGGCCAGAAGCTGATTCCCAGCGTGACGCGAGTCTTCAGCAAGAGCCGCGACATGTACATTTATTTGCAGGCTTATCAACCGACCGTTGAAAATGCCCAGCCGCTGGTGGCTTTCGTCACCTTCTATCGCGGCCAAGCCAAAGCGTTCGAGACCCCGCCGCTCCAAGTAACCGAGTCACTGAGTAACCGGTTGAAGACCACGCCTCTCAAATTCAGCCTCTCACTTAGTAAGCTGCCGCCGGGCCAGTATAACTGCCAAGTTACTATCTTGGATCCAAGCGGTCAGAAGGCGGCGTTCTGGCAGGCGCCGGTCATGCTGGTGCCCTAGTTCTCCGAAGGCTTCTCGGCGTGATCAATGATCGTGAACTCGAGCGGCGCTTTCTTTTTCTCGAACTTGAATCCGAGCTGCTCTTGTACGGCCGTGAGGACTAATTCGCTGAAGTCTGGGCGAACAGGATTATCAGGGCTGGGTGGTGTCATGAACTGCATCGGATCCAGTGTGAAATCGAAGAATCCCGTGATACCTGTTTGGTCTACCACAGGAGTGTGTAAGATGTTCGCCAGGGTATTGACTAAACCAACGATGGGCATCTTTTGGAACTTCATCTGCCCTCGCTCGCCCGGAGTAAACTTTGTTTGCTCTCCTTCCTTCGACGGCTGAAGTTTGGGCGGGGTCTTTCCGGCGGCAAGCGCGTACACCTGCGTTTCTTTCGTTTCCTTGTGGACCGCTAATTTGAATCGATCTTCCAAAAGCGCTTGGAGCATTAGCGGCCATTGTTCCCCCTCGACCCTCCCCTGGTCCATGTCGGCTTTGGCGGCAATGTCAAATCGGTCTGAGTCAATCCAGGCTGGCCCGCCCTGCATTTGGATGCGTCTAGTTTGATACGCCTGCACGATGACATCCACCAAAGTGACATTGGTCGCTGTGAAACGGCCGCCCGGTATAAAGACAAACGGATTGATATTATTCTTTGGAGGGCCAGAGTTGTTCGGCCTGATAGACGCCACTTCGAACTCGCGCCGCGCCGGGGCTTGTGCAAGCATGACGCCGACACCGGCTGCGATTCCGGCCGCGGCCAGCAGCAATCGCCTAATTGTCGGATGGTCTCTCAGCATGGTCGATGACCAGGATTTCCACTGGCCCCTTTTGAGCCTCCAGCTTGAGCCCGAGTTGGTCCTGAATCGCCGTGAAGAGAGTGGGACCAGCAGGGTCAGGAGCCGATGGTATGGAATCTCGCGGATCAGAAGACGTTGGATCGGGCGCCCATTCCAGTTTGAAATCATAATGTGCAATCAGACCGGTACGATCCACCACCGGGCGCCCCATCTGCTGCGAAAGCACGTGCACCAACAACGAGAGAGGGGCATCTGTAAAGGTCAACTGGGTCCTCCTACGTCCGCTTACACCGCTGCTCCCCACCGGTGGTTTCGCTAGCTGAAGTTTCGATCCGTTCTTCCCAATGACCAGCGCATAGATGGGAAGTTCCTTGGTCTCGCGATGGATCGTGAGTTTGAACCGATCCGACAACAGCGCCTGAACCATCCGCTTGTCATCGTCCAGGCCCTTATGATGAGCGACGTCGTCCGGCGTCTTGGCAGTGACGTCGAATCCCGAGGAGCTAACCCAGGCCGGCCCGCCTGAGACCTGAAACATTTCGACGTCATATGCGAAAGCAATGAGCCGCTTTAGGCTGTGGTTCGTGGCAGCAAATCTAGCATTGCTGCGATGCAATGAATTATCGGGATTGTCGGGATCGCTGGGCTTGATAGACGCAACTTCGAACGCCAGTGGCGCCGGGGTTTGTGCTCGGTTAGGCGCCGAGTTCAGCAGGCCCAGCAGAACGGCCATCGCCCAGAAGCGGTTTCTGGCCGAGCTTTGCGACACAAATTCCGTACTTCCAACGACTTAGGGCAATCCGAATACGTACAACGCCTGGCCGCTTTGCGGAATCTTGATATCCGGCGCAATCGCCGCCGGCACGTTGCGCGGGCTGCCGCCGCCGAGCCCAGTCATCACCGCGATGTATTGCTTTCCGTCGACACTGAACGTCACCGGGAAGCCCTGCACCGACGTGCCGAGCCGCGTCTCCCACAACATCTGGCCGGTTTTTACGTCGAGAACATGCACCCCGCGATTGATGTCGCCGACCAGCACCCAACCGCCCGCGGTCGATAAAGCAGCCGTTAGAAACGGCGCGCGCTGCTCGTATTTCCAGGCCTCGTTCATGGTCTTCACGTCATAGGCCGCGAGCTTGCCGATGTTTCCGTTGGTGCCCGGCATCGGCAGAAATTTGCGGTCTGCGGCCCCGCCGGCGCCCCTTCCGTTAAAGTCCACTTCGCGCGCGGTGAAGTCCATGCACGACTGGCTGAGCGGCGCTATGATCAGACCGGTTGGAGGATTGTAGCTCATGGCTTGCCAATTCTTCCCGCCTTCCGTGCTGGGACAAACGTTGATCGGCTTGTTCATCTGCATTTCCAGAATATCGGTGCGATAGCGGGGCGTGCCGGTCTTCGGATCGATGTGATCCCACACCGTCTGTTTAACCATTTCCTTGCTGCCCAGATATTGCCCAGTCTTCCGATCCAGCTTCCAGAGGATGCCCGCCTTGCCGGCGTTGAACGATACTTTCTGATCGCCGATGTCGACTAGAACACGTTCGAATACTTCGTCGAGGTCGAACGACTCGCCCGGCGCGTGTTGGAAATACCAGATCAACTTGCCGGTGTCCGGATTCAGCGCCACGGTGGAGTTGGCGTACAGCGTCTTATCGAACGGCGTCAGCTTGCGGCTGAGGAAATTCCAGGGCTTGGATTGCGCGACGCCCCAGTAAGTGATGTTGAGATCGGGATCGTAGCTGCCCGCCAGCCAGGTCTCGGCGCCCGCGCGATTATTCATCGGCAAATTGCCCCACGTATCGCTGCCGGGCTGCCCTTCCCGCGGAATCGTGTAGAACCGCCAGGCGCGCTGCCCGGTGTGGATGTCGAATGCGGAAATATAGCAGCCTTCGCCGTCGAAGCGCGCGCAGCCGGTCAAGCCCATCAGCACCTTGTCGCCAATGACGATGTCGCCGCTGGTAGAAACATGCGGCTTGTCGGACGCCGGCGTGTCCCAGAGAATCTGGCCGTTGCGGGCGTTGATCGCCACCATGTGCGCATCGCTGGTGGACAGCAACACCTTATCTTCAGCGATCGCGATGCTGCGGATTCCACCGTAGCCCGGCGCCTGATCCGGACCGGCGCGCGTCTCCCAAATCAGATCGCCGGTTCTGGCGTCCAGCGCCTGAACGATATTGCTCGGGCTGGCCAGATAAATGATCCCGTTGTGCACGATGGGCGTGGTCTGATTCGCGCCCGAATCGTTCATGGCCCAGGTCCACTTCAACTGCAGCGTCCGTACGTTGTCGCGCGTGATCTGATTCAGCGGACTGTAGCTCCATCTTTGGTAGTTGCGCCCGAAGATGAGCCAGTCCTCCGGAGGCGGATTCCTTAGCATCTCTTTGGTCACAGGGACGTAGTTCTTGACTTCGCCCGCAACGTTGACGCCGTGAGTTGCTGCCACGCCGCCTCTGCCGTTCCCCGATCCTGCGCCAACCACCGTGGACCCGCCACCTCGACCACCCCGGCCTTGAGCTGGCGTATTTGGGGGCGGCGCCTGGCCGTTGGCAATCGTGCGGATCAGCATGGAAGCGCTTCCATTCAGCGCCTGCGGTCCTGGCTGCGCGCCATTGCTCTGCAGGATAAATGCGGTCGCGTTGAGCGCCGCCGGTTCACCGAGCGACCCCGGATTGGTGGGCGGCATGGTTTGCAAGATCTCGCCGAAAAGCTCGCTTACCATCTTGGGGCCCCACTTGAGCATGAACGTGCCCCCGGCCAGCGAGGGCGCATCGCCCGACCCTTCGAAGTTAGCGCCGTGGCACGCGGAACAGTTCTGTTCGTAGACGGCGCGTCCAGCCTGAGCCTGTGCGATGGTGAAGACGCCCGCGGGTTGCGCTGAGACTGCACCCGCTGCAAACAACGCGCACCAGAACAATCGAGACAAAGGTGTCAAATGCAGCATATCGAATCCCCTTAGTATACTTCCTTCATGCGGTTCGCATGTGCTGCTGTGGTTGGCGTCCTAATATTGAATCCCGCTTCGTATGGAGCGTCTCGACCCGAAATCTGGACCTTCGATCGCCTGGACAAAATCGGCGGTCTACGAACCACCGTCAGCGGCCATCCGCGCGTCATCAAGACTCCCTTGGGGAAAGCCGTGCAGTTCAACGGCGTCGACGACGCGCTCTTCATTCCGGAGCATCCCCTGGCCGGCGCGGAGACCTTCACTTTCGAGGCCATCTTTCGCCCCGAGCGCGGCGGAGCTCCGGAGCAACGCTGGTTTCATCTGGCCGAACAGGATCCTAAGACTGGCCAGGATACGGATACGCGTTTCCTGTTCGAGATCCGGGTCATCGGCGAACAATGGTGTCTGGATGCATTCGTGCACACGCCCACGGCGAATCAGGCCTTGATGTATCGGAATCTCCTGCATCCGCTGGACGTCTGGCATCATGTCGCGATGGTTTACGACGGGAAAGAATTCAGCAGCTACGTCAATGGTGTGCTGCAGGGCAAAGCCGCGATCCACTTCGCGCCGGAAGGACCAGGCCACTCTTCAGTCGGCGTGCGAATCAATAAGATGTTCTACTTCAAAGGTTCAGTTCGGCAGGCGCGATTTACCCGCAAAGCGTTGACGCCCGCTGAATTTCTAAAAGTACCCTCGGTGCCCTGACTTGCTTATTGAATCACTTTCACGACGAAATAGCTTATTTGACTGGGAACGCTCTTGAACCAGTGCGGTGTCCCGGCCGGGACCACGACTACATCGCCCTTGCTCAAATCATGTGTCTCGCCGCCTTTGATATCCGTGCCCAGGTGTTGATCGGCTTTAGTCATCTTGCCGCCGATCATGGTCCCGCCAGTTACAAACGTGGCCGTGCCGTCGGTGACATAAATGACGTCCGTCTCTTTGTCGTGCACTTCCACCCCACCCTGCTTGTCGCGATGGCTTCCCAGCACGATATAGTTTGGCGTGCTGACCATATTTCCACCTTTGGCTAGTTTTCCGGCCACCTCATCGTGGCCGATGTACGACACCGTGTGGTTTTCCACCGCCACAGTCATCAAAACGCCGATCGTCAATCCAATTGCAATCGCAAGCAGAATCTTCATATCGCTCCTTTAGGCAAACAATCGTCGAGTATGATAACATCCATCACCGGAATAGTAAAATCGATCAGGTACAGCTACTAGAGAAGGAGCCTGTATGAATATCAAACGCAGAGATTTTATTGGGGCGGCCTTGGCTGCCGGCGTGGCCTCAGCGCAACAGGGCGATTCTCCGGCTCCAAAAGGGAAAGACGCCATACCCACGCACCAAGCCAAAGTCGTGAAGGTGTTCAAAGGCCCGGACGAACATCCCAACGCATTGGAAGCGACCAAAGACGCGCTCTGGATCGGCGGCCAGGTGAGCGAGATCGCCTACAAAGTCGATTGGAACACGCATAAAGTTTTGCACCAGGTACAGACCGAATCGCACAATACCAGCGGGATGGCGGTTGGCGGTGGCTACTTATGGATGTCGGCGAATGGAGGCGTGAGCAACCGCCGGCCCGCGCGTCCCACCGATTTCCCGTACGACGAGATTGTCCAGTGCGATCTGGAGACCGGCAAAACCATCCGAAGGTACCGGCCGCCGTGGCCCAGCGGCTCCCATGGCATCGTGTGGGTGGATCAGACCAACAGTCTGTGGGTAACGGCCGTGGGCTTGAGGTGCATCGCTGAATTGGATGTGAAAGACAACTTCCGGATAAAGCATCTGATCCCGGTTCAATATAACCGCGTGCATGGAATCGATTGGGACAACGGCGCGCTGTGGATCATGTTCTCGAGTGATTACGTGATTCACAAAATCGACGCCGAGACCGGCAAGGTGCTCGAGGCGGTGGCTCTTTCCAAGGAAGATCCGGACCCGCACGGAATGTGCATGCACGACGGGCATTTGTATTACTGCGATGCCGGATTCCCGGTGGGCAGCAATGTCAGCAACGATCCCAACTCGGGTTGGATCTGCCGGATCGACGTCTAGATCTTACTCCTGCGCGGTATAACGAGCCGCATCGGTCTGGGCTCGTTCAGTATGCTCCGCCAGCATCCGGACGTGATTCAGAACTCTCTGGTGAATGCGATGGATGATCGCGTCTGACCACCATCGCCAGTATTCCTCCGGCCACAAACCGTGTTGATACCAGGTGCTACCTTCCAGTAGCGTATGGCCATTTGGCAACGGCGTCAGTTGGAACTGGCCTCGCTCGGAAACCAAATATCCATGCAGATGCTTGGGACGGACCTTCGCATAGAGACTCCACTCTTCCATGGGAGCGGGATTTTCCGTCACGCGGAACCGCAGCAGTCGCGGCTCGTCCCAGACCTCAATCGGCTCCACGAACGGGCCCGTCGAGAACTCGCAATATCGCACGGCGCCGGCGCCCGATCCCTCAATGCGAGCCCGTTTGGGATAAGCCAGACCGGCGTGAAAGAACCATTCGTTCGGCTCAGGCAAATCCGAAAATGAAACGACGTGTTTCCAGACCTCTTCGGGCGTGGCCGCAACCGTGATCTCGGTCCGGACCTCAAACACACGTGGCCGAGCCTTGGCATCGTACAAAACAGTCGCCGACGACAGGAGCAGCAACATTGTGAAGCCCCGAGTTGTGTGCCGCGAGGGCTCCACATGGTAGACCAACAAAGCCCCCAGCGCGCCTAAGGACATGGTCAGTGGTAAGGCCATCACAATGCAGACCAAGCCGTCCAACCGCAAAGTCAATAAGAGGCAAGCGGCTGCCATTACTGCGACTGCTCCCGCCCTTGCGGCGCGGGGCCCGGTCTTCGGCCGAACCACCCATGATGCGACTGCTCCGAGGATGGAGGGCAGCAGCGCAAAGAGCGTCCATCCATATATGCCGGCCTGCAATAGCGCCACGCCGCAGGCAGCCAAGCTAATTACCAGCAAAAGTGCAACAAAAGCACGCGATAGCATGTCAATCTTGAACACGTTCAAATTGAGTATGCGCCTGCCAAATGCTAGTGTCAAGACATTTTTGAACGCGTTCATAAACAGGATGCCTGAGCACTCCGGCTGGACGGATCCGACCTTACGGGTCTAGCGGCTCAAGTGGATTGGCTTGCAGTGAATCGCGCATCGGCAAGAACGCGAGGTCGAACGCCGAAATGCGGCTCAAGATTTTTTGCGGTACATAGCCCAGCTCGTCCCGGCAGCGCTTATCAAAATCGCGGCTCTCAATGTTCTGGCTCTGCCATGGGTCGGTTGTAACCAGCGCTGTTTTGTCGAACGGAATGCCGTAGCGATACATCAGCCGGGCGGCGTTGCGCATATTGGTGGTGGTGTGACGCGCATGCGGATCGACGATGATAGCGTCCGCCGGGATGCCGAAGCGAGCCATCAGGTCGTGCTTCATCTCGATCGCTTCTGAGAATTCCGTCCGTATGGGATGAACGAAGCCGCCGGAGACGATGAGAAATGGGGCTTTGCTTTCGCGGAATCTCTTGGCCGCAAGTTCATCGCGCAGCCTGCCCGCAGGCGAAAGGTTGACGCCCGGCCGATCATTGCCGGCGCCCGGAACCACAATCACTGAATACGGATACTTAGCCCATTCCACGGTCTTCACGCGCCGGAAGGCCGCCGCATTCTCGCCTACTTCCATCGGTTCGTAACGTCCCGCTTCATCCCGGTGGTTTAGAAACATCAGCTCGGATGAAAAACGCAACGACGGCCGGAAGAAAAGATCCATAGCCGCACGATCGTCTTCCAGCACCAGCACCAAGCCCAGGATCACTTGATGATATGAGGCGTCTTTAGGATCGTAGGTCATGGCGTCAATCGCTGGATACCGCGGCGCCTTCCCAATTCCGTAGACATCGATTGCAAGATTCATGCCGCGCGCGCAATCGTCCCAGGCGTGCTTCAACAACTCTTCGCCACTCAAGCCTTGATAAAGAACATACATCCCGCTGGCGCGCAGGGGTCCATCGGTTAATTCGCGAACCACTTGCGATTTTTTGTACAACGCCGCCAGTGCATTGCCGGCTTCGAGCGTCTGTTCTTCGCTCCATCGGAAGGCTAGTATGTTGCAATCCAGATCGCTACCACATGATTTTGCCGCTCGATCCATCGCCGCGAGACGTTCTTCCGCGATCTTGTTCAGCGTTGGGTCGCCCTTGATTTGGGCATGTAGATCAGGCGTCCTATCCAGCAGCGTGAGCAGATAGAAGTTTTTGTCCAGCACGGGAGACTTCATCGCGACCGGGGCGCGTGCTGGTTCGACCGTTTGCGCCGCGAACACTACACTTGCAAGCAGCAGCGTGGTGCTCGGTAAGGCTTGCCTCGCTCTTGGGCTAAACATCAACGGGGGTATTGTAGCTTAGTCGAGCGGTCGAGATAGTCAACTGGCCCGCCGTGCTTTGGGGCGTGATATCCTTGCTGCAATAACCCAAGGATAATGGCATG
>Ga0210389_10004623_pt1 | contig 10685 bp, 7 predicted proteins | sample IncBWH28OmetaG_FD_160127 | JGI IMG/M metagenome (GOLD analysis project Ga0210389, IMG submission 160127) | Forest soil microbial communities from Barre Woods Harvard Forest LTER site, Petersham, Massachusetts, United States - Inc-BW-H-28-O ... | reverse complement strand
ATCTGATCGGCTCGTTCGGGCCGCTGCGGCGGCTTGCCATGCGCGAGGGCCTTTCGCCGTCGTGGCGGCCGACGCGGCGGGTCGGCTAGAATGCCGATGACAGCCAGGCGCCTTTTTCACCAGCCGGGCAAAGGTTAATTCGCAGCTTTGCCTCTAGCATCGGCCACAATCATGGTCTATTCGACGAGATATGATAAAAACGCGGACCGCCAAATTTCAGATCGGGCAGATCGTCCGTCACCGGATCTTTTCGTTCCGGGGCGTGATCTTCGATATCGATCCGGAATTCAACAATACCGAGGAATGGTGGCTGTCGATCCCCGAGGATGTCCGGCCGCACAAGGATCAGCCGTTCTATCACCTGCTCGCCGAGAACTCGGAATCGGAATACGTCGCCTATGTCTCCGAGCAGAACCTGTTGCCTGACGATTCAGGCGAGCCGATCCGCCATTCCCAGGTCGCCGAGATTTTCGTCAAGGACAAATCGGGCGGCTATCGCCCGCGCAATCCCTCGCTGAATTAGCCGTCATTACCGAACAAAAAAGGCGCCCGATGCGGGCGCCTTTTCGTTGGCGGATTGGATGCTCTTACTTCGCGGCCGGATTGGCCGGAGTCGCGCCCGCGGCGGGCGGGTTGGCCTCGAGTTTCTTGCGCGCCTCCTCGGCGCGTTTCTGCAACTCGTCCTGCAGCTTCTTCTGGTTTTCCTCGAAAACCTTCGGGTCGGTCGCCGGCCCGTCATAGGCCTTGGCGAAGCTGGCGCCGCCGCTTTCCTGCAGCGGCAGCGGCAACGTCAGCGGCGCGCCGTTGGAGTTGATCGCCTGCACCACCAGGTTTTGCCCCTTCTTCATATTGGCGAGCAGTTCGGGGGTCGCTTCATAGTCCGACATGCAGCCGTTCTGGAAGCAGATGACATAGGGGCTCTGCAGCGGCGGGTTGCCGTCGACGATCACGCGGGTACCGTGAACCAGCTGCATGCCGAGCGGCAACGTGACGCGCAGGATCTTCTTCGGCTCGCCTTCCGGCTCGATGATTACAGCGGCGACCACGGGCTGACCCGACTCGATGCGGCCATCCTTGCCGGTGAAGCAGACCTGCTTGGCGTTGGCATCCTGGCCCTTCAGGCAGAATTTGGTCCAGGGCGCATAGATCAGCTGAACCTGCTGGTCCGGGGGCTGGGCTGCGGCGGCCGCAGGCGGAGCGCCGGCGGCTGGTGGCGCCGCCGGCTGCGCGGCCGGCGCGGGAGCGGCTTTCGGGGCGGCCTTCTTGGCCTTCGGCGCGGCGGGCGCCGGGGTCGGCTGCTGCGCGCGGAGGTCGGGAGCCAGCAAGGTGGCGGTCAGCGCGGTTGCCGCCAGCAAGGCGAAAACCCGGCCACGCGGCCAGACCGACGCGGCCAAGATACGGAAATTCATTGCGGAAAACCCTTTCTGAACGGGAGCGCCCGAAACCGCTGCAGGCACCGTCACCTGGCCGCTTGGGCGGCTGTCTCCCCGCCAAATGAGGCGGTTAAGTGACAGGCCCTGCCGTCGAGGTCAATTGCACGCCTTCATACAGCGGCGGACGAAAAGATCAATGGCGACAAGCGTCTTTGGTGCTGGCGGCGGCCCCGAAACCGCCCACCATGCTAAAACCCGCCCGGTGAACATATCCGAATCAAATCAACGTGCCTTGTTGCCAGTTTCGATGCGCCGCTGCGTACGCGCGTTGGTGCGCGGCGTCCTCGCCATTCTCCTCTCGCCGGCACTGGACGGCGGCAAGGCGTCGGCGAAGGAGAGCTACGCCATCGCCATGCACGGCGAGCCCGCATTGCCGGCGGATTTCAGCCACATGCCCTATGCCAATCCCGATGCGCCGAAAGGCGGCCGGCTGGTGCAGGGCGTCCTCGGCACCTTCGACAGCCTCAACCCCATGATCGTCAGGGGCATCGCCGTGCAGCAGATCGTTGCCGTGCAGCAAATGAGAGGCCTCGTGGTCGAGAGCCTGATGGCGCGGGGCAATGACGAGCCGTTCACGCTGTATGGCCTGCTGGCGAGGCGCGTGGAGACCGATGATCCGAGGAGCTATGTCACGTTCCATCTCGATCCCAGAGCGCGCTTCTCGGACGGGCAGAAAGTCACTGCCGAGGACGTGCTGTTTTCCTGGGCCTTGCTGCGCGATCACGGGCGCCCCAACCATCGCCAGTATTATTCCAAAGTCGCAAAGGCCGAAGCGCCCGACCCGCTCACGGTGCGGTTCGATTTCGGCGGCGCCGGCGACCGCGAATTGCCGCTGATCCTGGGCCTGATGCCGATCTTGCCCAAGCATGCGGTGGATCCCGGGACGTTCGAGGAAACCACGATGACGGCGCCGATCGGTTCAGGCCCCTATCGCGTGACCGCGGTAAAGCCCGGCGCCAGCGTGACGCTGACCCGCAATCCCGACTATTGGGGCCGCGACCTGCCGGTCAACCGCGGCCTGTGGAATTTCGACGAGATCAGGTTCGATTTCTATCGCGAGGCCAACGGCTATTTCGAAGCGTTCAAACGCGGCCTCTATGACTTTCGGGTCGAGACCGAGCCGCTGCGCTGGCATGACGGGTACGATTTTCCGGCCGCCCGCAATGGCGAGGTGATCCGCGATACCATCAAGACCGGGTTGCCGCAGCCGTCGGAATTTCTGGTGTTCAACACGCGGCGTCCGCTGTTCTCCGATATAAGGGTGCGCCAGGCGCTGACGCTGTTGTTCGATTTCGAATGGATCAACCACAATTATTTCTTCGGGCTTTATGGGCGCTCCGCGGGCTTCTTCGGCGGTTCCGAACTATCGGCCTATCGCCGGCCGGCCGACGATCGCGAGCGCGAGCTCTTAAAACCCTTCGCGGCGCAGATACCGCCTGACATTCTCGATGGCAGCTACCGCCTCCCCACCAGCGACGGCTCGGGGCGGGATCGCGCCTCGCTTCGCAGCGCGCTGACCTTGTTGTCGCAGGCCGGCTACGATCTCGACGGCACCGTGCTGCGGCAGCGTTCGACCAAGGCGCCCTTCGCCTTCGAAATTCTGGTGACGACGCGCGATCAGGAGCGGATTGCGCTGGCCTATCTCCGCGACCTGAAGCGCGCGGGCATCGAGGCCACGGTACGGGTGGTCGATGCCGTGCAATTCGAGCAACGCCGGCTCGGCTACGATTTCGACATGATCCAGAACCGCTGGGATCAGTCGCTGTCGCCCGGCAACGAGCAGTATTTCTACTGGGGCAGCGAGGCCGCGGACCATCAGGGCACGCGAAACTACATGGGCGCCAGGGACCCGGCCATCGACGCCATGATCGCGGCCGTGCTGGAGGCGCGCGGGCATCCCGCTTTCATCTCGGCGGCGCGGGCGCTCGACCGCGCCCTGATCTCCGGCTTCTACGCTATTCCGGTGTTTAGTTTGCAAGAGCAATGGATCGCGCGCTGGAATCGGATAGAACGGCCAAGCGCCACCGCGTTGACGGGCTATCTTCCGGAAACCTGGTGGCAGCGGCCGGACCAACAACCGAAATGATCCCGTGATCCCAACCCATGCATCGCCGACGCTCGACGGATTATTCCGGCGGATCCTGGCTCGCCGGCCGGATGCGGCGGCGCTGCTGGATCCGCTCGACAAGCCGCGCGTCACGGGCCAGCCGCCGAAGCGTCTGACGTTTGCCGAGGCCGATCGCGCGATCTCTGCCCTGTCGGCACATTTCATCGAAGCGGGCCTTCCGAACAATTCCGTCATCGCGGTCCAGCTGCCCAATACCGTCGAACTGATGCTGACAGTGCTAGCCGCGCACCGCGCCGGCCTGGTCGTCGCGCCGCTCCCGCTGCTGTGGCGGCAGGCCGAATTGACGGTCGCGCTCAACCGCACCGGCGCGCGCGCGATCGTGACCGCTGGCTGGATCGATGGCGTCAGCCACGCCGACCTCGCCATGAATGCCGCCGCCGAGGCATTTTCGATCCGCCATGTCTGCGGCTTCGGCGATGGTCTGCCGGAAGGCATGGTGTCGCTCGATGCCGCCATCGCCGGCGGCTCGACGGCCACCCGCGCCGTCGTGCAGGACGGCCGCAAGGCGGCGATTATCACCTTCGACGTCACGGCGGAGGGTTTTCGCCCGGTGCCGCGAACCCATCTGCATCTGATCGCCGGCGGCCTCGCGTTGTCGCTCGAGGCCGACCTGCCGCAAGGCTCGACGTTCATGTCGGCGTTCGCGCCGTCATCGTTTGCCGGCCTGACCTCGTCGCTCGTGGTCTGGCTGTTGTCGGGCGGCACGCTGGCGCTGCATCATCCGTTCGACGCCGAGGTGCTCGAGCAGCAGATCAACGAACAGGCCTGCGACACGCTGATCGCGCCGGCGCAACTGGCGCTGCGACTGGCCGACATCGACCTGGCCGCGCGGCTGCCGAGCCTGCGCAACGTGATCGGTCTGTGGCGCGCGCCGGAACAGGTCGCATCGAGCCCGGTCTGGACCGACGAACAAGTCATGCTGACGGACGTCTATCTGTTCGGCGAAGCCGGACTGTTCGGCGCTCGCCGCCTGCCCGATGGCGCGCCGGCACCGATCCTGCCGGGCCTGCATGGCGCTCCGCGCGAAGTCCCGGGCTCGTCGATCGCGGGCGAAATCTTCCTGACGCCGAGGGGAACGCTGGCGTTACGGGGGCCGATGATTGCCGTGCAGGCTTACGCCCTGCCGCCACCACCGGGCGACTCGCTGGTGGCGCAGCCGCCGCGCGATTTTGTCGACACCGACTATGCGGCGCGGCTCGATCGCTCCACCGGGGCGATCTGCATCACCGCGCCGCCCTCCGGCATCATGGCGGTCGGCGGCTACCGGTTTTTGTCCGGCGATCTGCAGGAATGGGCGAAGCGGCTCGGACAGGGGGCGCTGTTGACGGCGTTGCCCGACCGGCTCAGCGGCCACCGCCTGGCCGGACGCGCCAAGGACAATGCCCGCGCCCGCGAGGCGCTCGGCGAACTCGGGCTTAACCCGCTGATGGTGGAAGCGTTTCGCGATCGGACCAGTCAGCTCTAGGTGAAGTCGAAGGCTCGCGTTGACGCGCCATTAAGGCCGCCAAACTAGGATCGCGCGCTCCGGCGTTTGATCCGAGTTTTGAGAAATGTCCCAGCAAGGCCCGATCATTATCGTATCGACCGGAGAGCGGCCGTCCTTCGCGTCGGCGCTTGACGATGCCAAGCTGTTTCCGGTCATCGACGCCGGCTGGGCCGATGCATCGCGCGCGGTTGCGCAACTGGCGCCGGCCGCGGTTCTGGTGGCGTCGTCGGAATTAGCGCAACCCGGCCTCGAGACGCTGGCGAAACAGATCGCCGCAACAAAACCCTATCTTCCGCTGATCGCGCTCGACCCCCGGACAAACTTGCCCGCAACCGCCATTCCTTTTGCGCAGAACGGCGGCAATTTCGATCGCCTGATCGCGCGGCTGCGCGCGGCACTTCGGGTCAGGACCCTGCACGCGACCGTGATGCGCCGGTTTGACGGCGACCCGGCCGCCTGCCCCGCGCTTGACGATAGCGATCCCGCGCGCGACGCCACCGTGCTTCTGATCGGCCGCGGCGCCACCTACCCCGCGCTCTCGGTGTCGCTCGGCGAGCGGATGGGTCTGGTCGGCGCGTTCTCGATCGAGGCGGCGGCGAAACATCTCAACAGCCGCGACATCGACGGCATCGTGCTCGGCGAGGGGTTCGGCCTGCGCGTCGAGGATGCCTTCCTCACGGTGCTCGCCGAAGACGCACGCTTCCGCAACCTGCCGGTGGTGGTGACCTCGGACGGACTGGCGCCGGCCTATGAGCTGCCGAACCTCGAAATCATAGCCGGCGAGCCGGCGCACATCGCCGCCAACGCGTTGCCGCTGATCCGCCAGCACGCCTTCGCGACCCATTTGAGCCGCACGCTCAAGTCGATCGACGCCGGCGGTCTGCTCGATCCCATGACCGGTCTGCTGACGCCCGCCGCCTTCGAGCGCGATTTTGCCACCGCTGTCTATCAAACGCAGTCGCGGGGCGGCGGATTGTCGGTCGCGCGCTTTGGCTTCGATGCAGGCCATCCCCGCGCGCAACTCGACGGCGGGCGGATTCTCAGCCGCCTGATGCGGCAAATGGACTTTGGTGCGGCACTGGACGACGGTTCCGTCATCGTAGCGTTCGCTGAGACCGATTTGCGCACCGCGCACGCGATCGCGCGCCGGCTCTCCAGCGTGATGTGCCATACCAGCCACGGCAAGCGCGATGCCCGCGCCGAGCCGGCCGTGACGCTCGCGGCGCTGACGCCATCGGACACCGCGAAATCGCTGCTGGCGCGGCTGAATGAGGAATCGCAGCGCGCCGCGTCGTGACGTCTAACCCCATCATTGCGAGGAGCACTCTTGTCCGCCGAAGCCCGCCTTCGGGCGAAGGCGGATGCGACGAAGCAATCCATACTTCCTTTGCCGCGCGATGGATTGCTTCGCTTCGCTCGCAATGACGTGGATATATATTGGTTGGCCAATTACGCCGCCTTGCGATCCTCGGCCAGGCTCGCAAGTTGCCGCAGGATTTCGGTGGTGCCGGCGAGCCGCTCCTCCGGCGTCTCCCATTCCTGGAAGAACACCACCTTCATGTCCGGACGCACCCGCGCCGCCTTGCCGTGCTGCCGGATGAAATAGATCAGCCGGTCCGGCTGCGCGAACGTGTTGTCGCGGAAGCTGATCACCGCGCCCTTCGGCCCGGCATCGACCTTCTCGACATTGGCTCTGCGGCAATAGTTCTTGATCGCGGCGATCTTGAAGAGATAGCGCACCTCGTCCGGCAGCACGCCGAAGCGGTCGCGCAATTCGGCGGCGAAATTGTCGATCCCGTCGTCGGTGTCGAGATCGGCGAGCCGGCGGTACAGCGACAGCCGCACCGAGAGGTCGGCGACGTAATCCTCCGGAATCAGCACGGGCATGCCGACGGTGATCTGCGGCGACCAGCGATCGGCCGCGGGCTCGGCCACGCCGGCCTTGAGATTGAGAATCGCCTCCTCCAGCATCGACTGGTACAGCTCGAAGCCGACTTCCTTGATGTGGCCGGATTGTTCCTCGCCGAGCAGATTGCCGGCGCCGCGGATGTCCAGATCGTGCGACGCCAGCTGGAATCCGGCGCCCAGCGTTTCCAGCGACTGCAGCACCTTGAGCCGGCGCTCGGCCTGCGCGGTGATCTTCTGCTGCGCCGGCAGCGTGAACAGCGAATAGGCCCGCAGCTTCGAGCGCCCCACCCTTCCGCGCAGCTGATAAAGCTGCGCCAGCCCGAACATGTCGGCGCGGTGCACGATCAGCGTATTGGCGGTCGGAATATCGAGGCCGGACTCGATGATGGTGGTCGAGAGCAGGATATCGTATTTGCCGTCATAGAACGCCGACATGATGTCCTCGATCACAGTCGGCTGCATCCGGCCATGGGCGACCGCGACCTTCATCTCCGGCACGTTCTTGTCGAGGAAGTTCCTGACCCCGGCGAGGTCTTCGATCCGCGGCACCACGTAGAAAGCCTGTCCGCCGCGATAGCGTTCGCGCAACAGCGCTTCCCGGATCATCAGCGGATCGTGCGGCGCGACGAAGGTGCGGATCGCGAGCCGGTCGACCGGCGGGGAAGCAATGATCGAGAGATCGCGCACGCCCGTCAGCGCCAGTTGCAAGGTGCGCGGGATCGGGGTGGCGCTCAGTGTCAGCACGTGCACTTGCGCGCGCAGCTGTTTGAGCCGCTCCTTGTGGCCGACGCCGAAATGCTGCTCCTCGTCGACGATCAGAAGGCCGAGATCCCGGAATTTTATGGATTTGCCGAGCAAGGCATGGGTGCCGACCACGATATCGACCGACCCGTCCGCAATGCCTTGCTTGACCTCCGCCAGTTGTTTGTTCGGGACCAGGCGCGAGGCCTGCGCGACATTGACCGGAAAGCCTCTGAAACGGTCGATAAAGGTCTTGGTGTGCTGCCGCGCCAGCAGTGTCGTGGGCACCACGACCGCGACCTGCTTGCCGTCGAGCGCGGCGGCGAACGCCGCGCGCAGCGCCACCTCGGTCTTGCCGAAACCGACGTCGCCGCAGATCAGCCGGTCCATCGGCCGGCCGCTTTCGAGATCCTTCAGGGTGACGTTGATGGCGGCGAGCTGGTCTTCGGTCTCCTCATAGGGAAAGCGCGCGCAGAACTCGTCATAGGCATGCGGCTGCACCGGCATCTTCGGCGCTTCGTGCAGATACCGCTCGGCGGCAATTTTTATCAGTTCGCCAGCGATTTCCCTGATCCGGTTTTTCAGCTTGGCCTTGCGCGTCTGCCAGCCGCTGCCGCCGAGCCGGTCCAGATCGACATGGGCATGGTCGGAGCCGTAACGCGACAGCAGTTCGATATTCTCGACCGGCAGAAACAGCTTGGTGTCGGCGGCATAATGCAGCTCGAGGCAGTCGTGCGGCGCGCCGGCCACGTCGAGCGTCTGCAGGCCGACGAAACGGCCGATGCCGTGTTCGACATGGACCACGAGGTCGCCGGCGGCGAGGCTCGTGACCTCAGAGATGAAATTATCGAGCTTGCGGCTCGCCTTGCGCGGCCGCACCAGCCGGTCGCCGAGGATATCCTGCTCGCTGATAACGGCGACCTCGCCGGTCTCGAACCCGGATTCCATGCCGACCACCGCCAGCATCGCCTCGTTGCGCGGGGTAGCCTGCACGGTGCGCCAGGTGTTGACGCTGGTGAGATTGGATAGTTTGTGATCCCGCAGCATGCTGCCCATGCGGTCGCGCGAGCCTTCGCTCCACAGCGCGATCACCACCTTCTTGCGGACGGCCTGCAGCGCCTGGACATGCGCGACCACGGCTTCGAACACGTTGATCGCGCTATCGGCGCGCTCCGGCGCAAAATTGCGTCCCTGGCGCGCGCCGGCGTCGATCACATCGGCGCTGCCGTCCGGCATCGCGAACGGCGTCAGCCGCGCCAGCGCGGATTGCGCGAGGCGCTTGCTCCACTCGTCTTCGGTCAGATAGAGCCGGTCGGGCGGCAAGGGATTGTAGACCGCGCCGCCGCCCGGATGGTTCAGCGCCTCGCGCCGCGCCTGGTAATAATCCGATATCTGCATGAAGCGTTCGCGCGCGGCGTCCTCGCTTTGCGGCTCGATCGCAACCGGCGCGTCACCGAGATAGTCGAACAGGGTGTCCATCTTCTCCTGGAACAGCGGCAGCCAATGCTCCATGCCGGGGTGGCGGCGGCCCTCGCTGACCGCTTCGTACAGGGGATCGTCGCGCTCGGGCGCGCCGAAGGCTGCGACATAGCCCATCCGGAAACGCCGGATGGTCTCGGTGACCAGCTGGAATTCCGAGATCGGAACCAGGTCGAGCGAGCGCATGTCCAACAGCGTGCGCTGGGTTTCCGCATCGAAGGAGCGGATCGATTCCAGGCTGTCGCCGAAAAAATCGAACCGCACCGGCTGATCGAGGCCGGCCGGAAACAGATCGAGAATGCCGCCGCGCACCGCATATTCGCCGGGCTCGCGCACGGTGGACGAGCGGCCATAGCCGTTGTGCTCCAGCCAGGAGACGATGGAGTCCATCGGCACGACATGGCCGGGCGCGACCGACAGCGCCTGCGCGGCGACGGTTTCACGCGCGGGCACCCGCTGCACGATGGCGTTGACCGTGGTGAGCACGATCAGCGGCTTGTCGCTGCCGGCGAGTCGCGAAAGCCGCGCCAGCGTGGTCAGCCGCTGCGCCAGGATGCCGCCATGCGGCGATACCCGGTCGTAGGGCTGGCAATCCCAGGCCGGAAACTGCAGCACCGGCAAATCGGGTGCGAAGAATTCCAGCGCGCGGGCCAGTTGCTGCAGGCGCGGCCCGTCGCGGCAGACCACGGCGAGACTGACCGCCGGCGGATTCGGCCGAGCGGCGGCTGCGCGCGCGAGATCCGAAATCACCAGGCCTTCGGCGCCCTCGGCGACATTGGCAAGGGTCAGCGCCCGTCCAGGGGCAAGCAATTCGGCGGGCGATCGTGTGGGCGCCTTCATGCGTCGGGAGCTCCGCGAAACGACTTGATGCGGTCGAACAGGCGGTTGGCATATTCCGGCGCCGGCGGCATCTTGCCGGTCAGCGCGGCATAGAGATCGGGGTCGGGCACGTCAATCAGATGCTCGAATTGCGCCAGTTCCTGTTCCGAGAGATTTGCAATCTCGGAGTCGGCGAAGCGGCCAAGGATCAGGTCCATCTCGCGGGTGCCGCGATGCCAGCAGCGAAACAACAGCCGCTTGCGGCGGTCGTCGAGGCCATTGCTCGATCGCGTCGATCCCGTCATTTTTCCACTCCAATGCGAACGCAGAAAGCCCGGACGTTGCCGGGCGGGGTTGATATAGCGATGGTTCCGGTGAATGTCAGCCCTGCTATCGTGCAATTATCAACAGTGTGTCGTTGCGCCGGATCCGCTGCCGGACTTCGGAGACACCCATCCTACCGTCATTGCGAGGAGCGCTTGCGACGAAGCAATCCATTTCGCTCACAAGAAAGAATGGATTGCTTCGTCGCTTCCGCATTCGCTCGCTGAGCTACCGAGGACGTGTCGCTCCTCGCAATGACGTTTCAACACATGAATCCACGATCTCGCGACATGCTATGCCCGAGGTTTGCCCTGAATTTCCCGCCCTCTCCGAATCGAGGGCGCAGGGAATGCCGGGCGCCCGATGC
>Ga0210389_10004620_pt1 | contig 10691 bp, 23 predicted proteins | sample IncBWH28OmetaG_FD_160127 | JGI IMG/M metagenome (GOLD analysis project Ga0210389, IMG submission 160127) | Forest soil microbial communities from Barre Woods Harvard Forest LTER site, Petersham, Massachusetts, United States - Inc-BW-H-28-O ... | reverse complement strand
AGCTTCAAGGTGCCCGGAGCCGGCGAGCACATCGTGACCGTGGGCCTGACCGGTGGCTCGCTGCTGACCATCGAGAACGCGGACGGCTACATCGAGGCCATCCCGCTCCAGGAGCGAGGCAAGTGACCGGTGGCACCGCTGCGCGTCATCTGCTCCTGGACGGGGAAGCGCTGCTATGGGACGGCCGGGGTGGCGCAGACGGCGGCGGTGCATGCGCACCTACGGATCTACCGCTGCCCGTTCTGCGGGGCGTTCCACCTGACGAGCAAGCCCTGGGCGCGACCGGAGGACCGGTGAGACCCGCCTATAGCGGCCTGCGGGTGCGCGGTGGCAACCCCACCCGCACCACGCCCCGCAACCCCATCGTCTGCGGACGCAAGTTCTGTGCCCAGTGTGGGCGGTGGCGGCACGTCGTGGACTTCCAGCGCGAGCGGCGCAATACCGGCTCCGGTGGCCTGCGGTCCTACTGCCGTACCTGCTCGGAGATCAAGCGCCGCACCCGTATGGCGGACGCGCGCCGTCGCCAGGAGCTGCGCGAATACCAGCGCATCTGGGCCGATGCCCGTCGTCGCCAAGCTGGGGTCCCCATCCGCAACTTCAAGCACCGGCGCTCTGTGATCGACCGCCCCGAGCGCGTGCTGCTGCCCCTGGAGCCGCTGCTCCAGGCGCTGGTCCAGGTTCCCGAGACCGAGCTGGACGCGCTCGCGCGCCGTGCCGGCCTCACGCCGCGCACCATCTACCGCTACCGCCACGGCGAGTCCCAGCACGTGCGCATCGACGTGGCCGACAAGCTCGCCGTGGCGATGGGGACCACCAGCTCGCTGATCTGGGGGGAGATGTGGTGAACGAGCTGGCCTTCACCGTGTTCGGCCGGCCCCAGGCCAAGGGCTCCAAGCGCGCGCTCCAGGGCGTGGGGCAGCGCTTCCCGGTGCTGGTGGACCAGAACCGCCGCGCCGCGCCGTGGGCCGGCGAGGTGCGCGCCGCTGCCGGCCAGGTCATGACCGCCGAGCTGCTGCGCGGCGCGGTGGCCGTGGAGTTCGACTTCTTCTTCGCCCGCCCGAAGGGGCACTACGGCTCCGGGCGCAACGCGGACAAGGTGCTGGCCTCCGCGCCGCGCCACATGACCGTCATGCCCGACATCGACAAGCTGGCCCGCTGCGCGCTGGACGCGCTCACCGGCGTGGTTTTCAAGGACGACGCCCAGGTGTGCGACCTGTCGCTGCGCAAGGGCTACGGCTCCCCTGACCGGTTGGAGGTGCGGGTGATGTGGACATGAGCCCCTGGCGGAGCACTAACGAGCTGCTGCCCGGCGACACGGTGATCTACGACCGCCGAGGACGCTACGGCGCGACCTTCTTCGGTCCGTTCGACGCCACGCTCAACGGGCGGCGCGTACAGATCGTGGAGCTGCTGGGCGAGGAGCTGCGGCGGGCCGACGCCTGGGGGGAGATGGCGGTGGAGTCGGTGCGCGCGTTCCGTCGCCGCGAGGACCGCGAGGACCTGCGCACGGGGCTGGAGCGGGATCGAGAAACCCAGTTGATCCACCACACCCTCGGGGCACAGGCCGAGATCGCCGTGGCCAAGGTGCTGGGCGTCCATGCCCCACTTGACCCCCTGGGGTTCAACCGGCCCGACATACCACCCAACTGGGCCGTCGTGGCCCAGCGCTCGGGAACGAGGGCGATGGTCGATGGCTACTTCCGGTTGCGCGCGACCGCGTGGCACCCCGGATGGCGGTACGTGATGGTGGAGCGCGACGTGGCGCTGCACGGGAACTTCGTGTTCATCGTGCATGGCTGGATCGGTGGCGCACTTGCGCACCAGGTCAAGACCCAGCGCTACGGAGCGACCAACTGGTTCATCAACCTGCGCCGCCTGACGCCGCTCTCCCGCGAGCTATACGACACCACCCACGGCGCTCCTACCGACCAGCCGCCCGCGCCGGCCCCGTTCGACACCGACCCGGACGCCGCCAAGGAGCACCGCCAGTTGACGCTAGGAGGGGAGGACACGTGAGCCCCTGGAGCTACGAGGAACGGGTGGCCTGGGCCGAGGCGTGCGCGCTGCTGCGCGTGCGCTGCCCCTGGTGTCACCGCTCCCTGCGCCCCTGCAACCTCTACCGCCACATCGACGCGGCGCACTTCAAGCAGCTCACCATCGACGACGTGCTCACCGAAGGTAAGCCCCCACAGACAGGTCGGGCGGCATGAGCATCCCGCCCATGCCGCCCGATACCCGTCAGCGCCTGGAGGCGGCGCTGGTGGAAGGACTACGCCGCAAGCTGCCCCGTGCCGCTGTCCTGCATCCGGCTGGCCCAGACGACCTCGATGCGGTCAAGGAGAGCGGCGCGCCCCCGGCTGACGAAGATGCCGGCCTCCGGGGTCCCGGCCAACGTGGCCCGCAGTCCACGGGCAAACCCCTCGGCCGTCGCCAGCTCGGCGGGCAGCGGTAGGCGCTGCACCCTGGCGGCGTGACCCGCGAGCTGCTGAAAGCGCGCTTCGGCCGCGACCAGCACCTGCTCGCGCTGGGTGACCCCGACTTCAAACGCGGGGCTGGTGGCGGACACCTTGAGAGCGAACGCGGTGAGTTCTTCCTGGGCGGCAGTCACCTCGGCGTTCGCCGCGTCCAGCTCGGTGGTGCCGAACTGCGCCACCCAGGTGGGGCGCGCCAGGTTCTCGGCGAGGGTGTCCCGGATGAGCTGCTCCAGGGGCTCGGCGGCGATGCTGGCCCCGGCGGTGCAGGTGCTGTTTCGGCCGTTGCGGTTGCCGCAGACATAGCGCCGTCGTCCGACCCCATCCACCGTCTGGAGCTGGCCGTGCATGCCGGCCCCGCAGGTGGCGCAGCGGGCGATATTCGACAGCGGGTAGTGGGCGCTGGCTCCACCGCGCCGGAAGGCCGGGTCCGTCTGCGCGGCGTTCCAGGTCTCCAGCGACACCAGCGCATCGTGGGCGGTGGTGTTGACCAACGCGCCGGACTTGACTTCGCCCAAGAACGTGCGCCGCGCCAGCAGGGCGCGCACGCGCGGCACGTCGAACTCCCGGTCGGGTCCGTGGGCGCTTAGGTGGTCAACGGCGGCGTGAATGCCGAGCTGGCCGGCGAGGGTAAACGCCTCCTGCATGACCGGGCCGTACACCGGGTCAATCTCCAGCTTGCCGTCAACCTTGACGTAACCCAGCGGCGCGCGGCCGATCTGCGTGCCGCGCTTATTGGCCCGCTGCTTGGCCTCGGCCCAGCTCTCGGAGATGCGGTCCACCTCGTCCTCAGCGATGGCCAGCATGATGTTGCGGGTGAGCTTGGACTGGCCTCCTTCGGTGGCGCTCTCCACCATGCCCCCAACCTTCTCGATCTGTTGGATACGCAGCGCGGACTCGATCAGCGAACGGCCGAAGCGCGAGAACTTCCACACCACGATCCCGTCGCATGCGCCGCTGACCACGCGCTCTACGGCACTGTCGAACTCCGGGCGCTGCTTGCCTTCCTTGGCAGAGCGGTCCAGCTCCTCCACCCACGCCACGATGGTGTGGCCGTGGGCGGCGGCCCATTGCTCTATGCGCTCGCGCTGCACGTCGGGGGAGATGAACGTGGGGCCGGTACGCCCGTTGACGCGGCTCACGCGGATGTAGCCGATGAAGTTCTTGCGTTGGGTGGTCATGGATTAGCGGGTGTGGGTCGAGACCCAGGTCTCGGCCTCGTAGGGGGTGGTGAAGGTCAGGACCTCGCCGGTGGCCGGGTCCTTGAGGTAGTCGTTGCGGGTCTCGTCCCAGATGCGGGTGAGCCCGTCCATCCGCTGCGCGCGGTCGGTGGAGATTGAGAGATGCTGGGGCATGCGGTTCCTGTCGTTGGGTGGCTTGCGTGCTTCGCACGAAGTACACCGCAAGCTTAGTACGGTTACATACCCTCCTACCTAGGAAGGTGTGTTTGCGTACTAACCCTCCAAACGCCCGCCCCTGCTGGCAATAGCGGTACCCTACCGCCACGCGCCGGCACCGGGGCGGGCGCGCCACGTCCAAGGGAGAGCCGAGCCGGAGGGAGCTGCGCATGAGCACGCGCTGGGAGGAGACCATCGACACACTGGTCGAGGCGCAGCGGTGCTTTGACCTGGGGGTGGGGCGCGGCACCCACCCCGAGAGCGGGGCCTGGTGGATCTACGAGCAGATCGCCGACTGGCTGGACGACGCCACCCCCATCTACGTCCACCCAGACATGGCCGCGACCTGGATGGAGGTTGAGCGCGCCTACCAGCAGGAGCCGTTCCGTGACGGCGACGTGCTGGTGGACGCCGGGTTCGCCGTGCTGCCCGACGCCGTGCCCATCACCCGCTGGACCACCGACAACGCCCGCGAGCCCACCGAGGACGACCCCGGCGAGCTGGTGGAGGCCCAGGTGCGCGCGCTGCTCTGGGGGCCGTACACCGAGGATGACCACGAGGGAATTGCGCTCATCGGCCTCGGCCACCCCAACGAGCAACCGCTGGAGGCACTGGGGCTCGATGACGTGGTGGACGTGCTGCCGGCCAGGGCGCGGGTGGGGTGGTGGATGCCGGTGCTGCGCGACGCGCTGCTCTACGACCGCCTGTTCGACCGCAAGGACAACTGCCAGCGCGCGTTCCAGTCGTTCTTCGCGCTCATGCGCCAGTTCGCCCCCGTAGGCGAGCAGCTACCCCGTGCGGCGCGGCGGCGAGCCGAGCGCGAGCAACGCCCCACCGAGGTCAAGATCATGCGGCTGCGCCGACCCCAGCGCCGGCCCAGCGGCGAGGGACCCGGCACGGTGGACTGGAGCTGTTCGTGGGTAGTGGAGTCTCACTGGCGTAACCAGGCTTACGCCGGAGGCGAGCACCGGCAGATCTTGATCGAGGCGTACATCAAAGGACCCGAGGACAAGCCGCTGCGCGACCCATCGCGCGTGATCGAGCTGGTGCGGTAATGCCCTACGAGCCCGGGTTGCCACGCCGTCACGACGAGCACATGACGCTGCCCACCTACCGGGTGCGCCAGCTCCAGGACATCGAGGACGCGGCCACCGAGGCGGTGGAGCTGATCAACACCCAGGAGCAGGACAAGCGCCGTTCCTTCGCGGTGCTCGCCGAGGTGCGCGCGCTGCTGACCGAGGCCCTGGACGCGCGGACATGAACGAGCCCACCGAACCCCACATCAACGTCTGGCGCTTCGGGGCCTGCGTGTGCTGCGGCGCGCCCGATAGCTGGGTGGTGGTGGCCGTCCCCAAGCTGGAGACCGGCGAGCAGTTCCCCCAGTTCGGGGTCTGCGAGGTGTGCGATCACAAGGTGGACCTCAAGGACATGCCCCCGTTCCTGGTGGGGCCGGCGCGATGACCTGGATGGCGCTGTTCTCTGACGGCCCGCTCCAGGGCAAGGCCCATGACCGAATGTTCATGGGTGCGCACCAGCGCGAGCTTTACTTCATCCCGCACCCGACCAGCACCGATAACTGGATCTTGGTCGGCACCGACGCCATCCCACCGGATACACCCTGGCCGGGGCAGGTGCGCTACGTGCGCGACGACGCGCGCTCCCAGCTCCTGGACGACATTCCACCGGGCGAGAACGAGGGTTGGGCCATGTACCGGGTGGTGACCCCGTGACCCATTCACGGACTCCGGTTCGGGGTTATTGCGACCGATGCCAACGCATGCGCTCGTTCTGGCTCGACGGCGCGCGGTATCGGTGCATCACCTGCGAATGGTCCTGCCGCTGGTATGAGCTTGAGAGCCACGCTCGATGACCACCGAGTCCAGCCCCTTGGACGCGGTGCCGCTGTGCCTGGCGTGCTGGCGCGAGCGGTTCGGGCTCGACGCCGAGCTACCGCCGTTCAACCCACCACCTGCGCCCGAGGTGTGCGAGGTGTGCGGCCGACCCACCACGGCGGGGCTGTACCTGCTGCGCGGCCAACCGCCTGGTTCGCCGCCCAGCGCGCCCTAGCGGCCACGCTAAGCGCCTGCGCGCCGTTTTTGGCAGTAGCACGCCACCACGCGGCCCCGCCCCGCAGAACGCCGCAAAAGCGCCCTAGAGACAGCAACGGCCCCGGGTGACTCCCGGGGCCGTTGTCCTCCCCTCCATGAACAGCGCCGCTCGGAGTTCTACCCCAACTTGACCAGTCCCTCACGCAGCGGATCGACCATTGCGCCGCTGACCGTGCCGCCGGGGATGTCCCAGAGCCGGAACTTCTCCAGCGCTGGGGGTGCGTCGTCGGCGCGCGTGATGTCGGCGGTGTAGGTTTGGCTGCGGCTGGCGGTGTGGACGTTGAGCAGCAGCACCTCGCGGCGCTCGGGCAGCTCCTCCAGGCTCCCGCCGCGTTCCATGTAGGTGTTGATCTCCCGCAGGCGGTCGCGCCCGACATGCTCGGCGTCCACCATCCAGGAGCTGTGCAGGTGACCCACGGCGATGGCTCCCAGCTTGCGCGTCATCGCCCCCACCATCTCGGCCATCGCGTGCTTGTGCAGGTCGCCGGCCACGAACAGGCCCCAGTCGCGGCCGACCAGCAGCCACATCGGGTCCCAGTCGTCGTCAGGCTGGTCAAACGCCTCGCCGACCGCGCGGCACCCGGTCTCCAGCACGCGGCGCACCCGGGACGCCGCCTCGCTCTCTGAGCGCGAGCGGGGTAGCCGGAACTTGATCCCCTCGGGCTGGGTCATGCGTGCTTCGCGGCGAGGGCGGCACGCGCGCCGAGGATGAAGTCCTCCACCTGGCTGGTGGTGAGCGAGCGCTCGCTGTGACCAGCGGGTGTGAACACCCACTTGCGACCGTTGGCGTTGTGCGCCCATACATCGCGCACCACACCAGCGGCCTCCAGCTCGCGCAGCGCGGCGCGGATGCGCTCGGGCCGGCTCATACCGCACCCCAGGGCTTGTCGGGCACGGGCAGGTCGTGCCACATCGCGGTCGTGCCGTCCACGATGGGCTGGGCGGGTGGGCCGTCCTCGGCGTCCCCGTGGTAGCTGAGCATGCCCCGGGCGAACATCTCGTCGGGGTTGAGCCCCGCGCGGTCGCAGAGGTGCGCCACGTAGGCCAGCACGTCTGAGATGCAGATCTCGACGGTCTCCTGGGTGATGACGTTGGTCTGCGCGCCGGCCTCGCGTATTGCGTTGTAACCGAGGTCGGCTCGGCGCTCGTTGTCCATAGGTGGTGCCTCCTGCGTCGTTGGGTGGTGGTGGGTGCTGCGCACCCACGCGTAAGGGTAGGCTGTGCCCCGGTTCTCCTGGGCGTACCGCTTGCGGCAAGCGTCCAACGTTGGGTGGACCACCGGGAGCCGGTCAAGGCGCATGCGCAGACCGGCTCCCGCCTGTTGTGGGGCCACACTGCGCGCGTGTCCGACTCGCCCCGTCTGCTGCACCGCCGCTCACAGCACGGCTACACCGACCGCCTGGACCTCGCGCTCCCGCATGAGCCCGAGGCCATCAGCGCCGCTGACCAGGCGTTCCTCACCGCCCGAGCGCAGCGTGCCCAGCACCAGGTGCAGCTCCAGGAATGGGAGGCGCGCCGCGCTGCCATTGCCCGCGAGATCGACTGGCTCTACTCCCAGCGGTTCGCGCGTGACGTGTCCAAGACGTTGCGCACCCTGCGCCGCCAGCTTGACCGCGTGGACAAGCAGATCACCGGGCGATAGCCTGCGCCTCAGTCGAGAGCGTTTCCGGTCGCAAGATCACCGACGCTGCGCCCAACGACGCAGCTAGCGCTACGCCTCGACCCGTTTGACCTACACCCTCTCAGGAGGCCACATGAGTACGTCTGATCCACAGACGCCTGTCGTCCCGGACGCTCCCGAGCAGCCCGTGGACCCCAACGCGCCGGACACACCCGCACCCGTCGAGCCCGAGCAGCCCGACGAGCGTCCCGAGCGTCCCGAGCGCCCTGGGCGCAAGGACGACGACGACGACGATGGCGCTGACGAGTAAGCAGCGCGCGAAGCTCCCGGCGAGTGCGTTCGCCTACCCCAAGACGCGCAAGTACGCAGTCCCGACCAAGACCCAGGCCAAGAAGGCCGGCATCTCAGAGCGCCAGCGCGTAGGGCTGCATCGCAACGCGTTGGCGCGCGCCGCACAGAGCGGCACCAGTGGCAGCTATCGCCACGTGGCCAAGCACGTCGCGCGGCGCAGCTCCGTCAAACCCGGCAAGCGCAAATGAGCACCCAGTTCGCACTCGTAGCCCTGGCCGTGGTCGGCGTGCTGGTCGGGATCGTGGTCCTGGCCGGCGCGGTGGTGACCATCGTGTCGCCCAGCTCGCTGTCGTTCCACGACTACGTGACCGACCTCACCATCCTGGCCAGCGCGCTGGCTGGTGCGTTGGGGGTGGCGTTCCTCAAGCTCAAGGGCCAGGCCGACGAGCCGGCCAAGGACGCCGATGCCTGACACCCGCCTCGCCGACATCTCGGAATACCAGTCCGACATCGACGCGGGGGCCTACCTCAAGGGCGGCTACTCGTGCCTCATCGTGCGGGCGCACAACGGGAGCCGTGCTGATTACAAGTGGCCGGCGCGTCGGGACTACCTGCGGGGCTACGACTTCACCGCGCTGGGCTGGTATCAGTACGTCCAGCCTGGGCGCGATGCGGCGCAGCAGGCGCGGGACTTCGTGGACTGCGTGGGGCCGCTGCGCGGCAACGAGTTCCTGATCGGCGACTTTGAGGAAGGGTCGGGCAGTCAGGTCTCGCGTGCTGAGGCGTGGTTCAAGGTCGTGGACGCGGCCCAGGGGTTCCCGGCCACGCTCTACTCGGGGCAGAGCTACGGGAAGACCAACCTGGGCGGCTGGTCGCGCTGGCAGGGTCGGCCGCGTTGGATCGCGGCCTACTCATCGCAGGAGCCCACCGACCAGCACGAGCTATGGCAGAACACCGACAGCGCGCGCTTTCCCGGCCTGGCCGGTGGCGTTGACGGCAACGTCTACCACGGCACCGCGCAGGAGTTCATCAAAACGATGCGCCCGGGTCAGCCGGTCGCGCCGACCGTGGAGGACTACATGTCAGTCGCCGCATGCGTGGCCGATAACGGCACGATGCACCTGTTCGTCGAGGCCAAGGATGGATCGGTCTGGTACACCTACCAGCCCAAGGGCAAGAGCGCCTGGAACGGCGGTGTGCAGGGCAAGCAGGTCGCCGGCCTCTCCAAGCTGTGCCCCGCGCCTAAGTGAGCTACCAGAACGGGCGCATTCCCGACTCGGCGCTGGCCAGCATCGCGCAGGGCCGGCTCATCAAGGACAACGCCTGCGCGGCGTCCTGGAACGCGATGAACGTCGAGGCGCGCTCGCGGGGCCTGGAGCTGGTGCCGACCGGGTCCAAGTCGTCATATCGCACCTACGACCAGCAGGTCCAGCTCTACAACGACTACCTCAACGGCGGCAACCTCGCCGCCGTGCCGGGGACATCGAACCACGGCTGGGGGTTGGCGGTCGATGTCGCCACCCAGCAGATGCGCGCCATGATCGACCAGATCGGGGAGCGCTACGGGTGGGCGAAGAAGTGGTCAGACGCACCCAGCGAGTGGTGGCATCTCAAGTACAAGAGTGGAGTTTGGTCGGGTTCTGACCCCGGTCCCAGCGGCTCGGATCTCACCGAGGACGATGTGCTCAGCACCGCCAGCACCCTGTCAGCAGCCGGCGACCTGCACGTGTTCGCCGAAGCCAAGGACGGCTCGGTCTGGTACGCCTGGCAGCGGCACGGTCAGAGCGGATGGAGCGGTGGTGTCCCGGGCAAGCAGCTCGCCGGGTTGTCCAAGCTCACCCCACCACCTGGAGGTTGACCATGCGTAGCGACCCTCTCTACCTGCTCGTCTACCTGGTGGTGTTCCTGGTGCTGGTGTACGTCGTCCTGCGCCTAGCCGGGGCTGTGGGATGACCGAGACCGACGCCAAGCCCACCGCCAAACCGGCGCGCGATGTGCTGGACCGACCCATCGTGTCGTGGATCGTGGTGGGTCTGGTGGTGTTCGTCGTAGTGGTGGGCGGTCTCATCGCCATCACCGACTCCAAGGTCTACGTGGTCTCGGACTACCTGCGCGACGTGACCATCGTCACGGCGGCGTTGACCCTGGCTGCGGGTGGTGTGCATCTAGGTGGTGTGCGACGTTGACCAGTGCAGCACCAGCGACCCGCCGTGGTGGGTATGGAACCAGGGCGTGGGAGCGTGCGCGTGCTGCTGCACTGCAACGCGCACGCCATCGGTGCGAGCACCCAGGTTGTCGCAGCACCACATCGCTGGTCGTACACCACCTGGATGGGTTGGGACCACGTGGACCTCGGGGACTGGACCTGTCCAACCTGCGTGTCCTCTGTCGTGGTCACCACACCATCGTTCACGAAGCCCTCAGGCCGTGGCCACCGAGGGAGTCCTGATGCCTCGTCGCCTGGCGTCCATAGGCGGTGGGGTCCGATGAAGTGCGCGCGTCGTTCTGTCTCGGAGAGGCGCAGGCTGCGGAAAAAACCGCAAAAAGGCGAACGCGCGTTCGTAAGGCAGCAGCTATGCCCACCGTAGCCACCATCGGCAAGGTGTTCCGCTTTGAGGCGGCCCACCAGCTCCCCAACCACTCCGGCAAGTGCGCCCACCTGCACGGGCACAGCTACCGCGTGGAGGTCCATGTCAACGGCCGCGTCCACCCGGCCAACGGCAAGTCCGACGAGGGCATGGTCTTGGACTTCGGCGCGCTCAAGAAGGCGTGGGACCCGCTGCACGACCGCCTGGATCACCAG
>Ga0210389_10004619_pt1 | contig 10693 bp, 10 predicted proteins | sample IncBWH28OmetaG_FD_160127 | JGI IMG/M metagenome (GOLD analysis project Ga0210389, IMG submission 160127) | Forest soil microbial communities from Barre Woods Harvard Forest LTER site, Petersham, Massachusetts, United States - Inc-BW-H-28-O ... | reverse complement strand
CCAGCGGGTTGTCACTCGGCAGCTCGGCCCGCCCCACCGGCAGCAGCTCGACCTTGACGTCGACTCGGTCCAGCAGCGGGCCCGATAGCCGGGCCAGGTACCGTCGGCGCGCCAGTGGTGTGCACGTGCAGCCCGAGCCGGTCGCGGCAGTCCTGGCACAGGGACATGGGTTCGCCGCCAGCAGCAGCGTGAACCTGGCCGGGAAGTGCGCGGTCAGCCCGGAGCGCGCGATGACGACCTCGCCCGATTCCAGCGGCTGGCGCAGGGCGTCGAGAACGTCCCGGTCGAACTCGGGTGCCTCGTCCAGGAACAGGCAGCCGTGATGGGCCAGCGACGCCGCACCAGGCCGGATGATCCCGCTACCGCCGCCGACGATGGCTGCCTTGGTCGCCGTGTGGTGCGGTGCACAGAAGGGCGGCTCGGTGACCAGCGGCCGGTCCGGCCGGAGCGCGCCGGCCACCGAATGGATAGCGCTGACCTCCAGCGCGGCGGGGGGCTCGAGCACCGGCATGATCGTCGGCAGTCTCTCAGCCAGCATCGTCTTCCCGACACCGGGCGGTCCGAGTAGGAGCATGTGATGCCCGCCTGCCGCGCATATCTCGGCGGCCCGCCTGGCTACCGGCTGGCCCACGACGTCGGCGAGGTCGTGACCGGCGGCGGGCGAACGCGACGCCGCCTCGGGCGTCAGTCCAGCGCCGGAGTCGACAACCCGGACCTGCGGATCCGCTCCGGTCGCCTGGGCACCTCGCAGCCAGTCGATCACGGCGCCCAGGCGCGGCGCGGCGACGACCTGCATCCCCGGCACCAGGGCCGCCTCATTTGCGTTCTCCATGGGCACGACAGCCCGCTCGAACCCGGCGGCCGCAGCCGCGGCGGTGCAAGGCAGGACACCCGGGACCGGCCGGAGCCTGCCGTCTAACCCGAGCTCGCCCAGGAACACCGTGCCGGCCAGCCGATCCTTGGGCACTGAGCCGTCCGCCGACAGGATCGCCACGGCGATCGCGACGTCGAAGCCACTGCCGCGCTTGGGCAGGCTGGCAGGCGAGAGCCCGACGGTGATGCGGCGCTGCGGCCAGGTGTGGTGGCTGTTGATGATCGCTGACCTGATCCGGTCCCTGGCTTCGCGGAGCGCCGTGTCAGGCAGGCCGACCAGAAGCAGCGCGACTAGCCCGTTCTCGATGTCGGCCTCGACTTCGACGATGTGACCGCGGACGCCGGCCAGCGCCATCGCGTAGGTGCGGGCAAGTGCCATCTAACCCACCCCGCGAACGTGCTCGATGGTGAAGTCATCGGACGCGACGCGCAGGACACCCACGGCGTCGATCCTGATCTCCGCGAATATCAGGCCGTGGGCGTTGACCCAGAGCACGGCCAGCTTTCGCAGCCGCCAGGCCTTCTGTCGCGTAATCGCCTCGATCGGCGTCCCGAACCGCAGCCCAGAGCGGGTCTTGACCTCACAGATGACCAGCGTCCGGCCGTCGAGAGCGACAATGTCGATCTCACCGTGCTTGCAGCGCCAGTTCCGGTCGAGAATCAGCAGGCCCGCCTTGGCCAGGAAGCTCGCCGCTAACTGCTCGCCCTGCTGGCCGAGCGCGTCCTTGGCGTTCATGCCTACCACCTCCGGCCCACAACGTTGCCGGAGCCAGGTGCCATCGCGCGGGCGCCGCTGCGTCCTGTGGACGGCGGGGCTTCGAGGTGGGGCCGTCGTGGAGACAGCGCCGCGACTGTCAGCGGCAGCTGCCACAATCCGGCGGATCCAGGCACGGATCCGCTGCGGTGGCGCCTAGGTCGGAGTCCAGGACTATGTCGGCGGCCTGTGAGCGCAAGTCGACGACCGAGTCGCGGGCGGAGGCGGCCGGACCAAGCTCGGCCATGATCCCGAAAGATCCGGCACAGCCGGCTCTGTCGAATCTTTCGGCACAATCGGGGCAGCAAGCCCACGCCCGGCCACGTGCCCGCCATGGGGTGCTGCACGGGCTTCGCCGTGGGCTGCCGAAATCAGTGGCCCATGGCCGCACGAACTCACGTCGCAGCGGGCTGCCGAACCCAGGCCACAAGCGGCTTAAGCTGTCGGTTCGCCGCGGGCTTACTTGGGGTCGGGGATCTCCAGGTCGCTCTTGGCGAGTTCCTCGACGTTCACGTCTTTAAACGTAACAACTCGAACATTTTTCACAAATCGAGCAGGTCGGTACATGTCCCACACCCACGCGTCCTGCATGGTGACCTCGAAGAAGACCTCGCCGTTGTCGGCCTGGCGCACGTTCAGCTCCACCTGATTGGTGAGGTAGAACCGGCGCTCGGTCTCCACCACGTGCGTGAACAGGCCGACGACATCCCGGTACTCCCGGTAGAGCTGGAGCTCCATCTCGGTCTCGTACTTCTCGAGATCCTCCGCGCTCATCTTCTCCCCTCCGATCAGGCGCCCCGGGCCACTGCCGCGATGCCTGCCGTCGGCCAGCCATGCTCCTCGATGATGTCAACGATAGGGCCATTCTGCCCAGTGCCAGACGGGTAGCACGAGTTCGCTGCCTCTGAGTTGTCCGGACTGGCGTCAGGACAAGCCGGACCGACAAGGCCGTCAAGTCCCGCCTCGAGCAGGCCGTCAGGTCCACCCTCGAGCAAGTCATCCGGACTGGCACCCAGCTCAGCCGGGATGCGTCCGCGCACGTTCACGAAGGATTTCCGGTGCTCGGGGCAGGGGCCGTGGGAGTCCAGTGCACGCATGTGGCTGCGGGTTGAATATCCCTTATGCCGGGAAAATCCGTAGTCGGGGAACTGCAGATGCAGTTCGCACATCAGCGCGTCCCTGGTCACCTTGGCGATGATCGAGGCCGCCGCGACGCAGGCCGCGACCTGGTCGCCCTTCCACATCGCGAGCGTCGGGGCCGGGAGCCCGCGGACCGGGAACCCATCGGTCAGCACGTAGCCCGGCGGGCTGGCCAGCCCGGCCAGCGCCCGGCGCATCCCCGCTACATTGCACACATGCAAGCCGAGGCGGTCGATCTCCGCCGCGGAGATGGTGACCACGCTCCAGTCGAGCGCTGCGTCCATTATCTGCCCATATGCAACATTGCGGGCCTGCGCCGTCAGCATTTTCGAATCCGCCAGCTCAGTCATCTTGGCGATCTTCGATGGCTTCAGGATGGCGGCGGCCACGACCAGCGGCCCGGCACACGCACCACGTCCAGCCTCGTCAACCCCGGCGACTGGCGCCAGGCCGGCCCTCGTGAGCACCCGTTCGTATCCGCTGAGCCCGACGTCGCGCCGGGGGGTATAACCGACGGGCCGACCCTGCGCGTCCGGCCAGCGAGCCTGCGCGCCCGGCCAGCGAGCCTGCGCGCCCGGCCAGCGACCCTGCGCGCCCGGCCAGCGACCTTGCCCGCCCACGGCCATCACCGATGCCGGCGGCCGCGGCCCGTCCGCGGCCTGTTTGCTAGCCGACTCCGCATCCGGCGCTGCAGCCAGGTCAGCGGCAGCGCGCCAGCGAACCCGGCAGCGAGCGGCAGGTACGGGGCTTCCGGCTGGACTTTCGTCCCGAGCAGCCGCTCTGCGGCGACCTCCTGTGCCGAGGTCTGTCCGGCGCCCAGTGCGGACGGTTGTCCGGCCGCGGCCGCCGCTGACTTGCTGACCCCTGGCTGACTGAACGTCGACGGGATCGGCAGAATCCGCCAGTGACTTGGCGGCCACACGATCACGAAGGCCCGCCCGACGACCTGGCTGATGGGAATCGTGCCGCCACCGGGATCAAACTGTCGCAGCCGCGAGTCGTCCGAAATCTGCCGGTTGTCACCCATGACCCAGAGCCGGCCAGGCGGCACGACCTTGCTAAAGCGGATCTGCGACGGCGCTGCGCCCGGATACAGGTAGGACGACTCATGCAAGGGGACGCCGTTGACTGTCACCAGGCCCGCCGTACAGCACGCGACGCGGTCACCGGGCACGCCGATCACGCGCTTGATGTAGTCGGTCTGACCGACCGGCGTGCCGAACAGGCCCGCGATGGAGTGGAACAACGGCTTCAGCGTCGCGTCGTACGCACGTACCAGCGGATTTGAGGTCGGCGTGGTGGGCGGCGGCTTGGGGTTCCAGGAGCCGACCCCATTGAAGACGATGATGTCGCCAGGCTGCACGCTGCGGAAATGATAGACAAGCTTGTTGACGAGCACCTTGTCGCCGATCATCAGCGTGTTCTCCATCGAGGACGACGGGATGAAGAACGGCTGCACCACGAACGTCTTGATGACCAGCGCGATGGTCAGCGCCACGATGATCAGGATGGGCAACTCACGCCAGGTCGAGCGGCTCCGCTTCTTGGCCGGACTGGCGGTCGGCGCCTGCCCGTCGACGGGGCCGCCTGTCGGCTGGGCGTCGATCGGACCCGTCGTCGGCTCGTCGGCAGGTGGCTGTGCGGCGGGAGACGTGCCGGCGGCGTAAGCGCCGCGGTACCCCCCCGGCTGACCGCCCCGGTCCGTGCTGCCGTTCAGATCCGGGGATCCGGACTCCTGAGCGAGCCGATCCGGGCTGCCCTGCTCGTCATTCATCATCGATGCGAGCCTATCGCCGCTGCCGGGGCTGCGCCCCCAGCCGCGAGCCAGCCTGCCGGCCATCCAGTCACGGGCGGCCGAGGCCGCTGGGTCGGCTGCGGCGTGCTCTGATCCGCCTGGACAACCACCAGATCGGGAACGTGGCCGTCACACCCGCCGCCGACGGCAGGTACGGGGCCGCTGGCCGGACTGGAACCCCGCGGAGCAGCTCCGCGGTCGACTCGGCCGCACTATGTGTGACAGCACTGTGTGTAGCGCCACTGTGTGCCGCCGCCGCCGCACCTGCGGCTCTGACGATGCCGGGCTGGTCGAACGTCGCCGGAATGGGCAGGATCCGCCACTGGCTGGGCGGCCAGATGATGAGGAACCCCCGCCCGATCACTTCGTCCTCAGGGATCATGCCGTTGCCTGGGTCGGCCTCGTGGCCGCGTGAATCGTCGGAGATGCTCCGGTGGTCGCCGAGCACCCACAGGTACCCGGCCGGGACCGTGACATTGAACCGGCTCGAGATGCCGATCGGGGCACTATCCGGCTGGTCGCCCGGATACAGGTACGACTGTTCGTGCAAAGGCACGCCGTTCACCGTGATGAGGCCGCCGGCATTGCAGCACACGACATGATCGCCGGGCACCCCGATGACGCGCTTGACATAGTCGGTCTGCCCGATTGGCGTGCCGAACAGGCCGCCGATCGAGTCGAAGAGCTTGCGCAGCGTGTCGTCGTAAGCGCGCGCCAGCGGATCGGCGCTGGTGCTGGACGCCGGTACCGGGGCGTTCCAGCTTCCGCTCCCGTCGAAGACGACGATGTCACCCGGATGGATCGACCGCACGTGGTAGACGAGCTTGTTGACCAGCACCTTGTCCTGGAGTGCCAGCGTGTTCTGCATCGAGCCGGTCGGGATGACGAAGGCCTGGACCACGAAGGTCTTGATCAGCATCGCGATCACGAGGGCCACGATGATCAGGACGGGCAGTTCGCGCAGGAGTGATCGCCGCGGCCGCTGAGGCGCGGCAGGCCCGCTGGGCGGTGCGGGCTTGTCCGCGCTATCAGCGGCGACCGCTTCCGACTCGGGGCCGAGCGGATCGATATCTGCCATCAGGCGCTAGCCGCCCCACCGTCAGCAGCTCCACCGAAAGCAGCCGCCCCACCGTCATTAGCACTGCCGCAAGCAGCGCTGCCACCGTCTGCACTGGCACCAGGCATTCGCGTCACCTTTGCGCGAGGGGCTGCGGCGGCACCGCTGGGCTTGCCGACCAGCCCGGCACGCCGCCACCGTGGGCGGACCGAACGACCAGGCCAGCGAGCACGTCGCCGCCCTGGCACCAGGCGACTTACTTGGCGGGCGTGGCGTCGCGGCGCTCGCGGATCCTGGCGGCCTTGCCGCGCAGGGAGCGCAGGTAGTACAGCTTCGCGCGCCGGACCCGGCCGCGGGTGACAACTTCGATCTTGTCGATCGCCGGGGTGTGCACCGGGAACGTCCGCTCTACCCCGACGCCGTAGCTGACCTTGCGAACGGTGAAGGTCTCGCGCGCGCTGCCACCTTGCCGGCGGATCACCACGCCCTGGAAGACCTGGATCCGCGAGCGGTTGCCTTCCGTGACGTTGACGTGCACCTTGAGGGTGTCACCAGGCCGGAAGTCGGGAATGTCGGATCGGATCTGTGCCTGCTCAAGCTCGGCAATCGCGGTGTGCATGGCTGCGGTTTCCTCAAGTCAGTCATCAGCGCACGCCTGCGACGCGCTGGATCGGTCTGTGTGCCAGGCAGGCACCCGGCAGCCCCCCGGCGGCTCAGCCAGCGGCGGGGCAGTGCCTTTTAGTGTGCCACATCTTTGCCGGTGATCGGAAAGCCAGCCCGACTTAGCACGTCTCGATCATGATCGCTGAGGCGTCCGAGCAGCTCAGCGCCCTGACCGCTGCGCTGAGCTTCGCCGGGTGCCAGTAGCCGGCCAACGAGGTCGGGCCGGTTCTGGGCGGTCCGGCGCAGTGCCATGTCCCGTCGCCAGCTGGCGATCGCCCCATGGTCACCTGACAGCAGCACGGGCGGCACCACCCGATCCCGCCAGACTCGCGGCCGGGTATAGGCGGGCCCTTCGACCAGGCCAGCCATCGGTCCGCCGGATGAGCCGCCGTCAAATCCGAAGGAGTCGTCGGCAGCCGATGCGGCGTTGCCGAGCACGCCTGGCAGCAGGCGGGCTACCGCCTCGGTCATGACCAGCACCGCCGGCTCGCCGCCGGCGAGCACGTAGTCGCCGATGCTGACCTCCTCGACCCGCATCCGCGACCGCGCCTCGTCGGCTACCCGTCCGTCGATCCCTTCGTATCGACCGCAGGCAAAGATCAGCCACGGCTCGCGCGCGTACCTCGCCGCGTGCTGCTGGGTGAACGGCACCCCGGCAGGCGTGGGAATCACCAGCAGGGGATCACTGCCCGACGCGGCCACCGAGTCCAGGGCCTCGCCCCACGGCTCCGGCTTCATGACCATTCCTGGCCCGCCACCGAACGGCGAGTCGTCCACGGTGCGGTGGACGTCATGAGTCCAGGTCCGCAGGTCGTGCACGGCGAACGTGATGTGACCCCGCTCCGCCGCCTTGCCGATGAGCGAGACGGTCAGCGGAGCGAAGTACTCGGGGAAGATCGTGATGATATCGATCCGCACCTGGGCCTCCCGCTAGAGAGCCGCCTCCGGGTCCAGCAAGCCAGGCGGCGGATCGATCCGTACCACCCCGCCGGCCAGGTCGACATCGGGCACGATGACCGACACGAACGGGATCATGATCTCCAGGCCGGCCCGCTTTCCACTGCCGGCGACGACGAGCAGGTCCTGGCCGTGGTGGAGAACGTCAGTGACATCGCCGACCTGCTCGCCGTCGGTGGTGATCACGGCCAGCCCGATCAGCTGATGATCGCGGAATTCGTCCGGATCGGCGATGTCCTCGAGTTGCTCGGTATCGACGAGGAGGAAGACTCCGCGCAGGTCGTCGGCCCCGTTCCGGTCCTGAATGCCATTGAATGTCACCAGGAGCCGGCCGGAGTGCCAGCGGGTGCGCAGCACCGTCAGGGGGCCGGCGGTCGCTGGGTCGGTCGCCAGCACGGCCCCCTGGGCGAGCCTCAGCTCAGGATCGTCGGTCCGTACCTCGACGGCGAGCTCGCCGCGAAGGCCGTGGGGCCGCGAGATTCGGCCGACCACCAGTTGCATGGCGGCTAGCGGACCTCGTCGGCATCCAGCAGGTCAACGCGAACATAGTTATTGCCGGCCAGGGAGCCGACCACTGTCCGCAGGGCCCTGGCGGTTCGTCCGCCCCGGCCGATGACCTTGCCCAGGTCGTCCGGATGCACGCGCACCTCGAGCACGCGGCCGCGGCGCAGGCCACGGCTGCCGACCTGGACGTCGTCCGGATGCTCGACTATGCCCTTGACCAGGTGCTCCAGGGCCTCTTCGAGCATGTCAGGCTCCGCTGCCATCCGCGTCGCCCGAGCTGTCGGTCGCAGCACTCTCGGTCGCGGCGGTGTCGGTCCCGGCGCTCTCGGTCGCAGCACTCTCGGTCGCGGCACTGTCCTCGCCAGCACTGTCGTCGCCAGCACTGTCGTCGGTAGCGCTGTCGGCCGCCACCTCGGCGACAGCCTCGGCCTTGGCCTCAGCGGTCGCAGCCGCGTCTGCCTCAGCCGATGCATCCGCCGGGACGGGCGCGGCATCCTTGGACTCCGCGGCCTGCTTGGGCTTGGCCGGCTTCTCAGCCTTCTCAGCCTTGGCCTCGCCAGTCTTGGCCTCGCCAGACTTGGTGTCGCCAGTCTTGGCGTCGGCAGACTTGGCGTCGCCGGCCTTGGCGTCCGTCCTCGCCTTCGGCTTGGACTTCGCGCCACTCTCCGTCAGGGTCTCGGCGACCGCCGCGGCGAACGCGACCTTGCGGTCAGCCTTTGGCTCGGCGGTGCGCAGGGTGCCCTCAGCGCCTGGCAGGCCCTTGAACTTCTGCCAGTCGCCGGTGACCTCGAGGATCTTGCGGACCGGGTCGGTCGGCTGCGCGCCGACGGACAGCCAGTGCTGGGCCCGCTCGGAGTCCACCTCGATAAACGACGGCTCGGCCTTGGGGTGGTACTTGCCGATCTCCTCGATCGCGCGACCGTCCCGCTTGGTGCGGGAGTCGGCGACGACGATGCGGTAATACGGCGCGCGGATCTTGCCCAGGCGCTTCAGCTTGATCTTGACAGCCACGGCTGTGGTCTTCTCCCAGCAAATTGGTGTCGGGCAGGTCGCCGTCCGGGTGAGGACCAGACGTGCCGCTGCCCAGATGGGTGCCGGCTAGGCGAGTTAGAGAGGGCCTCGCGCGACCGAGCATAGCGTTGACATTCTGCCAGACGGTCCAGCCAGAGCGTAATCACGAGCCGGGTGGACGGCGCAGAGGCGTCTCCTAGCGGCCCTTTTTACCGGGCCGACCGCGGAAACCGGGCGGCAAACTGGGCTGACCGGGCCCGAAGGCGCCGGGCTGCGACGGCAGCTTGAAGCCATTGTCGCCGCCAAGTCCGGGCAGCGCACCGAAACCGGGCAGCGCCGCCGGGCTGGCCGCGCCCCCGCCACCGGCGCCCTGGCCGAGGCCAGCCGCACCTAGGCCCGGCTGCTGCTCCAGGGCTGGCCGCGCGGTCTGCGGGCTGCGGTTGGCGCCGGCCGGGCGGCCGCCGCCCTTGCCCTTCTTCTTCGCCTTGCCGCGTGTCTTGCTCTGCCGCCGCATGCCCATGCCAGGCATGCTGCCCATCATCTGCCGCATCATCTTCTGGCCCTCTTGGAACCGGATGATCAGCTGATTGACCTCGCCGACCGTGACGCCGGAGCCCTTGGCGATCCTCGCCCGCCGCGATCCGTTGATGATCTTCGGGTTGCGCCGCTCCTCGACCGTCATCGAGCTGACGATCGCGGCGGCGCGGTCCAGGTCCTTGTCGCTGACCTGACTGAGCGCCTCGCGATTCTGGGCGGCCCCCGGCAGCATGCCCAGCAAGTTGCCAATGGGGCCGAGCTTGCGGACCATCGCCAGTTGCTCGACGAAGTCCTCCAGCGTGAAGCCCTCGCCAGAAGCAAGCTTGCCCGCCATCGCGGCTGCCTGGTCCTGATCAAAGGTGCGCTCGGCCTGCTCGATCAGGCTCAGGACGTCGCCGAGGTCCAGGATCCGCGAGGCCATCCGGTCGGGGTGGAAGACGTCGAAGTCCTCGAGCTTCTCACCCGTCGAGGCGAACATGACCGGCTTGCCGGTCAGCTGCCTGATGGACAGCGCCGCACCACCGCGGGCATCGCCATCGAGCTTGGTCAGGACAACGCCGTCGTAGCCGACGCCATCGAGGAACGCCTGCGCCGTCTGCACGGCGTCCTGGCCGATCATCGCGTCGACCACGAACAGGATCTCGTCCGGATCGACAGCGTCCCTGATGTCGGCCGCCTGCCGCATCATGTCCTCGTCGATGCCGAGGCGCCCGGCGGTGTCGATGATCACGACGTTGTGCAGCTTGCGCTGCGCCTCGGCGATGCCGAGGTTGGCGGCGTGGACCGGATCACCCACGCCGCTGCCAGGGAACGGCGCGAACACCGGGACGCCGGCCCGCTGCCCGAGAATCTCCAGCTGCTGCACGGCATTGGGCCGCTGGAGGTCGGCTGCGACCAGTAGCGGGGTGTTGCCCTGCGACTTCAGCCACAACGCAAGCTTGCCCGCCAGCGTCGTCTTACCAGATCCCTGGAGACCGGCCAGCATGATCACTGTTGGCGGCACCTTGGCGAAGCGCAGCCGCCTGGCCTCGCCGCCCAGGATCTCGATCAGCTCTTCGTTGACGATCTTGATGACCTGCTGTGCCGGGTTGAGGGACTCGGAGACCTCCGATCCGCTGGCCCGTTCCCGCACTTTGGCGATGAAGTCCCTGACCACGGGGAGGGCGACGTCGGCCTCGAGCAGCGCGATCCGGATCTCCCGGCAGGTGGCGTCGATGTCTGCCTGGGACAGCCGCCCGCGACCGCGCAGCGAGGTGAAGACCTGAGTTAGCCGATCGGAAAGTGTCTCGAACACGTCGGGCTGCCGTCCTCCCACCTGATTTTGCTGGTTCAAGGCTATCGGGTGAGCGGCGGCCTCCATGCACCGCTGACTTTTGCACCGTCTTGCGGCCGGGCTGACCGG
>Ga0210389_10004618_pt1 | contig 10694 bp, 7 predicted proteins | sample IncBWH28OmetaG_FD_160127 | JGI IMG/M metagenome (GOLD analysis project Ga0210389, IMG submission 160127) | Forest soil microbial communities from Barre Woods Harvard Forest LTER site, Petersham, Massachusetts, United States - Inc-BW-H-28-O ... | reverse complement strand
TTTCCCTATACGCTGCAGGATCTGTTGCCCGATCCGGCGCTGGTCGAGGCGCATCGCAACGGCCGCTATGTCACGCTGCGGCTGAAGTCGAGCATGTATCACCGCTTCCATGCGCCCTATGACGGCCGCATCGACAAGGTGATCTACGTTTCCGGCGACACCTGGAACGTCAGTCCGATCGCGTTACAGCGGATCGAGCGGCTGTTCTGCAAGAACGAGCGTGCGATCATCAAGACCACGCTGGCGCCGGGCGGCCAGACCGTCACCTTGGTCGCGGTGGCCGCAATCCTGGTGGCGAGCATCCATCTGCACTGCATCGACGGACTGTTGAACCACGACTATCGCGGCCGTACGGTCATCGCTTGCGATAGCGCGTTCAAGAAAGGCGACGAGCTCGGCTGGTTCCAGCACGGCTCGACGATCATCGTCTTTGCGCCGGACGGTTTCGAGTTCTGCGATAATGTCCGCGAGGGCGCAGCCATCAAAATGGGGCAGCCGCTGCTGCGGTTGCCCTGAATGAATCTTCGGATCAGCTGGCTTTCTTCGTCAGTGCTTCGTCGAGCTCATTGGCGCGCTTGTAGGCCGGGCGGCTGCTGACCCGCTGCCAATATTTCTCGAAGGCCGGCCGCTTTTCCAGCGTGCCGAACATCATGCCGAAGCCGATATGCGAGCCGACATAAAGATCGGCGGCCGTGAATTTGTCGCCGGCGAGATAGTCGCTCTTCGACACCGCGGCCTCGAGCGCGTTCAAAGCCTGCGCCAAGCTGCCATAGCCGATCATGCGTTCACGCTCCGGCGGCACGACAAAGCCGAGCGCCTTGTTGCTCAGCGCTGCTTCGAGGGGGCCGGCGCTGAAGAACATCCAGCGATAATAGGGTGCGCGCTCTTTCGATGTCGGCGCCGGCGCCAGGCCGGCCTGCGGAAAGGCGTCGGCGAGATAAGCGCAGATCGCGGCGGTTTCGGTGACGACGGCATCGCCGTGGCGCAGTGCCGGCACTTTGCCCATCGGATTGATGGCAAGGTAAGCCGGCCCCTTCATGGTCGAGGCGTAATCGAGCACTTCGACCTTATAGGGCTGGCCGACTTCCTCGAGTATCCAGCGGGCGATGCGCCCGCGCGATTGCGGATTGGTATAGAGAACGAGTTCGTCGGCCATGAGCGATCTCCCCGAATTGCCGAAACTGACCCTTTATGAATATGGGCAGGCGGGCAAGAGACGACAATAGTCATCGACAATAGCGCTCAATCCGGCGCGCGCAGCCGGTAGCCGATGCCGGTTTCGGTCAGCACATATTGCGGCCGTTCAGGATCGGCCTCGATCTTCGTGCGCAATTGCCGCACATAGACCCGCAGATATTGGGCGTCGGTGAGATCGTCCCACAATTCGCCGAGCAGGAATTTGTGCGTCAGCACCTTGCCGGCATGCTGCACCAGGACGCGCAGCAGGTCGTATTCCTTCGGCGACAATTTCACTTCCTTGTCGCCGACTTTGACGATGCGGCGCACCAGATCGACCGACAAATCGCCGATGCGAAATACCGGCCGCTCGCCATGGGTCTGCAGCTGGTGGCGCAGCGCTGCGCGCATGCGGGCGAGCAACTCGTCCATGCCGAACGGTTTCGTCACATAATCGTCGGCGCCGAAATCAAGCGCCTGCACTTTGCTGGCCTCGTCGCCGCGGCTCGACAGCACCACGATCGGAACGCTCTCGTTGCGCGCGCGGATGGTGCGCAAGAGATCGTGGCCCTCGATGTCGGGCAGGCCGAGATCGAGGATGACCAGATCGGGAGCTTCGCTTAACAGCTCGAGCGCAGTCTTGCCGTTGGGCGCTTCGAGAATGTGATAGCCGTGCGCGGCAAGCCCCAGGCGCAACAGCTTGCGGATCGGGGGCTCGTCATCGACGACCAGCACGCGAAGCGGTGCGGCGCTCATGCGGCCGCGTCCAATTTTTGCGACTCGCTCACCGCCGGCAGCGTGATCGTGAATGCGGCGCCGCGGCGGTCGGTGCGGTTGCCGGCGACGATGGTGCCGTTCATGGCCTCGACGAAGCCGCGTGAAATGGCGAGCCCTAGCCCGGTGCCCGGCCGTACTTGATCGGTCTTCTGCACGCGATAGAACTTATCGAAAATGTGTTCGAGGTCGGACTGTGGGATGCCTTCACCTTCGTCGAGGATTTGCAGGCAGACTGTGGTGCGGTCGCGCCAGGCGCGGATGAAGATGGTGGTGCCGGGCGCGGCATATTTCGCGGCATTGTCGAGAAGATTGAACAGCACCTGCTCGAACAGTACCGCGTCAAGCGACACCATCGGCATATCGGTTGCGAGGTCGAGCTGCACCGAATGATGCCGCAAAATCTTGACCGTGCGCTGCAAGGTCGAGCCGATGATTTCCGACAGATCGTGCGGCGCGAGCTTCGGCATAACCGCGCCGGATTCAAGCTTCGTCATATCGAGGAGATTGGCGATGAAGCGGTTGAGCCGTTCGGATTCGTCGATGATGGTCGCGAGCAGCTCGGCCTTTTCGCTGTCGCTCAGTCTGTCGGAGAGGTCACGCATCGTGCCGGCCGAGCCGAGCACGGAGGCGAGCGGCGTCTTCAGATCATGCGAAATCGATGTGAGCAGCGCCGAGCGCAATCGCTCGGTCTCCGCCGTGCGCTCGACGCGCTCCATGTTCTCGACGAGCTGCACGCGCTCGATGGCAAGCGCGCCCTGATCCATCAGCGCGTCGAGGAGGCGCCGTTGTTCCGGGGTGAGCAGCGGGCCGGTCTTGTCGCTGTCGATGCCGACGACGCCGATGGCGCCACGCCCGGTATGCATCGGCAGGAACAAGCGCTTGGCGCCGGGCAAAGTGTCGGAGCCGCGGCCAGCCGGGCGATCGTTCTCGAACGACCATTTCGCCGCCGCGACATCGGCGTCATCCAACGTGTCCTCGGGCGGATAGCCCGTCTTCACCGTGATCGAGCCGTTCTCCGGCAACAACAGGACGACGCGAACCTGCAGCATCAGCGCGGTCTGGTAGGCCGTCGCCCACAGCACATCGTCGAGCGTCACGGCGCCGGCAAGTTTGCGGCTGAACGAGTAAAGCGATTCCACCGTGCGCACGCGTGCTTGCGCGGTCACCGCCTGCATGCGGCCGCGCGCCGCAACATTGGAGACGATGACGGCGACCAGCGTGAACAGCGCAAAGGCCGCGATATTGTGCGGATCGGTGATGGTGAAAGTGTAGATCGGCGGCAGGAAAAAGAAATTGTAGGCCAAAGCCGAGGCCAAGCTTGCCAACAGCGACGGCATCAGCCCGAAGCGCACGGCGACGCCGACGATCGCGGTCAGGAAGACGAGATCGACGTTCTCGACCCCGACCCAGTAATCGACCAGTTCGGCGCCCCCGAGCGCACAGGCCACCGCCAAAATCGCGAACAAATAGGGCTGCGGATCGAACACATCGTCCCGGTCCGACGTCCGCACCGTCTTCTTCGGGATCGGCTTTCCGGAAACCTGGTCGCCGGCAATGACGTGAACGCTGATATTGCCGGAACGGCGCACCAGATCGCGCACCACCGAGCCATGCATCATCTCGAACCAGCGCGAGCGCGTCGATTTGCCGACGATGATCTGCGTCACGTTATGGGCATGCGCATAGGCGATGACGTCGTCGGCGATATTGCGGTCGCTGCCCGGGATCGTGACGGCTTCGCCGCCGAGCGCCTCGGCGAGCCGCAGCGTATCGGCAATGCGGTCGCGCTCTTCTTCGGTGAGCTGCAGGCTGCGCCGGCCTTCGACATAGAGCGCCACCCACGGGCCATGAAGCCGGTCGCCGAGGCGTTTGGCATAGCGCACCAGCCCCGCGCAGCGCGGATCTTCGCTGATGCAGACGACGAAGCGCTCGCCAGCCGGCCACGGCCCCTGGATGGCATGCGCCTGCATTTCCGAAAGCAGTTGTTCGTCGACCCGCTCCGCGGTGCGGCGCAAAGCGAGCTCGCGCAGCGCCGTCAGATTGGCGGGCGAAAAGAAATGCTCGAGCGCGCGCTCAGCCTGTTTCGGCACATAGACCTTGCCTTCCTTGAGGCGCTGGATCAGGTCGTCGGGCGTGAGATCCACGATCTCGACGGCGTCGGCGCTGTCGAACACGGCGTCGGGCACGGTTTCCCGCACGCGCACATGGGTGATTTGTGCGACGACGTCGTTGAGGCTTTCGATGTGCTGGATATTGACGGTGGTGTAGACGTCGATGCCGTAGCTCCGCAGCTCTTCGACATCGAGGTAGCGCTTGGGATGGCGGCTGCCATCGGCATTGGTATGGGCGAGCTCGTCCACCAGCACGACCTGCGGTCGGCGCGCGATCACCGCGTCGAGATCCATCTCTTGCAGGAACTGGCCCTTATATTCGATGCGCTTGCGCGGAATGACTTCGAGGCCTTCGAGCAGCGCCTCGGTCTCGCGGCGGCCATGCGTCTCGACAACGCCGACGACGACGTCGTAGCCGTCTTTCTTCAGCGCATGGGCCTGCTGCAGCATTTCGTAGGTCTTGCCGACACCGGGAGCGGCGCCGACGAAGATGCGCAGCTTGCCGATGCGCCGGTCCTCGCGGCGTGCGGCCTCAAGGAGTGCGTCCGGCGAAGGTCTATGTTCGGTTTCGCGCCGCTGATCGGCCATCACGAACCAGTCGTCTCGAAAATGTCAGGCGTCAGGAGCGTCCTTTTAGCATGATCTGCCCAAATATTGAGGACCGCTCCAGGCACCCGGAGCGGTCCAGTTTAGGGCATGTTTGGGGAACATGCCTTAACCGGCGGCCAATTTGTCGAGCGCCAGGTTAAGCTCCAATACATTGACGCGCGGCTCGCCGAGAAGCCCGAGCCACCGGCCCGCGGTGTGATCGGCCACCAATTGGCGCACGCGGTCTTCCGGCAGATTGCGGGCCTTGGCGACGCGCGGCACTTGGAACAGGGCGCCCTCCGGCGATATGTCCGGATCGAGTCCGCTCGCCGATGTGGTGACCAGATCGATCGGCACCGACGCCGAAGGGTTCTCCTTCTTTAAGGTATCGAGGTCGCCTTGCACGCGGTCGATCAGCGCCTTGTTGGACGGCCCAAGATTAGACCCACCCGAATTCGCCGCGTTGTACGGGGCGGCAACGGTCTTGGTCGAATCGTTCGGGTCTGGCGCAGTCGTCGCCGAGGGCCGGCCATGGAAGTATTTATCACTGGTAAAAGTCTGGCCGATCAGTTCGGAGCCGATGACATGACCGTCGCGCTCGATCAGGCTGCCCTGTGCCTGATGCGGAAAGATGACTTCGGCAATTCCGGTCATCGCTAAGGGATAAGCGGCACCGGTGATGAGTGTGAGGGCGATAAGAACGACAATCGCCGGACGGATTTCGCGCAACATGGAAATTCTCCTTAAGGCTTCAGTTTCTCAGCCCAAGCTCTCAAACCAGGTGCAGGCCGGCGACGACGATATCGATCGCCTTGATGCCAATGAACGGAATGATCACGCCGCCGACGCCGTAGATCCAAAGATTACGCAGCAACAGCGGGCCGGCACCGATCGGGCGATAACGCACGCCCTTCAGTGACAGCGGGATCAGGGCGATGATGATCAGCGCATTGAAGATGATCGCCGACAGAATGGCGCTCTCCGGCGTCGCCAGCTTCATGATGTTAAGTGTCTGCAGCTGCGGATAGAACGCGACGAACATCGCCGGGATGATGGCGAAATATTTCGCCACGTCGTTGGCGATGGAGAAGGTGGTCAGCGCACCACGCGTCATTAGTAGCTGTTTGCCGATCTCGACGATTTCGATGAGCTTGGTCGGATTCGAGTCGAGGTCCACCATATTCCCCGCTTCGCGAGCTGCCTGCGTGCCGGTATTCATGGCGACGCCGACGTCAGCTTGCGCGAGCGCTGGCGCGTCATTGGTGCCGTCGCCGCACATGGCGACGAGCTTGCCCTTGCCTTGCTCCTCGCGGATAAGCCGCAGCTTCTCCTCGGGTGTCGCCTGCGCCAGGAAATCGTCAACGCCGGCCTCGGCCGCGATGGCGGCCGCGGTGACCGGGTTGTCGCCCGTGATCATGACGGTGCGGATGCCCATGCGGCGCAATTCGGCAAAGCGCTCGCGGATGCCGCCTTTGACGATGTCCTTCAAATGAATGACGCCGAGGAGTTTGCCGTTCTTGGCGACAGCAAGCGGCGTGCCGCCGGACTTGGCGATGCTGTCGGCAATCGTATTGATTTCGCGCGCGGCTTCGGCGCTCACATTCAGACGCAGCGCTTGAACGGCGCCCCCGGTGACGACGGGGGCCGGACCGTTGAGGAAGTTCAGGATGGCGTCGACGGCGCCCTTGCGGACCCAGGACGAGCCGATCTCGACGCCGCTCATGCGGGTCTGGGCGCTGAACGGGATGAAGTTGGCCTTAAGCTCATGGAGCTCGCGGCCGCGGATGCCGTATTTCTCCTTTGCCAGCACGACGATCGATCGGCCTTCCGGCGTTTCGTCGGCGAGCGACGCGAGCTGCGCCGCGTCGGCGAGCTCCTGCTCGGTGACCCCTTGCACCGGCTTGAATTCAGTCGCCTGGCGATTGCCGAGCGTGATCGTGCCGGTCTTGTCGAGGAGAAGAGTGTCGACGTCGCCGGCGGCTTCCACCGCGCGGCCCGACATCGCCAGCACGTTGAAGCGCACCAAGCGATCCATGCCGGCAATGCCGATGGCGGAAAGCAGCGCGCCGATCGTGGTCGGGATCAGCGTCACAAACAAAGCAACCAAGATCACCACGGAAATGGTGCTGCCGGCATAGGAGACAAAGCTTGGGATCGTCGCGGTCGCGAACACAAAGATGATGGTCAAGCCGATCAAGAGAATATTCAGCGCGATCTCGTTCGGCGTCTTCTGCCGTTCGGCGCCTTCTACCAGCCGGATCATGCGGTCGAGAAAGGTCGAGCCAGGGGCGGCGGTGATGCGCACGCGGATCCAGTCGGACAGAACTTGCGTGCCGCCGGTCACCGCCGAACGGTCGCCGCCGGATTCGCGAATGACCGGTGCCGATTCACCCGTGATCGCCGCTTCGTTGACCGAGGCCATGCCTACGATCACTTCGCCGTCCGACGGAATGGTGTCGCCGGCTTCGACCAGCACGACGTTACCAACTTTGAGCTCGGTCGAGGGTATCAGACGATAGTTTTGCTGGTCGCCCGAGCCGGTGATCAGCTTGGCTTGAGTTTCGGTGCGCTGACGCCGCAGCGTGTCGGCTTGCGCCTTGCCGCGGCCCTCGGCGACGGCCTCGGCAAAGTTGGCGAACAGGACCGTGAACCACAGCCACAGGATGATCTGAAACTCAAAGGCGATATGACCGGCGCCGGTAAAGAGATCGCGAATCAGGATTACGGTTGTCAGCATGGTGACGATCTCAAGCACGAACATCACCGGATTCTTGATCAGCGTCCGCGGATCGAGCTTGACGAAAGCGGAGCCGATGGCCGGCATGACGATCTTCGGATCGAGCAGAGCCGATACCGCCGCGTTCTTTCGCACAGTCGAGGTGTCCATCGAAATTCTCCGAACCTAATTTGAAGAGAAAAGGGTGCCGGCATTCATCGCGAGCTGCTCGACGATCGGGCCGAGGGCGAGGGCCGGGAAGAAGGTGAGACCGCCGATAATCACGATCACGCCAATGACCAGTCCGACGAACAGCCCGCCTGTGGTCGGGAACGTGCCCGCCGAGGCCGGTATCGACTTCTTGGCGGCAAGCGAGCCGGCGATCGCCATCTTCGGAATGATCATCCAGAAGCGGCCGACCAGCATCGCGATAGCGCCGGTGATGTTGTAGAACAGGGTGTTGGCGCTCAGCCCTGCGAACGCCGAGCCGTTATTTTCGGTCTGCGACGTATAGGCATAGAGCACTTCGGTGAAGCCGTGCGGGCCGGGATTGTTCATCGCGGATACTGCCGACGGCACTTCCATGGCGACCGCGGTCCAGCCAAGATACATCAGCGGCAGGACCAAGATGGCGAGCATCGCCATCTTCACTTCCTTGGCCTCGATCTTCTTGCCGACATATTCCGGCGTGCGTCCGACCATCAGGCCAGCGACGAAGATCGAGACGATGATGAAGAGCAGCATGCCGTACATGCCGGCGCCGACACCGCCAATGATGACTTCGCCGAGCTCGATATTGATAAGCGGGATCATGCCGCCGAGCGCGGTGAAGCTGTCATGCATGGCATTGACCGCGCCGCAGGAGGCGGCGGTTGTGATGACGGCAAAAAACGCGGAGGCGACGATGCCGAAGCGGACTTCCTTGCCTTCCATGTTTCCGCCGGTGAGGCCGAGCGCATTGAGGGCGTCGTTGCCATGGGCCTCGGCCCAGTAGCAAAAGACGACGCCGACAAGGAACAAGATTCCCATGACGGCGAAGACGGCCCAGCCTTGACGCTGATTGCCGACCATGCGGCCGAATACGTTAGTCAGTGCGGCGCCGATCGCGAAGATCGAGATGATCTGTACATAGTTCGACAGCGCTGTCGGATTCTCGAACGGATGCGCGGCATTGGCGTTGAAGAAGCCGCCGCCATTGGTGCCGAGCATCTTGATCGCGATCTGCGACGCGACCGGGCCGACCGCTATGCTCTGCTTCGCCCCTTCGAGCGTCGTTGCGTCGATATAGGGGCCGAGTGTCTGCGGAATGCCCTGCCACACCAAAAACAGCGCATAGGGCACGCAGATCGGAAGCAGGACGTAGAGCGTGCAGCGCGTCACATCGACCCAGAAATTTCCGACAGTGCGCGCGGAATGGCGGGTGAAACCGCGGATCAAAGCCATCGCAAGCACGATGCCGGTCGCGGCCGAAAGGAAATTCTGGTGCGTCAGGCCGAACATCTGCACGAGATAAGACAGTGTGCTTTCGCCGCCGTAGTTCTGCCAATTGGTATTGGTGATGAAGCTCATCGCCGTGTTGAACGACAGATCTTCGGCGACGGCGCCCTGTTCGGCCGGATTGAAGAAGAGCGACCCTTGGACGCGCAACAAGGCATAAAGAATGAGAAAGCCGCCGACATGGAACAGCAGCATACCGATGGTGTAGGCGATCCAATTTTGTTCGCGCTGTTCATCGACGCCGGCTACCTTGTAGATGACGATCTCGATGGGCCGCATCAGCGGCGAGAGAAAATTGCGCTCGCCGTTGAACACGCGCGTCATGTAGCCGCCGAGCACCGGCGTGATGGCGATGATGATCGCGCAATAGAGCAGAATCTGAATCCAGCCGATGACGGTCATGGTCGTTGTTCCTTCAGAACTGCTCGGGGCGGAGCAGGGCGTAGGTGAGATAGATGAGCAAGCCCACGGTCACGAGAGCCGCGAGCGAATAGTCGAAGGTCATTGTCGGTCTCCCATTGGGCGGATCGAGTCAGCGCATGTCCCGGAAAAGCGGATACCGGTTTTCCGACAAGGACATGCGCCAACCAAAAATCTAGAGTCTGTCGCAGGCATAGACGTAGCCAATCGACAGCGCGAAGAAGACAACGCCGATAGCGATCATGATGACGTCCATCATGGAAATGTCTCCGAGCCAGAATCCGGCAGCATGCCGGCAAAAGCCTAGGTGGGCCTGCAGTCTTGAATCGGATCAAGCTTGCGAAAAGGGCACGCCGATCACGGCCAACTACCTGTCACTATAGGCATAGGAATTCGAGACGGGCGTGCCGGAGACGTTATAGGAATCCTATAAAGATCGCCTTCGCCGAGACGCGCGCCAGGCTTGCAAATGATTGAACGGCTGAAGGATTTGTCCGCATGCGGCGGCACGGAACGGACGCGGGACATGAGAGGCTAAATAGGAACCGCATAGCTCCCGCGCGTTCCGGTCATCGCGCCGGACCGGTGATTTCAATGATTTAGGTGAAAGAATTGCGTGGCCGCACCAAGCTTAGCCAGCGTTGCAGCCACCAAAAGTGCGACGACAGGCATCAAGGCCGATAACTCGGCGTATGCGCGTTTGCCTCGACCATGGAACTTCATGATGTGACTCACTGTTGGTCGTGCAGAAACAACATCCACCGCCGCTTTAGGTTTTCTAGGAGGGATCTGCTCAAGCGGATGTGACTCATGTCACGTAAAAATTCCAGACCGATCGCGTCGTTACGATATAAAGCCGAAATAAATACTCGCTCGGCCGCATAGGCCGTGGCCGCTTATTTTCCTCTTATATCTTTGTAACTTGGCCGCTCTGGCTTCTTTATGGCTTTAACCGCCATCTTAGCTCAGCAAACGCAATCTCCCTGATTTTGGAAAGCCGGGCGCGATGGCCTTTATCGCCGACCGTGAAACTCTTTTTGATGAACTCGACGATGAGCTGCGCTTGGTGTGGCGGCCGGCGCGCTCTGTTGCGACAACTTTGCCTGAAGGATTGTGGGCGGTGCTCCTATGCCGCCTTTATGAGAAAGCTGGCCGCTGCGTCTCGAATTCATATGCGATAGCGCGCAGATTCCGGACAGCAGAACATATGCGGGTGAATCACCCATGAGCGTCATCCCCTTCGAACCAAAAGCCAAGCCGGAAAACACGGCGCTGCGACGACACGGATTCTGGCGCCGGCTCGCGACTGCCATCGATTCGCTTGCCGCATATCCGGTCAAGCATGCGCTGTCCGAACAGGAGCTGCGCCGTGTCGATGGCGAGATCGGTCGCTGCCGGCAGCTGATGTT
>Ga0210389_10004617_pt1 | contig 10696 bp, 9 predicted proteins | sample IncBWH28OmetaG_FD_160127 | JGI IMG/M metagenome (GOLD analysis project Ga0210389, IMG submission 160127) | Forest soil microbial communities from Barre Woods Harvard Forest LTER site, Petersham, Massachusetts, United States - Inc-BW-H-28-O ... | reverse complement strand
GTTCTCGAATCGGGTCATGGCACAGATCCGATCTCCGGTGAGGGTGAGCACGACGAGGCCAGTCCCATGCCGGATGCCGCCACTGGCACGTACATAGAGCCCGAACGCCGGCTGGCCGTTCGCCCGCGTCGGCACGAGCTCGTACTTGCGGCCAGCGCCGAAGAGCAGGGCGCAGAACCGCGCCACGAGATCGCGGCCCTCGTATTCGAGGGGCATGGGTGGCATCGACATGAAGACGTCATCCGTCAGCAGGGCAACCAGCGCGTTGAGATCGGCAGCCTCGTAGGCGCGGACAAACTTGGCCACGAGCGCGTCCTCAGCGGGCGAGCCGGCAATCGGTGGCGGCTCGCGGTCATAGTCCGGTGCCTGACGGCGCTGCAGGCTGGCCCGCCCTCGCTTGAGGGCGCCGTTGACGGACTCAGTGGTCGAGTCCAGCATCTCGGCCACCTCACTCGCGGGGAATCCGAGGACATCGCGTAGGACGAGCACGGCGAGCTGGCGCGGCGGAAGAAGCTGCAGCGCCGTGACGAAGGCTAGCGAGATCGACTCGGTCTGCTCATAGCGGGCCTCGGGCCCAAGTGGCGCGTCGATGGCTCCCTCGAGGAAGGCATCTGGAAGCGGCTCCAGCCAGACAACCTCGCCGATCCGCGTCGGTTCGGGCGGTTGCACGCCTGGCACATCCCACTCCTTGGCTGGGCGCCGGCTGGCTGACCGGCGTGCGTTGAGGCACCGGTTCGTCGCGATCCGGTAGAGCCAGGTTCGTAGTGAGGCGCGGCCTTCGAACCCCCCGAAGCCTTGCCAGGCAGCTAGCAGCGTGTCCTGCAGGGTGTCCTCGGCGTCTTGAAACGATCCCAGCATCCGGTAGCAGTGCACTTGCAGCTCGCGCTGGTGCGGCTCGGTCAGCTCGCGGAACGCATCGCCGTCCCCGGCCCGCGCCCGCGCGATCAGGTCAGCCTTCCCCACCATCGCGTCACCTTCCGCCAGATTCATGTCGGACCCCCTGGCCGTATGGACACCGGCCGGGGCCCCAAGTGGGCGGTTTACCGGTGACCAGTTTCCCGATCACGCGGTGTCTACCTCAGTGGTTGCTGACCAACACAACAGATGGAGGGCCGAAATGGGAAGAATCGTCATAAGCGAGAACGTCTCGCTCGACGGGGTCATCCAGGACCCAACCGGTGACGAGGGTTTCAAGTTTGGCGGCTGGTTCGACCAGATGTCAGACAGTGACCGCGAAGAGTGGGCCAAGGTCGAGTTCCAGGAAGCACTGGATGCCGCGGCGTGGCTGGTCGGGCGAGGCAGCTACGCATGGTTCGCCGAGCGATGGGCTGGCCGGCCTGGCGAGTGGGCGGACAGGCTGCGCAGCCTCCCGAAATACATCGTGTCCTCAACGCTTGACAACCCCACCAAATGGACCAACTCCACAGTGTCCTGAACGGCGACGTCATCGAGGAGGTTTCGAAGCTGAGGCAGACCGTGGCCGGGGACATCCTCGTCTACGCTAGCGCTCCGCTCGTGCAGACGCTGATGGAGCACGACCTGATCGATGAGCTGCGGCTGATGACCCACCCGTTCGTCCTCGGGAGGGGTGAGCGCCTCTTCCGCGAGACCAGCGACAGCAAGCGCATGCGCCGTATCGGCATTCGCACCATCGGGGACGGCCTTGCCCTCCTCACCTACCAGCCCGTCCGAGACTCCTAGTCGTCGTCGGTCCCAGGCGGAGGACCGCCCCGTCGGCCAGCCGGCCGACGGGGCGGTGCCATGGCGGAGGTGCGCAGACTGGGAGCCGTCGTCTGCGGATCTACCTGGCCGGCGCTGGCTAAGGCACAATGGCTGAATGGACGACCGGGACCAGGTCGGCGCTGAGTACCTGCGTCATCTCACCGAGGCGGACCTGCGCGAGCTGGTACACGCCGATGAAGTCGCCCCGGCCGAGGCCGCTACCCGAATCGAGGCGCTTCGTCGTGCCCCCGGCCTGCTGCTCGATGTTCTGGACCGCCCAGCCGTCTCGGCCGGTCTGCTGAACCTGGCCGCGCCAGATGCCACCAGCCGCTTCGCGCTGATCTCCCCGTTCCTGGTCTTCGCTGCCGCTGTCCACAGAGTCGCCGCCGACCTGCGCATTAGCGGCTACGCGCCGGAGCGCACCAGCGCACGGCTGCGCATACCGGTCTTCGACGGCCCGCAGCTGGCTGACTATCTGTCCAGGCCTGCGCACCGCCTGTTCCTGGCCGAGCTGCTGGCCTCGTTCGCCCGGTCTTCCAGCGGTGTCATTGTGATGGCCACTCCGCACGGACCGCGCCGCCGACGGTGGAACGATTTGGACCTCGGCAGGCTGGCCATGCTGCTCGCGGCCTTGCCGGAGCCAGACCGTCCCCCGGTCTGGCGCCGGCTCGGCGATCTGGCGCTGTTCCTGACCGGGGTGTTCCCGGCGGCCCTCGAACGGGCGCTCACGGGCCGACTCGATCCGGTCCGGCTCGCCCGGACCACTGGCTTGCCAGCGCTGCCATCGCCAGACCTCGGGCCGGCCGAGCTGTTTGAGTGGTTCGGGGCTGGCTGGTACCGGCTCGCGGCCAGTCACGCGGGGACAGCCCCGGAGCCACTGAGCGTCCCAGCGCTACGCGACGGTGCCGAGTACTTCCATCAGGCCCGCCGCGTGCTTAACGCCGCAGCGGACCGGTATCTCTTCCCTGTCGGCCTCGACTGGTTCGCCCCCGCTCAGCCTCGCTAGACCTAGGTGAGCGCGGCGTCGGCTACACGTAGATGGGAGCCGGCACCTCGGGCGCGGCTGTCTCGATGAACTGCGCTACCTCGTCGGGATGCGAGACCATCGCGACGTGGCTCGACGGGATCTCGACGGTCACCGCGTCCATGCGCCTGGCGAACTGGCGCTCGGCGTCGGGCGGGATCGCCTCGTCGTTGGCGGCGACCATGTACCAGCTGGGGTGCGACTTCCAGGCTGGCGCGCCCATGACATCCTGGAAGGCCGACGTCGCGATCGGCTGCTGGACGGCGCACATGGCCTTGGCCTTGACCGGATCGACATCGGCCGCGAAATGACTCACGAAGTCGTCTTCGGGCAGCCAGCCGAAGCCTCGCTCGTCGACGTCCAGGTGGGCCAGTGCTGGCGTCGGCGGCCCTTGTGCCAGCAGCTGGCCGAGGGACTCGCCCTGGTCGAGGCCGAAGGCGGCGATATAGACGAGGCCATCCACGTTCGGCGCGTCGGCGCCGGTCGCGGTCATGATCTGGCCGCCGTAAGAGTGGCCGGCCACGATCGTCGGTCCGTCCTGGCGTATGAGCACCTCACGCAGCCGCGCGACGTCGTCGGACAGGGACGACTCGGGGAACTGGGGTGCGGTGACGTGGTACCCGTCAGCCTGCAGGCGTTCGATGACGCCCTCCCAGCACGAGCCGTCCGCCCAGGCACCATGGACGAGGACGATGTTCGGCAAAGAAGTCATTCGGCTTGCTCCTTCCCTGGCAGCGGCTGGGCGTGCGCCGCTTCGGCTTCGTCTTCGGCTTCAAGCGGGGGGATACCCGGGGTCCGAGGCGGCCAACCGGTTGACCAACCAGGCCGGAGCCAGGGGCCTAGATGCGGGCCACCAGCCCGCCGCGGCGTCACGGGAGCGGATAATGTGTCAGGCGCTGGCTTCAGCGGAAGCTCAGGGCCGTCTGATCTATCTCGGCGCAGATCACGGGGGATCCATGAGCGCTGTGCCGGTATCGTCAGGTAATCCTGGCGACAAGCCTGGTAGTGCCCCTGGCGTGACAGACATCAGTGGTAACCGAATCGCCTGCCACGGCCAACTTCGCTTAAAATACCCAGGATTGCGGCCCAGGGGCCTGGATGTGGGATGGGGAGAAAGACCCAGTGGACATCGTGAAGTACTCCATCGTCATCCCCATCTACAACGAGGAGGAATCCTTCCCGGCGCTGATCAAGCGGCTGCGCGAGGTCATGGACCAGCTTGACGGGCCGACCGAAGTCGTTCTGGTTGACGATGGCAGCCGCGACAGCAGCTATGAGCTGATGCGGGCCGTCAATGTCGAGGACCCGCGGTTCAAGATCGTCCAGCTGTCCCGGAACTTCGGCCATCAGATTGCCATCACCGCAGGCATGGACGTTGCCTCCGGCCAGGCAGTGATCGTGATGGACGCCGACCTCCAGGATCCGCCCGAGGTGATACTCCAGATGGCGGCCCGGTGGCAAGAGGGCTACGAGGTTGTGTACGCCGTCCGGGAGCACCGTGACGGCGAGACGCTCTTCAAGCGCAAGACCGCCACGATGTTCTACGGCATTCAGCGCCGACTCGCCGAGATAGACCAGCCCATGGAGGTCGGCGACTTCCGCCTCGTCGACCGCAAGGCGCTCGACGCCTTCCTGCAAATGCGCGAGCGGAACAGGTATGTCCGGGGCATGTTTTCCTGGGTCGGGTTCCGGCAGACTTCGGTGCCTTATACCAGGGCGTCTCGTGAGGCGGGTAAGAGCAAGTACCCGCTCAGCAAAATGACCCGGCTGGCCCTCGACGGCTTCGTCGGCTTTTCCACCGCGCCACTGCGGTTCGCGCTGACCGCCGGGCTGATAATGGCCTTTGGTTCCGTTCTCTATGGCATCGTGGCGATTGCGATGAAGCTAGCGGGTGTGCCCTATGTGCCCGGCTATGCTTCTTTGCTGGTGGCCATCACGTTCCTGAGCGGGGTGCAGCTAATAGTGATCGGAATGGTAGGCCAGTACGTGGCCAGGATCTACGACGAAACGCGAGCTCGGCCGCTGTACCTCGTGCGCGAAGCCCAGGGGTTTTCCGCTGGCAGCCACGACGCGGAGGATTCTTTGTGGCCGGCGGCCAGTCAGGACTCGCTGACGCGCGGCCAGCGCGTCCCCCCGTTGCCACCCGCATGAAGGCCTCGCTGAACCACCAGGATGACGCGGGTTCCGGTCAGGCCGGGTCGGCGCTCGCAGATCCTGACGCCACCGGGACCGCGGCGCCAGCCCTTCGCCGGGACTGGAGTGACTGGCGCACGTGGGCCCGCTCGCCTCTGATCCAGGGCGCGCTCGCGCTGGCGCTCTATACGACGGTCTGGCTGCTGACCGGTGCCCACGAGATTGTGCACAACCTCAGCGATGCTCACCTGACTCAGGTCAGCATGGACCCGAATTTCTATACCTGGTGCCTGCGCTGGTGGCCGTACGCCCTAGGGCACGGGCAGAACCCGCTGTATACCCACATGGTCGGTGCGCCCAGCGGTCAGTCGCTTGCCTGGGTAACGACGGTGCCACCGATCGCGTTGCTGGCCGCCCCGGCGACTGTGCTGGTCGGCCCGATCGCGACGTTTAACGTTCTCACCGCGATCGCGCTGCCGCTGGCTGCGTGGGGCGCCTTCGTGATGTGCCGGCGGCTGACCAAGCAGTTCTGGCCGTCGCTGGCGGGCGGCGCAGTGTTCGGGTTTTCCGCCTACCAGATGAACCACGAGGTGCCCGGCCAGCTCAACCTGATCTACAGCCTGATGCTGCCAATCCTCGGATATTTCATCGTGCGCTGGTACGAGCAGAGCATCAGCACCCGCGCTTTCGTGATCCTGGCCGGGATTACGATGGCGCTGCAGATTTACCTTTTCCTCGAAACCTTCGCTGATCTGACGGGATTCCTCGCGGTCTCGCTACTCGTCGGCCTTGCCGTGGCCGGACGCGCCAGTCGCCCGGCCGTAGTGCGCTTCGGCAAGATCCTTGCCGCCGCCTACGGCATCGCCATCGTGCTTGCGCTGCCGTATCTGGCCTACGCGCTGGCGATCCACCCGGGAAACCTCAACGCGCCTCGCGCCCTGGACCTGGCGAGCCTCGTCGTGCCCAGACCAGCGACCGTCCAGGGCGTCACGTGGCTGCATCATCTGGCAACCGAGCCGCAGCCAGTTTCGGCGGCTGGATATGTCGGCATCCCGCTGCTGGTGCTGGCCCTCGTGCTCGCTGTGACTCGCTGGTCCAGCAAGATTGTGCGATTCCTGACCTGCATACTGGTCTTCGCCTTCGTGGCCTCGCTGGGTCCCGCGCTCGACGTAGCAGGGCACCAGGTCGTTCGCTTTCCCTGGTCGCCGCTCTGGAACATGCCGATCCTCCGCAACGCATATCCCGCCCGGCTGATGCTCTTCGCGTACCTGATCCTGGCGATCGCAACGGCGTTGTTCCTCGTCAGGCACGGCAAGCTGCTCTGGCTGCGGTGGCCGCTCGGCCTCCTGGTGATCGCGGCGGTCGTCCAGGACGCGCCGCCCATCGGCACCACCGCGCACAGCACGGTGCCTGCATTTATCACGGCGGGGACCTACCGCAGCCATCTCAAGCCGGGCGAGATCGTCGTCGTCGTGTCCACCATCGGTAACGCCGGCATGCTCTGGCAAGCGGACACGAACTTCTACACGCGGCTCGCCGGCGGATACATCAACCAGGCCATCACCAACCGCAGCGACCTGCCCAAGCAGGTGCAAAGCCTTGCGAAAGCCACACCGCAGTCCATCGCCAAATTCGAGACCTACGTGCGGCACGACAAGATCGGCGCGATTCTCGTCGACGGTCGCCACGAGCCGCAGTGGGTCGGCATCTTCCGGAAGATCGGTCTGCAGGGCCGGTGGATCCGCAACGTTCTGGTGTACCCGGTCAACGGCTGCCGCACCTGCCACGGCCTGAGCCCGGCCCAGATCGGCCCCCCACAGCCGGCCCAGTCCTAGCCGGATCGAGGAGGCGGAAGTGACCTGGGATGAGCTGCTCGCCTACTGCCTGACCAAACCAGGCGCCTGGCGGGACGAGCCGTGGGACGGCGACGTGGCGGCGAAGGTAGGCACGAAGATCTTCGCGTTTCTCGGCTCGGGTGACGGCGGTGGCGTCGGGCTCAAGTGCGGTGCCACCCGCGAGGTCGCGGACGAGTGGCTGGCCCGCTACCCGGAGGACGCCGCGGTCATGCCGTACATCGGCCGCTCTGGCTGGAACTCGCTCCAGATCGGCGGCGCAATCCCGGCCGATGAGCTCCAGGAGGCCATCGACGCGTCCTACGACGCGGTCGTCAGCAAGCTGCCGAAAAAGGATCGCCCGTCGTCGGCGTGATACTCGTTTGCATCGATCCCCCGAGCACGAGAGGATCGCCGGATGACCTGGACCGCTCCCGAAGTAAGTCGTCCCGAGCCGCCGAACCTCGCCAGCGAGCGACCAGCCCTGCAAGGCTGGCTGGACTACCACCGCGCCACGCTGCTGTGGAAGTGCACAGGCCTGACGGGAGAGCAGCTTGCCCTGCGGCCCATCCAGTCTTCCACGCTCTCGCTGCTCGGGCTGGTCCGGCACATGGCTGAGGTCGAGCGCTCCTGGTTCCGGCGCCGGTTCGCCGGCCGGGCGGATCTTGGTGCGCTGTACTACGACGACGAGTATCCCGACGGTGACTTCGACCTGATCGACGCTGCTCGGGCCGAGCAGGATTACGCGGCCTTCGCGGCCGAATGCGCCGCAGCCGATGAGGCGGCAGCCGGCCGCGCGCTGGACGATACCTTCCCCGGTCCTCAGACCGGCGCACCCATGGACCTGCGCTGGATCTATCTGCACATGATCGAGGAATACGCGCGCCACAACGGCCACGCCGACCTGCTGCGCGAGCTGACGGACGGCGTCACCGGCGACTAGCGCAAGCCTTCAAGCCTGGTGACGGCCTCGTCCAGCTCGGCCACGAGCGAGGCGATCACGTCGGCCACTGGCCTGACTTCGTTCATCCGGCCGACGATCTGGCCGACCGGCATAGGAATGACATCGGGGTTGCCCGATCGCATCAGCCGCTGGTGCGCCTCGCTCACCAGCAGATTCTGCAGCGGCATCGGGAGCGGGTCGGGCGCGTCCGGCGCCAGCCACGCGTCGGTCCAGCTGTTCTTCAGCAGCCGGGCCGGCTTGCCGGAGTAGATCCTCGACCGGACTGTGTCGGACGAGGTCGCCTTCAGCAGCGCTTCCCGCAGGCCCGGCAGAGGCGACAGACTGGCGTATTCCGACGTGATCAGCCAGGCCGAGCCCATCCAGACGCCAGCGGCGCCGAGCGCGAGCGCGGCGGCGATCTGCCTGCCGCTGCCGATGCCGCCGGCCGCCAGCACCGGGACTAGCGGGCCGACGGCGTCCACCACCTCGGGGACCAGCACCATGCTGGCGATCTCGCCGGTGTGCCCGCCCGCCTCGTAACCCTGGGCGACCACGATGTCGACGCCTGCTGCCACGTGCGACGTCGCGTGTGCGGCCTTGCCGGCCAGCGCCGCGACGAGCATGCCCCGGTCGTGGGCGCTGGCGATGATGTCCGGCGGCGGCGAGCCGAGCGCGTTGGCTATCAGCCGGGCCGGATGCGCGAGGGCCACCTCGACCTGGGCGCGCGCAACCGAGTGCAGCCAGCCCAGCACGCCGTCGGCCGCGCACGCATCCTCGGGTAGTGGCGGCACGCCGAGCGTCACGAGGGTCTGGTCGACGAACTCGCGGTGGCCGGCCGGGATGAGCTGGTTGAGGTCAATCGCCGCGCCCTCGGCCGGGATCCTGGCCGGCATGACCACGTCGATGCCATAGGGACGACCATCGGTGCTGGCGTCCATCCAGTCCAGCACCTTGTCGAGCTCGGCCGCATCGTTGAACCGCACGCAGCCGAGCACGCCGAGCCCGCCGGCCCGGCTGATGGCAGCGGCGACGTGCTCTGACGGGGTGAACCCGACGATCGGGTGCTCGATGCCCAGCTGATCGCAGAGCGGGGTGCGCATGTGCGGCCTCCTCAGCCGGCCGGAGCAGCCGCCTGGGCCGGGGCCCCGGCGCCCCGGTCCTGATCGGCGGCGAGCTGATCCTCGGCATATCGGCGCGCCCAGCGGTAGTCGGCCTTGCCCGCCGGCGTCCTGCCGATCTGCTCGACCAGCCATACCGATCGCGGCACCTTGTAGCCCGCGATCTGTGTCCGCAGATGTGCCTCCAGCGCCGTCAGGTCGATCGCGTGGCCGTCACGCGGCTGCACCAGCGCAGCGACCCGCTGGCCCAGTCGCTCGTCAGGGACCCCGATCACCAGGGCGTCGAAGACACTGCCGAACGACTTCAGTGCGCCCTCGACCTCTTCCGGGTACACCTTCTCGCCGCCGGTGTTGACACAGGTATTGCCGCGGCCGAGCAGCGTGATCGTGCCGTCCTCCTCAACCCTGGCGTAGTCCCCTGGCACGGCGTAGCGTACGCCGTCGACCTCGGCGAACAGGGCCGCGGTCTTGACCGGGTCCTTGTAGTAGCCGAGCGGAATGTGCCCGCCGCGGGCGATCCGGCCGATCCCGCCGGGGCCGACTGGCATGTCATTCTCGTCGATCACGATGGTGGACGGCCCCCTGGTCACCGTGGGGCCTTCGGCCTTCTTGTTGCCCGCCGACACGTAGCCGAGCCCGGTGAAGCCCGTCTCGGACGCGCCGATCGCGTCCGTGATGACGACGTTCGGCAGCAGCGTCAGGTACTGCTCTTTGACGCTCGGTGAGAACAGCGCCGCGTTGCTGGAGATCGCCAGCAGCGACGACACGTCGTAGGCCTCCTGCTGGTACGCCTCGATCAGCGGCCTGGCCATCGCGTCGCCGGTGATCATGAGCACATTGGCCCGGTGCCGCTGGACGGCACGCCAGACCGCGTGCGCGTCGAACTGCGGCACGAAAACGACCGTGTCCCCCCCGAACAAGCCGGGCAGCGTGCCCCACTGCGCGCTGCCGTGAATGAGCGGTGCGGTCGTCAGCCGGACCAGGCCCGCGGGTCCGGCCGTACCGCGACGGATTTGCTCCCACTCATCAGGCAAGCGCTCGCCGGTCGTGAAGTCGATACCCCCGCCGAGCGTGCGCCAGACATCCTCGTGCCGCCAGAGGACGCCCTTCGGGTAGCCGGTCGTGCCGCCGGTGTAGAGCATGTAGATGTCGTCCGGGCTGCGCTCGGCGAAGTCGCGGTCGGGCGACTGGCCGGCGATGGCGGTCGCGAAGTCGGCGCTCGTGCCGAGGCTCGCCCCGCTGCCGTCCTCGATGGCCAGCGCGGCCCGGATACCCGGATAGTCGGGCAGCAGCGCCGACACCTTGTCGGCGAACTGCCGGTCGTGCACCAGCGCGACCAGTTCGGCCTCGGTGAACAGGTAACGAAGCTCGGTTTCCACGTACCGGTAGTTGACGTTGACGGGAATGGCCCGCAGCTTGTAGCAGGCAAGGATGGCCTCGATCAGCTCGATCGAGTTCCGGCCGTAGATCCCCACGTGATCCGCAGGTCCTACGCCAGCGTGAGCCAGGTAGTGGGCGAGCTGGTTGCTCCGGGCCTCAAGCTCGCGGTAGTGGATCTCCGCATCGCCGCAGGCGATGGCCAGGCGCTCGGGAACCGCGTCGGCAGCATGCTCGAATAGGTCAGCGATATTCAGCGCCATGGGTATGAAACTAGAACGTGTTATCGTTCGGGGCAACCCTTTCGCGCAGCCTGGGGAGGCCGTCTGCCATGACCGCGAGTCCCGCCGGCGAGGAGCAGCCGCACGCCCTGGTCGAGCTGCGCGGGCACGTCCTGATCGTCACGATGAACCGGCCGCGCGCGCGCAACGCGCTGTCCGGGCCGATGATGGCGATCATGGCGCAGGCCTGGGACCAGGTGGACACCGATCCGCGCGTCCGGACCTGCATCCTGACCGGCGCCGGCGGCGCATTCTGCGCTGGCGCC
>Ga0210389_10004616_pt1 | contig 10696 bp, 10 predicted proteins | sample IncBWH28OmetaG_FD_160127 | JGI IMG/M metagenome (GOLD analysis project Ga0210389, IMG submission 160127) | Forest soil microbial communities from Barre Woods Harvard Forest LTER site, Petersham, Massachusetts, United States - Inc-BW-H-28-O ... | reverse complement strand
GATACCGCCTGGGTGCGCGAGCGTCGCGAACAACTCTGGGGCAAGGAGGCGCTTAACAATCCGGATTTGCTGATGCCGCCTGCATCGGTGGCCGCGTCCTACTGGCAGCTCTACCAGCAGCCGCGCAGCGCCTGGACTTTTGAGCTTGAGATACGCCCGTTCGGCGAAAAGTGGTAACGAGACGAACGGCGAGTAGCGAATAGCGAATGGAAGGAATGCCATAATCTGAGTTCCCTTGCCGTTCGCCACTCCCTATTCGCTATTCGCCATACCCGTTATCGAAAAAGAAAAGGCACAACACATGCGCATTCTCGTGGTCGGAGCCGGAGCCATCGGCGGATATTTCGGTGGCAGGATGCTGCAGGCCGGACGTGATGTGACGTTCCTAGTCCGTCCGCGGCGTGCCGCTGAACTCGCCTCCGCCGGCCTTGTGATCAAGAGTCCCAACGGCGACGTGACGCTCACGGCGCCGCCGACGGTACAGGCGGATAACCTCGACAAGGCCTTCGACGTTGTGCTGTTGAGCTGCAAGGCGTTCGATCTCGAGGACGCGATCACCTCGTTTGCGCCGGCCGTCGGACCGAGCACCGCGATCATTCCGCTGCTCAACGGCATGCGTCACCTCGATGTGCTCGACAAGAAGTTCGGGCCGCAAGCGGTGCTCGGCGGGCTCTGTGCAATCGCGGTCACGCTCAATGAGCACCGCGAGATCGTTCAGCTCGCGCCGATGCAGTCGCTAGGATTCGGCGAGCGCAACGGCAAGCTCTCCGAGAGGGTGCGGGCCATCGCGGAAGTCATGTCGAGCGGCAAGTTCGGCGCGGCCGCCAGCGAGCAGGTCATCCAGGACATGTGGGAGAAATGGGTCTTTCTGGCTTCGCTCGCCGCCTCGACCTGCACGATGCGCGCAGCCGTCGGTCATATCCTGGCGGCTCCCGGCGGCAAGGACTTCATTCTCGGCATGCTCGGCGAATGCAGCGCGGTCGCGACGGCCGCAGGCTACGCACCGACCGGACAATTCTCCGAGCGCGCGCGGGGCATGCTGACGACGGAAGGCTCGCAACTGACCGCGTCGATGTTCCGGGATATCAAGGTGGGTGCAAAGGTGGAAGCCGATCACGTGATCGGCGACCTGATAGCGCGCGGCGAGGCGGCAAAGGTAGCCGTGCCGAAGCTGCGGATCGCCTACACGCACCTCAAGACCTATGAGAGCCAGCGCGGCTGACGATCGCCATTACGAGAGAAGAGGCGGAGCGTCAGAGATGCGCGAGATAGTGCGCGAGCGCCGTGATTTCTTCCTCGCTTAAGGGATAGGCGACGTCGGCCATCGCCGCCATGCCGCCGCCCGACCGCACACCGGTTTTATAGTCCTGCAGCGCCTTCACCAGATACTCCTCGCGCTGACCGGCGATGCGCGCCACCGCCTTGGTGCCCGCGAAGCTATCGGTGTGGCAGGAGGCGCAGCGCCGCCCGACCGCCGCCTGCGCGCCCTTTTGCGACAGATCCGGATCATCATCGGGCTTGGTTGATTTGGGCGGCGTCAGCGAAGCGAAATAGGCCCCGAGGTTGCGGATATCGTCATTGTCGATGTGTTCCACGATCGGCTGCATCTGTTCGTTCTTGCGCGAGCCGCTGCGGAAGAAAACCAGCTGCCACTGAATGAACTGATCCGGTTGAGCGGCAAGGGAGGGGATGTTGTCGGTCTGCGAAATGCCGCCTTCGCCATGGCAGCCGACACACAGTTCGGCTTTCGCCTTGCCGGCTGCGACATCGGCGGCGTGCGCGGCAACCGCGCCAAGGAATACGATGACAAAAGAGAGCACGAAGAGCGGCCGGCGCATTTGACGTCTCTCCTTGTCGCTGTAATTCAAAAATGACGAAGGCTGCGGCCGCCTGTTCAAGCAACCGCAGCCTTGGTCGTTCCGTGCCTACTTGCTGTAGCTGATGCGATAAATCGCACCCGCCCAATCGTCGGCGACGAGGATCGATCCATCCTTGTCCAGGACGATGTCGTCAGGACGGCCAAGATAGCCCTGGTCGCCTTCGATCCAACCCGACGCGAACACCGTCTCCTTGGCGTTCTTGCCGTCCGGATCGGCGGTGACACGAACGATTCGCGCGCCCTGATATTTATGCCGATTCCACGAACCGTGTTCGGCAATCAGAATCGAGTTCTTGTACTCGGCCGGGAATTGGTTGCCGGTATAGAACTTCATGCCGAGCGGAGCCACGTGGGCGCCGAGATTGAGCACTGGCGGGGTGAACTCCGAGCATTGATGACCCATCGCGAATTTCGGATCCGGCGTGTCGCCCTGGTGACAATACGGATAGCCGAAGTGCTCGCCGAGCTTTGAGACCATGTTCAGCTTGTCGCTCGGCATATCGTCGCTGATCCAGTCGCGCGCGTTCTCGGTGAACCAGTATTTTCCGGTGCGCGGATCGACATCGCCGCCGACGCTGTTGCGGACGCCGAGCGCCACGATTTCGGCATTGCCAGTCTTGGGATCGACGCGCCGGATTTGCGAAACGCTGGTCGGCGGAATCCCGATGTTGAAGGGAGGGCCGAACGGAACGTAGAACCAGCCGTCCTTGTCGGCCGCGAGATATTTCCAGCCATGCGCCGCATAAGACGGCATGTCGTCATAGACGACCTTGCCGCTCCCGAGTTTGTCGAGATTGGCCTCGGCATCGTCGTACCTGATCAGCTTGTCGACCGCGATGACGTAGAGCGCGCCGTCGCGGAAGGCGAGCCCGGTGGGCATGTTCAGCCCCTTGAGGATGGTCTTCACCTCTTTCTTGCCGCCATTGTCCTTGATGGCGTAGACGTTGCCGAGGCCGAACGAGCCGACAAAGAGCGTGCCCTTGTCGCCCCAGGCCATTTGCCGCGCCGCCAGCACGCCAGATGCGTAGACTTCGATCTTGAACCCTTCGGGCAGCTTGATCTTCTTGATTAGCGCCGCGAGTTCGGCGTCCGATGCGCCGGTCGGCGGCCCCGAGGGCGGCGCCAGACCTTTCTGAGCCTCCGTCTCATCACCGAGGAACCAGTCATCCGGCGGGTGAGTCCAGAAATCCTTGGAGCCGGACTCGTATTTCTTCAAAGGCTTATCTTGCGCGCCGGCCTGGCCGGCCGCTCCGACGGCGAGGATTGTTGCGAGCGCAAGAATAGATCGATTGAAAGCCGATTTCATCGCGTCTCTCCCTAACGCAGCCACGCTGGCCGCGACGTTGTTTTCTGTGATGTGCCTCTGTGGGCGAATTCTTAACGAGGCAAAAAATCCTACCACATCACTTGATGGAGAGAAGGGTGCGGGCATTTTCGAATAACGCATGATTTGAGAAGAATTTCCTGCGCTGCCCAAACCATGGCGGAAAGATGAAGAACTCGCGGCGTCACACTGCCGGCGTATCGGATGTGCCGCGTGCCCCACTCCCTCATCGTTTTCACGATTGGCCCGAGCTCCCTGCTCTTGCTGGTGAGGACATATTCCGCTCTCGATGGGTGCATCGCGGCTCTGACCACACGAGTCTTTCAAGGACACTTCGGAAAGGCAGGTCGCGCTCAAGGCCGCGTAAGCAGGAAGCCAGCCCCGAAGGGCTGCTTCTCTAACTCTGTCTCGAAGTGAGCGGCCCGAGACATAGGTGACATTTCGTACCGGACACATGGGTTACACTTTCCGCTTTTGTTCTGCGGGAGGTGTGGATGCCGTGGAAAGCGAGTTCGGTGATGGAAGAGCGCCTTCGCTTCGTTGCCCGTCTGCTGGATGGAGAGGCGATGACCGACGTCTGCCGGGATTTTGGCATCTCCCGCAAGACCGGTTACAAGATTTTCGACCGTTACAAGGAGCATGGGCTTGAAGCCCTGAGCGATCGGTCGCGCCGGCCGGTGCGCTATGCCAACCAACTCCCGCGGCAGGTTGAGACCCTCATTGTCCAGCTCAAGACCGAGAAGCCACACTGGGGCGCGCGCAAGATCCGCGAGCTCCTGGTACGGCGCCTCGATAGCGACATCAGAGTTCCAGCCAAAAGCACCATCCATGCGGTGCTCGACCGTCACGGCCTGGTCAAGCGCGGCGGCGGGCCGCGCCATCGCGCGCGTGGCACGCCGCTATCGCAGGGCACCCTCCCCAATGATCTGTGGTGCGCCGACTTCAAGGGGGAGTTCAAGCTCGGCAATGGCCGCTATTGCTACCCACTGACCGTCACCGATCATGCCTCGCGCTTCCTGCTCCTGTGCGAAGCACTCGATTCCGTCCGCGAAGAGCCTGCAATCACAGCCTTCGAACGGCTGTTCCGCGAGCGTGGCCTACCGTTGGCCATCCGCTCCGACAATGGCGTGCCCTTCGCCAGTCCCAATGCCCTGTTCAATCTCTCAAAGCTCTCGGTCTGGTGGCTCCGGCTTGGTATTGCGATCGAACGTATCAAGCCCGGCCATCCGCAACAGAACGGCCGCCACGAGCGTATGCACCTGACCCTCAAGAAAGAGGCGACCCGTCCGCCGGGCTCCAATAGCCTGCAGCAGCAGGACCGCTTCGATGCCTTCGTGCACGAGTTCAACGCCGAACGCCCGCATGAGGCACTCGACATGAAGTGCCCTGCCGAACTCTACACTGCCTCACTGCGCTCCTATCACGGCCTGCCGGAACTGAGCTATCCGTTCCACGACCGCGACGTCGTCATCACCGGTTGCGGTCGTCTTTGCCTGCATCGCAAGAGAATTAATATCTCTACCGTGCTGGCCGGCCAAAAGCTCGGCATCAAAGAAGTCGATGAGGGCATTTGGCTCGTCAGCTTCATGCACTATGATCTCGGATACTTCGACCTGGAGCAGAAAACCCTGCAACCCCTCGACAACCCGTTCGGCACGACGTTGTCACCCATGTCTTAGGTACGATCCGTCACCTATGTGTCCGGGCCGGACAATCGAAAAGATGGCGCGAGAGACGGGACTCGAACCCGCGGCCTCCGCCGTGACAGGGCGGCGCTCTAACCAACTGAGCTACTCCCGCGGATGCTGCAATCCCTGAGGATTGATCCGCAACGCAGCAGGACTTAAAGGGGCGCCCCACTTTAGTCAAGGTTGTTGCGAATCCCCTTGTGTCGCAGGGCTTTTTGCGATGTCGATGCAAAAAATGGGCTATTTGCAGGCAAAACAGCGTAGGCAGCCAAAGCCCGAATCATTTAAGCCCTGCTACGCCTGAGTTTCTTAAGCCATCAACAACGAGGAGGGCCAAAATGGCGAAGAAGTCAACGACCCCGACCACCATCACGCTCAAGCACCTCGCGGCGGCGATCGCCGACGAGCAGGAGTTGTCCAAGAAACAGGCGGAAACCATCCTGACCGACCTGGTCGGCCGGATCACCAAGCACCTGAAGAAGGGTGAACGCATTCGGATTGTCGGCCTCGGTATCCTCCAGGTGCGCAAGCGGGCCGCTCGTATGGGCCGCAACCCCGCCACCGGCGAGGCGATCCAGATCAAGGCCAGCAAGAAGGTAGCCTTCCGCGCGGCCAAGGAACTCAAGGAAGCCGTCTGACGGCTGCCGTTTCCAAACAGCCCGTGTCATTCCGGCAGCGCGCGGCGGCCGGAATGACGCTAATGTGGTGGCGGTTCAGAAGTCCGCATCATCTCCTGCCCCGCGGGTATAGCCGGTGAGTTCGTCCCTTAAGTTCGCCCATACCGTGACCGAGCGCTTTTTGCGCTATGTGACGATCGACACCCAGTCTGATCCGGCGTCATCGACCTGCCCCTCGACTGAAAAACAGAAAGACCTGGGCCGCCTGCTGGTGAGCGAACTCCAGGCCATGGGGCTTGCGGACGCCCATCTCGACCAACACGGCTATGTCTACGCGACGATTCCGGCCACCAGCAAAAAGCGGGTGCCGGTCATCTGCTTCTGCTCTCATATGGACACTTCGCCAGACTGTAGCGGCGCCAATGTCAGGCCCCAGCTCGTGAAAAACTACCGTGGCGGCGACCTCGTGCTGCCGGCGGATTCCTCGCAAGTGATCCGCTTTGCGGATCATCCGGCGCTCGGCAACCAGATCGGCAACGATATCATCACGACCGACGGCACCACATTGTTGGGGGCCGACAACAAGGCCGGCATCGCCGAGATCATGGACGCCGCGCATTTCCTGCTGCAGAACCCGCACGTCAAACACGGCACGATCAAGATCCTGTTCACGCCCGACGAAGAAATCGGCCGTGGCGTCGACAAGGTTGATTTGAAAAGGCTCGGCGCCGACTTCGCCTATACGATTGACGGCGAAACCGCCGGGAATCTCGAGGATGAGACTTTTTCCGCCGATGGTGCCACCATCACCATCGAAGGCGTCTCGACCCATCCCGGATTTGCCAAGGGCAAGATGGAGCACGCGATCAAGATCGCCGCCGCCATCGTCGATCGCCTGCCCAAGAATAGCTGCTCGCCCGAGACCACCGAAGGAAGAGAAGGTTTCCTGCATCCGATCGGCCTGTCCGGAACGCTGGAGACCGCCACGCTTGGCCTCATCGTGCGCGACTTCACCGATGAGGGATTGCGCGAAAAGGAAGCGCTGCTGGAGAGTATCGTCAAGGAAGTGATGCGGGACTTTCCGCGCTCGACCTATCATCTAGAAGTCAGGCAGCAATACCGCAACATGAAACAGGTGATCGACCGTCACCCCGAGATCGTCGACCATGCGATGGAGGCGATCCGCCGCGCCGGCTTAACCCCGGTAAAGACGTCGATCCGCGGCGGCACCGACGGCTCGCGGCTGTCGTTCATGGGACTGCCCTGTCCCAACATTTTCGCGGGCGAGCACGCTTTCCACTCGCGGCTGGAATGGGTCAGCCGGCAGGATATGGAGAAGGCCGTGCAGACCATCGTCCATCTCGCGATGGTCTGGGAAGAGCGGACTTATTGAGCATGATCTCCGCGCAAACGCGGCTCGCGTTTGTCGCGAGGGAAAACCGGTTTCCACTTTGCGCTAACGCGGCCCTGCGGGTCCGGATCATGCCTTCGCCGTCACGATCCAGATCGCGGCATCGAGCGGCACGGTTTGCCCCTTCACATAGGGCGTGAGCGCCTCGCGGATCGATTGGGCCGCCGCGGCGACGAGTTCCGGCGGCTGGTCCGTCAGCGCGCGGGCTGCGGGGCCGATTTCGAGCGCACCCTGGACCGCGGCATCCAGCCCGCGCCCCACCGCGACGTCGAGCGCGAGATTGCACGGCTCCATCGCGATGGCTGTGAAGCCCGCCGCGCCCAGAGCCCGCCTGACCCTCGCTTCGGATGCAAACGCGAACGGGCCCGGATCCTCCGGACCAGGCTGCGGCATCTTGGGAACGTGGCGATAGACGGCCTGTAGCGGCGTCATGAAAAACGGATTTTCGCGCGGCTCGCGCCAGCAGGCAAAGGCCAGCCGCCCCGATCGCCGCATCCCCTTCCGCATATTGGCAAAGGACAGCGCGGGATCGGCAAAGAACATTACGCCAAAGCGCGAGGCGAGCAGATCGAAATTTTCTGGAGCGAAAGCATGCACGGTCGCGTCCGCCAGAATGAACTCGACCGGTGCGCCGCGAGGCGCCACTTCGCGGGCGCGCGCCAGCATGGGAGCCGAGATATCGATGCCCGTAACATGTCCGGTCGGACCTACGGCCTGCGCAAACGCAAAGGAGGTTGAGCCGCTTCCGCAGCCGACATCGAGAATTCGCTCGCCGGCTTTAATCCCGGCGCGGTCGATCAGGATGTCGGCGATCGGCCGGAGCAGGATGTCCTGCACCGGCTGTCGATCCGCCCAGCGCTGACCGCCAGTGCCATTCCAGTAAGCGATCTGGTCGGCGTTTTGATCGTGTCCGACAGGTGTATCCACGGTCTTAACTCGCTTTCGTTGCCTTATGAGGCAAGCCTCAAAAATAGCATAAAAATAGCTTGTGCTGCACAGCTCGTGTTCACGCGCCGCAGTCTCGGCACAATGACCGAATTTTTAACCTACCAAAATCCGCAAAGCAGCTTAATTGATTCAGGCATTGGCGTCGGGCTGGCACCGTGTTTGCACCGGTAAAGGCAAGATCTGGCGCATCACAGCGGATACGCTCAAGGTTGAAGAAATGTTCGCCCGGCTTGTGAGTATAGCGGCCTTTGCAATCCTGATACCCTGCCTGGCCAGAGCGGATGATCAGGACAAAAGCGGTTACAACCTTTTCGATCCGACACCCGACGAGCTGATGCGGAAGTTTGCACCTGACAGACCTACCAAGGGCTTTTCAGTTCGGACAGTCGATGCCGGGCATTTCGAGATAGAAACCGACCTGGTCAACTATACCTATTCAAATTATCTCGGCGTCACCACGCACAACATTCAAGCGCTCGATCCGACCCTGAAGCTGGGTCTGACCAACTGGATGGACTTCGAAGTCCAATTCAACGGATTGCAATATGCACGATCCTTCGATGGAGGCCTTGCTTCCAATTTCCAGAGCAGCACCGGCTTCGGCGATGTCCTGCTGCGCACCAAAATAAACCTGCTCGGCAACGACAGCGGCCCCGTCGGCTTTGCGCTTATTCCTTACGTCAAGTTGCCGTCGTCGGCTCCCATCATCAGCAACGGCGCGGTTGAGGGTGGTTTGATCGCGCCCCTTGCGCTCAGGCCCGCCGATTTCATCGTCACCCTCATGACCGAAGTTGACGATTTGAAAAGTGCGACCAGCAACAACCGATATGCCAATTTCGTCAACCTGGTCAGCGTGAGCCATTCAGTGCCCGGAACCGAGGGCATCAATGCCATGGCTGAGCTGTATTCATCGGTTGGAACCGATCCGGGCACGGCTCCGGTCTACACCCTCGACTTCGGGATGAATTTCCGTCTGAACCAACACACCATTCTCGATGTCGGCCTCAATCTCGGCCTCAACAGCGCGGCTCCCAGAGCGCAGATCTACACTGGAATATCGGCGCGGTTCTGACCATCGGTCCCGCTGCCGGCGCTGGACCGCCAGCATGTTCCCTGGCAATCGCCTGAGCATCACGGTTCCCTCGCCGCTCCTTTCCGAAAGTTCATCTTCATTTTTGAGGTTTCGCGCGTTGTCTTGCATCGCGGCGGGGCAGGAGAATGCAGGAGCAAACGCGATGCGGCATATCGTTCTGATCGCAACCACGGCCTTTGGCATTACGATGGCCCAGGCTCAGACGGCCTCTACCAGCGGAATTGGAGTTGGGTCTGATCCGCTGAGCGTACCGACGGCATCCTTGCCAACCGGGTCATCATCTTCATCTTCGTCAGGGTCGGCCTCCGGGGGGCCGGTCACGACAGGATCGGCAAGCGGCAGCACAGCAAGTTTAAGCGCGTCGCCGTCGAGCAATCCTCAGGTGCCTTCGCTGTTGCCGGGAGAAATGCCGAACACCTCCTCCCAAGCAGCGATGACGACAGCCACAACACCAAGCCGAGCGTCGGTTGTCTGCCCGCCTCCAATCCCCACGACGGACGGAGGCTCGGCCAATCTGACCAACATGGTTGGCGGATCCCTCAGCGGATGCTGAGATCGTTGCAGATGACCCGGATATCCGCCGACAATGCGGCATCGCAAACATTCGCCAGAGAACCGTCCGACTGAACCGTCCGCGAAGGCTTCAGAAACAACCCCGCATCCTGGATTGTTCTGCATCTGACTCCATTTCGTTCACAAAGAACGAATCGGAATCGCACAAATCAGCGCGGAGCAGATGCTAACGAATGGTTTCCCTAGCTTCTGACTGAGGCATGAATGGCGGCGTGCGTCATAAGCCTTTGGATAATTGCGCGGCGTGTGAAATGAAGAGATCAGTTTTCGGTGTCCCTTTCCAGCGAAGGAAGTGGGGCATGCCGTCAACCACCTCAGATGCCTTCGCAAACGTCTCTGCCGTGCCAGCACTTGGGCTCGTTTCTCAATAAAATAAAAGGCGACCGCCGGCCTTGGTGCGTGCTCATCTGCGGGCCCGACCAGGGCAACCTCCGGGATCGAGTTTCACAGAATGGAACTTCGCGTTAAGCTTGCTTCCGAGGAGGAAAAGCATGCCAAATGCCCTGGAAGAATTATTCAGACAACTCTCGGCGCAAGCAACGTTATTTGACGAGCCCGTTCTTGCTATTCTGTGCGCGATGGCTGCCCTCGAGGTCAGCGACAAGCAGCTGCCGATTCGAACGGTGAGCCCGAAGCTCATCGGCATCTGGGACTGGGATGTAACGAACGATCGCAACCACCTTGACCCCAATTGCGCGGATTTGTTTGGGGTCGATGCGATCAAGGCGGGCAAGGGTCTTCCCAACAGTCAGTTTATCTCGGCCGTTCATCCCGATGATTTAGCCGAGGTCAACCGCTCGTTGACGCAGGCTCTCAAAGGGGGTGTTTTTGAAGCGGAATACAGGATCGTCGAGAACAACCGCATCAAGCGGGTCTATGCGAGAGGATACTGCACGCTCGATAAGTCAAACCGTCCGGAAAGACTTCCGGGTGCCATCTTTGAAACGAGCGGGTATCATTTTGATGTCGCACCGCTCCGCCGCCATTGATTAGGGCGCGAACTCATAGATTTAACTTGATTGGTGCGGGCCTGATCAATGTCCTCTGTGGATGGCCCCCGCGTTGCAAGGGTAAATTTGATGCAGTGGCGTTGGTCGGGTGCAGTCTTCTGTCCGGCCTATTGATGCAGTCAGTTGAGACTGCTGGCCCTGATGGAGTCCGCG